>Ga0190270_10000033_pt1 | contig 85523 bp, 67 predicted proteins | sample Popmic320T_FD_133748 | JGI IMG/M metagenome (GOLD analysis project Ga0190270, IMG submission 133748) | Populus adjacent soil microbial communities from riparian zone of Weber River, Utah, USA - 320 T | ecosystem: Environmental > Terrestrial > Soil > Riparian zone | place: USA: Utah | collected...
GCGGATCATCGCCGGCGCCTGGTCCGACGTGGGGCTGAAGGTCCCGCTCTTCGCGTGCACGTCCACGGTGCACACCCCCCATCGCAGGCGGCGGCAGCCGGTTGCCGCGGCGATCGGGAACGTATCGAAGTGGCGTCAGCGTCCTGCACGCTGACCCTCGAAGACCGATCCGCGGCGGACGCGCTCGGCGCGCTGTTGAGCTGCCGAGGCTCCGCCATCCACCGGCCGTCCTGGCCGAATGGAGACATCCCATGAACACCAACACGAATCCGAAACAGCCGTCGTTCAAGACCATCGACAGCGAGATCCGCGCGCTCACTGCCGAGATGCAGCAGGAGCAGACGCTGATGCCGGAGACGCAGAACGGGCGCATCGCGCGCCTGCTGAAGATCTACAACGGCATCAAGCCGCTGCTGACGGTGATCAGCGCGCTGCCGCTGATCCCGAGCGGCTGGCGCGCGGCGCTGGTGCTTTTCAACAACGCGCTCGCGGCGGTGGCCGCCGGCGCGGGCGCGGACGACGTGACCGCCGACTTCAAGGCGGGGAAGGATCTGTGAGGCGCGCCATGCCGACCCGCAAGATCGGCCGTGACGCAAGCTCCGGCAGGTTCATCTCCGTCACCGAGGCGCGCGAGCGTCCGGCCACGTCCATCGTCGAGACGATCCACGTCTCGCGCAATGGCGTGCGCCGCCTCAAGCGCCGCCGCGCCGTCTGTCCGCGGACTCGCGCCGAGTTCAAAGCCGGCCGCGATCTCTGATCCATCCACGTAGTTGACCCGGTGGGGCGCGCCCGTGCGCGCTCCACCCGTTCGGAGGACACGATGAACATCAAGAACTATCCGCTGAAGCGCGGACAGTGGTTCGAAGAAGCAACGGAGAAGAAGTACGTGGTGTGGCACGGCACGGCCGGCCGGACGCTGCACACGCCGTCGTCCGGGCGCCCCGGCCGCGCGACGACGTCGATCGACGGCTGGAACCTGGACGCACTGCGCGTCGGTGCGCCGTATCTGGTGGACCGCGACGGGACGATCTACAAGACGTTCGACGACTCGGCCTGGATCTATCACCTCGGGATCAAGGGGACGAACGGGCGGTATGACAAGGCCTCGGTGGCGATCGAGTTCGCGAATGAGCTCGGTCTGGCGCTGGATGGCGACCGGTTGTACGCGTTCGGGATGAATACGCCGAACACGGTGTACACCGGCCCCTTCTTCGCCTTCGACTGGCGCGACTACAGCTACTTCGCCCAGCTCGACGAGGCGCAGGTGGACGCGGGGATCGAGCTGACCCTCGACATCTGCCGCCGCCACGATATCGAGCCGTCGTTCTACTACCCGTCGACGACGTTCGACTTCCCACGCTGTTTCCAGGTGGCGACGATCGTGTGCCACTCGAACTGCCGCCGCGACAAGACGGATCTGGCGCTGCCGGATTGGGTGTACGAGCGGGTGGAGGGGGCGGGGATTCGGTTGGTTTCGTAGACGGGGGGCATTGCGGCCGCGGGTTCGCCGCGGCCGCACGCACTGCAGGTTGACGCGCTGAGGCTCACGCCGAGCGCCCCGATTCTCGGGCCCACTTTCTTCTATAGACCGTGTCAAAATCTACAAGACGCCGCAGTGGGAGCCGGGTGCGGGGCAGGTCTCGCCGACTGGCGCATCGGATCAGCGTAGGGAGGTTGTGATGGGCGAACGAACATTCTCGGCTGCCACGCTCGACGACGTGATGCGCTACGCCATTCAGGCGCTTCTTCAAGATGGCGAGCGTGTCAATGCGACGAAGGGTTCGAACGTCGAGCTGCGCGCTGTTCGTCTTGAGATGACAAACCCGCGCGCGCGTCTGAGCCGAACGGAAACGCGAGGAAAGCCGTTCAGTTGCCTCGGCGAGTTGTGCTGGTATCTGGCCGGCACGAACAACGTCAAGTTCATCGAATACTACATCGGAAAATATAGGGAATCGGACGAGAACGGCATTGTCTTCGGCGGCTACGGCCCGCGGCTCGTTGCATCGCGGGCCGGCAATCAGATCATTAACGTTTCGAACCTGTTGAGGGCGAAACCGGAGTCCCGCCGCGCCTGCATTCAGCTCTTCGATGCTACGGATATCGCCGACGATCATAAGGACGTGCCGTGCACGTGCACGCTCCAACTACTCGTTCGCGAGGGCGCGCTGCACATGATCGTGTATATGCGTTCGAACGATGTGGTCTGGGGCCTGCCTCATGACGTGTTCTGCTTCACCATGTTCCAGGAAATCATCGCGACCTCTATCAACGTGGACCTCGGGACGTACACGCATATCGCCGGGAGTTTGCATCTGTACGACGAGACTCGAGAGGCCGCAGAGAGTTTCATCGCGGAAGGCCTGCAGCCTACGACCATCCAGATGCCGCCGATGCCGGCCGGTGACCCATGGCCGGCCATCGCGACATTGGTGGAGCTCGAAGAGGTGATCCGGACTGCGGGACCTCATCTTGCCGGCGACCTCAGCGGGCTCGACGTATACTGGGCCGACATCGTGCGTCTTCTTCAAATCTATAAGTGCGTGAAACTGAAGGATTTAAAGACTCTTGCGGAGCTTCGAACCAGCGTCGCTAACGCCACTTACCACCCGTACATCGAAAGCAAGCTCCGGGGCAAGGGATAACAAGGGATGCACGCGACGCTAGCAACTCTGATCGACCGTCTGGAGCAGTCAGCAGTATCTCGTCTGCGTGTGATTCCGTGGAGCAGCCCGGTCCCGTCGTTCGGCGATCTATCCAGATCGACCGTCGCGTCATTGGGGCTGAACCCCAGCAACCGGGAGTTCGTCGACGACCACGGGCGTGAACTAGACGCTGAGTTCCGGCGATTTCATACGCTGCGGTCGCTGCAGCTTCGCTCGTGGTCGGACATCGATGCCCATCATCTCCGACTCGTACTGGAGTCGTGCCAGGAGTATTTCTTCAGGAATCCTTACGATCGATGGTTCCGGCGGCTTGATGCCGTGATCTCCGGCACCGGCACCTCGTTCTACGACGAGTTCTTTCCCGCCTGCCATCTGGATCTCATCCCTTTTGCCACGGCGTGCAAGTGGACCGATCTCGAACCGGCTCAGCGAACGCGCCTGCTTCGAGTGGCTGGCGATACGCTCGCGCTGTTACTTCGGCATTCTCCCGTACGACTCCTGGTCATCAATGGTCAGTCCGTGGTAGATCACTTCCAGGCGCTCGCCGGTATCAGACTCGAACGAATTGAGATGCCGGAATGGTCGTTGCCACGGCTCTCGGGCCCCGGCGTTCTCGGTGTGGCGTATCGTGGTGTTGTGGACGCGTTGTCCGGTCTGCCGCTGGGCAATCGGGTGATGGTCCTGGGATACAACCACAATCTCCAAAGCAGCTTTGGAGTCACTAACGAGGTAGTGAACGCCATTCGTAGATGGATAGGCGCGCAGGCCGCCGAGGCTCTCGCATGAGGGTGTCCGAACAGTTGGCGCTAGTCGGTCGGATTGAGGACGCACTGAACTCTTTCAGGCGCAACGTGCACGACCTGCCAGGTATCAGCAATCCTGCGTTTCGTGCTGCCTTGGTCAAGCAACTCGTTGCGAGTGTTCGCCGCGTGACGTATCCCGTTGTCATTCGCACGCAGGAGCACAGCCAGCGCAGAAAAGATCCGGCGGATAACATGTTCGACCCGCTCAAAGCCGCGCTTCTTCACTTTCGCGAGGGAAGCATTGACGAGGCATACTGGCTCGTTTTCCTTTTCGTGCAGTTTGGAAAACACCGGAGAGGCGAATACCTCTACGCGCGGAACGTATATGGCAGGTTCGGAGACGGAGGACGATGGGACTGGCGTGCAACGAGTAGCGATCCTGTCGGCTTCCGAGCGTGGCTGCACGCCAACCAGGAACGGCTGCGCGCGCTGCCTACAGCATTTGGAAACCATCGCAAGCGGGAGTCTCTTGATGCGTACTCCGACAATGGTACGGGGGCAACTGTAGCAACCTATGTTGCGTGGGTCGCGCCACCGCGATCGCATCAGGAGCTATTCGACCAAGCGCTTGAGCAAGCGACGGGCGATTCAAGAGGTGCGTTTCATCTTCTCTACGAGTCGATGGCCATGGTCCGGCGGTTCGGCCGGACCGCTCGATTTGATTATCTGGCTATGATTGGCAAGCTCGGGTTCGCACCAATCGAGCCTGGTTCCGCGTATCTCGGCGCTGCCACGGGGCCAGTCACCGGAGCGAAATTGCTCTTCGCCGGTGCGCCGAAGGTGAGAATGTCACTAAGGGATTTGGACGACGTGCTGATCCGACTGGATTCACACCTGAACGTGGGAATGCAGGTAATTGAAGACGCAATATGCAATTGGCAGAAATCACCAGGAGTGTTCAAGTCTTTCCGCGGATGACCGTCTCGTCGTCCCACGCAAAGCGTCGTTTCAGCCCGTTCAGGTAATCTTTCCGTAGTTTTCCCCGATGTTGAAGCTGTCCAACTACGATACCCGGCGCGATTCCGATCCTCGTAGCAAAGCGGATCACGGCATTGGCGGTCGCGGGTAGCTTCAGCAACACCGGCTCTTCTTCGGCTGGAATGAGCGTTCGCAGAGCGAAATCGCTAGCTTCATCCTCTTGAGCGGTCGGTGGCGCACCGCTTTCTTCAAGGAAGAATCTGGCGCGGCCGTGGAGAAGGAGGTGGCCTGCCTCATGGAAGAACGTGAACCAGAACTGGTCATCCGTAAGAAAACGAAAGCTAAGCAGGAGCATGCCCTTCTCCGGGCTGAGGAAGCGAGTTGCGCCACTAGCCCTGCACCCGTTCGGAGCACGCACGACCACAACCGCGACACCGCTCTGCGCACATAACTCTCGCAGTTTCGGGATGAACCGATTCGGATCTTTCTGCCGCGTCAGGGCGCGAACTTTCAACAGGGCTGCGCGAAAAGCGTCCGGATCCCAAGGGCCACAATCCATCGCCGCTGCTTCGACCTCTCCTGCGCGAAGCCATGTTGCGACTGCTCCCGGCTGCGATTCGAAAGAACGTGACGTTCTGAACGCGGTAGTACTGAGCACGTTTCCGTAACCCACTCTCCACGCAGGAACACTCGGAACCCCGAAGAAACGCAGGCAGGCACCGACGCGCTCGGATGGCGTTGCGTCGAGCCAGCCAAACTTCACCATGTCACTGATGGGGAGTTCGGATAGCCATTCGGCTTCAGAGTTTTGAAGTCTCGTGAGCATGTCACGATATCGATAATCGCGAGCCATCCAAAACTCCACCGAGGCACCAAGAACACGACTGAGGCGGCGCGCAAGCGCCAGAGTTATCGTAGAACGGCCCGCGATCAGGGCTTGGACATCTTCGATACTCTGCTCTATTTGAGCTGCAAGGTCGACGGGCGAGAGACAGCGCTCTCTTAAGATCTCCGCAATTGTTTCGCCTGGTGGTGTTGCCCAATCAGGGTTGAAGGTTTCCATAGTCATCATGACTTAGATATGCCCACGATTTTGATGCGGCTGACTTTGTCCCAATCGATTACATTGGAGTCTGTCATAGGATTTTTGGGGTGATTCGCGCGACATGACATTCGATAGCCGCCGGTCAGTTCGATTTCGAGTTCCCCATTGTGGTGTGCTCGCGGCCGGCCCAACAGGACGTCTTTGATGGATACCGCAGAATCGAGGTCGTCTAGACGCGCCATAAGAACATAAGCAACTTCCTGACCGAACTCGCGGATCGCTTCGGCGCTGCTTTCGCAGATAGTGCGGATATGCTCGGTGTCGAACGCCAGTTGCACGATGATCTAAAGTACGAGGCTTAGCCGGGAAGACGCATCGTGCGATCGCCAGGCTGCGCCAGTCAACGCAACAAGGCGTGCGCGACCGGAACACATCAACTTGGGCGGCAGGATGTGGCGCGTCACTCCTCATGACGAACGTACGCCGACATCAGTTTACCACGCCCGTAGATCAGTCGAGCCTGGCGCGCTCTACGCGGCGGAGAATTTCGCGCCGCGTGCGTCCTCAAGGCGCAGAATGACGGCTGTGGAAGGTGGTCCGGTGATCCGCGTCATCGCAGCCGTGATTTCTCGCGGAGACAAAGTTCTCGTTTGTCAGCGTGCACCCCTGAAGCGCCATGGCGGCTTGTGGGAGTTCCCCGGTGGCAAATGTGAGCCGGGTGAGTCGTTGGCTGACGCCGTGCGCCGCGAATTGCGTGAGGAATTGGCTGTGGAAGTGATCTCGGTCGGGGAGGAAGAGGCAGTCATCCGCGACCCGGATTCGCCGTACCTCATCACGTTTGCGCCGGTGCTGATCGCCGGCGAACCATCGTGTCGCGAGCATGTTGATCTGCGGTGGGCGTCGCTTCCTGAAGTGTCACTCCTCGCCTTGGCTCCGACCGACCGAAAGTACGTAGAGCTAAGACTTCGAGAGTCGCGGCTGGCGACAGCAAGCAGTTAGATGACCAGGACCACGCCGCCGCCGTTGCCGATTCCTCTCGGAGGCTAAGGCGTGGCTCGTCGGTCCCGCACGTGACCACGCCCACACCCGTCCGCGCGCTTCGTCGCTGACCACGGGTGCATCGCGGCTCGGCGCATTCGAGACGTCTCTCAGCGATGCGGATTTCCCCTTCCCTGATCAGGCTCCCCCCGCCCCTCCCCTCGGCGTCGCGCCCCTAAGCCCTGAGAAGCTTAGAGCACTCAGCGACACCGCCCTCGCCCGGTTTCCATTCTCGCGCCGACGCCAAATCCGTCGTGCCGCTAACGCTGCGCCCACACCGCATCGAGCAATTCCGCCGGGGCAACCTCCAGCGCTTCGCACAGCCGGAAGACGACGTCGATCGTAGGACTGTTCTCTCCACGCTCGACTAGGCTGAGGTAGGGCTGACTGAGGTCGGCGGCAGAGGCGAGCCGCTCCTGCGACATCGCTTTAGCCTCGCGAGCGCGTCGTAACGCAGCGCCGAACAGCACCGCATATCGGCTTCGATCTTCGCGCCGCGTCACCCCTTGCATCGTAGCGCGTCAGGATGTACATTCTTAGCATCCATAGTTTATAACCGTTGGGAGTGAGAACGCATCGATACCGCGCGATCAACAAAGCTCGAAGACGCAAGGAGAAGCACGCCATGACCACCACCCCCACCCACATCCGCACCCTCTTCCTCCACCCGAAACCCACCTACGCCATCGGCGAAGCGGCGACGCTGCTGGAGATGGACTGGCGCGATCTGCGCGGGTGGATGGAAACGGGCGAGGTGGAGGGGATCGAGACCGACGAGGGGCTGGTCCTGCCGTGGGCGGAGCTGGTTTCGTTCGGGTTGGATTTCTGGTCGCAGGAGGTGGTCGAGGAGGCCCTCGGCGCGGAGTTGGCCGAGGCGCTGCCGGAGCTGCTGCGGCTCACCGAACTGGAGGTGCGCATCCCGCGCATGGAAGTCGTGGCGCTGGAGCGGCTTGCTGCCCTCGACGGCGAGACGGTCAGCGCCGTCCTCGCGCGCGAGTTGCGCGACCTCGTGTCCGTGCATTCCGAGTGGCTGTCGCAGGAAGTGCCCGGCTTCGCGGAGGCGCTGGCCTGGCCGGAGACCCCGCCCGTCACCTCGCCGCGCGGCGGCGGAGCGTCCGGCGCGCCGGACGCGAAGCAGGCCACGTCGGGAGACGAGACGCGTGGCCGGAAGCCGAGGTGGTCCGATGACACAGGACGGAAGACCGAGGCGGCGATGTTCAGCGTCGCCGCGCATCGCGTACCGGCGGCGGACGTCGATGCGGTGATCCACTGACGCACGGAGCGGAACGATGCGACGAAAAGCCGAACCGACCGAACGCCATCCACTGCCCCCCTCTCGCCACGGCGGCAAAGGCGGCCCGCGAGAGCTGAGCATCACGACCCTCTTCCGCGCGAGCCAGCGCGCGCGCAGCGGCGAGACGCCCGTACCCTACCTGCGCATCTCTGGACGCTGGCTCGAGCAGTACGGCCTCACGCGCGGCAGCCGCGTCGTCGTCTCCGGCGAGCCGGGTAAGTTGGTGCTCACCCTCGCCGCTGCAGCGGACGATTCGGTTGGTTTCGTGAGGCGCGAACTGCGGCCGCGGGTTCCCCGCGGCCGCACGGTTAGAAAAGGTTCCTCATCGCGCCTACGAATACGCTCGCGGTGAATTCGTTCTTATCGGAGCGCCAGCCGAGGGTCACACCGCCAGAGAAGAGGCCGTCTTTGCCGCGGTAGAACGCGATCGGTAGCTCAAGACCGGTCGCGTCGTCTTCAAAATTCCGATAAACGACGAAGTCGAACCCAAGATCGTCTGACGGGAACCAGCGCGTGCGGAGCTCGGCGATGCGTTTGTTGCCGTGCTTCGGCGCCCCGATGGCCGCTTCGGAACAAGTCACTGCAGGCGAACCTTCATTGACCGGCTTGCAGACCTGCTGCTTTTTCGCCGCCTCGTAACTTGACTCATAGCGATACCCGACGCCGGCGAAGTACAGCCGAACCCGTCCAACATCGAAATGGGGGAGCAAACCGTAAGAGATCGAGCCGGCGTACTGCGGGTGTGAATCGGACATCGGAGCGAGTGCGTCTGCTGTCAGGTAATCGAACTTGGTGCGGGTGTACTCAAGCTTCGCACCGAGCGCGGTGGTGGTTCCTTCGATGGTCGTCACCTCATTCACGAAGTTCGGCTCAACGCTACGGAAGTCCAGGACGTTGCAGCCTTCGGTTTTGCCGTGTCGCTTGCAAAGCGCCGTAGCTTTGTCGATATCGAACCGGACCTGCCGGCGCCGCGACAGCAGCACGTTGTATCCAGCTTCGAGCTTGGCAGTGCCGGCGAGTCCCTGAAGGTTCGACAGCTCTTGCTGCTCCGCATTTTTATTAACCGGCGCCGTGATCTTCAGATGAGCACCACGGGTCGGAGTTCCTCCGAATGAAATCAGGGCCACCGCCTTCTGGTCACCCTTCTCGGCTTCAAACTTCACGGCTTCCTCGTGGCCGAGGATCGTCGATTCGAGATCCGGACTGCGACGAGCCAGCGACATGTCTCGCAGATTGGCCGCGTCCTTGATCTCGTTCTTATCATTATCCGACTGCGCGCTGACCACCGGCGCGGCGGCCAGCAGAAGCAACAGCAGAGCGATGCGAGTGGTCATTCCTGCCCCCGTTCTTTGCTTGATGGCTTCTTGGAAGACTTCTTGGGTGTCTTCTTCGAAGACTTGCGGCGCGCGCGAAACCGCCTGACCGCAACCGTGGCGCCCACCGCAACCACGGCGGCGGTTGCTGCCGCTGCGGCGATCGCTACGCCGCTTGCCACGAGGAAGCGCAGGCCGCCTGCGGCCTCCCCTTCGTCGGAGATGTCGTCCTGGATCTTCTTGTCAGGTTTCGATCCCTTGATCTCGATCGTATAGGAGGAACCGGGCTGACCTTCGATGAAGTAGTCGAAGTCATATGTGCCGCTGGAAAGCTCCAGCTCAGCACTGCCCGCCGTAGCGGCTCCCGAGAACGAAATCTCCTCTTCGTTGATGCGGGCGACGAAGTTGTTTGCCCCAGGCGCAATGTACGAGATTTTTACCTCTGGCATGCGATGCCTCCTCGTAGTTGGAGGGCACCGAAGCCTGTTTTTCCCTACCTCCGTGGCTGGCAAGGTCGACTCGGTGGCGATCGACGAAAACCGTGCCGCGAGCGATAGCCGTCGATCACAGGTGCTCGGCCTCCGCTGACCAACGCGGAGACACGCCACCATATTGGGCGTACCGTGTCCTATTCAACGAGCGCAAGAATGCCCAAGCCGAAGCCACCCACCGTCGCCGAACTCTTCATTCCGAAGGCCGCGCGATTTCTCCGCCTGCCCAAGAGCCTTACCAAAGTGGCGGTGCAGGCTTTGTTCGACCAAATCCTCGAACAATGCGACGCGCGACGGGTGACGCAGGAGATCCGGGTGCCGCGCGGTTCCGGCCCGAGACGGTATGTGTACTCGTTCCTCTGTTTCCGGACGATGTCGCCCGTACCGTTCCTCGTTCCGACCGAACTGACGGAAGTTCGGTATGGCTTCGTGCTTTTGGTTGAACGAGACGGTTTTCTGGCCGTCTTCAACCGCGGCGCCAAAGGTCTCGACGACGCGATCGAAAAGAAGGGTCGGCCCGTCGAGCGCAAGAATCTGACGCATCTTTTTGCGGGCACTGCGCGGTACCAGAAGCTCTCGACGCGCCGCATGACCATCGCGAAACAAGAACTTCGCGGCGCTTCGTACGAAGCCGACGACCTCGAGATGGCACTGGTGCCGGCTACCGCCGCGCGATCGATCCTCCAGAACATCCGAATGGCGACGGAGGAGCACGGAAGCGTCGGAGTCACGCCAAGCACGGGTAGGGTTCGCATCAGCGCGTCGAAAACCGACATCGATGAATTGGTTGCGTTCGTGGATCAGACGATCGCGGCCATCAATGCGTCGACCGCGTCAGCGTTTCTGACTGCGTTCCCTGAGCCGGTCGAGCTAGACGAAATGCCGAGTGACGTTTTGCCCGTCGGCCTCCTGTTTGATCTCGGAGGCGTTCACGACCTGCTCCACGATCCCGCTTATCCGCATACTCTCGTCGCCCCGGACACGCTGCCGTCGGTAGATCAGTTGCTCGATGCCCTTTCGCCGGTGCTGACGTTGCGCGACGACGACGAGCAGTGGGATGTCATTGACGAGAGTGGGGCAGTTCTCGCCCGCATGAAACGCCTGAAGAACTCATACAGCATTCGGTTCACTTTTTCGAAAGACTACGCGATCGAAGATGCTGACGGCTGTCCGATGACGCAGGACGGAAGACGGAAGCGGCGATATTCAGCCTCGCCGCGCGTCGCATGCCGGCCGCGGACATCGATGCGGTGATCCACTGAGGGACGGAGCCGAACGATGAGACGAAAGGCCAAACCGACCGAACGCCCTCCACTGCCCCCCTCCCGTCGCGGCGGCAAAGGCGGCCCGCGAGAGCTGAGCATCACGACGCTCTTCCGCGCCAGCCAGCGCGCCCGCAGCGGCGAGGCGCCAGTACCCTACCTGCGAATCTCCGGCCGCTGGCTCGAGCAGTACGGCCTGACGCGCGGCAGCCGCGTCGTGGTCTCCGGCGAGCCGGGGACGCTCGTGCTTACCGTCACTACACTATGGCTCCGGCCGACACGCGATTAACTTCACGCGCCAGAAAGAGCGCCCGTCATGGCGAAGCCGCCGCCGAGCATCGTGGGCGTCCGCGGAACGACTCCGCGGACGCCAGAACCAGATGAGCGTTAGGTGCCGGGCAGAATCGTGTCGAGCAACGCGCGCGCCGCGCGCGCGTCAACCGTAACCGCAAAGAAGAACCCGGTCTGCCACTTCTTCTGTGTGGGAATCGTGGAGCCGACGAACTTCTCGCCTACCTTCGCGCCGGAATCAGGCGCAAGTCGGGTAACACGCGCACCGTGGAGGCCTATGGTGAAGACAAAATGTCCGCCGTCGTAACTGATTCCCGCCAGTGCGTGTTTGCCGGGGTCGTTCAACGTGAATCCGATCGTAGGGTTGAGCCGCTGTGTAATTTCCTTCGGCTTCTCCTTCTCCAGATCACGTTTGCCGCGCCAGAAGTAGGTGTACGCGGCGGCGTAAAGAACATCGCTGCTGCCGTCCTCGGTTTCGATGATGATTTGGTCGCTGCCCTGCGGTGTGAGCCCGTAAGCGCGATCCGTGAGGTTCGTCCACGCGGGACCGAAGCTAATGATGCCATCGTACAGGCGATTGACATTGAACTTTAGTGTGCCGAGTGATGTACGTTTTGCTTGCACTCGCGCGGCGATGTCAACAGTCACTTCGCCGGGCGCGAGATCGCTGACTTCATATGTGCGGTAGAAGCAGGGCGGAAGGTCTTCTTGTGACTCCCGTTTGATGGCGGGAATTTTGACTCCGCTGCCGGCGAGCGTGATGTTGCCGGTCGTGCGTGTCGCGGACGTGCGCGTGACTTCCAATGATTGCAGCAAACCTTGGTCAGTGCTGAGCACGTGGATCGACACAACGTCGTCTTCGTCAATCGGCTGGGTGGTCCGATCCTGCACCGAGCCGCCTGGCGTGACCACGAACTGCGGGTTGGTGATAGTACTGCCCACGTCGGCGATGTGAATCCCGGAGCATCGATCAGCGAATTCGATGACTTCATCGTCATCTCCGCCTGCGTCGTCACTCTCTCGGTCATCACCTTTCGTTTTCTTCAGCGTGGCGGTGAAGATCTCCTTGTCATCATCAAGTATGCGCAGCAGCGAGCCTTCAGTGCTAATCGAAATCGCGTTGATCTTGGCCGTAAGGACGTGAACGGTCTTGCCCCCAACGCTTTTTGTCGTCCGTTCAGGTGTAAATTGCGAACTCTTGCCGAGAAAGATGGCGGTCTTCTCGCATGTGAACTCAACACACTGAATATTCACGGTCACATCTTCCGTGATCTCGACGATGCCTTCCTTGTTCTTGATCGCTTTCGTATTTTCGTCGGTTGCGGATGGCGTGATGGCACCGTTTGCCTTCGTCAACATGATGTTGACATTCTCAGCCGCTGCAGCCAACGGAATGAATAGAAGTAGGATCGATAGCAGGGTTCGTTTCATCAGTCTCTCCTTAATTCAGTGGATGTCGCAGCGAAGTACGTCGAAGACGTCCGCGGCTGGGGTGAAGATTCGAAGGCTTTCGAAATTGGGATCGAGATCGGTTCCTTGGCCGACGAGGAAGCCGAGCACGTGGTTCGCGGAGTCGACCAACGCCGCGCCGGAGTCGCCGTCTTTACTCTGGATGTCTGCGAGGATGGCACTCGACAGCCCAAAGGCAGGAAGAGCGACGCTTGGATGGATGATGCGGCCGCTGACGACCTTAGCCGTTGACGCTCCGAACATCCGTACCGAGGCGTTGTTGTCGCCTGGGATGGTGACCGGTCGCCAGCCGGCGATCGTCCCGATGCCAGGAATGACATTGGATGCATCGCTAGCGTCGGCGAGTATGATCTTCGCTGCGTCGACTCCTGACATCGTCCCTAGCGCCAGTGCGCCGAACGGCTGCGGGCTGCTGCTCTTGAACCGACTGGGTACGACAAATTGGATAGGCGGCTTGCCGTTCGGAAATTGCGATATGCCGCTCACATGCATCGCTGTGATGGCGACCACATCCTTAGTGTCATTGTCGATTGCGAACGCGCCGACGGTGCCGGCTGTCTTCTTCGATGGTGCGGACGTGCCGATGCTTGCACCGGCGAGGACTTGGCGGCGGATCTTGCCCAGTGTCACCACGTCGACACGAACGCGCCGCTTACCGACCGCGATCGATCGCGGTATTGCTCTGGTTTTAGTCTTCCGCAGTTCCGCCGGAGTCAGCTTCTTCTCAACGAATACGGTGACGCAGAGCTGCCCGGTCGGCATGCCGCGTTGCATTACCTGCCCGATGCCGTACCCGAGAACGCCTGGAATCTTCTGCAGGTATGCGCCTCGCTCGTCGATCGCGCTTTGCACCGCGCGAAGCTTCGGTTCGACAAGCGCAGACGGCGCGTCGCCGTAGGTAGCTCGCGCGAGTCGGCCGCGCGCGGTGGCGAGGAGACGTTTGGCGCGATGAATGTCGGCCGCCGCGCGCTCGGCGACGTCAATGCGTGTCTTCGGCATATCGGTAAGAGGGACTCGTTTCTGTTTTTCTCCACGTCTCGTGCAGACGAAGCAGGGCCAAGGACATTCATCGCCGAACCCACCGATGCGACTCGGGTGAGAAGCGTGACCGGCAAGCTCGCCCGTGCAGGCCCACGGCATCGATGCGCCGCCGCTTGACCGACGGCGCTCTACCTGGGCACGCCGGACAAGGTATCGGACATAGGCGGACTGGGGGCTCCTTCATGGCTTGGACAACGTCAGACGTTAAAACGTTGAGCAGTGTCCGGTAGGAACGCGACGGGCGGCCGGGGCTGCAGGAACTCGGTTTCGCGCCGGTTTGCCACATCGTGCCGCCGCGCTATCGCTCCCTCACGGTAGGAGCGCTGTAGCCGGTGCAGGCCGTACTTCGTTCAAGGCGTTGTCACCGGAGCCGCAGAAGTAAGCGTCACGTTCTTTTCTGCCCGCTGTCCATCGCGATTGATGACGCCTAGAACAAACTGTGCCGAGATGGTCTTTCCGGGCGCCAGATCGATTAGCTTCGATTCTTTCTCCGTCACGTTTGCCAACTTGAACTTTAGTTCCTTCGCGTACTGGGGATTCTCTTCCTCCTTCGCGATCACCTCTGGGCTGTGTTTTCCGTTCACCGGCTCCAGCCACGCGGCCTCGACCTCGATCGCGTCGAGTACGAGGCGGGCGTCGATTGAGAGGTTGCGGCCCGTCACCACAATTGTTAATGGCGTATTGAGGGTCGCGACGACGCTGTCGATGATTGGCCCCGGCTGTCGAACCATCTTGCCGCCAAGGTATCCGGCCGAGCTGATGCCCATCAGGTACAGGAAACCTTCCGGAATCTTCGGAAGATCTTCGATGGCTCCTGGGTCGCTCGAGCCGACAAGCGCCAGGAATGCGCCGACACCGAGGATCGTCCAAACGACGAACTGGACGCGCTCGGGAACCACCATCCCGCCGGTGGTGATGAAGTCCGAAATCCGCTCGGAAGGCGCGCCGGCACCCTTGGTCTTGTCGCTTCCGATCCCCGTAGCGATCACCGCGGTCCCGGCACTGATCAGCAAAATGCCCGGCAGATGCTCCGGAACCTGCGCGAACTCGAAGAATCCCTGCACGAGACTGCGGGACGCCGTGAGATAAACCCAGCCGAAGATCGCGGCGAACGTCCACATGTAGAACTGCGCCTTCGACACGCTGTACGAGCGCGTCTGCTCATCGTAGAAGAAGCTGGCGAGGATGTTCGGCCGATTCGCGCGCGCGATCCCTTTCCGTCCGCGCCATGCCAGCACGAGGATCACCGCCAAGAGGATGAATGTGACCAGCATCGCGATCTCGCGTGGCCGCGTCTTAACGACCCACGACAGCACGACGTCCGCCTGAGTCGTCGAGATCTTGTCGCCAACACGAACGCCGACTTTGCGTCGTCCGTGATAGCGAAGCGGGATATCGCTGAAGGTGATCTTCCGGCCGTCGGCGGTCGGAGTATTCGTAACGTTTGGAATCTCCTCGCCGTCGAGCAGGAGATGCTGATCGGCGGCGAGGTGGCTGAAGCCCTCGCCAACAACGTCAATCGTGAAGAACTCCTCCTGCTTTCCTGTCGGCACCGTTGGGTAGGCGGCGGGAACGGGGTACGCGCTCGTGATCTTCGGGTCCGACGCGAGAATCAACTTCGTCACCAGCGGCTCCGACGCGATCGTCGTCTCGCCAGCCTTGAGGTCCGTGACGTGATAAACGCCAAGGGGGTAGTACGTCGGGATATCGATCTTGTAGAGGGCGGGTGCGGGCGGCGGCTCTGCCGAGGCGGCCCGCAGCTTCAACGGCGTTTGTTTCTCAGGCTGCGTGGTTTCGGGGTCGAGACGCTCCAAACGAGCCGTCACAGCAGTCGTCGTGGATGGCAGCTTGGCGATCTTAAGCTCCAGCGTCGTTCCCCGGACGACCTCTTTCGGTATGGCGCTCACGACCTCCTGCGCACGTCCCGCGAACGCATAGACAAGCAACGGACACAGCACGACCAGTCGAGCTTTCATTCCCGGTCTCCTCGTTTCTGATGAGAGAGACGACACCTCCAATTTCCCCTCCGCGTTTCGCATTGATGCGGCGCACTTCTCCTCGGCCCACGTGACGAAGCTATTTTTCGCCGAAAACGATCGGAGAATTGGGGTGCTTAGGCTCAGTTGAGCCACCAGCGGCAACCGAAGCGCGGCGCCGGATCGGCGTGGCCGGGTCGCGGCCTCCGTGTGACCCCCCTCACCCCCACCCGTACCCCCCATCACCGCCCCCGCGTGCGTCACGACGAATGATGAGCGCGGAGGTCCACCATGACGGCAACACTCATCCCCCCTCTCGAGGAAACCAAACCCTTCACCCCAGGACCATGCGCGCCACGGTGTTCCATGGCCCGGGCGACATCCGCGTCGAAGACGTGCCGCGGCCTCACGCCGGGCCGGGCGAGGCGCTGATCCGGGTCACGACGACCACCATCTGTTGGACGGACCTGCATATCGTCAAAGGGGAGTATCCGGTCCGGCCGGGGCTCGTCATCGGGCATGAGCCGGTCGGCGTCATCGCGGAGCTCGGCGCCGGCGTTGCCGGGTACAACATCGGCGATCGCGTGCTCGTCGGGGCGATCACGCCGTGCGGACAATGCAACGCCTGTCTCTCCGGCCATCACTCGCAGTGTGGTCATGGCAATGACTGCGAGGCGCTGGGCGGCTGGCGCTTCGGGAACACCATCGACGGCGCGCAGGCGGAGTATCTGCTCGTGCCGAACCCGCAGGCGAACGTGGCCGTCATCCCCGACGAGCTCACCGACGAGCAGGTCGTCCTGCTGGCCGACATCGCCTCGACCGGCATCAGTGGTGCCGAGTCGGGCGAGGTCACCCTCGGCGACAAGGTCGCGGTCTTCGCTCAGGGGCCGATCGGCCTCTGCGCCTCCGTCGGCGCCAGGCTGCTCGGCGCGTCGATGGTCATCGGCGTCGATGGCGACGACGCGCGCATCGCCATGGCGAAGAAGATGGGCGTGGACGTTGTGCTCGACTATCGCAAGGTCGACGTCGTCTCCGAGATCCGCCGTCTCACCGGCGGCGGGGTGGACGTGGCGATCGAGGCGCTCGGCACGCAGCCGACGTTCGAAAACGCACTGCGCGTCCTGCGTCCGGGCGGCACGCTCTCCAGCCTCGGCGTCTACTCGGGCAAGCTGGAGATCCCCTACGACGCATTCGGTGCCGGCCTGGCCGACGTGCGCATCATCACGACGCTCTGCCCGGGCGGCAAGGAGCGGTTGCGCCGGCTCCTGGACATGGTGCGCAGCGGCCGGCTCGACCTCCGTCCGCTCATCACGCATCGCTTCAAGCTCGCGGAGATCAACGAGGCCTACCGCGTCTTCGGCGGGCGGCTCGACGGTGTGATGAAGGTGGCCGTGACGCCGTGAACGCGAGGGGACGACCGAAGGCCTCCGGCAGCCGGGGTCACGGACCCCGGACCCCGTTGGTTGGCCCAGCCTCCACTCGACAGTCGCGCAAGTAATCACAGACGTCGCCTTGTAGGCTGGGCCAAACCAAGTGGGGTCTGGGGCCCTCGGCCCCAGCCGCCGGAGGCCCTCGTCGTTCCCTTCAGCTCGCTGCGTTGCGCCGCAGCGCGTCCGCCAACCACGCGAGATCCTCCGTCCACCGCTTCCGCCGCGCGGCGTCCTGCGCGAACAGCGCGTCCCGCTTGGTGAGCACGAGCGTGTACGGGCGGCCGGTGCGGCGGGTGCGATGGTCGAGCGGCAGTTCGTGGCGTTCGATCATCTGATGGACGTGCGTGCGGTGCTCCTTCGCCAGCGGCCACTCCAGGACCGCGCGTTCGCGCGCGATCAGGAACGTATGGAGTTTCGTGCATCGGTCGCAGCGACAGCCGAGTTCCGCGGGGATGGACCAGTCTCCGGGCTCCCGCGGTGGTGCGCTCAGCCGCGCGGTGAGCGATTCCACGCAGAGCTCGTGAACGGGGACGAGCGCGAGCCGGACGTCCGCATCGCGTTTGGGCACCGCGCGGAGGAGCGTCGTGAGAAAGTCCACCCGGCGTTCGGTGCGCGCCGCGGCGAGCTGCCGGACGATCGATTCCTGCACGTCGAATGCGCCGATGGCGAGTGTGGTCCGCAGGACATTCAGCAGCGGCGGAACGAGCTCGCTCAGCGCCGCGCTGGCGCCGGAGGGTGACGGATCGGCGTCCGCTTTGCGCAGCTCGCCTTCGATCCACTCCCACTGCCGGGCGGCGAGCCACCGCGCGAGCGACCATCCGGCTTCGCCGGCCGCGGCGAGCTCCTCGCCAATGCGCGGAAGCAGGTCCAGCCATTTCCGATGCGCGTCGCCCCGCGCGATCGGGAGCGCGGACAGCACGTCCTCGCTCCACTGCAGGCCGAATTGCCGGAGAAGCGGTTCGAACAACGATGCCGCTTCGGGATCGACCGTTTCGAGCGAAAGTGGGCTGAGGAGTCGCGATGCGAGTATCGGATCGGCGACGCCCGCGGCAGCGCGCAGTGCGTCGTGGATGAGCGGCTCGGGCGCGAAGCGGGCGGAGTGACTCCAGAACGGAAGAAGACTCTCGACCTTGCGCCGCGCGTCGTCCTGATTGCCGCCCTGCAGCGTCCGGACGACCTCGCTCAGCGCCCACGAGGCCGAGGCGCGGGCGCGGATGACGAACGTGCGCTCGCGCGGCCACATCACGATGGCGGCGCGGTGATACCACCGGTCCAGCGTGTTGCCCCAGTTCCCCATGTAGCCGGTGTAATCGCTCTGGAACGGACTCATGTCCGCCGAGGGACGGGTGTAGCAGAGCTCCTCGTCGCGGACCGCGGACGAGATCGGGGCAGGGTTCTTCGAGCCCGCGGCAACCCAGTTGCGCAGCTCGATGTCGCTGTCGACGAGATCCGTCAGGATCGGGCCCACGTCGTCTTCACCGCCGTTGGCGTCAGGATCGTCGTCGTCGAAGTCATCCCAGGAGTCGCGCCACGCGCGGCGACGGGAGGGAGACCACTCCGCCGGATCGCTCTCGCATTGCCATGTCTCGTGAACGTCCGCCTGTGCGAGAAAGACCTCGCAGTCGAGACGCTCGGCTGCCGTCCGCAAAGCAGATGCGCGCGCCGCGTCCGAGCCTTTGAGAAGGTCCCATCGAAGCCCGTGCGCGGTGTATTGGTGGTCGAGCAGGTAGACGAGGCGGTCGGGTGGCGCCGTCTCGCCGCCGAACCTGCCGCCCAGCGGCGTCTCGAAGTGACGCTGCAACGCGTCGATGAGGGCATCGAGCACAGGCGCCTCGACCTGCGGCGGCGGCGCCGCGGCGACGCCTTTCGTCAGCAGGTTGTACGTCAACACCACGCGCGCTCCGCTGGTCACGCGCTGGACCTCGTGCCGGCAGTCGGCATAGAAGGCGACGAGCTGCACGTCGGTGCGGCTGCCACGGAAGGCCATGACTTCGCCGTGCTGCTCGACAGTCATCTCGCCGCCGCGGAATGGAGACGGAAGTGTGACCACCAGCGTCCCGATCATGCCGTCGGTCTTCTCCGAGTCCTGGTGAGACTTGAAGAACTGGCCGCGCTCGTAGAGCAGCATGTTGTGCAGCTCCGCCTTCAGCACGACTCCCTCGGCCAGGCCGAGGCCGGCGCGGATCTCGTCCAGCAGCGGAAGCAGGGTCGCGTTCCAGCGGCGCTGGTCGATGCGGATGCGGCTCCTGGCGATCTCCCGGCTGTCGCGTACTGTCGTGTCGTATACAGTGCGGTCGCGCAGTCCGTAGCGCGACGGCTTCGCCACGTCACGGAGACGCGATATCGTTCGCGCCGCGAGCGGCAGATCGAGCGCGCCGACACCTTGCACGTCGATGCGGAGTGCCTCCGCCGGCGCGGAGCGCTCGGTGGCGAAGGAGCCGGGGGGCGCGATCGTGTGCAGCCGTTCGGCGATCTCGCGTTGCATCGCCCCGAGCGTACTCCCGCATAGGGACGAGAGTCGAGGTACGCACACGCTGAGGGGCTGACGTCACCAGCAGCCCGCGCTCCTGCGCGGCGGTATACTTTCGGCCATGTCGATGGCCGCGGCGCTACGCAAGCACGACGACACGTCGGACGCCGATTCGATCGTGGTCCTGCACGATGTTTCGTGGGAAGACTACGAACGCCTCCTCGCCATGCGCGGCGATCACTCCGCTCCCCGGATCAGCTACCTCGAGGGGGAAGTCGAGATCATGAGTCCTTCCCGGGATCACGAAGTCATCAAGTCCCGCATCGGACGCCTGCTCGAGGCATGGTGTACCGATCGAGGAATCGAGTTCGAGGCGGTCGGCAGTTGGACGATCAAGAAGAAAGCGAAACGACGGGGAGCGGAGCCCGATGAGTGCTACATCTTCGGCACGGAAGAGCGGGAGCGGCCGCACCTCGCCATCGAGGTGGAATGGACGCACGGCGGCATCGACAAGCTGGCGATCTATGAACAGCTCGGCGTCGAAGAAGTGTGGTACTGGCGCAAGGGCATCATCGAGATCTATGTCCTGAGCGAAAAGAAGCTCGTGCCGGCGGAGCGTAGCCGCCTCTTTCCCGACCTGGACCTCGAGCTCCTCGCCTCGATGCTCGACCGTGACACGCTGACGCAGGCCGTGCGCGATTTCCGGGCCGCGCTTGCCAACGCGTAGATCCAGAGATCTGGATTTTCGGTGTGATGGTGCTGCTGGCCAAAGCTCGCGAGCGTGCAACGATAACTCCGTACTTTCACCCCTGCTATCCTTCGGCGAGAGGTGATTCATGAGTCGTGCAACGACTCGAAGTGATCGGGGGTTTGCCGAAGGCGCCCGGGGATCGGCAGTCGGGCGGGTTCGTCTCGAGAGCGGGACAGGCAGGATTGCCTGTCCTCTTCACCCGATCTGCCGAAATCCGGGAAGGGATCTGAAGAAGAGGCGGCGCGATCTGCAGAGTACCGGGGAGTCTTCTTCAGGAGACTCGGAGTGAGCTGCAGATTGCCGGGGAGTCTTCTTCAGATGGCTCGGAGCGACCTGCAGAATGCCGCGGAGTCTTCTTCACGAGGACTGGGAGTGATCTGCAGAATACCGGGGGGTCTTCTTCAGGAGAACCGGGAGTGATCTGCGGAATACCGGGGGGTCTTCTTCAGATGGCTCGGAGTCTTCTTCAGATTCACCTCGGCAGGAGATGCGCCGTCTGAACACCTTCGGCAAACGCCGCAAAGTGGCCCAGCCGCAGGTGAAGGCGCAGCCGGCGCTGCCGCCGGCCGAGCCGAAGCCGGTGCAGTAAGCAGTGTCGTCCCCGGAGCCCGGGTGTGCGCGAGCACGCCCGGGCTCATTCGAGGCTCAGCTGATTCCGCAGTACTCTTTCATCATGAGCAATCGGGCGAAGCTGGTCGCCGGCGCCGTAGCGGTCATGGTTGTCGCGTTCGTGTCCCTCGCAGTGGGGCAGGCGCGCGCGGTGGACCGCAAGGCGGATCGCATCCGCGCTGGAATGACGGTGAGCGAAGTGATGCGGCAGCTCGACGGGTGGTGGATGATCAATACCCATCCGGTGGACAGCAGGGCGATCCCGCATGGCACCGGCCCGGAGTTCAACGGGTATTCGGGTCGGGTGTACGTGCTCACCCCGGTTCGACCCGACGGGCGCGAGACGGATCTGCGGAAGATCTCGCGGGCGGAGCTCGAGGAACGCCTGAACAAGATGCTGAGCGCCGGCAAGCCCTGGACGGTGTACTTCAATTTCCGGACGGTGCCGACAGACACCGGCATCCTGGTGCGGTTCGATGGCAAGGGAAGAGTCGCCGGTAGTCAGTAGCCGGCCCGGACTACCGGGGGGTTCACGCGCGGCTCAGCCAATACGGTCGCCGCTCCATCCCTGTCCTCCACTCTTACTTCACTCCATTGCGCAACGCCGCAAAGTGCGTCGCCCGAATGCGCGTGGTTCCGGCGGTGATCGCCGGATCGGGATGCACCACAGCCCCCAACCCGAGGGCGCTTCGCGCGGCGTCGAGTGCATTGCGCAGCTCGACGACGTGCAGGCGCTTCACGCCGATGCCGGCGGCCAAAGCGGGGTCGGTGAAGCTGGCAGCGGGCAGGCCGGCCAGGGCCTGTACCGCGGTCACGGCGGTGCGCAGTTGGGTCACGTGGGTTGCCTTCACCCGGGTCACGCCGGTCGCCAGCGGATCGTCGATGAAGATCACGGTGGTGGCCAGGTCGGCGACGCTGTCGGGCGACGGACCGGAGCCGTCGACGGCCCGGACGCGGTAGAGGTACGCGGCGTTCGCGCCGGCCGTATCGTTGAATGAGGTCGTGGTGGGGGAGGCGACGAGGCCGAATGCGCCGCCGGCGGCGCGGCGAAAGACCTGGTAGGACGTCGCTCCGGCCACGGCACCCCACGATACGTTGATCGAAGTGGCAGTGGTGGCCGTGGCAACGACGCCCACCGGTGCGGCGATCGTATTCACGAGCGACAGCCGGGCGATGGCGGAGGGGAGGCGGATCAAGTACTCCGCCTCCTGCTTCCCGAGGGGACTCTGGTCCAATAACGTCGCGTTCCAGGCGAATTGGGCGAGGTCGAGCTCGAGGGCTGCCAGCGAGGGCTCGCCGGAGGAATCGGCCGCGCGAGCGACGGTGGCGGTCAGTACGGACTTGCCGGTGTCATACAGATTCGGATCGCTGCCTCCCTGATTCGGAGTGACGCCGGTCAGCGTCCCGCCGATGCGGCTGCCGGTGAAGGTGAAGAAGAGCGCGTTCGGCCACGTGCCGGCGGCCGTGCCGTCTCCTCCCGCGGCCACGGTCGAGCCGAACTGGTCGAGCGTGCGCGCCCACGCTTCGAGGATGTCGCTCGGTGCGATGGCCGGGCTGCCGATCGGCGCGTCATTCGTGTCTACCTGCAGCCGGTAGAGCAGGTTCTGGTCGTACATCGAGGCCATCCAGAGCTGGTCGGTCGAATAGGTTCCGGGAGCGTCGATGACCTGCTGCAGGCTACCGTCGGCGAGGAAACCGAAGCTCACGCCATTCTGCTGCAGTTGGGCGTAATTCAACGTGTATTGCCGGGCGATGTTGGCCGCGTAGTCCTCGAGGTAGGTGGCGTCACTGCCGGCCAGGCCGAGGAAACGGAAGACGTGGTGCCATTGGACGAAAACGCGTCCGGTCACGTTCGCGTAATCGTCTTCCGGAGCGTCGGCCGGCAGGCAGGGAGAGGCCGGGCGACGCGTGCAGTAGTAGTTGCGCATCGACGTCGCGCCGCGCTGCAGCGTCTCCACGACGCTGTAATCGCCGGTGAGCCAGTAGTACAGCATCAGGTTGTCGAAATAGGCGTGCGAGCTGTTGAAATCGACCCGGTATCCGCCATAGCCGGCGGGTGCCTGGCCACAGTAGAAGTAGCCGTCCGCCGGCCCGCATTGAAAGATCTGCGTGTGCAGGGAACGGAGCGCGCCCGGTGTGGCCAGCTCGTCCAGCCAGTCGGTCCTGCCATTGCGCATGGCGAAGTTCGGGATGGTCCGCACCGTGTTGTGGTAGTCGGTCCAGGTGCCGCACCAGTAAGGGTCGTCCCACGACTCCGCCGGCGTGACCGGGTCGTCGCAGTCGATCTCGTCCGAGTACAGCGGGTTCGCCCAGTTGCGCGGGTAGAGGCCGAACGTCATCAGGCCCGCGATTCCACGCTCGTCGATCTGCTCGAGCGTCGTCGTCGCGACGTCGTTGGCCTCGTCGTCGAATTCACTGAAATCCGCCGCCACCGCCCCAACCGGAAACTCTTCCACGGCCTCGGATGCCGCAAACCATTCCGCCTGCGGCCACGCGTGCAGCGGCGCATGCATCGGCGCCCAGACCTGCCGGTCGAGCGTCGTGCGCGATGGCGAGGGGGAGAAGACGCCGACGGCGAGCGTGGCGAAGAGTCCCTGCCGCGCGCCGAGCCATGCCGAGCCGCCCGCAAAGTCGGCCGTGTCGACGAGGTCAATGGCCAGCCGGCCGTCCGCCAGGACGCGCAAGGCCTGCGGCTCGTAGCGGTGCATCCGGTCGAGGGCGATGGCCACTGAGCCGGCTGCGCTGCTGACGGCGAGCATGCCGCCGTCTGCCTTCTCCGCGTTGACGGCAGGCACTCCCGGAAGCGTGACCGTGGCTGCGAGCGGATCGGGACGGTCCTGCCGCAGAAGCTGGCGAACGGCCGCGGTCTGTCCGGCGTTGATCGTGCCGGTGGTCGTCGTAGCGAACGCGCCGACCGCGGTCGCCGCGGCCGGGTAGGCCACGTCGAGAGAGAGCGCATCGCGCACCTGTTGCACGCGCACCGCGTTCGGCGCTCCGTCGCAGGAAAGGTTTCCGGCGCCGCAGCGATCGCCTTCCCACGCCACCGAATGGCGAACCACCGCCACCGGTGAGCCGGCGCTGAAGACGTAGCGCCTGCGCGAGCCGAGTGCGCCGCCGCCGACGGCCGGCATGGCGTAGCTCCCTTCCACGACGACCACCGCGCTGAGCGGGCCGCTCTGCTCGAGGACGGCGCGGCGCGTGGTGGGGTGGGCGTAGCCGGTGCCGTTCACCTGCGCGGTCATCGTGCTGCCGCTCACGAGGCGGGTGTTGTTGGCCAGGCGGATCTCATCGAAGAGGGCGCCCGAGCCGCCGCCGACGATGAACCGCGCCGCGCCGGTGTCGATGGTGAACTGGTTGCCGTTCTGGCTGACCGTGAGCGGCACCGCCGGAGCGGGATTGCTCCCGGCCGAGCCATCGAAGACCACGCGATAGGTGGCCGTGCCGTTCGCCGGCACCGTGGCCGGAAACGTCACCAGCAGCCACTGGATCGGCGCCGTGCTCACGCCCAGGCCGGCATGCCATCGCGCCAGGATGCGGAACTCCGCCGGCACAGCCTGATCCTGCGCGTTCACGATCACCAGCGCGGACGTGCTCTGTACATTGAGAGAACGCGGCAGCGGAACACCCGAGCGAACGATCTCCCCCACTCGCGCAACCCCTCCGTTCTCGCGCAGCGTGAGGAGGAGCGAATCAGGCCGCGGCGGAGGCCAGTCTCCGCGCAGCGGGAGCGAAACTGCCAGAAGGAGCAGGGCGGCGATACGAGTGGACACGATGCGCACAACGTAGGTCGCGCCGGCGCGGTCGGCCATGACCGGCGTCACTGCGCGGTGGAGCACCGCCGATCCAGGGTCATGTCAAACGTGACGCCCGTGTGTCACTGATGTCTTTCCTCGAATTTCACGCCGGAAGGTTTCTCGAAGAGATCTTTCGGCGCGTCGAGCAGCTGCTCGAATACGGAGTAGACCAGCGTGATGAACGGCTCCTGCCCTTTCAGCATCTCCACCCGGAGCGGGATGTCGTTCTTGTCGACGAACAGGCGCGCTGTCATCCCTTCGGCCGAGTGGACGTACAACCGGCCGCCGGCCGGCGTCTCCCGCGGCGCTGCGCCTACGGCCTTCATGAACGGCACTTCGCATCCGAGCTCGAAGTGCCGCCAGAACGTCGATTCGAGATCGGGGAGAATCGGCGCGTGGAAGCCGAACGATGGGCCGGGATCGACCATGTGCTCCGAACGACGGTGGCAGGACGGGCGACGTGCATCATGTGAATCCGGACCATGCGGCGACGGATCCGCGGGCGGCGGCGCAGCAGGAACAGGTGAGGGCGGACCATGATGCGCTGGAGGAGCAGGCGCGGCGGGTCGAGGCTTCGGTGCCGGGTGGGACGGGCGGTACGGCTGATCCGGGGCGGGCGGCGACGGATCCGGAGGCGGCGGCGGTGCAGGATCGGGTCAGGGCGGATCATGACCGGATGCAGGAGTCGGCGCGGCGCGTCGAGGCGTCGGTTCCGGCGGATGTGCGGGATACGCCGATTCAGGCGGCGAATCTTGGGACGCAGGCGTCCGCGGATACTTCGCAGCCGGTTCGCAACGTCGATACGGCGCGGGAGAATGCGGATGCGGCTCGCGAGAGCGCTCGGCGGGTGCAGGACAGCGTGGCGGATGGCGACGACCGGCGGTAGCCGTTTCGCGGTTGTCGGTTGTCAGTGGTCGGTTGTCTGCGGGTCCGTTGCCTGGGCAGCAGGTTTCGTGAGTCGGTGCCTTACAGACAACTGACCGGTCGCGACGTTACTCCGCCTTCCTTGTGAGCACGTACGCTGCTGCTACTCCGGGATGGGTCGAGGCGACGGCGGGAATGTCGCGGTCGCGAGCGGGGAGGCTCGAAGAGACACGCGTGGCACTTCGGGTGATGGGATCGGTGCACCACGCGACGACTGGAAGACCGCGTGCACTGATCAGATGACCGCGTGCACTGAGAAGATGAGCCGGTGCGCCGGCATCATGACTCGCTGCAGCGACGGGGTAAGACCTCGCGCGGCGAGGATCAGCCGCTGCGGCAGCGAGAAGAGGGCGTGCACGAACGTCATCAAGCTCGTGCAGCGATGGCATCAGGGCGTGCACCAACGTCATCAGCCGGTGCAGGGTCGTCATCAGCGCTGGCAGCGACGTCAACAGCGCGTGCATCGACAGGATGACTTCGTGCAACCGATCGCATCACACGTGTCCGCGAAAAGATGAACCGCGCTGATGCGCGCGCCGACGCGGCTGTTGACGTCGATGACGCGTTCATACACACGCAACGGCACGGCTAACGCGCGCATCAGCGCGCGCGATCACAACGATTGCCGCGTCTGATGCGATCGTGACTCGCTCCTGTCGCGGCGACTGCAGCGATTTACAACGCCGACGCAGTGAGTTACGCGCGTATCGCGGCGTTTGATGAAGGCGATAGCAGCGAGTCACGAAAAGATTGCAGCGTTTGATCCCGTCGATGGTCGCGCCTGATCCTCTCGATGACGGCGTCCTTTCCAGCGGACGCGCGGGCAACGATTTTTCGAGCGGAACCTCAAATTGTAACAACCGGGCGCTTCCGTGCAGTGTATAGTGTTCGGCAAGCAGAGGCGACGCTTGAGCAATGGCGTCCGGTTCCCGAGCGACGCGGCGGCGGTTGTACATGGCCGTCGCGGGATAACCGTAGTACCGGCTGATTGCCTGTGTCATAGCCTCCGGTACTCGCGTGGAGTTGAGCCGAGCTCCTCCAGCCGTTATCTCCCGTACCCGGTACACGTCCGCGCAACGTGTACCACTGCCGCCCCCGAGGCTCGCGGGCTCGGGAATCGATGGACCGGACCGCGCGGCGCGTAGCCGCTCGGTCACCGGACGTCATCGGATGTTACCGGTGCGTCCGGCCAACCCGGATTACCGCAATGGAAAGGTGCGGAATCCATTGGAGAATTTATGACCCCGAAGAAGAGCACTATTCCCCAACCGGCAGCGGTGACCCTGGACGGGTCGCAGCCGCTCACGCCGGAGCAGATCGTCGAACAGCTGCGCCTCCTGCGGCAGCACATCCCGGACTTTGGTCCGCTCTCGCCCGCGGACGCGCTGGCGCGGCGCCGTGCCGCGACCGTGCACGTCGAGCTGGTGAAGGGGGCGATCAACTCCGTCGGCGCGTCGCAGTTTCTCGAGGGGGCGATCGGCAAGGACGCCGATACGCTCCGCGTCGAGGAGGCGGACGAGAAGCGCTGGAGTGCCGTCGAGGACGAGCTGGCGACGATGCACAAGGGTGTCGCCGCGGCGAACCTGTCGCGCCGTTACCGCCTCGGCATCACCGCGCTTCAGACCTACGCGATCGCGCGGCAGCTCGTGCGCCAGGAGGCCCATGCCGGCCTCCTGCCGCACGTGGAGTCGATGAAGCGTGCGAGCAAGTTCGGAAAGCGCCGCCGCGCGCAGACGCCGGAACAGCCGGACACGGCCCCGGCGCCGGCGAAGCCGTAACGAAGTAGCAGTCATGTAGTAGTAGTGATCGTGACCGGGCGTGTCTGCAGCACGCCCGGTCTTTTTTATCCGCGCCTGAATCTGCGCCAGTGTGTCCACGATACTATTTCGTCATGCGCGCGACGGAGATTCTGGACGTATCCTCCTGCAGCGCACGGACGTCGATCTCCAGCGGGAGCTCGAGCCGCTGGATCCGCAGACCCGGATCCAGCTCGTCAGCGAAGTCGTCGCCTTCGAGGATGCGCGAGCAGCATCCCGTTCCGCGTCTCTCCACGTCGAACAAAAAGACGGATGCAGCGAAGAAGCGCAAAGCGAAGATGGCAAAGCTGTCGCGAAGGAAGAATCGCCGCAAGAAGTAGGGGAGGAGCTGCCCGATGTCGCGGACGCGTAAACTGCACCCACACCGATGAAAGGCTGTGCGCGCTCCTGTCTCCTTCTGCTCCTCGGCTGGAGTGCCGCCGCGTACGCTTTCTACCGCTACTTCGTCAGCCTCCGCGACTTTGGCGCGCCGATGTACTGGGGCTCCGCGTTCGCCGGACTGTTCGTCGTCGCCTCGATCGGTTACGCCGCCGGCATCGGCACGGCGTACCGCGAGCGGAAGATGCTCCTCGAAGCGATCGCCGGCACGCCGCCCGCGGACGGCCAGTGGGCCGGGATCAGCGGCACGATCCACTCCACCACCCCGCTCACCGCTCCCATCTCCGGCGAGCGCGTCGTCGCGTACGAATACAGGATCCAGCGCGACGAAAAGTTCGGGAAGAACAGGACGCAGGTCGTCTACTACGACGGCAGGGCACTCGCCCCGAGCACCGTCGCCACCCGCCAGGGGAGCGTGCGCCTGCTCTCCGTCCCCGCGTTCACCGACATCGAGGCCGAGTCGATCGTGCAATCCACCGCCGTGCAGCGCGCGAAGACCTTTGTGAGCAGCACCCCGTTCAGGATCTTCGACACCGCGACCAAGCGCCGCACCCGCATCGAGGAGGAGTGGACCGACGACGACGGCCAGTTCCGCCTCGACCGGCAACACTTCACACGCGACGTCGAGCTCTCGGGCGACTTCCACTTCGAAGAAAAGCACATCAAACAGGGAGAGCAGGTCTGCGTCTTCGGCCTCTACTCCCGCGACCGTGGCGGCCTGATCCCGCACCCGAACTGGGCCAAACAGACGCGCCTCATGCGCGGCGATGCGTCGAAGGTGGCCGCACAGCTTCGCCGCCGCATGATCAACTACCTCATCGGCGCGATCGTCTGCGGCGGCCTCGTTTACGCGATTGTGCGGCTCTACCACTACAAGGTGGCCACGCTGCCGCTGTGACCCGGATCGACTGGAACATCCTTGTCGAGCCAGTGGACCAGGGGGCTATCCAGCCATTCATCGCTATCGCTGCTTCGCCGCGCTAAGATCGAAGCTGGTCAACTGATGAATGAACAGGAACTTCGCGCACTGATCGCGAACCATGAAGCCGACCGCGTCGAGTTCACGATCTCCACGACGAATACCGACAAGTTCTCGGAGGCAGTGTGCTCGTTCGCGAACGACCTTCCCGGCCACGGCGAACCCGGCTATCTCGTCATCGGTGTCAATGACTCTGGCCGACTCGCGGGCATTCAGGTTACCGACGAGCTCCTTCGGAACCTCGGCGCGCTGCGCGACGCCGGGAACATTCAACCGCTGCCGAGTCTCACGGTCGAAAAGGTGGTAGCGAGTGATGGTGAGGCTGCAGTCGTGACGGTGCAGCCATCGCCGCTTCCGCCGGTCCGCTACAAGGGAAAGATCTGCATTCGTGTGGGTCCGCGGCGAGGGTTCGCTACGGAGCACGAGGAACGACTGCTCATCGAGAGGCGCGTTTCGCACGCGAAGACCTTCGATGCGCAGCCGGCGTTGGGAAGCACAACCGCCGATCTGGCGATGTCGCTTTTCCTCATCGAGTATCGTGGCCAGGCAATCGATCCGGAGGTGATCAAGGAGAACCACCGGGCCGAAGACGAGCAGTTAGCGTCACTCCGCTTCTTCGATCTCCGTCACGGCTGTCCGACAAACGCCGGGATTCTCTTATTCGGACTCGACGTGCGGAATTGGTTGCCAGGCGCGTACATCCAGTTTCTGAGTGTCGACGGTGACTCGCTCGCAGCAGACATCCTCAACGATCGGGAGATCGCCGGAGATCTCTTGACGGTGTTACGGGAGCTCGACGCGCTGGTGGATGCGCAGGTGTCTCAGTTTCCCGTCGCCACGAGCACTCTGCGCGAGCGCACGGTGGAGTCGTATCCACGAGTGGCCGTGCGAGAGCTTCTGATGAACGCCGTCATGCATCGTGACTACGCGTCGACGGCGCCGTTGCGCATCACATGGCTTTCCGATCGCGTCGAGATCCAGAGTCCGGGCGGTCTTTACGGTGAGGCGTCGCCGCAGAACTTCCCGCGGCAGACGAGCTACCGCAACCCGGTCGTCGCCGAAGCACTGAAGGCTCTCGGATACGTGAATCGCTACGGACGCGGGGTGTTGCGCGCGCAGGAAGCGCTCGCGGCGAACGGCAGTCCGGCCGCCGAGTTCCAGTTCGACGCCGGATACGTTCTCGCGACCATCAGGAGGCGCGCGTGAAGACGGTCGCCTTCTTCAACAACAAAGGTGGCGTCGGCAAGACAACGCTCGTCTACCATCTCGCGTACATGATCGCGGACCGCGGAGAGTCCGTGTTGGTGGCCGATCTCGACCCGCAGGCGAACCTCACCAGCATGTTCCTCAACGAGGATCGTCTCGAAGTCCTCTGGCCAGCAGGGGAACACCCGGACACGATCTTCGGCGCACTGCGGCCGATCAGCCGCGGCATGGGCGATGTGCTCACGCCGCACATCGAGCGAATCACGTCGCGCCTCGGGCTGATCGTCGGTGATCTCGCACTCTCGACATTCGAAGACAAGCTCTCCGACGCCTGGCCGCGCAGCCACAACCGCGACGAGTCCGCGTTCCGCACCATGAGCGCGTTCTACCGCGGCGTCAGAGCTGCCGCGAGCGAGTTCGCTGCCACCTGGGTACTCATCGACGTCGGCCCGAACCTCGGCGCGATCAACCGGGCCGCGCTGATTGCCAGCCAATACGTGGTGATCCCGCTCGGGCCGGATTTGTTCTCCCTCCAGGGCTTGCGGAACCTCGGACCGTCGCTCGATTCATGGCGATCCAGTTGGACGGAACTGCTGGCGAAGAATCCCGACCCGGCCCTCGATCTCCCTCCCGGCCGCATCGAGCCGCTCGGATACGTCGTGATGCAGCACGGCATGCGCGAAAACCGTCCGCCGAAGGCCTACCAGCGCTGGATCGACCGCTTTCCGGGTGCCTATCGCGAGGCCGTCCTGCGCATGCCGTCGTCCGGAGCACCACCGGCTGGTGATGATCCCTACTGCCTGGCCATGCTGAAACACTACCGCAGCCTCATGCCGATGGCGATGGAGGCGCGGAAGCCGGTGTTCGCCTTGAAGCCCGCCGACGGCGCGATCGGCGCGCACGTCGAGGCGACGCGAAACGCGTACGAAGATTTCCTCACGCTCGCTCGGCGCATCGCGGAGCGCAGCGGGACATCGCTTCGGTGAATCAAGCGGTGATCGGCATGGCGATCGTCACGGTTCACTTACGGCGAGCTCTCGAGACAAGGTCGGCACTCTTTTTGACGCCTATTTAGCCGGTTAAACACGGGACTTCAGGTCAGTCCCGCCGCGCTGCCTCATCATCTCGAGCGGCGACACCGCCTTCGGCTCTCCTCCTGCCTCGTCACCTCAGCGGAGCACGGTCGAGGCTAAGCCGAAGTCGCCGGACTTCGCATCAGCTACAAGCAACACGATCGATCTTGTAGTAACTTATAAGTGTCGTTGTCATCGCCGCCAAGATTTGTAAGTCATCTTGCTCGTGACTATAGGGGCACTCCATCCACAGTCTCTTCTCGCCCGCTACGGTGGTGGCGATGAAACTCGGGGAGCGGATTCGCGAGCTCGTGGATGCGAAGAACCTCACGCATTCATGGGTGGCGACGGAGGCGGGAATGACGCCGACGACGTTCAGCCGCATCCTTAACGGCGAGACGGAAGATCCGAGCTTCTTCACGATTCTTCGGATCGCGCTCGTCATCAACGAGCCGATCAGCGCGATTGCCGGCGACGCCCCTCAGATCTGGAGCAATCAGGATCTCGAGCGCCTGGCGACGGACAGCGCGTGGGCGGCGTCGCGCGCGGTCCGCTCCAGGACCTCGACCATGCTCGATATGCCGCCGCGCGCGAAGAGTAGTGAACGGAAACGCGTCGTCCCCGTCGCGGCAGACCGACGCGGTGCACTGGACCCGGAGAGCTTCGAGCTTCCGACGGCCCGGATTCCGGCGGAGTTTCGCAAGCGAGGCGCGGATGCGGTGTTCTCCGTCATCGGCGACTCGATGAGCGGTGCCGGCTACCACGAGGGCGACACCGTGTACGTGACCAGCACGCGCGACGTTCCTGCCGCGGCGAACAAGATCGTCGTCTGCACGGTCGACGGCGTGCCGCTCCTCAAGCTTCTGCGCATTCGCGGGCAGAAACTCGTGCTGGAGAGCGCACATCCCGATCACCCGCCGCGCACGGTCGACGAGGATGCCGAGCGGTTCCGCTTGCGCGGGATCGTCGTCGGGCACCGCGCCGGGCGCTGATGCTCAGGACCCCCTGACGTCATGGCAGTAGCTGCATCCAAGTCAGATTGAACGCAGAATCGTATCCAGAACCGAGTCCAGCTCCTTCCCCACATCCTCTGCCAGAAAGCGCAGTACTCGATGTCCGTTCTCCTGCAGCAGCAGATCCTTGCGGCGGTCGCGGCGGTAGGCGACGGCATCGGCCAGATGCTGTGCGCCATCCAGTTCGATGACGACACGCGAGTCGGCACACAACAGGTCGGCCTCAATTTGGCCTTGGCCGTCGAACGCGATCGGCAGGCGGACATTGAGCTCGAAACGTCCCTTGGTCGCGTGCAAGGTCTCCAGCCGTCGATACAGGAATGCCTCGGTCGCACTGCGCGCCCGGCCAGCCCCTTCCGCTTCCGGACCGATGCGGTGAGCCGCGTGGACGAACAGGTTCGCCAGTGGTGCGTCCACTCCATCGCGAATGAGTCTACGCACGCTGGCGGCGTAGTCCTGCTTCCATCCCGGATCTGCCGGTAGCGGCACGGCCGCAGGCCATCCGGGAATCGCACTTGCCGGCAGCGTGATCGTGTAGCCCACCGCTTCGTAGCCACGGCAGCGCCGGTCGAACATGCGCGCCAGCATCGGCACATCGAGGTCCGCGTAGTCGTATACGCGCACCTCGCGTTTGCTGTCGTAGAGGCGGTGCAGCCGTCCGGCGTACTGGGCGATGGTCCCGCGCCACGACACCGGAAGTGTGAGCATGAGCGTGTCCAGACGCGCATCGTCAAACCCTTCACCGATGTACTTGCCGGTCGACAGCAGCACGCGCTCCTCATGGGGTGGAATCGCCGCGAGCTGATCGGCAACCGTCTGGCGTTGCTTCCGGCCCATTCCGCCCCGAAGCACGAGCAGATGGCGAATGCTTCCCGAAAGCTGGCTTGCAAGCCGATCGAGGTGATCGTTGCGCTCGGTCAGGACGAGAGGCGAGCGGCCGTTCCGCACCGCCTCTACGACATCGTCGCAAATGCGCCGGTTCCGCGTGTCGTCGTCGATCAGCTCGCGGTAGAGGCTTTGGAACGCCACTCGCTGGTCGGGCTCGGCGATGGTAGACAGGAAACCGGTCGGACGGACGATCACCGTGTGCTCGAACGGCCGTGCGATCGCCTGCACCTTCGCATTCACCCGGTGGCGGATCGGGCCACACTGCATGAAGATGATGGGATGGTGGCCGTCTTTCCGGGCAACGGTCGCTGACAGGCCGGCCACGAACCGGGCCTTCGCTCGACGCGCCACCTGTTCGAAACTGAACGCGGACAGGTGATGACATTCGTCGACGATCAGATGCCCGTACTCCGCGACACGGTCATCGACCTCGCCCTTGCGGCCGAGGCTCTGGATGAGGGCCACGTCGAGCAACCCGTTGGCCCGATCCCGTCCGCCGCCAATCTGACCGACTCCTCCCTCCGGCAAGTCCAGAAATGCGGACAGTCGCTCCACCCATTGGTCGAGCAGTTGCCGCCGATGGACGAGGACCAGCGTATTGACGCCGCGCCGGGCGATGAGCCATGCGGCAATGACCGTTTTTCCGAACGCCGTCGTGGCGGACAGGACGCCGGTGTCGTGCGCCAGCATCGCATCCGCCGCAATCCTTTGTTCCGGCTGGAGCTCTCCTCGGAATGCCGCACGCAGCGGCAGGCCCGGCAGACGTTCATCGCGAATGGCGGGAGTGATCTTCAGGTCTGAAAGCAGTTGCAGCAGATCGTCGAAGCATCCGCGCGGCAGGCCGATGTGATGTGGATGATCCTCGGCGCAGCCGACGATCCGCGGCTTGTCGTACGTCGGCAGCCGCATGGCCTGTGCCTTGTAGAACTCCGGATTCTGGAACGCCGCGAGCCGGAGCAGCCGGTTTCGGAGCGCTGGAACCAAGCCCTCTTTGGCTACGTAGATCTGGTTCCCGAGCACGATCTCCAGCGTGCGAGGCAGGCCGGCGATCGCCGGCTGTCTCCGATGACGCGAGGGCGGGGCTGTCCACGGCTCCTCGTCCTCTTCGTCAGTCGGCGGAAACCGCACACCCACGATCTGTCCGGTACGCTCCGCGTCGCGCACGATCGTTTCGACGCGAGACCGGCTGATTCTGGGTATGGTCGAGAGAAACGCCCACTGGTCAGGGTAGGGAACGAGTCCGTCGTCGAGGAAGACACTGTTCCCGCGCTCGCGCGCCTGCTTCTGCAACGGCAGCGCGATCAGATTGCCGAACCCTCCGCGCGGCAGCGTGTCCTGATTCGGAAAGAATCGATCGTACGAATCCAGCCCCACTTCCGGCCGGCGCTCCATCGTCTCCGTCAGGATGTGTGCGCCCAGCCTGCGGGCGAGAGCCGCCGGAATCGCCTCCTCGAAGAACAGCCACACGTGCGCACCGTTGCCGGAGCGCGAACGCTCGATGGTTGCCGGCAGATCGAGTTGGCGGCACGTCTCGGCGAACGTGGTCGCATCCTCGCGCCATCCGGTCTTGTCGAAATCCGCCGCCAGGAAGAAGCACGTCTCATCGAGAAGCATCGGATAGACGCCGGTAACGAACGGCTGGCCGGCCTCGTCGTGGCCGGACAAGTGCCACCGGATCGCGTCATCCGTCACCGGCAGGAAGCGCTGATGCGAACAATCGCCGCATCGGATCCGCGGCTTTTCGCAGATCCCGCGGATCCACTCATTCCCGCACGCAGGCGCATACCCCGACTTCCCCGTCTTCCGGCTCTCGAAACGCCGCGCGTAAACGTCTTCACGCCCGCGGAAGAGAAAGCGGAACAGAGCGATCTTCGCCTGCGCGGAAGATTGCAGGTGGACAGAAGTCTCTGCAAGATTCAACGACATACCATCAGCATAAGTGCTCTCGACTAGGCCAGGCGTCCGATCAGCGTCCAGAGATCGTGGGGCGCATCGTAACCATGCGCCGCGAACTGAGCGCGATCGTGGTCTCCGGTTCGTCTTCGAACGAGAGGACGTGCCTGAGGAAGGATTCGCGCATCTCCTCGTCGAAGTCGTCGCCGATGTGAAAGCTCGCGCCACGCGAGCGCAACTCTGCTTCCAGCTCCTCGATCTGCCGTTTCCGTTCTGTCATGGTCAACCTCCGCCACCGAGGTTCCCTCGGGTTTCCGCGGAACACAAGTTTTCTACATTCGGTGGAGGTCGCCGTCGCGTTCAGTCTCGGTCAGGGTCCGCGGTGCTATAGTCAATTCATGTCCACCGCGCCCATTCTTGCGCCCCCGGATCGGTCGTACGACCCCGATCAGCGGGTGATTCTCGGCGGCATCGACTGGTGGCAGTTCGAAGCCTTCCTCGCGATCCGCGGCGACAGCCCCGGAGTGCGCGTGACCTACCTGGAGGGTCAGCTCGAGATCATGAGTCCATCACAGAGCCATGAAATGCTGGCGAAACTGATTGCTCGCCTGCTCGAGGCCTACGCCGATGAGAAGGGATTCGTTTTCGAGGGCTACAAGTCAATGACCATGCGCAACGCAGCAAAACTGCGCGGCATCGAGCCCGACGAGTGTTATGCGATCGGCGCACCGAAAGGCTCTCCTGATCTTGCCGTAGAGGTGATGTGGACTCACGGCGGGATCGACAAGCTGGACGTCTATCACGGCGTCGGCGTGCGAGAGGTGTGGATCTGGAAGAAGGACGAGCTCAAAGCGTACGAGCTGCGCGACGGGGCCTACGTAGAGATCCCCCAAAGCGCCGTCATTCCCGGTCTCTCCCCGGCGTTCATCGCGGGCTTTCTCGATTGCGAGACGCAGACCGAGGCGGTCCGGAAGCTGCGGGCTGCGCTGAGACAATGACCATCCTCACAACAACTTGTCCGGCGTAATCGGCAACTCCCGCACCCGCCGCCCCGTCGCGTGAAACACCGCATTGGCGATCGCCGCCGGAATGCCAACCATCCCCAACTCGCCCATCCCCTTCACGCCGAGTGGGTTCACGATCCGGTCGTCCTCCTCGATGAACTCGGTCGAGATCTGATGGATGTCGGCGTTGACCGGGACGTGGTAGTGCTGGAGGTTCGGGTTCATGATCCGGCCGAAGCGGTGGTCGATCTCCGTGGCCTCGGTCAGGGCCATGCCGATGCCCCAGACGATGCCGCCGATCTCCTGGCTGTGCGAGGCCTTCGGGTTGATGATCTTCCCGCAGGCTGAAACTTCGATCGCGCGCGTGACGCGGACCGTGCCGAGGTCTGGGTCGACTTTGACTTCGATGAATTGCGCGCCGTGCGCGAGCAGTGCGTAGTTGTTGCGTTCAGGGGAGGGGCGTGAGGTGTAGGTCTCGGTGATCTCGGTCAAGCCGTTGCGGCGCATCACCTCGGCGATGTCGACGTAACGCGACCGGTCGGCTTTGAGCCGCAGCCGGCCGTCGAGCATCTCCACGTCCGCTCCGATCGCGCCGCTGAGCGGTGAGGTCGGGTCTTTTCGAGCGAGCGACAGCACCTTCGCGCCGACGGCGAGCGCCGCTCCCATCACCGCCGAGCCGACGCTCGACGTCGTCTGCGAGCCTCCCTGCGATGGCGCCCGCGGGAACTTCGTGTCGCCGAGCTCGAACTGCACTTTTTCCGCGGGCAGGCCGAGGTATTCGGCGGCGATCATCGTCATCACGGTGTAGGTGCCGGGACCGATGTCGCTGGTCGCGCTCGCGACGTGCGCGGTGCCGTCGGCGCGCAGCGTGATGACCGCGTTCGCTTCTCGTTGAAATGCGCCCCATACCCCCGTGGCCGTGCCCCAGCCGACGAGCAGGCGTCCATCGCGCATCGAGCGCGGCTCGAACTTGCGCTTGCTCCAGCCGAACTTCTCCGCGCCGATGCGATAGCACTCGCGCAGAGCCTTGCTCGACCACGGCTTGCCGCTCTCCGGATCCAGCTCCGCGTAGTTGATGAGGCGCAGCTCGAGCGGATCGATCTTCAGCGAGTACGCCAGTTCGTCCATCGCGCATTCGAGCGCGAACATGCCGCTGACGGCACCCGGCGCGCGCATCCACGTCGGCGTATTGAGGTCGGTATCCGCGACCTTCACCGGTGCGTAGAGATTGGGGCAGGCGTAGACCTGGCGCGTGAAGTTGGTCGTGCCGTCATTGAACACCTCGAAGGACGACGTGTTGTGCACGGCCTCGTGGATCATCGAGGAGAGCTTTCCCGAGGCATCGGCGCCGAGGGCGATCTTCTGGATTGTGTAAGGGCGATAACCGTGGCCGGTGAACATCTGGGTGCGCGTGTAGACGAGCTTCACGGGCCGCTTCAACTCGCGCGCGGCCATTGCGGTCAGCGCGGGGTAGTAGTTCGGACGCAGTGAAGATCCGAACGCGCCGCCGACGAACGGCGAGACGACGTTGACGTTCTCGGGCGGGATGCCGAAGCTGGCTGCGAGGTGCTCGCGCACGCCATAGACGTTCTGCGTCTTGTCGAAGATCGTCAGCTTGTCGCCTTGCCAGACCGCAACCGCGGCATGCGGCTCCATCGGATTGTGATGCTCGACCGGGATGCGGTACTCCGCCTCCACCTTCACCGCCGCATTCCGCATCGCCTCCTCGGGGTTGCCGCGCCGCACGTCGGGTGTCCGCGGCGGGATGCGCGCGCTGCCGCGCACCGACTCCGTGTCGGTGACGTGTTTTTCCGCGTTGTAGGTCACCTTGACGAGGCGCGCCGCGAAGCGAGCCTGTTCGTACGTCTCGGCGACGACGAGCGCCACCGGCTGCGCATTGAAGAAGATGCGGTCCGACTGCAGCGCGCGGAACGACTTGTCCTCTTCCGGCTGGGTGCCGCGCGGCGGCGCCTCTTCGACACGCGGCTTCGGCCCGAATTTCGGCGTATTGAGGTGCGTGAAGATGCGCACCACGCCGCCGGCTTTCCCGGCCTCGGTCGTGTCGATCGACTTGATCGAGCCTTTGGCGATGCTGCCCGGCACGACGAATCCGTACGCGAGATTCGGCACGCGGAACTCGGCCGCGTATTTGGCTTTGCCCGTCACCTTGGCCACGCCATCGACGCGGCTCATTTCTTTTCCGATGTATCTCGGCATCGCGTCCTCCTTACGCCAGCCCGCTCGCCCGCAGCAGCGCCCGCACGATGGCCCGTTTCCCCAGCTCGACTTTGTAAGCGTTGTGCGCGAGCGGTTTCGCATCCCGCATCGCCGCCTCGGCTGCTCGCTGGAAGCTCTCCTGCGAGGCGGGTTGTCCCGTCAGAGCCGCTTCCGCTTCCCGGCTGCGCCACGGCTTGTGGGCCACGCTGCCCAGGACGACGCGCGCGTTGCGGATCGTCTCGCCGTCGAGCTCCAGCGCCGCGGCGACCGCGATGAGTGCAAACGCATACGACGCGCGGTCGCGCACTTTCAAGTAGTACGCGTTCTTCGCGAAATTCGACTTCGGCAGCTCGATGGCCGTAATGAGCTCGCCATGCTCGAGACTTGTGTCCTTCTGCGGCGTGGTGCCGGGGAGGCGGTGGAAGTCGTCGATCGGGATCGTGCGCTCGCTTCCATTCGCGGCGCGAACGCGCACGGCCGCTTCATACGCATACAGCGCGTTCGCCATGTCGCCGGGATACGTGGCCACGCAGGCCTCGCTCCAGCCGAAGATGGCGTGAATGCGATTGAGACCTTCGCGCGCGCCGCAGCCGGTGCCGGGCTCGCGCTTATTGCACGGCATGGCGATGTCGTAGAAGTACTGGCAACGGGTGCGCTGGAGGAGGTTGCCGCCGTTCGTGGCCATGTTGCGCAACTGCGCGGAAGCGCCGGCCACGATGGCCTGCGACAGCAGGGGATAGTTGCTGCGGATGAGCGGGTGATTGGCCGTGGTGGTGTTCGTCGCCAGCGCGCCGATGGAGACGCCGCCGCGTAACGGCTTGATCTCCGCAAGCTGCAGGCGCGTGACGTCGACGAGCTGATTCGGCCGCTCGATGTCCTCTTTCATCAGGTCGAGGATGTTCGTGCCGCCCGCGAGGAACTTTGCCTGCGGGTTCGCGCCGACCGCGCGGGCCGCGGCATTCGCGTCGCTGGCGCGTACGTATTTAAACGGTCTCATAGCCGTCCTCCTGCCTGACGCGCGCGAGCTGCTCTTCATCGGCGAAGCGCCACGTGTGCTGCGTCTGCCGTCCCGAATGCACTTCCTGAATCGCGGCGACGATGCCCGGATAGGCGCCGCAGCGGCAGATGTTGCCGCTCATGCGCTCGCGGATCTGGTCGTCGGTGAGCTGTGTCGCCGTCGCGCCGACGTCTTCGGTCACGTGACTGACGTCGCCGCGCCGCGCCTCGTCAAGCAGCGCGACGGCTGAACAGAGCTGGCCGGGTGTGCAGTAGCCGCACTGGAACGCGTCGTACTTGATGAACGCCGCCTGCATCGGGTGGAGCTGCTCGCCCTTCGCCAGCCCTTCCACCGTCGTGATCGCTTTCCCCTCGGCTGTCGCGGCGAGGGTGAGGCACGACAGCACGCGGCGGCCGTCGACGATCACGGTGCACGCGCCGCACTGCCCCTGATCGCACCCTTTCTTCGTGCCGGTGAGCTCGAGCCGTTCGCGCAGCGCGTCGAGCAGCACGACGCGCGAGTCGAGCTCGAGCGTCTTCATCGCGCCGTTCACCTTGAACGCGACTTGGATGACGTTCTGCCCGGCCGCTCCTGCCGCGGTCACCGCATCGGCCGCGGGAGCGAGCGCCGCCAGCATTTCCTGCTGCGCCAGCAGGTCGAGCGCGAAGAGTCCGAGGCTGCCGGCGATGGTCGTGCCGAGGAACGTGCGGCGCGTGTGGCCGACGCCGTCCGTGAGCTCAGGCAATTCCTCGAGCAATGCCTCTTCGTCCGCACTCAGTTCGTTGTCGTCGAGCTCGTCGCTCATCGCGTCCTCCTATCTCTTCTCGAAGACTTCCCTCGCCGCCGTCACGGCGGTAATGCATTGGGCCAGCCAGCGTAGAAGGTGAGCTGCGTCATTCCCTCGCGCCACTTCCTTCGCGAGCGCGCAGCAGTGCGAGCGCAACTGCTCGGGACTACGCCGCTAAGGGATCAAGGTAGGTTCGACGCTGCTGAATCGTTGCCTGAATCGCGCAACTTTTAGCTCGATCCTGCCGACTAAATCGGCAGCCTCGGCGAATGGACGCGAGTCAGCGCAGACGACTCAGCGTCGCGGCAAGGGCGCCTCGACGATTTTGGTGATCGTGCCCACGAGAAACCACTCGCTGCGATGGCCGAGCCGTACGGGTGCGTACTCGGTGTTGTGTTTTTCGAGCACGACGCGTCCTTTCCCCTCATCGTGCCAGTAGCCGAGCATGCCGCCTTCGGCGCGGATGTAGACGGCGACGACATCGCGCTCCCTCGGTGTCCGCAGCCGTGTGTCGACGAGGACTTTGTAGCCGTCGAGGAGTAAATCGGACATCGAATCCCCGATCACGCGAATCACCTGGAGCGCGCCATTGCGCACGTCACGGATGGAGTGCAGAACTTCCGTGGTCAGCAGCGCCCGGTCTTCTTCGACTCCCGCCTTTCCCGCCGCGGCCGGCATGTCCGGCACGACCCACGCGTGCAGCGCCTGCGGATAGTCATATTCGCGCTCGATGAAGCGCTCCGGCCGGATCGGGAAGCGATACTCCGCTCCCTGCGGAACTGTGTCCTCGAGAGAATCGAGCAGGAGTCGCTGGCGCAGGAACTCGATCCAGTCGCGAATACGCCGTCGATCGCTGACCGTGATGTCGAGCGTCGTCTCCCCGAGCAGGTCGCTGACCGTCGTGTCGAGGCGCTCTGCGATGCGCTTGACCGTGAAGACGCTCGGCTCGACCGCCGGCCCGCGCTGTTTCTGCGTCGCCCGCGGACGATACGGCTCGTACTCCGGATCGTTCTCGAGGATCCTCGACATGACGTTGTCGATCTTGAACGCGGCCGCGTTGACGGTCTCCCATTCGCGCATACGCCGATGGATCGCGCGCGCGAGCGCCAGCATGTCTGCGCGAGGGTTGGTCGTCGCCATAAGACACGCATAGGTTACTTATCGAATGCAATGAGATGACCCGGAATCTTCAGATCGATACGTGCTTGCCGAGCCAAACTTCATCGCATGCGCTACGAAAAGGCCGTTTGGAACCTATGCGTTTCTTGAATCAATCGAAACGCGATCCGACGATGCAGAGATGAGGTCGCGGGACTGGGAACGCCGCACGATCCTGCTCTTTCTGCTCACGCTCGTCGCGACGCTGGCGTTCGACGACCGTCCGCCGGTGACGCTGGCGCTCCCGCTTTCCGCCTCCGCCACCCTCCTCGGCCGCGTCATCGCGTTCTATTTTCCGAGGCAGCGGGGCGAGCGGTTGGCGAACAAAAGCACCGCCGGAGGCGGCGAGTGATCCACTGGCGCGGTGCTATAGTCGATCCATGTCCACCGCGCCCATTCTTGCCCTTCAGGACCGGTCGCATGACCCGGATCAGCGGGTGATTCTCGGCGGGATAACGCCGGCCGGCTGACGGCGGGCGGGTTCGCGCGGTTCGACCGCTTCGTTACCGCCGCGAAAGAGATCGACCCTGAGCTGCGCATCTACGACGACGTGCTTCCCTTCGTCACCGAAGTTCGCGATGCGGCGCGGCGCGCGGACGCGATTGCAGAGGCGTTCCCGGACGGGATGCCGCGCGCGGGCAAAGCTGGTCGACCGCTTTCGCGACGATCCGGAGTGCCGGATCGTTTTTCCACCGATGCCGGCGGGGCCGGGCTCAACCTGCAGCACGCGAGCGTGGTGATCAACGTCGATCTACCGTGGAACCCGGCCGTCCTCGAACAGCGCATCGGACGCGTGCACCGGATCGGCCAGCGCGCGCCGGTGCGTGTCGTCAACTTCGTCGCCGAGGGGACGATCGAGCAGGGGATGTTGTCCGTGTTGCGCTTCAAGAAGTCGCTCTTCGCCGGAGTGCTCGACGGCGGAGAGACGGAAGTGTTTCTCGGCAAAGGGCGTCTCGACCGCTTCATGGAGAGCATCGAGCGAGTCACTGCCGAGATTCAGCAGGTGCCGGTTGCGGAGGAGTCGCCCGCGGACACCGGCGCGCCGCCGCTCGCAGAGCCGCTGCCAGAGCCGCCTGTTGATCCGCTTGTCGATCCAATGACCCGGCTGCTGGAGAGCGGAGTCGGATTCCTCCGTCAGCTCGAGGCCGCGCTTCCGGCGGAGACCGATCCGGGCAACGGCGGCAAGTCGCCGGTACGCAGGATCGAGGCGCGGCAGAACGCCGACGGCTCGACGTTTCTCGCGGTGCCGATGCCCAGCCGCGAGGCCGTACGTTTCGCCCAAGCCAGAGGTCACCGGCGGCTCAGCCAATAGTCGCGGAAGGCCTTGAGTCGAGGCAGGGACTCGCGGTCTTTGGCGCGATTCGCGGCGAGCTTGCTGCCGATGATGTCGTCCGGATGGCAGACCGGGAAACCCTCCACGTCGACATGACGCATCCAGGCGTCCTCGAAGCGCTCGATGCCGTCCGGCGCGAACACCAGATCGAGATCGAAGGGGCCGTTCTTCAACTGCACGAAATCCTTACCCCGCAGAATCTCCGCGGCCTCGGCCTCCGTCAACGCGAAGCCGAGCGCGCGGAGGCCAGCCACCAGCGCGGAGCAGTTTGCGGGTGACTTGTCGACGAAGAGATCGGCGTCCTGCGTGGTATCCGGAAAGCCGAGCAGGATCGCTCCCGATTTGCCGATGAAGAGGTAGCGCACGCCATGAATGGCGAAAACGTCACGGATCTCTTCGGCCTGCCGATACTCGAACGCGCCAGGCATTCATCTCCCGTAGCCCAGCCACTCCGGGAGATGCGCTTCGCACCATGCGCGGTAATCAGCCATGGTCTCAAAAGCACGGAACGGAGCATCGTCGAGGATCGGCTTGTACGTGCGGATGAAGGCGTACCGCATCCGCAGGGGCAACGGACGCCGCGCCGCCGCTTCGAATTCCGCGAGCCACTGTTGTCGCTCGGACGGTGCGGGAATGCTCACCGAGCGATTGTAGGCCAGAACCGACGGCGCCGCTCGCCATCGAGGTCCGGGTACGACGGCGTTGATGTCCCTGGTCAGGCGGGGCTTGCCCAGGAGCGAGGCAGCACCCCTCCGATGATCGCCGCGCGGACGCCGACGGCAGCGAACCACCGCATCATCGCTTCCAGCGGTCTCAGAAGGCATACGAGCTCGCTCCCCATCAGCGATCGAGGATCAACGACTGGAGTCGCGCCCATCGTGCGCGCGCGAGGGCATCTTCACTCTCGAGCTGCGAAAGATCGAAGAGGTCGGCGGATGCCATCAGAAAGGCCAGCGCTCTGAACTTCTCCGCGTGTGACGCCTTGCGAAGCTCGTCACGCTCTCGCTCCTCCAAGGCTCTCCACCCTGACATCCAGGATCGTGCGTCCGAGGCCGTCATCCGCCTGCTCACGAAGCCATTCTAGTGTGGGTTCGCCACACTCGCTGTTCGCGGCGCGCGCTGCGCCCTACTCGAGAGCGAGGCCGCGTTGAACGTCGACCGCCTCTTCCAGATGAAATCGCTGCTCGAGAAGATCATCTCCTTCGTCCAGAACGTCTACGTCCCCGACCCGCGCTGGGCTGCCTGTTGGTCATGCTGCGTGTCCCGCCCACCCAGGTTCCTCGCTCGACGCTCGGGATGACGGGGGGATTAGACTGCGTCCCGCTGTGACGCACGATTCTGTTGATGCCGGGGAACGTCTGGCTGCCGCCGAGCGCAAGGCGGCGGAGCTGGAGGGGGAGCTTGCGCTCGTGCGGGCGCGGCTGGCGACCAAGGAGCGCGAGGTGGTGGAGATCCATGAGTCGCGTGCGTGGGGGGTGATGCAGGGGTTGCGGGCGCTGAAGTACCGGTGGGTTGATCCGGTGCTGGGGGCGTTCGGGGTGGTGTGGCCGCGGCGTTCGCGCGTGCAGGTACCGGTCGCGCAGGCGGTGGCCGTGCCAGCGGCTCACGCGGGGTTGTATGACGTGGTCTGCTTTTCGACGTGCGACTGGGAGACGCGGTTTCAGCGTCCGCAGCAGCTGATGGTGCGGTTCGCGGAGGCGGGGCATCGCGTGTTCTATGTCAGCCAGCATTTTCGGCCGGAGGGGCCGGCGGCGGTGGTCGTGGCGCGGCGGGAGAATGTGTTCGAGGTGACGTTGCGGGGGCCGCGGCTGAATGCGTACGCGCAACCTGTTCGCGATGGCGCGCGGGATGCGCTCGTGGAGGGGCTGGAGGCGTTGCGCTCCGAGGTGTCGATCGGGGCGGCGGCGGTGTTCGTTCAGTTGCCGTTCTGGTGGCCGCTGGCGCGGGTGGCGCGGGAGCGGTTCGGCTGGCCGGTTTTGTATGACTGCATGGATCTGCATTCGGGGTTCTCGACGGTGGGGCGGGCGATGGTGGCGCAGGAGGAGGAGTTGCTGCGTGGGGCGGATGTGGTGGTGGTTAGCTCGTCCGTGCTCGAGGAGCGTGTGCTGCGCGGTCGCGATGAGGTGCTGGTGGTGCGGAACGCCTGTGATTTCGAGCATTTCGCGCAGGCGCCGCGTGCGAAGAATGCGCGGCCGGTGATCGGGTATTACGGTGCGATCTCGGATTGGTTCGATGCGGGAATGGTCGCGGACCTGGCGCAGCGGCGGCCGGATTGGGATTTCGTGCTGGTGGGCTCGACGTACAACGGGGATCTCTCGCGGCTGGCGCGGCTGCCGAACGTGTCGCTGCCGGGGGAGGAGGCGTATGAGGCGGTGCCGGCGTGGCTCGGACGCTTCGACGTGGCGATCATTCCGTTCAAGCGCACCCCGCTCACGGAGGCGACGAATCCGGTGAAGGTGTACGAGATGCTGGCGGCGGGCAAGCCGGTGGTGTCGGTGCCGATCCCGGAAGTGGCGGCGCTGGCGCCGCTGGTGCGGCTGGCGTCGAGTGCCGCGGAGTTCGAGCGGGAGATCGCGGCGGCGCTGGCGCTCGGCGACGAGGGTGCGGAGGAGCGGCGCGAGTTCGCGCGGGGGCAGACGTGGCAGCACCGGTTCGACGTGCTGCAGGCGGCGACGGCGGCGGTCGTGGCGCGATGATCCTCTTCGTCTTCGGCACTCGCCCGGAAGCGATCAAGCTCGCACCGCTCATCAAGGAGCTGCAGCGCACCGGCGACGCCGTCCGCGTCTGCGTGACCGGGCAGCATCGCGAGATGCTGGCGCAGGTGCTGCGGCTGTTCGAGATCGTTCCGGACGTCGATCTCGAGCTGATGCAGGTGGATCAGGACCTCGGTTCCATGGCCGCGGCCATCGTGGCGAAAGTCGGCGAGGTGCTTCGCGAACTCCGGCCGCGTCTCGTGATCGTGCAGGGGGATACGACCAGCGCGTTTGCGGCGGGGCTGGCCGCGTTCTACGCGGGTGTCGACGTCGCGCACGTCGAGGCGGGCCTGCGCAGCGGCGATCCTGCGGCGCCGTGGCCGGAAGAGGTGAACCGGAAGCTCCTCAGCGTCGTCGCGCGTGTGCACTTTGCGCCGACGGATCATGCGCGCGACAACCTGCTGCGCGAGGGGATCGATCCGGCGCAAGTGCACGTCACCGGCAACACGGTCATCGATGCGCTGCGAACAGCGACCGCGGCCATCGAAGCGAATGAAGAACTGCGCGTGCGGCTGGAGTCCGAGTTTGCGTTTCTCGATCGCGGCCGGCGTTTGATCCTCGTCACCGGCCACCGGCGCGAGAGCTTCGGGGCTCCGTTCGAGGCGATGTGCCATGCCTTCGCGGACATTGCGCGCGAGCACGGCGACGTGGAGCTGGTCTATCCGGTCCACCTCAACCCGAACGTGCAGCAGCCGGTGCGCCGGATCCTTGGCGAGACGGACCGCATCCATCTCATCGCCCCCGTCGATTACCTCGGCTTCGTGCATCTGATGACGCGCTGCGATTTCATCCTCACCGACTCAGGCGGCGTGCAGGAGGAGGCGTCCTCGCTCGGCAAGCCGGTGCTGGTCATGCGCGACACGACGGAGCGCGCCGAGGCGGTGCGCAGCGGCAACGCGCGCCTGATCGGCACGCAGCGCGAGACGATCGTGGCCGAAGCAACGCGGGTGCTGCGCGATGAAGCGCATCGGGAGCACATGAGCCGGCCGAGTGCGGTCTTCGGCGATGGACAAGCGGCGGTGAGGATTGCGGAGATTCTTAGACGGCTGAACGGTGAATGGTGTCAGGTGTCAGGTATCTGGGGCTCTTCGCCCGGGCGAAACACCCCAGACACCTGACACCAGACACCTACTAACAGCTTCAGACGCCATCCCGCCTCATCCCCACCAGCAGCATGAAATCACTCGGCAGCATCGCCGCGTCGATCAGCGCGTCCTCGACGTCGATGATGGCGCGCACGTAATCGACTGCCTCGCGGCGGTCGAGGGTGAAGTTGTGGACGATGCCGTTGTAGAGGAGATGCTGCAGGGTGCCGCCCAACGGCCGGAGCTCGACGACGCGGAAGAAGCGGCGGAAGAGGGGGAGGATCTCGGCGGAGCGGATTGATTCGAACGGGGAGGCGGCCACGACGTCTTTCACCTCGGGGCGTCCTTCGTACGGCTTCACCGCTCCCCAGCGCAGCATGCGCAGGTTGGGGGGAAGGAGCGCCATCAGCGTGCGCACGAGGTCGATCTGCCGGTCGGTCCATTGAAACTGCGTCGGCCCGACGAACTCTTCGAGGATGAAGAGGCCGTCCGGTTTGAGCGCGTCGTGGACCTGCGCCATCACGTGCTCGAGCGCGAGGAAGTGATGGAAGCTGTGGCTGGAGAAAATCAGGTCGTAGGTGTCGTGCGGGAGCGCGGCGGTGTTCACGTCTGCGACGTGGAACCGGCCGGGGATGCCGTGCTCGACGCGCATCCGTTCGGCCTCGGCGATCCGCTCTTCGCTGATGTCGATGCCGTGCAGCTCGCTCGCGCTGTCGACCTCGAAGACGGCCAGGCTCTTGAGCCCGGAGCCGCAGCCCAGGTCGAGGCTCAGTGCGGCGGGACGGCCGAGGCGGCGGCCGGCCCAAGTCTCCCACGGCAAGCCATCGAGCAGGCCGCGCGACTGATAGTGTCGCGAGACGAGCGGGTGATCGAGCCATGCATTCCATTCGCCGGATGCTTCGACCTGGAGATGGCCGCCCCACTTGCGGCTCTCGGCGGCAAGCTGGGCGAGGTAGTCGTCGTCGGACATTGTGACGATTCTACGCAGGCGACATCAGGTACGCTCCCGTTCGCATGACCGGACGCGCGAGGGACCCGTTGCTCGAGACGCTCGAAGCGCAGGCGGAGAGGATCGTGCGGCTGGAGCGGCAACTGGTGGCGCGGGACGCGGCGCTCGACGCGGTCACGGCGGAGTATGCGCGGTTGAAGGCGCAACTGCGCGCGGGTGTGCCGCAGCCGGCGGCGATCGCCGCGGGGCCGCGGCTCTCCTGGCGCGAGCGGGCGCGCAAGGTGGTCATCCTCGCCGGCGGGCGCCTGCTGCCGCCGCCGGTGAAGCGGCTCGTGAAGCGGTTCTGGGATCCGTGGGCGGAGCCGCGGCGCATCAGCGCGAAAACGATCTCGGCGCGCGAGAACGCCATCGCCGTGACGGCCAAGTACGACGTGATCTGCTTCTCGATCATCGACTGGAGCTTCCGCTGGCAGCGTCCGCAGCAGCTCCTGTCGCAGTTCGCTGATGCGGGGCATCGCGTGTTCGTGTTCAGGACCACGGCGTTCCTGCCGCCGGGAGGGGCGGCGTTTCAGGTCGAGCTATTAAGGCCGAATGTGTGGCAAGTGACGCTCGCGCCGCCGGTGATGATCGATGTGTACGCCGGCTCGATCGATCCCGCGACCGTGGCGTGGTTCCCGACGCTTTTCGACGAGATGCGCCGCGAGTTGAACATCGTCAGCGCCGTTTCGATGGTGCAGGTGGCGACGTGGCGCGAGGCGGCGGAGGAGGCGCGCCGACGCTTCGGCTGGCCAGTGGTCTACGACTGCATGGACGAGTGGGAGTCGTTCCCGGGGATGAAGGGGGAGCTGGTCGCGGCCGAGGAGCAGCTGGTGAGGGAGGCGGACCTGGTGACGGTGTCGGCGCAGCGCCTCTTCGAGAAGTGGCAGGGGCGGAATGCGCGCGTGGAGCTGGTGCGCAACGCCGCGGACTTCGAGCATTTTGCGAGTGCCGCGGGGAGCGAGCGGCTGCTCGACGGCGTGCCGCATCCGATCGCCGGCTACTTCGGTGCGATCGCGCCGTGGTTCGACGTCGCACTGCTGGCGAAGGTGGCGGAGGCGCGGCCGGGATACTCGTTCGTCATCATCGGCGGCGTGTTCGACGTCGACGTTGCGCCGCTGAAGGCCCTCCCGAACGTGCAGTTCCTCGGGCAGCAGCCGTACGCACTCATGCCGGCGTACCTGCGCGACTTCGACGCCTGCATGATCCCTTTCGTGGTCAACGAGATCACGGCGGCCACCGATCCGGTGAAGTTCTACGAGTACCTCTCCCTCGGCAAGCCGGTGGTGTCGACGCACATGCCGGAGCTGGAGCCGTATCGCGAGCTGCTGTACCTCGCCGACGATGCGGGCGACTTTCTGGAGAAGCTCGACCGGGCCGTGGCGGAGGACGACGAAGGGCTGCGGGCGCGACGCGTGGCGCTGGCGCGTGCGAATACCTGGATCGCACGCGCGGAGACCATGCGGCTCGCGATCCGCGAAGCGCATCCGAAGGTCAGCATCGTGATCGTCTCGTACAACAACCAGGAGCTGACCCGGCTCTGCCTCGACAGTGTGCTGCGGAGCTCGATGCATCCGAACGTCGAGTTGATCGTCGTCGATAACGCTTCATCCGACAGCTCGGCGGAGATGCTCGAGGCGCTGCGCGACGAGCGCGTGCGCGTGCTCCTGAACCGGGAGAACTCCGGCTTTGCGGCCGCGAACAATCAGGCGCTGAAGGTTGCGACGGGGTCATACGTCGTGCTGCTGAACAACGACACGGTCGTGCCGCGCGGCTGGCTTCCGCGCCTGCTGCGGCATCTCGCTGACCCGCAGATCGGATTGACGGTGGCGGTCACGAACTTCTCCGGCAACGAGTCGCGCATCGCGGTGCCGTACACGACGCTCGAGGAGATGGAGCCGTTCGCGGATGCGTACATGTGGGAGCACGAGGGGACGCGCTTCGACATCCGCGTGGCGGCGATGTACTGCGTGGGCATGCGCCGCGAGGTCTACGACCGCATCGGCCCGCTGGACGAGGAGTTCGGCATCGGCATGTTCGAGGACGACGACTACTCGCACCGCGCGCGGCTGGCGGGGTTCCGCGTGGTCTGCGCGGAGGACGTCTTCGTCCACCACTTCGGCCAGGCCTCGTTCGGGAAGCTCGCCGGCGCGGAGTACGACGCGCTGTGGAAGCGCAACCAGGCGCATTTCGAGAGCAAGTGGAACGTGCGGTGGGAACCGCACCGGGGGAGGTGAGGCGGATTGAGGATTGAGGATGAAGGATTGAGGAGAGGGGGACCGTACAGCATCATTCTCCTCAATCCTCAATCCTCAATCCGGTTTCCCCACCTCCACCGCGTTGTCCTCCGGTTTGCGATCGAGCAGTTCGTGATCCGGGTCGATGCCGGCGCGGGCGGGTGGGGTGGGGACGGTCACGGTGATGGTCTGGGCTCCCGAGCGGATGCGGTGCGGCTGGCGGTAGAGGGGCTTGCCGTCGGCGGCGAAGACGGCCACTTCGATGGCGTCGTTCATCGGCACCGGCTTTTCTTTGCCGAGGGCGTTGCTCTTCAGTTTTTCGGCTTCGATGTGCAGGGTGACGCGGTACGCGTTGCCGGAACGTTGCACGTCCACTTTCTTCGTGCGCAGGTTCCAGAACGTCACTTCTTCGAAGAGGTCTTTCAGCAGGGCGTGGCGGTCGGGCGGGGTGACGGCGCGCAGCTCGGCGTAGAGGTCGAGCGACGTGGGGTAGGGCGGGCGCGCGGGGTCGAATTTTGCGAGGAGGTTGCGCAGCGCGGCGTTCACACGCTCCGGGCCGACTGCCTCGCGCAGCGCGAACATGGCGAAGGGGCCGGTGCGATAGGCGTCGACGCGGTCGGTGCCGCGGAGGAGCGAGACTTCGCGCGTCTGGTGGGGTGCGAGGTATTCGGCGCGCATCACGTCGAGCAAGCGGAGGAGGTGGTCGCGGCCGAGGGTCTCCTCGACCACCAGCATGCCGCTGTACCAGGCCAGGCTCTCGCTGAGCAGCGGCGCCCCTTCCATCCAGGCGGGGACGAGCCGGTGTCCCCACCACTGGTGGCCGAGCTCGTGCGCCATCACGGCGAACGGCAGGTCGATGTTGCGCGTGTCGTCGCCGGCGCGGACGAGCGCGTAGCCTTCCGAATAGCGCACCGCGCTTTCGAACGCGGTCAGCCGCAGGCCGTCGCCGGAGCTGGGGTACTCGATCATCCGGAGCTGGTTGTGCGGATACGGGCCGAAGTGGCGCGTGTGGTAGTCGAGCGAGGCGCGCACGCTGTTGACCATGCGGTCCAAGTTCGCGGTGTGGGTGGGGTGGTGGTAGATCTCGATCGCAACATCCCGCCACGCCGCGCGATGGATGGCGTATCTGGCCGAGTAAAGCACGTAGCCGTTGCTGATCGGCGCCTCCGCGACGTAGTGCGCGTAGTTGCGGCCGTTCTCGCTCCACGTGCGGCGCAGCGCGCCGGTCGCGACTCCGAGCTGGTCGGCGCTCGTCCCGACGATGGCCTCGAACTCGATCTTCTCGTGGCCGGTGTGATCGCGGCGTGCGGCGGCGTCCGTGACCAGGGGGACTTCGGGACGTGCCCGCAGTCCGTGTTCCCTTCGCCCGGCGGCGTAGCTCAGCTCGCGCCCGGTCTGGTAGCCGATCGCCGGCAGCCACTGCCGCGGGGTCTGGGTCTGCTCGCCGCGATGCTCGATCCAGGATCCGTTGCCCATCACGGTCGGGTCGTAGCCGCTGTTCCTGAAGCCGCGCCGCTCGTACCGCACCTCGAAGTTCATCCGCACCGATTCACCGGGCTGCACCGGCTTGCCGAGGGTGTAGATGCGGTGGCCGAGGTTGTCGTCGGCCAGGGTAAGGCGCGACGGCCGGTCGAAGGAGATGCCGTCCGTGACGACGCCGAGATGCGGCGCGACGTGGATGGTGTCGATGGCCGCGCTGCTCCGGTTGTCGAGGCGGTAGATGCCGCGAATCGTGGCCGCGCCGCGTTCCGGGTAGAAGTCGACCTGCAGCTTCGTCGCGGCGAGCACCGGCTGCGGAGCGTGCGCGTACTTGCCGTACCGCCGTTCGTACTCCGCCCGCCGCCCCTCCACCTCGGCGACGGTGTAGTAGCGGTTCAGGACGTTCGTGTTGTAGAAGACGAAGCCGCCGGCGCCGGCGCTGATCGCCAGCGCCGCGGCGCCGATCGCGGCCGGCCCGCGCGTCAACCTGCGGCGCGCGATCGCCAGTCGTGGGCGAAAGCCGCGCTCCTCGCCCCGAATCCAGAAGAGATACGTCACGAGCGCCAACAGCAGCGCCCAGCCCGACCAGTAGAACGTGAACCAGAGCCACGGTCCGACGGTCGAGCCGAAGCCAGCCATCTCTGAATAGGTCCACTCGGGCGCGCCGCCGTAGAGCAGCAGGTTGTGCTCGATCCCGAGCTCACGCGCCATCTGCATGCCGAAGAAGGCGAGGATACCGATGACGTTGCCGACGTACTTCTGGTTCACCAGCACGTGGATGACCATCGCCAGTGCGGCGAACAGCAGGTAGCCGGTGAGCTGGAAGCCGAAGAGGATCTTCGCGTAGATCGCCAGCTTGAAATCGTAGAAGCCGAGCATGGCCTGCACGGTCATGCCGGCGAGGGTGAAGATGCATTCCGTGAAGGCGAGCATCATTCCGAGGGCGAGGAACTTGCCGAGGAGCGAGAGCCACTCCGGTACGGGCGTGACGTCGGTGATGGCGTGGATGCGCGCTTCGCGCTCGCGCCAGACCAGCTCCCCCGCGGAGAGCGCGATCAGGATGGCGATGAGGCGGGCCAGCTCGGAGACGCCGAGGATCTCGGCGACGCGGGCCGACGTCGCGGCGCCGGGCGTGCCGAGGTCCACTTCCAGCACCTCGGGTGCGGTGACGATGAACAGCGCGGCGACGAACGGCACGATCCACCAGCCGCGGCTGGCCAGCAGGTCGCGGAACGAGCGCTTCACGATCGCGAGCAGTTGGCGCAGGCGCGTCGAGACGCCGAATGCACGGCGCGCCGAGGGGATCGTGATGCCGGTCCAGCGAACCGACGTCGCATCGTCGATGCTCGCCGCGCGTCTCCTGCCGCCGCCGGTGTCGTATGCAAAGCGGAAACGGACGCATGCGACCGCAAGGATGACGGCGGAGACGCCGAGCCAGAGGAGACGATTCGCCACGAGGCTCTGCTCCAGGCCGACCAGGAGCGTGTTCTTCTGCAGCGGGTTGTACGTCCTCCAGAGCGCGTGCAGGGCCGTGTAGCCGAGCGGATCTGCCAGCTTGGCGAGACCGAGCTTCCCGAGGCTCCCGGCGATGTAGCCCTCGCAGATGAACGCGCCGAAGAAGAGGGCCACGGCGCCCGCGTACGCCGTCACCGCGCGGCGGGTGAGCGCGGCGAGCGAGAAGAGCACGGCCGTGGCCACGAACGCGTTTGGCACCGCGAAGAAGAGGTACGACGTCACATACGCCACGGGGCGGAACGGGCCGATCAGCTCAGGGTCGAAGCCGGGGATGCGCGTCGCGAGCAGCAGGCCGACCGGGACCGCGAGGAGCAGCAGCGCGGTCACGGCGAACGCGCCGAGAAAACGGCCGCCGAGGTAGGCCGCCTTGCGCAGGGGAGTGGTGTAGACGAGCGGATCGAGGCGCACCTGCACGTCGCGCGTCGCGGCGTCGCCCGCCACGCCGCACGTCACGAGCAGCGAGAGCATGCTGGCGACGATCACGAGCAGGCTGGTGACGATCGGCGCGTTGAAGTAATACCCGTTGACGCGCGCGCCGTTGAAGATCACGAACGTCAGGGCCAGCGCGAAGCCGAAAAAGATCAGGAAGTAGATGCGGGTCGAGACGCGGCGCAGCTGGTAGTCGAGCTCGAACCGGAACACGGCGCCCGCCTGCGTGAGGACCTTCGTCATCGCGCCATCCGCAGCGCGCCGCTGTTCTGGGCGTAGCTGCCCGCCATCACGCTGAAGTAGACGTCCTGCAGGTCGGGCTCGACGGCGTGGAACGCGGGCGACGGCAGCGTGTCGCTGCAGACGCGCACGAGCGTGCGGCCGGAGAGCAGCTTGGTCGAGAGCACCGGATGCTCGCGCTCGATCGCCGGCAGCTCGTCCTTCGACACCAGGCGTTCCCAGACCCGCCCCTGCATTTCGTCGACCGCGCGCAGCGGCTCGGCCTCGAGGAGGATGCGCCCTTTGTCGATGATGGCCATGCGGGGGCAGAGCTCCGAGACGTCTTCGACGATGTGCGTGGAGAGGATGACCACGCTGTTCTCCCCGAGCTCGCTGAGGAGGTTGAGGAAGCGGACGCGCTCGGCGGGATCGAGGCCGGCGGTCGGCTCGTCGACGATCAGCAGCTTCGGATTGCCGAGCAGGGCGATGGCGATGCCGAAGCGCTGGCGCATGCCGCCGGAGTAGCCGCCGAGCTTCTGCCTGCGCACGTCCCAGAGGTTGGTCTGCTCGAGCAGCGCCTCGACCACGGCGCGGCGCTCTCCGCGATGGACGATGCCCTCGAGCACCGCGAAGTGGTCGAGCAGTTTCTCCGCGGCGACGTTGCGATAGACGCCGAAGTCCTGCGGCAGGTAGCCGAGCGTCTCGCGGACGGCATCTTTCTGGCGGACGACGTCCAGCTCGCCGAGGTGGATCGTCCCTTCGTCCGGCTCCTGCAGCGTGGCCAGCATGCGCATGAGCGTGGACTTCCCGGCGCCGTTCGGCCCGAGCAGCCCGAACATGCCGGCGGAGATCGTGAGGCTGACGTGCTGTAGCGCTTTCACGCCGTTGGGATAGGTCTTGGAGAGGTTGTCGATGCGAAGCTCGAGCGGCATTCGGGTCCTTTGAGCGGTGCGTTGGCTGTAGATACGCGCGGGGAGGGGAGAGGTGTACACGGGGTGTTGTCGGGTGTCGGGTGTCAGGTGTCTGGGGCTTTTCGCCCGGGCGAAAAGCCGCGGACAACCGATGTACACGTTGTCAGTTGTCGGTTGTCTGTGCCGTGTCGCCCGGGCGAAAAGCCGCAGACACCTGACACCTGACACCCGACAACATGCAGGTGGCGCTCTCGCCGGTATGATTCCGCGCCTGAAGGAGAGCTCGATGCAACTGAGATACGGACGCTGGGTCACGCTATTTTCGCTACTGGTAGTGTCGATCCTGGTGAAGCCGCTCGCCGCGCAGAGCGAGATTCCGCCCGACTTTTCACCCGTGACCGAGGCCTTCGATCACGAGCGGCGAGAGGTGATGATCCCGATGCGGGACGGCGTGAAGCTGCACACCGTCATCGTCAGCCCGAAGGGAACCGCGCCGGCGCCGATCATCCTCACGCGCACTCCGTATGGTGCCGACAAGCCGACCACGCAGGGCAGCAGTTCGCACGCGTCGATGGTGCTGCCGGTGGCGGACGAGCCGCTCGTGCGCGCCGGGTACATCCGCGTCTACCAGGACGTGCGGGGGCGCTACGACAGCGAGGGCGATTACGTCATGACGCTGCCGTTGCGCGGCGAGCTGAATCGCTGGAACGTCGACCAGGCCACCGACACGTACGACACCATCGAGTGGCTGGTGAAAAACGTCGCCCGCAACAACGGGCGGGTGGGGATCACCGGCGTCTCGTATCCCGGCTGGCTGACGCTGATGGGCCTCGTCGAGCCGCATCCGGCGCTGAAGGCCGCGGTGCCGATGTACCCCATGGTGGACGGCTGGATCGGCGACGACTTCTATCACAACGGTGCGTTCCGCCAGACCATGCTGGAGTGGATCTACAACATGGGCGCGCACAAGAGGAGCGACTACACGCCGCCCTATGGCTATCGCGATCTGTACGAGGCGTTCCTCTCCGCCGGCTCGGCGGACGCGATGGCGCGTCGCCTGAAAGCGGACCGGTTGCCGACGTGGCGGAAGATCGTCGACAACCCGGCCTACAACGCCTTCTGGCGCGGGCAGGCGGTGCAGGACGTGCTCGCGGCGACGCCGCTGAAGATCCCGGTGATGGTCGTGCACGGGCTCTTCGACCAGGAGGACAACTTCGGCGGCATCGCCGCCTACCGCGCGCTCGAGGCGAAGGACACCGCGAACGACATGGTGTATCTCGCGGTCGGCCCCTGGAACCACGGGCAGTCGCAGCACGAGGGCTCGTCCCTCGGCGCACTGCGCTGGGACGCGGACACCAGTCTCTGGTTCCGCAACAAGGTGCTGCAGGCGTTCTGGGACCAGCATCTCAAGGGCGTCACTCCCGCGCAGCCGGTCCCGCCGGTGGTGGCGTTCGATACCGGCACGCACGAGTGGCAAACGTTGCGGAGCTGGCCCGCCGATGGAAAGGGGACGCGCACGAAGCTGCACCTGCAGCCCGCCGGCGGTCTCGCCCTCGCGCCGCCCGCGGCCGGCAGCGCAACGTACGCCGAGTACGTGTCCGATCCCGCAAAGCCGGTCCCGTATCGCGTTCGTCCAGTCCTGGCGATGTACAACGTGGAGTCGACCTGGAAGCTGTGGCTGGCCGACGATCAGCGCCCGTTCGCCGATCGCCCGGACGTGCTGACGTTCGTCAGCGAGCCGCTGACCGAGCCGCTGACCATCAGCGGCGAAGTGGCCGCGACGCTGTTCGCCTCGACCACCGGCACCGACAGCGACTGGGTGGTGAAGCTGATCGACGTCTTCCCGCCGGAAGTGCGCGCGAACCCGGCGCTGGGCGGCTATCAGATGATGGTCTCGGGCGAGATCACGCGCGGCCGCTACCGCGAGAGCCTGGAGTCGCCGAAGGCGATCCAGCCGGGCGAGGTGGCGCCGTACCGCGTGCGCATGCCGGAGGCGAACCACACCTTCCTTCCCGGCCACCGCGTCATGGTGCAGGTGCAGTCGAGCTGGTTCCCGCTGTACGACCGCAACCCGCAGACGTTCGTGGAGAACATCGGCAAGGCCCAACCGGCAGACTACCGCGCGGCGACGCAGCGCATCTGGTTCACGCCGGAGCGGGCGAGTTTCGTGGAGGTGGGGGTGGTCAAGTAGCCGCGCTGCGAGCCGTTCACCCGCCTGGCTGATACGCGAAGCTCACCGGCGTGGTGGCGATGCTGTTGCCGTCGCGCAGCTTCGTCAACGTGCCGGAGAGGACCACTTCGTCGGGTTGCGGTGTATTCGCCGCGAAGTTGTCCAGGCGTGTGAACGCGCCATTGAACGCATAGTGCACGCCGTCGATGGCCGCGGTCGTGAAGGTGAGGTTCCGTCCCACCAGTGCCGGCTGCACCAGCTCGTAATCTTCGGCGCTGTCCTTTTTGGGACGCAGGAACCCGTTCAGCGGAGCGGGAGAGCCGCTGTCATCGATCGTCGCGAGCAGGAGATGGTCGAGCTCCGCGAACTCGCCCGAAAACGGCGCCGTAGGAAAGTACGGGCCGGTGACGTCGCCGGCGTCCGTGTCCTGGGGAACCTCCGTCGCTGGTTGCGGCGTCGCGGTATCGGTAGTGGCCTGCACCTCGGGCGTTGCAGTCGTGGTTGTCGCAGCGGCAGGCGGCTCGGAAATCGCGCTGCGGGTCTCGCCGCATCCGGACGCGAGCAGCGCGACGACGGAACCGGCGATGAACATTTTCATCATCGATCGGAGACTACCACGCGCCAGAGGTAGGAAAGGCAGCCTCGGGTCTGGCTGGATCAGCAGGCGTGGGTCCGGAATGTGAAGAAACCGGAGCCATGAAACGCCGCGTATCCATCGCCCTGCTCTCCCTCATGGGTCTTCCCCTCTGTGCGCAGGCGCCGCAGAAAGCGGCGCGGGAGGGGCAGCGGTCGCCTACGCCGGCGTCGATAGCGGCGCCGGGGAAGGTGACGGACGTCGTTCGCGGGTTGGAGCATCCGTGGGGGATGGCGTTTCTGCCGGACGGGCGGCTGCTGGTCACGGAGCGTCCCGGACGCCTGCGCGTCGTGGACAAGAATGGGAAGCTTTCGGCAGCGGTGAAGGGGGTACCGAGGGTGCTGGCGCAGGGGCAGGGTGGGTTGCTCGACGTCGCGCTGGATCCTCAGTTCGCGCAGAACCGCATCATCTATCTGTCGTACTCCGAGCCTCAAGGAGACCTGTCGGGGACTGCCGTAGCTCGCGCGCGCTTCACCGAGACGGGGCTGCAGGACGTGAAGGTGATCTACCGGCAGCAGCCGAAAGTTGCCGGCACCGGGCATTACGGCTCGCGCATCGTCTTCCGCCGCGACGGGACGATGTTCATCACCCAGGGGGAGCGGATGCGTTACAGCGAGCAGGCTCAGGATCTCGAGTCGCTCCTCGGCAAGGTCGTGCGGATCAACCGCGACGGCACGATCCCGAAAGACAATCCGTTCGTGAACCGGAGTGGGGCACGGCCGGAGATCTGGTCGTACGGGCATCGCAACGTGCAGGCGGCGGCGCTGGATCCCGCCACCGGGCTGCTCTGGACGATCGAGCACGGGGCGCGCGGCGGCGACGAGCTGAATCAGCCGCAGGCGGGGAAGAACTACGGCTGGCCGGTCATCAGCTACGGGCGCGAGTATTCCGGACGCCCGATCGGCGAGGGGATCACGGCCAAGCCGGGGATGGAGCAGCCGGTTTACTACTGGGATCCGGTGATCGCGCCGTCGGGGATGCTGTTCTATATGGGCAACGCTTACCCCGGCTGGAAGGGAAGCATCTTCGTCGGCTCGCTGACGCCTGGTGCGCTGGTGCGACTGGCGATGGGCAACGGCCGGGTGACGCGCGAGGAGCGGTACCTCGGCGAGCTGGACGAGCGGATCCGCGATGTAGAGCAGGGGTCGGACGGGTTGCTGTACATGCTGACGGACAGCTCATCGGGACGCGTGATCCGCCTGGAGCACGGACGGTAAGAAGACCGACGAGGGGCCTCCGGCGGGCCGGCGTGGCCGGCGGCACTTGTTTGCGCACGGACGGCGCCTGTCGCGAGAAGCGTGCGTTCAGCCTTGGGCGACCAGTGCTGCCGGCCACGCCGGCCCGCCGGAGGCCTCCCGTCGGTCCTCTCTACGCCGCGCGAATGGTGGCCAGCACGATGCGGATCTGGTCGTAGGAGACCTCCTCGCCGGTGATTTCGCGGATCGGCTTCAGGCGCTCCATGCCGGTCTGTTCGATGGCGCGGCGGATGGCGGTCTCGGTCTCCTCGGACATCCAGAGGCGGAGGGAGGGGTGATAGCGGCCGTCTTCGATCAGCTCGGACAGGTCGTTGACTACGGTGGAGCGTGCGCGGCCGGTGCGTTCCATGACCTCTTCGATCGCGAGGCCCTGCTGGAGGAGGCGGAGCGACTCGGATTTTGCGGCGGTGGTCTTCGCGGCGCGGGGTCTGTCGCGCTGGGGGCGCGGTGCGAGCGGCACGTCGCGGTCGAGCTGGCGCGCGGTGCAATGACCGTCGATGAGCTGCAGCAGTTCGTGGCCGTAGTCGCGGAGGCGGATCTCGCCGATTCCGGCAATGAGGCGAAGCCGTTGGGGTGACGACGGCCGGACCGCTGCCAGCTCGCGGAGCGTGGCGTCGCCGAGGATGACGAAGGGGGCGACGTCGCGTGCGGCGGCGGCGTCGCGACGCCAGGCGCGGAGCGCTTCAAAGAGGTCGCGATCGACGCCGGTCCACTCTTCGGCGCCGTCCCGGACGGTCGTGCTGCTCGTCTGCAGCAGGCGCACCTCCGACTCGCCGCGCAGAATCGCGCGTGCCTGCGGACCGAGGCGAAGGAACGGGCGCGCACCGCCGTCCTGGACCAGGGCGCCGCAGCCCACGAGTTGCGCGATCCAGGCGCGGAGCTCGTGACTGCCGTGCTCCGCGAGGAGACCGAACGTCGACAGCTTGTCGTGTTCCCGCTCCAGGACGCGAGCGATGCGCTCGCCGCGCAGCACGCTGGCGATGTGCGTGGCACCGAACGACTGGCCGGCGCGGACCACGCAGGAGAGGATCTTCTGCGCGATGACGTTCGAATCGGCGACCGTCTCCAGCTCGCCGAGGCAGAGATCGCACGCGTCGCAGCGCTCGAGCTCCCAGGCGCCGCCGAAGTGTTCGACCAGCGCGCGATGGCGGCAGATGCCCGCCATGCAGAAGCGGTTCATCGCCTCCAGTTGCTCGACGGCGATGGCGAGCTGTTGTTCGTCCGAGAAGCTCTGCTCGAAGATGCGCGTCCACGTCATCGCATCGGCCGAGTCGTACAGCAGGACGCACTCCGAGGCGAGCCCGTCGCGTCCGGCGCGCCCCGCCTCCTGCTGGTAGTGCTCGATCGACTTCGGCAGGCCGGCGTGCACGACGAAACGGACGTTCGAGCGGTCGATGCCCATCCCGAACGCGACCGTCGCCACCACGACGTCGGCGCGCTCGGACGCGAATGCGTCCTGCGCCTCGCGCCGCTCCTCGGGAGTCATGCCGGCGTGATACGCCGTCACGCGATGCCCGCGCGACGAGAGCGCCGCCGCCACGAAATCGACGTCCTTGCGGCGGATGCAGTAGACGATGCCTGCCTCTCCCGGATGGCGGTGGATCACGTCTTCGATCTGCGCCACTTCGTCGGTGCGAGGCACGACGCGGTAGCGCAGGTTCGGGCGATCGAGATCGCCGACCAGGACCAGCGGCTCGCGCAGCCGCAGCTCGGTGCAGATATCCGCGCGCACCTGCTCCGTGGCCGTTGCGGTGAAGGCATGGATCGAGGCGCCGGGAAAGAGCTCTCCGAGCTCGCGGAGCTGGCGGTATTCGGGACGGAAGTCGTGGCCCCAGTGGCTGATGCAGTGCGCTTCATCGATGGCGAACGAGCGCACGCGAGCGCCGCGCAGCAGCGAGCGGAGCGAGGAGGTGGCCAGCCGTTCCGGCGACACGAACAGGAGACGCAGCGAGCCGTCGACCGCCGCCCGCTCCACCGCGCGCTGCTCGTCCGGCGGTGTCATGCTGTTCAACGCCGCCGCGGCGACGCCGGTCGACACCAGCGCGTCCACCTGGTCCTTCATCAACGCGATCAGCGGCGACACGACCACGGTCAACCCGTCGAGCAGCAGGGCCGGCGCCTGAAAGCAGAGCGACTTCCCGCCGCCGGTGGGCACCACGAGCAGCGAATCGCGCCCCGCCAGGACGGCGTCGATGGCCTGCCGCTGCAGCGGACGGAGCGAAGAGAACCCCCACGTACGCTCGATGACTTCGAGCACGGGGTCGGCGATGGCGGTGATTTCGGCTGCGGACGTCATAGAACGATCGTACCTCGGCGCGAAAAACGTCCACCGGGCGTAGAGTCTCGCATACGGTGATGGGCGTTGCCGACCTTGAAACGGTCGACAACGCCCATCGGAAAGCAGACCGCGTTACGGAATCTGACAGCCCGAGCAGAGAGCCTTGCAGGAGCAGGTGTTGGGGTTCCACGTGCCGCCGCTGATGTCGCACTGCATCTGGGCGGTCGGGGAGCAGACCACGGGCGGGGGCGCGGCAGCCTCGTAGGTCGGCCGGTCGTCGAAGAGCTGCACCCAGCGTCCGTCGAACCCGCCGTTGGCGGCCGTGTACCACGCGCCCACGAGCCACATTCCGGCTTCGTAGTTCGTCTGGTCGCTGGTGATGACGCCCGAGTGCACGAAGAAGTCGTGCTGCCAGAGGTAGGAGTTATGCGAGTTGTAGTAGCCGCTGGCGGCGCCGCGGGTCCGTCCGTAGCTGTCGACGCCCAGTCCCTCGAAGCCGCCGAACTCATCGCCGTCCCACGGGGCCTCGAAGTTCAGTTCTGCGGAGTAGCCGCCGTAGAACCACTTTTTCGACGGCACGCCCTCACGCCCATCCGTCAACCCTGATTTCCCGATGTCTTTGGATTTCGTATAGAAGCGCTGCATGCCGGTGCTGACTTCCGCCTGACCGGCCTCATTGATGACCGGGCTTTCCATCAGCACGTCTTCCAGGTCGTCCGCCGTCCAGTGGGTGTACCAGGGGTTGGCCGACCAGTGGGTGGGGATGATGTCGGCGATGTCCTGCAGCTCGTAGGTCATCCGCTTCACCGTGGTCCAGCGCACCGTGTCGCCGTTGTCGACGCGGCTGGCGAGGCCCGACGCATTCCAGTAAGCCAACGGCTTGGCGCGCCAGGTGTCGACGGCCGACTGCGATCCCTCGGGCACGAAGACGTAGTGCACGTTCTTGCTGTCCGACTGCGTGACCGCAACCTTGGCGTCCGCCGTCGAGGAGTTCATCTGAGCGGCGATCGTGCTGTAGGCGGTTCGGACGTGATGCAGCGCGTGCCCGTGATAGCCGTAATTGGAGGTGAACATGTCCCAGTCGCTCTCGTCGGCCTGCCAGAGCATGACGTGCTTGCCGGTCGGCGTCTGCATGAAGGTCATGCCGGTGTCGTAGTAGCGCCGCATGATCTGCTCTTTGTGCATCGTCACGGTGACGTGATTGACGAGCTCGCCGCTTCCGCCCGGCGTGCCGGTGATGCCGTGCACGACGATCTCGACCCGTTCCCAGTCGTGGATCTCGCTGCCGTCTTTGTCCGCCGCGTTGTAGACGTGGTAGAGCAGCACCAGCGACTTGCTGCCGCCGTCCATGTATTCAATGAGTGCGGTGTAGAGCGTCGGGCGAATGCGCCAGTTGCTGTAGGCGCCGGTCCCGTACTGTGCCGCGGCCAGGTACTGACCGATGTTGAGCCAGTTGAGGCGGTTGTTCGAGAAGTTGCCGTCGCGGTCGAAATCGTAGTTGGTCAGCCAGTCGCGACCCTGCTTGCCGTTGTTTTCGTCGCCGCGCTTCAGGAGCACCGGCGCGTAGTAATTGAGGTAGGCCTGGCGCTGAAGCTTGGTCAGGCTCCACGCCGTCTGCGCTTCGGCGGGGCGCGAACTGAGTCCGAGGACGGCGAGGACGATGATGCAGAGTGCACGCGCCGCTGTCTTGCGAAAAGCGGTATGCGTGTCACGGTGATGTGGCAGGTTCATGCGGTGTTTTTCTCCCTGTGGATGTTGGGTGGATGGGTGAGGCACACGAGGGGCGTACCGTGTTGCTCGGTGGGCATCCCCATACTTATTGATTGTTGCTGGCGGCGGAAGAACCCTGCCCTGATGACGCGAATTCCGGACTCACGCGCGCAGATCTACGAAGGTTATCGTTGACATCTACGAAACGCGTCGTATATTGGCGTCATCACGCAATGACGAGCGGGGGCAGCAGGGCGTAACTAACATTTCCGCAGTCTCGCCGTCTGAGTCATCAAGCCTCGCCATGCTGTCGCCGTGTACTGCCCCTTCGAAGTGGAGAGAGAGAACCTGAATGAACGTTCGAGCCCTGATGGTCACGCTCGTTGTACTCACGATGAACGCGGCAGCGGTTGATGCGCAGACGAATCCGGCGCCGGCAGCCGAGGGGCCGCGGACCTATGTGCCGGCCGACTTTGCGCAGTTTGCTCCGGCCACGGCGCTGGACATGCTCAACCGCGTTCCCGGCTTCTCCGTGAAGCAGGAGGACCTGGAGCGCGGCCTCGGCGAGGCGACCGGGAACGTCGTGATCAACGGACAGCGGATCTCCGGCAAGTCGAATGACGTCCTCACGGAGCTGAGCCGGATTCCGGCGGGGAACGTGGAGCGGATCGAGATCGTGGACGGGGCGACGCTCGAGATTCCGGGGCTCTCGGGGCAGGTCGCAAACGTGATCGTGAAGTCGGGCGGTATCACCGGGCAATGGGCCTACCGGCCTGAGTTTCGCTCGTACTACACCGACCCGCTTCTCACCCGTTTCGAGATCTCGGTGAGCGGGACGAAGGGGCCGGTGGAGTACACGATCGGCCTCGATAACCGCGGCAACCGCAGCGGTGCCGGTGGCCCGACGTGGATCTTCAGTCCCGCGGGAGCGCTCACGGAAGAACGGGACGAGGAGTGGCGTGGCAACTCGGAGCAGCCGCGGCTCAGCGGCAGGTTCGTGTATGACGGTCCGGGAACTTCGAAGGGCAACCTCAATCTCCTCTATGGCCGTCTTTATTACGACTACCTGGAGAACGGGACCCGCTCCAGTGTGGGCGGGACGCAGCGCGCCCGCGAGGTGACGGTGGACGAGCACGGCCACAACTACGAGATCGGCGGCGACTACGAGCTCGGGCTGGGACCGGGACGGCTGAAGCTGATCGGCGTCGGCCGCGGCTCCCGTTATCCGAGCGACACGACGGTGGTCACCAGGTTCACCGACGGCACGCCGGCGGAGGGCGACCGCTTCACGCAGGTCGGCGACGACCGCGAGATGATCGGCCGGGGGGAGTACCGCTGGACGCGGCACGGCGCGGAGTGGCAGGTATCGGGCGAAGGAGCATTCAACAGCCTGGACAACACGTCGCGGCTGTTCGAGTTGCAGACCGACGGCGAGTTCCACGAGGTGGTGCTGGAGGGCGGCATCGCCAAGGTGGAAGAGGACCGCTACGAGGTGATGGGCAGCTACGGCCGCACGGTGGCGACGAACGTGACCATGAAACTTTCCGCGGGCGGCGAGTATTCGCAGCTGGCGCAGGCCGGCGCCGGGGGGACCACGCGCGATTTCTACCGGCCGAAGGGAGAGCTGTCGGCGGCGTGGAAGGTCTCGCCGCGGACGGACGTCAACTTCAAGCTCGCGCGTCGCGTGGGGCAGCTCAACTTCTTCGACTTCCTTGCTTCGGTCGACGTGAATACCGATACCGAGACTTCCGCGAATCCGGACCTGGTCCCGGAGCAGAGCTGGGATCTCGACATCGAAGGGGTGCGTAACCTCGGCACGCTCGGCTCCACGACGCTCCGCCTCTACGGCCGGATGATCGACGACATCATCGATTACATTCCGATCGGCACGGACGGCCAGGCGCCGGGCAATCTCGATCACGCAATCCTCTATGGTATCCAGTCGCGCAGCACGCTGAATCTCGACCGCTTCGGCTGGCGCGGTGCGCGTCTCGACGGCGAGGTGCAGTGGCAGGACAGCGAGGTCGAGGATCCGCTCACGGGCGAGCAGCGCCCGATCAGCAACAGCCTGCAGGAGTACTTCAGCATCGCCTTGCGGCACGACGTGCCCAACACGGACTGGGCGTGGAGCACCGGTTACGACTACCAGCTCAATGCGAAGAACTACCGGCTCACGGAAATGGGTCGCCTGTGGGAAGGCCCGGTGTGGGGCAGCGTGTCCCTCGAGCACAAGAATCTGTACGGCCTGACGGTCCGCGCAACCGTCGGCAACCTGTTCGCCGCCGACAGCATGTGGAACCGCACCGTCTATACAGGCCGCCGTACCGATCCGATCGATTTCATCGAAGTCCGCGACCGTCAGATCGGCCCGATCTTCACGTTCACGGTGCGCGGGAAGTTCTAGCGCGATTTCGCAGAGGGAACGACGAGGGGCCTCCGGCGGGCCGGCGTGGCCGGCAGCACTTGTTTGCGCACGGACGGCGCCTATCGCGAGAACCGTGCGTTCAGCCTTGGGCGACCGGTGCCGCCGGCCACGCCGGCCCGCCGGAGGCCTCCCGTCGTATCCCCTCTCCGCAACCGGGCTGATACTGTCCGCGCATGCATGACGCGGTGATCGTGGGGAGTGGGGCGGGGGGTGGGGCGGTTGCGTGGAGGCTGGCGGCGGCGGGGTGGCGTGTGCTGGTGTTGGAGAAAGGGCCGCGGTATGCGCGTGATGACTATCGGCACGCCGCGGGAGGCTTGCAGTCGGGCGACTTCGTTCCGGCGATCGACGCCGATCCGCACACGGTCGTCACGCAGCGGACGACTACGCCGCAGCGCACGTCCCTCGGCTGGATCGCGACCTGTGTCGGCGGCGGGACGGTGCACATGGGCGGGTACTTTTACCGCTTTCATCCCGACGATTTCCGGATGCGCTCGCGATTCGGCGAATACCTCGGCATTGCCGACTGGCCGTACGACTACGCGGAGCTCGAGCCGTACTACACGCTCGCCGAGCGGATGATGGGCGTATCGGGCACCGGCGGTGCGGATCCATTCGCCGGGCCGCGATCGGCGCCGTACCCGTTGCCGCCGCTCGATGCGCATCGGTTCGCGGCACCTCTGGAGGAAGCCTGCCGGAGGCGCGGCTGGCATCCGTTCCCGACGCCGCGGGCCATCAACTCGCGGGCCTATGACGGCCGGCCTGCCTGCGAGTACTGCCGGCTCTGCGCGTCCTACGGCTGTCCGGTCGGCGCGCGCGGCACGTCGCAGGAGACCTTCATCGCCCACGCGGAGAAGACCGGCCGTTGCGAGGTGCGGCCGCTGTCGATGGTGCGGAAGATCGTTCGCGGGGACGGAGACCGCGTGACCGGGTGTGCCTACGTCGACGCCGAGGGGCGCGAGCAGTTCGCGGAGGCGCGGGTGGTCTGCCTGTCCGCGTCAGCGGTGGAGTCCGCGCGGCTGCTGCTGCTGTCGGGCCTCGCGAACGAGGAGGGACAGGTCGGACGCAACCTGCAGTTCCACGCGGTGACGATGGGGCAGGCGCTATTCGAGCTCGAGCTGTTGCGCGACGACGCTCCTTTTCTCGGACGCTCGCTTGCGGACTTTTACTTTCTCCCCGAGGGAGTTTCCGATCTGTCGAAAGGAGGGATGATCCGCTTCGGCCGCGCGCCGCAGACGGTGGGGACGGAGTACTTCACGCCGTCCGAGGGGCAACGGGTGCTGTACTTCGAAGCGTTCCACGACTTTTTGCCGAACGCGCAGACCTTCGTGACGCTCGACGAGGCGATCACCGATCGCTGGGGCCTGGCCGCGGCGCAGATTCACCTCGACGTGCCGGCGCACCATCGCCGCGCGGGGCGCTTTCTCGCCGATCGCGCATTCGAGATCTACGAGGACCTTGGCGCGACGGAAGGTGTGACGACTGACCTCGGCGGCACGTCGTCGTATCTCGTGCACGGCACCTGCCGCGCGGGACGCGACCCGCGCAGCTCAGTCCTCGATCCGTTCTGCCGCGCGCACCGGTTGCGCAACCTGTACGTGGCGGATGGCTCGTTCATGCCCACCTCGGGTGGCGCGTCGACGACGCTCACCATCGTCGCGAACGCACTCCGAACTGCGGACGACATCCTGGGACGGGCGAGCCGGATGGAGCTCTAGTGTCGTGTCCGCATAAACGTCTGTCTATTTGTCCATCTTGACGCCTTTACGTTCCCGCCTCTAAACTCGCGCCTCCAGTCACGGAGGTCGCGCGATGTCCTCTTCCACGGCGTTTTCGGAAGATGCAGGGACTCTCGAAGATGAGGGCGGCAGAAGTGTCGCCGAGCTGCTCGGAAGCGCGAAGTGGTACCAGGCCGCGCCTCTGGCCGAGCGGGTTGCAAGCTGGCGCCGTTCCGGTTCCCCGCGTCACCCGATCGACCACGCCGTCGCTTCGCAGCGGCTGGAGCGCTGGAAGACGCAGAGCGCGTTCGCGAAGAACCCGGGCTTGTGGGACGAGCGTCTGGCGGCGGCCCGCATCTCCGAGGACGAACTGCTGTACCTCCTGGGTGAAACAGCCGAGGACGTGCGCGTGCATTCGGAGCCGCCGGCGTGGCTCGCGATGCTCGAGGCTGCCTATGGCGACGGCGGCAGAACGCCGGAATTCGCGTGGGCTCCGAGTGCGGACCTCGAGCGCTGCCGGTTCATGCCGCTCATCGAGCCGCTGATCCATGAATATCACGCGCGGCTCGAACGGGAAGCGCGCGAGCTGCGCTTCCCGCCGGAGATCGCACGCGCGCTCACGTCGCATCTACCCGATCACTTCGCGGCGATGCTCAACCGCACGTCGCTCGTCGAGATGCACGTGCTCAAGCTCGAGGAGCAGCTGGAAGGGGAGACGCCGGAAGCGCGCTTCCGGGATTTCCTCGGGAAGCTCCGCGACAAGCGTTACGCGCTCGAAGTGCTGGAGCGCTATCCGGTGCTGGCGCGGCAGATCGTGTTGCGGCTCGAGCATTGGCTGGATGCCTGCGTCGAGTTGTTGCGGCGGCTCGCCTCCGACGCTGAGGCAATCGCGGAGCAGTGCAACGGCCGCCGTCCGCTCGGCACGCTGCGCGACGTCTACGGCGGGCTCTCCGACCTTCACCGCGGCGGACGCTCGGTCTTCATCCTGGTCTTCGATTCGGGGTTCCAGGTCGTCTACAAGCCGAAGCCGCTCGGGCTCGAAGTCGCGTTCCAGGAGCTCCTGGCGTGGCTCAACGACCGCGGCTTCGAGCCGCGTTTCCGGCAGGCCGTGGTCATCGATCGCGGCGACTACGGCTGGATGGAGATGCTGTACACCGCGGCCTGCGAGGACGACGCGGCGCTGCGGCGGTTCCTGGAGCGGCAGGGGGGCTATCTCGCGCTGCTTTACGTACTCGACGGCACCGATTTTCATCACGAGAACCTGCTCGCGGCCGGCGAGCATCCGATGCTCATCGACCTGGAGACGCTCTTCCAGCCGTGGCTCAACGTGCCGGACCTCCAGGACGTCGCCGGCGCGCGCGGTGCACCGATCCGCGCGACCGTGCTGCGCACGAACCTCCTCCCCGAGCGTTCCTCGTGGGGTGACAAGAACGCCGCCGGCGTCGACATCTCCGGTTTCACGGCGCAGGAAGGGCAGGTCATGCCGCGGCCGATGCTCGCCGCCACAGACGGCGGCCGGGACACGATGCGCATGGAGCTGCAGCAGATGCGGATGCCGGCCGGCGAGAGCCGGGCGCGCGTGGCCGGGCGCGAGCTCTCGGTGACGGAGTTCGCGCAGCCGCTGGAAGCGGGCTTCCGGCGCCTCTACGCGCTGCTCGCCGCCAACACGGACGCTTTTCTCGAACAACTCGATCTGTTCGCAGGCAGCGAGATGCGGCTCCTCTTCCGCAACACGATGCAGTACAGCACGGTGCTGCTCGAAAGCTTCCATCCGCATGCTCTCGGGAACGCGCTCGAGCGCGACCGCCTCTACGACAGCCTTTGGCTCTTCCACGCGCAGCGGCCATTTCTCCGCGACATCGCCGAATGGGAGCGCGCCGATCTCCACAACGGCGACATCCCGCTGTTCGTCACGTACGCGGACAGCCGCGACGCGCTGCACTGGCGCGGCGAGCGGCTGACCGGTTTCGCCGACAGCGGCATCGAGCGTGCGCGGCGGAGGGTGCGCGAGCTCTCTCCTGTCGATTGCGAGCGGCAGGTGGCGATCATTCACGACTCGTTCGAGGCGCTGCGCATCACCGAGCAGCCCGCGGCCCGCCCGTCGTACGAGCTCGTGCCGCGGCCGACGCGCCCGCAACCGGAGGAACTGCTCGCGCTCGCGCGGCAGGCCGCCGACCGCATCCTCGAGCGATCGTTTGCAAACGACGCCGAGGCGCACTGGCTGACGCTCGACTATCGCGATCCGAACGGCTGGCAGGTTGTGGCGGCGACCCCTGACCTGTATCGCGGACTCCCCGGCATCGCCTTCTTCCTAGGCTACCTCGGCGCCGCGACCGGTGAGACGCGCTATACCGACGCCGCGCGTAAGGCGCTCTACGCGCAGAAGCGGCAGATCGCTGCGGACCCGAATGCCGCAGTCACCTGCATCGGCGCGTTCAACGGCTGGGGTGGAGTCATCTACACGCTCGCGCACCTCGGCCGTCTCTGGAACGACGCCGCGCTGCTGGACGAGGCGGAGTCATACGCCCGCCTCCTGCCGGACCTGATCGCAAAGGACGAGATGCTCGACGTTGTCGTCGGCTCCGCCGGCGCGATCTGCAGTCTCGGCGCGCTCGGACGGGGAGTGTCCGATCCGGTCATGCTCGCTTGCGGCGAGCGGCTGCTGGTGAAGGCGGAGGCGCAGCAACGCGGCCTCGGGTGGCGCATGCCCATCGCCGGCGATCGCGCGCTCGCCGGCATCTCCCACGGCGCGGCCGGTATCGCGCTGGCGCTGCTGCGGCTGTACGACCGGACAGGCGACGAGCGGTTCCGCGACGCCGCGATCGGCGGGATGGAGTTCGAGCGCTCGCTCTTCTCGGAGGCGGAACAGAACTGGCCCGATCTCCGCGCGGGCGCGGATGAAGGCGTGGACAGCAGCGACGGGCACCACTACATGCTGGCGTGGTGTCACGGCGCGCCCGGAATCGGGCTCGCGCGCATCGCCGGGTTGCCGTGGGCCGACGATGCGGAGGTGCGCCGCGAGATCGACGCGGCGGTGCGCTCGACGCTTGCCGGCGGCTTCGGCGAGAACCACAGTCTCTGCCACGGCGATCTCGGCAACCTGGAGCTGCTTTTCGCGGCGGCGCGTCTCGGCAACGACGCCGAGCTCGAAGAACGCGCATGGCGGATCGCCGGCGGCATCGCCGACAGCATCCGCAACGACGGCTGGCTCTTCGGCCTGCCGGGCAACATCGAGACGCCCGGGTTGATGGCGGGTCTGGCGGGCATTGGCTACGGCCTGGCGCGACTCGCCCGCCCCGGCTTCTTCCCGGACGTGCTGACACTCGAGCCCTGAATCTCGCCTGCGCCGGGCAGGCGGTGGCGGGGATCGCGCGGCCAGCGACCTCCCGCTCGAACCGACGAACGGCCGACGGAAAGGAAACGAGACATGAAGAAAAGAGACGTGATTCGTGCGTGGCGTGACGGTGAGTACTACTCCTCGTTGTCGAGCGACGAGCGGGCGGCGCTTCCGGAAAGCCCGGCCTCGGTCATCGACATCAGCGATGACGTCCTCGCCAGCGTCAGCGGCGGCTGCAGTTACCCCGGCCCCTGTCCGACGTCCGGCTACTGCAGCCCCTGTCCGCCGAAGCACTGCTACTAGCCGAAAGAAGGAACAGAGCCATGAAGAAAAGAGATGTGATTCGCGCCTGGCGCGACGGCGAGTACTACTCCTCATTGTCGAACGACGAGCGTGCCTCGTTGCCGGAAAGCCCGGCCTCGGTCATCGACATCAGCGATGACGTCCTGGCCAGCGTCAGCGGCGGCTGCAGCCTCCCCGGCAACTGTCCGACGTCCGGCTATTGCAGCCCCTGTAAAGGGAATCCCTGCTACTAGGGTTTGGCTACTAGGTTTGGCTACTAAGCTTGGTATGTAGGGCGGGCTTCGGCCCGCCCTGCATCGCCGGCCGGCAACTGCGCGCGGACCAGTTCCGCATACCGGCCGTCCCGCCCCACCAGCTCGTCGTGGCGCCCCCGCTCGACGATCTCGCCGTTCTCCATCACCAGGATCATGTCCGCGCGGACGATGGTCGAGAGGCGATGCGCGATCACGAGCCGCGTCGCGCGGAGCCGTTCCAGCTCTTCGAGCACCTCGCGCTCGGACTCCGTGTCGAGGTGACTCGTGGATTCGTCGAGCAGCAGGATCGCGGGACGGCGCACCAGCGCGCGCGCCAGCGCGATGCGCTGACGCTGACCGCCCGAGAGTGACGCCCCGCCCTCTGCAACCGGAGTGTCATAGCCGAGGGGAAGCGTCATCACGAAGTCGTGGATGTGCGCCTTCTGCGCCGCTTCGACGATGCGAGGCAACGGCAGCGACTGGTCGCCGAGGGCGATGTTGCGGCGGAGTGACTCGGCGAAGAGATACGGCTGCTGCAGTACGATGCCGAGCTGGCGCCGCAGCGAGGTGAGCTCCAGCGTCTCGAGAGGGAGACCGTCGTAGAGGATCCGGCCGCTGGTCGGGCGATAGAGGCCCATCAGCAGCATCGCCAGCGTCGACTTGCCTGCGCCGGAGCTGCCGACCAGCGCCACGAAGCTGCCCGGCTCGATCTCCAGCGAGACGTTGCGCACTGCATCCGGCCGCATCGGCGAGTAGCGGAAGCTCACATCCTCGAGCGTGATGCGTCCAGTCAGCGGCGGCGTCTCCGCGACCTGATCCTGCTGCTGCTCCCGCGCCGCGTCGAGCACGTCGTCCATGCGATCCATGTAGCTGGCGAGCAACTGGAGCTGCACGGCCGTCGAGACCAGCGACGTGAGCGGGGTCAGGAACCCCATGGCCAGCGCGCTCACCGCCAGCATCGTTCCGAGGGAGAGGTTGCCGGCCAGCACCTGCGACGCGCCGAACCCCAGCACGACGAACGGCGATGCGGTCGTGAGGGTGTTGATGCCCGCTTCGAAGAACGCGTCGAGCCGCCCCCGCGCGAGCGAGACATTGAGCTCGTCGACGAAGAGGTTCGACCACCGCTCGACGGCCTGCTGCTCCGCGCCGAGCGCCTTCAGCGTGGCGATCCCGGAGAACATCTGCACCTGGTACGCCTGCGAGAGCGCCTGCACCTGCAGCGTCTTCGACATCAATTCGGCCTGGCGATGGCGCGTGGTCAGGAACAGCAGCACGCGCAGGAAGCCGAGCCCGAGGATGAGGAGCGCGAGCGTGGAGTTGGCGGCGAAAAGGACGGCCAGGTAGAGGCAGGCCAGTGCACCGTCGAGCAGGCCGGTGAGCGTGCCGGCGGTGAGGATCTCGCGGATGGTGGCGTTCGAGTTGAGGCGCATCATCAGGTCGCCGGACGAGCGCTGATGGAAGAACGCATACGGCAGCGCGACGAGATGCTCGACGAAATCGAGCGTGATCTTCGAGTCGAGCCGCGTGCGCAGGTGGAGCATCAGGTGCGCGCGTACCAGCGCCGACACGAAGTCGAAGAGCGCGATGGCAGCCAGTCCGAGGCCGAGGATGAGCAGCAGGGAGTGGTCGCGGTGCGGCACGACCCGGTCGACGATGAGTCCCGTCAGCAGCGGTGTCGCCAGCGCGAGCAGGCGCAGCACCACGGAAAGCGCGAGAATGCGGCGCAGCAGTGGCGACTGCGCGAGGAGCTCGCGCACGTAGCGCATGACGCCGGTGCGGGGAGCACGCCCTCGGATGAAATCGTCGCCCGGCTCGAACAACAATGCCACGCCGGTGAAGGTCTTCCCGACCTCGGCGAGCGTCACGGTCCGCCGGCCGCTGCCGGGGTCGAGGATGCGGACGCTGTCACCCTTCAGCTCTTCGAAGACGACGTAGTGATGAAAGCCCCAGTGCAGCATCGTGCCCGGCTCGAGGAACCGGAGATCGGCGATGTTCTCGATCTTCACGCCGCGCGCGCGCAGCCCGTGGAAGCGCGCCCCCTTGACGACGCTGAGCGCGTCCGCACCATCCCGGCCGATGCCGAGCAACTGCCGCACGTCGTCGAGGCGCAGCACCTTGCCGTGGTAGCCGAGGACCATGGTCAGGCAGGCCGCGGCGCAGTCGGTCTCGGCCGTCTGGCGGACGAGCGGAATGCGCCGCGGCGCGCCCGGCCGCAGGAGAGCGCGCCAGTCCGTCACCAGAACCTCGCATAGATCACGGCGCCGAAGAGCAGGGCCGCACCGATGAGCGCGAGGACGATCCGGTACGCAGCGCGCGTCCAGCGCGGCTCGACTTCGAGCAGGTGCGCTTCGTCCCTGCGGCCGCGCTGATACTCATCCAGCGCCTCGGCCCGGAAGAGCTGCGCGACGTCGGCGCGGATGGCCGTGTACCGTGCCGCAGCGCGTTCTTCGGCGTCGTCCTCCACCGGCTCCTGCCGCATATGCCGCATTATGGCATTTGGTCCGTGCAGCGTGTGCACGCCTGTCATCCTGAGCGAGGTGGCGGGCGGGCGTGAAGCGAAGGATGACAGGGGGTGTGCTCGTGCGGACGGTTTGCTACCGTAAGCGCCCATGAAAAACGCAGCGCTCGCTCTCTCCCTCTGCCTCGCTGTTTCAGCGGCCGCGCAGGAGACCGCGCCGCCGCCGCGCGTGGTGGCGTTGAAGGCCGCGCGCCTCTTCGACGGCACGTCCAACGAGGTCGTGAACGGCGCGGTGGTGATCGTCGAAGGGACGCGTATCAGGTCGATCGGCGGGGCGGTTCCGGCGGGGGCGGAAGTGATCGACCTCGGCGACGTCACGCTGCTGCCGGGCTTCATCGACGCGCACACCCATCTCTCCTTCGAATCGGGCGAGAACTACTACCGCGAGTTCTTCGAGGGCATGCTGCGGCACCAGGGGGAGCAGGCGTTGCTCGCGTCGACGTATGCGCGCAAGACGCTCGAGGCCGGCGTGACGACGGTGCGCGACCTCGCCTCCTCCGACTACATCGACGTCTCGCTGCGCAACGCCATCGCCGCGGGCTACATCATCGGGCCGCGCATGCTCGTGGCCGTGCATCCGATCGGTGCAACCGGCGGGCATGGAGACTCCGACGCGTATCCGCCGTCGTCCGGCATTCCGCAGCGGACGCCGATGCAGGGAATCTGCAGCGGCGCCGACGAGTGCCGCGGCGCGGTGCGGTCGCAGATCAAGTACGGCGCGGACGTCATCAAGGTCATGATGTCGGGCGGCGTGCTCTCGCTTGCGGATTCGGTCGACCTCCCGCAGATGACGCGCGAGGAGATCACGGCCATCGTGACCGAGGCGCATCAGTGGAACCGCAAAGTCGCGGCGCACTGCCATGGCGACGCCGCCGCGAAGGTGGCGATCGCCGCGGGTGTCGACTCGATCGAGCACGGGACGTTCCTTCAGCCCGACACGCTGGCGCTGATGCGCGAGAAGGGGACGTATCTCGTGCCGACGCTCATGGCCGCGGAGAGCATCAAGCCGCGACTCGACCAGTTTCCCGACTCGATCGCCAATAAGGCGCGCGCGGCCATCGCTTCGCGCGACGCGCTGTTCCGCAACGCGTTGAAAGCGGGGGTGAGGATCGCGTTCGGCACCGACTCCGCCGTCTCGCGCCACGGCCTGAACGCGCACGAGTTCGCGTTGATGACGGGACTGGGCATGACGCCCGCGGCCGCGCTCCGGACCACCGCCAGCAGCGCCGCGCTCCTCGGCGTCGACGACCGTCTCGGCACGCTGAGCGCCGGCAAGCTCGCCGATATCGTGGCCGTTCCCGGCAATCCGCTCACCGACATCACCGCCACGGAGCGGGTGTCATTCGTGATGAAGGAAGGGACGATCGTGAAGCGGTAAACCGCGTGCTACGATCCTGCTCCTGCCTATGGACGCGAAAGCCCTCGAGGAGATCCGCACAGAGCTCGTGCGGCTGCTGCATTCGTCCGCCACACCGCTCGCCAGCCGCGCCGCCGCGCTGACCAGGCTGCGCGCGATGAACGTGGACGTGCTTGCGGAGCTGAAATCCCTCGACCCGAAGGTCGCCGCCGAAATCGCCACCGAGGCCGTGCTGCTGCAGGACGAGAGCGGGACCTTGCTCGACGCGCTCACCAAAGCGAACGTCGGCGAGGACGAGAGCGATCCGGAGCTGTAAGCCGCCGAAGGCGGCAAAAGATCTGTAGGCCCAGGCTGATCTTTTGCCGCCTTCGGCGGCTGATCGCCTGCGTCGCGCCAGGGCCCCCTACTGGAACCCTCCCGTCGTGATTCTCTTCGTCTGCGGGTTGTTGTCGAGCAGGCGCCAGCCGGGACAGGACTCGCCGGTGCAGGCGGGGCCGATGTAGCGCCAGATGCGGCCGTCTTCGTGGCGTTGATACAGGTGGTCGCCCGTCGCGGTGATCTGGCGCGTGTTCGGGTTGTTGTCGAGGCGCTGCCAGCCCGGGCAACTGGTGCCGGCGCAGGGCGTGCCGGTGTAGCGCCAGATCCGGCCGTCGTTGTGGAGTTGGTAGAGCTGAGTGCCGCCGGAGACGATCGCGGTGGTCTTCACGTTGTTGTCCAGCAACTGCCATCCGGGACAGGAGGTGCCGCTGCAGGGGGTGCCGGTGTAGCGCCAGATCCTGCCGTTTGTGTGGAGTTGGAAGAGCTGATTCCCGGCGGCCACGATGGCCTTCGTGCTCGAGTTGTTGTCGAGCATCTGCCAGCCGGTGCAGGTGTCGCCGCTGCACGGCGTACCGGTGTAGCGCCAGATCTTGCCGTCATCGTGCAGCTGGAAGAGTTGCGTGGTCGAAGCGGCGATGGCCACGGTCTTCGTGTTGCGGTCGAGACGCTGCCAGCCGGGGCAGGTGTCGCCGCTGCAGGGGCGCCCGAGGTAACGCCAGATCGCGCCGGTGTCGTGGAGCTGGAAGAGCTGGATGCCGCCGGCCACGATGGCCTTCGTGCGCGCGTTGTTGTCGACGAGCTGCCAGCCGGGACACGACGCGCCGCTGCAGGGCGTGCCTGTGTAGCGCCAGATCTTGCCGTCGTTGTGCCGCTGGAAGAGCTGCCCCCCCGCGGCCGCGAAGTCGGTGGTCTTCGGGTTGTTGTCGAGGCGCTGCCAACCCGGGCAGTTGGCTCCCTCGCACTCGAAGCCGATGTACCGCCAGAGCGCGCCGTTGTTGTGCATCTGGTAGAGCGGATCCGTGTGCAGCTGGTACAGCGGGCTGCCGCTGGCCACGGCCGCCGGATCGCCCGCCACGATCATGCCGGTGCGCGCGTTGTTGTCGAGCATCTGCCAGCCCGGACACGACTCACCGCTGCACGGCGTCCCGGTCGAGCGCCAGATCTTGCCGTCGTTGTGCAGCTGGAAGACGGCGGTGTCGGTCGCGGTGAGCGCGGAGGTGCGGGAGTTGTTGTCCAGGCGCTCCCATCCCGCACACGTCTCGCCGCTGCAGGGCGTGCCGGTGTAGCGCCAGACCCAGCCGTCGTTGTGGAGTTGATACAGCTTCTCGCTCGCGGCGGTGATGCCGATCGTCTTTGCATTGCGGTCGAGCCGCTGCCAGCCGGGGCAGGCCTCGCCGCTGCAGGGCGTGCCGGTGTAGCGCCAGATCCACCCATCGTTGTGCATCTGGTAGAGCTGCGAGCCGGCGGCGGCGATGGCCACGGTCTTGGCGTTGCGGTCGAGTCGCTGCCAGCCCGGGCAGCTCTCGCCGCTGCACGGTGTTCCCGTGTGGCGCCAGATCCAGCCGTCGTTGTGGAGCTGATAGAGCTGGCTGCCTCCCGCGGCGATGGCCACGGTCTTGGAGTTGTTGTCGAGGCGCTGCCAGCCGGGGCAGCTGTTGCCGCTGCAGGGGATGCCGAGGTAACGCCAGACGGCGCCGTCGTTATGCAGCTGGTAGAGCTGTGGCCCGGCGGCCGCGATGGCCACGGTTTTGGAGTTGTTGTCGAGGCGCTCCCATCCCGGACAGGCGTCGACGTCGCACGGCGCGCCGGTATAGCGCCAGATCCAGCCGTCGTTGTGCAGCTGATAGAGGATCTGCTCGTGGTGCGTGCCGGTGGCGGCGATGGAAATCGTCTTCGCGTTGTTGTCGAGCTTCTTCCATCCCGGGCAGTTCGTGCCGCTGCACGGGGTGCCGGTGTAGCTCCAGATCGGCGCGCCTTCGACCCGCGGCGAATTGAGTACGCGCATCCAGCAGGCCTGCGACGGCACCCAGCGCTTGAAGCCGGAGTCCGCGATCTTGCGCAGGGCGAAGAGCATGTAATCGCCGGGAGGGGCGGCGTTCATGTTGTACGGCGACTTGACCGTCACTTGCGACGCGGAGGTGCTGACGATGTCGAGCTGGATGACGCGCTGGTCGGAGTCGTAGGCGTGGGTGACGCTGCCCGCGCGCATCAGCACGACGCGCCCGACGCTGGTGCCGGCCGAGGCGCCGATGCCGACGTCGAACTGCCGGCCGTCCGAGACGGTCGTGGCGGGGCAGCCGGTCAACTGCGGGCGGTCGCTGCGGCCGAAGTACCAGGGGGTGAAGATCTCGACGCGCTCCTCGGTCATCTCCGAGCCGCCGCAGCCGTGCTCGATCGCACACTGGGAGCCGCTGTGGTTCTGGCTCGCGCTCGCGGTCCAGATCCGGCCGTCCGGCAACAAGAGCGCCACCGCGTGGTAGTTGCGCGCCACCGTGGCCGCGGAGGTGAGCAGCCAGGAGTTCGTCTCGGGGTCGTAGACCTCCGGCTTGTTCACCGCCACCGCGTCGTGCTCGTCCGGGCCGACGCCGCCGTTGACGAACATCTGTCCCGTCGGCAGCAGCGTGGCGTTTGCGAAGTTGCGCTCCACGGCCGGCGAGCCGAGCTCCGGAGGCCGCGTGCCCATGACCTGCCACGCGGGGCTGGCGGTGAGCAGTTCCTTCACGTAGGAGTTGTTGCCGTTGGTCAACGCGAACTTCGCGCTCGGATAGCCGCCCATGGCCGGCACGAGCGGGAGCAGGACGCCGCTCCCCTTCCACGCTTCGCAGCAGTGGATGCCCGCCGGGTCGCTTTCCGGAACCATGTCCGTCCCGGCGGGGGAGGTGGTGTTCGTCTTCGGATCGAAGAAGTAGTTCCTCCGGTCGTTGTTGGCCGGCGTGGCGATGAAGAACTTTCCGTCGGGCATCAGGGTCACGCGCGGGTACGTCGATTTGGCGAAGAGCTCGACGCCGGTGGAGGTCCAGCTGCTCGCGCCGTACGCCAGTTTCTGGATGCGATTCCCCTCGGCGGTCGGCGTCCATTCCGTCGGCCGGCCGGGGAAGACGAACATGTCGGTCGGTCCGGCCGCGAGGGTGGGATACCAGTGCGCGGTCGAGGGCGTGATTTTGGCGAACGTGCCGCCGGTGACGTCATACCGCGCCGAGTCGGGGATGCCGTGTCCGTTGAGCTCCCAGTAGCCGAGGAGGCCGCCCTGGAAGATCACGCCGCCGCGATCGTCATGCGCGTGGCCGGAGCAGAACGCGTCCAGCTCGGTTCCGAACGGAGCGGGCGTGGGGAGCTTGCCGCTCCAGCTGTTCGCCGCGATGTCGTAAATCCGCGCTTCTTCGCGTCCCCAAGTGAAGCAGCAGTTGTAGCTGCTCCCTCCGACGACGAGGATCTTGTTGTTGCGCAACAGCGAGGAGTGCGTAGCCAGCAGGTTGCCCGGCGCAGGACTGCCGAGCGCCCACGACCCGAACGTCGGATCCTCGGCGGCAGAAACCGACATGGCGAAGACCGAGGAGAGGAAAAGGACGAACCATTTCATCAGGACCTTCCCTTCTTTTCCGGTGGCGGACTGGATCGATAGGGATATCTTAAGTCCGCAAGGGTGGAAACGCACTCCTCGCGCTGCTCTCCAGAAGATCCCTACCCCAGAACCTTCTTCAACGCCTTGAGCAGCTTCTCCGCTTCGGCCACCTGCTCCAGCAGCTCCGTGTTGCCGCGTTTTTCGACGAGGGCGGTCCAGGAGTGGCGTTTGAGCGCTTCGGTGAGTTGTTCGAGCTCACCGGCCAGGCCGCTTTTCTTCTTCTCCTCGGCGGGGACGAAGGTGAGGACCGATGCGAGGTTTTCACCGTCGACGAATTTCTGGCGCGCCACCGGGTCGCGCAGCACCAGGCGGAGCTTGCGGATGTCCTTGGAGTTCGTGATCTCGTGCTCGTTGACCTTGCGCACCACCTCGTCCATCACCGTTGGGGTGAGTAAGGACTTGTTGATGTTCTTGATCTCGCGCGCCCAGGTAATGGAAGCGCCCGGCTCCTTGAGGTTGGTCAGCTTCTCGGAGAGCTCGTAGATGTCGACCAGCTTGTCGAGCTCGCGCACCGTCACGCCGAGGATGTTCGCGGCGCTGGCGCGGCCGACGATGTCGACCAGGCCGTAGGCCACCATCTCCTTTTCCTTGGCGTCCCACTCCTTGCGCTGGCGGTGGATGTAGATCCAGACGCGCAGGCGCTCGTCGTCGGTGAGCGTGCGGTCGGTGACCTCGAGCGGGATGAGGCGGTACTGGTCCTTCTTCTGCACCTCCACCAGCACTTTCGAATTGGTCCAGCGTCGGTCGCCGTCGATGATGCGCAGCTTCCCCTCGAGGTCGGGGTGCGGCTCGACGAGGAGCGGCTCGAAGATGCCCTCGTTCGCCTCGATCTGGCGCTGCAGCTCGAGGTCTTCCTTCGGACCCATGCGCGGCTGACGAGGGTTCGGCACGACGTCGTAGAGATCGCGCGTATCACGATAGGTGCGAAGGATCGTGCGGCCGAGGCGCCGCTCCTGCCATGGGTGGTCGGCGGTCATTTCGTGGTGATCCGGAACGCGGCCGCCGCGCGGATGGGCGTCGGCTCGTTGTCTTCCCTCGCTTCGACGATCGCGCTGACGTCGGTGTCGAGCTCGCGCAGCACGTGCTTGATGCGGGACAGCAGCGTGCCGCGTTTCTTCCAGACCGTGTCGTGCGCGCGCTTCTCCTGGACGTCGATCTCCAGCGCTTCACCCGCGAGATCCGACGCCTCGGCCAGCTTGCGTTTGAAGCCGCTGGAGGTGATGAAGCGGTAGAGGCGATCCAGCTTGTCGGTGCGCTCCGCGTCGCTGAGCTTCGCGACATCCATGGCGATGAGCGCCTTGCGCAGCACCTCCACCATCGCGCGGACGCGGGCTGGTGCGACCACGATCACGCCGGAGTCGATGAACAGCTCCCGCCTGCCGGCGGGAAACACGGCGGTGGAGAGGATGGCGTGATCGGCAACCAGCTCGGTCTGGGCCTGGCGGAGCTTCGTGACGAAGGCGTGCTGCCATCCGCCTCGAGGGGTCGCGTCGACCACGATCTTGCCGGTCGATTTCCCCTTGTAGCGGACGTCGTGGAGGATGAGGCCCGGCCGCCCCTTGATCTTGCCGATCTGGTCCTCGGGAAAGGCGCCGCGCAACTCGTCGAAGATGTCGAGCTCGGCCCCCTCGGCCAGGTCGCCGCCCGACTTTTTCACGCGGCGGCTCATCTCGGAGATCTTCTTCTGCAGGGCGTCGCGCTCGCGGGCGAATTCCGCGTCGCGCTTCAGGAGCGCGGCGTCGCGATCCTTCTGGAGGATCTGGCGGATCTCGGCCACTTCCTTCTTCCGCTGTTTGTCGGACTGCAGGCGGACGGTCTCGATCTGTTTGGTCATTTTCGCGCGCTGCGCATCGAGCGCCTGGCGCTCCTTCGCGAATCTCTGCTGCTGCGCCGCGATCTCTTTCTGGAGCTGAGCGCGCAACGCCTGTTCCGCCGTGGCGAGCTTCTTCCGCTCGTCTTCCCGGATCGCTTCCTGGACCTTCAGAAACTGGGCGTGGCTGATCTGACTGCCGCACCAGGGACACCGTTCGACTGCCGTCGCGCTCATCGATCCTCCGGGAGTGTAGGGCTTCTGCTGGTCCTTGTAAGTCCCCTTTTGTACTTTTAAGTCCTCCTGATAGTCTCTGTCAACCAAAGGCGTAGGGAATGCGTTGGCCGCAGTCACCGCAATTCATCGGCGGAGCCAGTTCCGTGTTTCTCGTTCTACGTTCTACGTTCCGGACGCTGGCTCGGGTCGTGAAGCGAGGCCAACCGATGGGTGAAGTAGTCATGCCCGCGGAGATCGGACTGCGGGAGCTCGTGCCGCAGGCGACGCGCGCGGAGCGGCTGGCGCTGCGGGTCGTGCAGGCGGGCGCGATCGCGGTGGTGCTGGTCGCCACCACGCACCGGCTATTCGATCTCGACCGGTTCTTCGTCCCGAAAGAGCTCGTGCTGCACGTGACGGCGCTGCTCGCGGGGCTGCTGATGTTGCGCTCGATCAGCATCGCCGGACGCGTCGACCTGGCGCTGACCGGATTCCTGTTGCTGAGCGGCATCGCGGCGGTGTTCGCGCTAAACCCCTGGCTCGCGGTACGGGCGCTGGCGGTGAGCGCGTCCGGCATCACCCTCTTTTGGGTCGCGCGCGCATTGCGGGAGGCGGGACTGGCGCGGCCTCTCCTGAACGCCATGGCCCTGGCCATCGTCCTGGCGAGCATCACTTCCCTCCTGCAGGCGTACGGCGTCCGGCTCGACATCTTTTCGACCAACCGCGCACCCGGCGGCACGCTCGGCAACCGTAACTTCGTCGCCCACGCGGCCGCGTTCGGGTTTCCGGCCGTGCTGCTCGCGGCATTGCGCGCGCGCGGCGCTCTCGGCTACCTCACCGGTGCGCTCGGCGTCGCGATCGTCACGGCGTCGCTGGTGCTGACGCGGTCGCGCGCGGCGTGGCTGGCGTTCGGGCTGATGGCGCTCGTCTTCCTGATCGCGATGTTTCGGTGGGATGGACGCACGCGGCTGCGCTTCATCGGCGTACTCGTGCTGATCGGCGGCGGCGTCGCCGCGGCGCTGCTCCTCCCGAACGACCTCCGCTGGCGCAGCGACAACCCGTACCTCGAATCCGTGAAGGGTGTCGTCAACTACGAAGAGGGGAGCGGGCGCGGCCGCCTCATTCAATACGAGCGCTCCCTGCGCATGGCGGCGTCGCATCCGCTGTTCGGCGTCGGACCGGGCAACTGGGCGGTCGAGTATCCGGAGCATGCGCAGCGGAACGACCCGTCGATCGATGCCTCGACGCCCGGCATGACCTTCAACCCGTGGCCGAGCAGCGATTGGGTCGCGTTCATTTCCGAACGGGGATTCGCCGCGGCGCTCCTGCTGGCATTCGTGTTCGGCAGTTTCGTGCTCACCGGAATCAGGACGGAGGAGGGAACCGCGCTCGTGGCCACGGCCATCGCGGCGGGCGTGGCGGGCGCGTTCGACGCCGTGCTCCTCCTCGGGCTGCCGGCGCTCCTGGTCTGGACCACCCTCGGCGCGCTTTCCGAGCCGGCATCCGGGAAACCGCGCACGTGGATCGCGGTGCTGGTCCTTGCCATCGCCGCCCTCGGCGCGACGCGCAGTGCATCGCAGCTCTTTGCGATGGAAATCTTTTCCACGCGCTCGGACCGCGCTTCGCTCGAACGTGCCGCAAGCATCGATCCCGGAAACTTCCGGCTCCGCCTCCGCCTCGCGCGGAGCGGGAAACGGACCGAGCGATGCGAGCATGCCGAGGCCGCCCGCGCTCTCTATCCGCACGCCAGTGTGGCGAAGAATCTTGCGCGCTGCGGGGAATAATCAGCGGCGGTAGTGTTACTACTGGCCTGACGTTTGCTGAACTGTCACCCCGACTCAATAGAGGAGAAAGGTGCCGTTCATGCGAGCTCGTTTATCAATCGTCAGTCTATTCATCACTGTCTTGGCGTTTCCCCTGATCGCTTCGTCCCCCTCGTCGGGGACGCTCTCCGCGGGCAGCTCTGCACTGACCTGGAACGGCACCGGCCTCGGTGGCGCGTCGCCCGAGGCCGAGACCACCTGCGTCGAAGGCGTCAACTGCGACACGTTCCTGCTCACCTTCGGCGGCACCGCTGCCGACTGGAACGGCAAGAACGCCCGCGTGTCGCTGTCGTGGCTCCTGCCGCTCACCGACTACGACATGTACATCCACAAAGGGACCGCCACCGGTCCGCTCGTCGCCACCTCCGCCCAGGGCACAACGACCGCCGAAACCGCCGAAATCGACGTCTCGAAGAGCGGTCCGGGCACGTACGCCGTGCGCATCGTCTACTTCGTCGCCCTCGCCGATCAGTACAAGGGGCGCGCGGAAGTCGTCACGGCCCCCATCAACGTCCCGCCGCCGGTGTCCAACGCGCCGCGTCCGACCTTCACGAACTTCGCCGCCCCCGCTCCTCTCGGACAGGGCGCCGGCGAGCCAACCCTCGGCGTGAACTGGAACAGCGGCAACGTGATGTTCATCTCCGGTCTCGAGACGCTGCGCGTCAACGGCTTCAATGACGCGACCGGCGCCGCGAACTGGGTCGACCGCTCCGGCCTCACCACCTCCATCACCACGTTCGATCCGATCCTCTTCACCGACAACAAGACCGGACGCACCATCGTCTCGCAGCTCCTGCCGGCGAAGGTGAGCCTCATGGCCTTCTCCGACGACGACGGCGAGACCTGGACGCCGAGCCAGGGCTCCGGCATCAACTCCGGCGTCGACCACCAGACCGTCGGCGGCGGACCGTTCAAGCCGGGCGTCCTGCTGCGCGGGCCGCTGACTTCGTATCCGAACGCGGTCTATTACGCGTCTCAGGACATCGGCCTCGCCGAGATCGCGCTCAGCCGCGACGGCGGCATGACCTTCGACGTCGCGGTGCCGATGTGGAACCTCACGCAGTGCAACGGCCTGCACGGCCACATCAAGGTCGCTCCCGACGGGACGGTCTACGTCCCGAACAAGAACTGCGGCGGCCAGCAGGCCGTGGCGGTCTCCGAGGACAACGGCCTGACCTGGGCCATCCGTCCCGTGTCCGGCAGCACCGCCGGCGCGACCGATCCTTCGGTCGGCATCGCCAGCGACGGCACGGTCTACCTCGGCTTCATCAACACCGACGGCACCGCGCGCGTCGCGGTCTCGAGCGATCGCGGCCTGAACTGGAGCACGCCCGCCAACGTCGGCCACAGCCACAACCTGCAGAACGGCGTCTTCCCGGCCGTCGTGGCCGGCGATCCCGATCGTGCGGCGATGTTCTGGATCGGCAGCTCGACTCCAGGCGCGAACGGCGTCGCCACCGACATGGCCTTCAACGGTACGTGGCACGGCTACATCGCCACCACGTACGACGGCGGCCAGAGCTGGCATACGGTCAACGCCACCAACAACGACCCGGTGCAGCGCGGCGTCGTCTGTACGCACGGCACGACCTGCCCCTCGGGCACCCGCAACCTGCTCGACTTCAACGACCTCGAGATGGACAAGCAGGGCCGCCCGGTGGCCGCGTTCGCGGACGGCTGCGTGACCGCCGACTGCCGCGCGGGCGTCGATCGCAGCGGTGCGGCCGGCACGCCGGATGGCCTCATCGACAGCTACGACAACGACGGTGAAGACGTCGCCACGATCATCCGCCAGAGCGGCGGTCGCACGCTGCTGTCCGCGTACGACGAGCCGGACGCGCCGTCGTCGCTGTTCGCCGCGCCGACGAAGTCGAACGTGACGCTGAGCTGGACCGACAACGCCGCGAACGAAACCGGCTACACGATCGAGCGCTCATCGTCGCCGAGCTCGGGCTTCGGGCCGATCGTCACCACCTCCAACAGCAGCTACATCGACGGATCCGTGTCGCGGAAGACCACCTACTACTACCGCGTGAAGGCAGTGAACGCGAACGGCTCGTCGAGCTACTCGAACGTCGTCAGCGCCTACGTGAAGTGATGAAGAATCGCGCATTCGCAGCATTGGTGTTGGCGCTGCTGCTGACCTCCTGCGCGACTTCGTCGACCGCTCCCCGTACGGCGCCCGATGACATCCTCGGCGTGCGGCTGAACATGCCGCGCGCCGAGGTGCGGTCGGTGCTGGGGGAGAGCGGGAAGCTCGAGCGGGAAGAGCGGAAGCGGCAGGAGGTGTGGACGATCGACGACCCGCGATACGAGTCGCTGATCATCGGGTACGACCCGCAGTGGAACGTCCGCTTCGTGACCGCGGTGGCGAAGAAAGAAGGGCAGTCGGTGCGCTACGCGGACGTGCTCGACCTGGAGCGCGCCGAGCACAAGTCGGCCGGCCAGACGCACACCTACACGTGGGCGATCGGGAAGCCGGACTACTACGTCATCGCCATCGGCGGCCCGGAGAGACTGGACTATCTGTCGCTGAAGAAAGATCCTTCGCAGTGACATGAAAGCACTGCTCTGCGCGCTCCTCGTCGCGTCCCCTCTCTTCGCCCAGCTCCGTCCGGTCAACACCTTCTCGATCGTCGCGCGTGACCCGGCGACGGGACAGCTGGGCGTGGCCGTGCAGTCGCACTGGTTCGCGGTGGGGCAGATCGTGCCGTGGGCGGAAGCGGGGGTCGGTGCGGTGGCGACGCAGAGCTTCGTCGATCCGTCGTACGGCAAGCTCGGCCTCGATCTCCTGCGCGCCGGCAAGAGCGCTCCCGCCACGCTGCGCGCGCTCCTCGGCGGCGACGCCGCCTGCGAAGTGCGGCAGGTCGGTGTCGTCGACGCGACCGGTCTTGTGGCGACGTTCACCGGCGGCCGCGACATCGCGGCCGCGGGAGGCATCGCCGCGAATGCGAGCGGCGACGCGACGGTCGACTGCGGCTCCGCCGGCGGCCGGCTCAGCGTCGGACGCGATTTCGCCGTGCAGGCGAACCTCATGGCGAACGACCGCGTCTGGCCGGCGATGGCCAAAGCATTCGAAGCGTCGAAAGGCGACCTCGCTGAACGCATGCTGGCGGCGCTCGACGCGGCCCAGGCGGAGGGCGGCGACATCCGCGGCAAACAGTCGGCGGCGCTGATCGTCGTGAACGCGAAGTCGACCGGCCGCGCGTGGCAGGATCGGGCGTTCGACCTCCGCGTCGACGACCATCCGCAGCCGCTGGCCGAACTGCGCCGGCTCGTCGCGCTGCAGCGCGCGTACAACCACATGAACGCGGGCGATCTCGCGGTCGAGCACAAGGATCACCAGGCTGCCCTGCGCGAATACAGCGCCGCCGAGCGCATCGCCTCCGACACGCCCGGCATCCCGCAGAGCCGCTTCGCGGAGATGCTCTACTGGCACGCGGTGGCGCTCGTGAACATGGGCCGCGTCGACGAAGCCCTTCCGGTGTTCGCACGCGCGTTCCAGCTCGAACCGTCTTGGCGCGAGCTGACGCCGCGGTTGTCACGGGCGGGGCTCCTGCCGGATGATGCGGCGCTGCTCGAGCGGATCACGGCGAAGTAAAACCCCGTTGTGCCACCGGTATGGAGTGCGGTAACGCGAGTTACCGCTCTGACTGCTTCTGTTCGTGCAGCAATCCGTGGCCGGTGCAATCTCGGCTCCGTTACCGCACTCCATAACAGGCCATCGCAAGCTCAGAGTCTGCTGCTACGAAAACTCTAGCCCACGAAACGGGTGGTGGCACAAAGCAATCCTGAGCTGACGTTGGAGTCAGCAAGAAGGGAACATCGAGGCCGCGACATCAGCGTCCGTTCACCTTGCTCC
>Ga0190270_10000034_pt1 | contig 83977 bp, 83 predicted proteins | sample Popmic320T_FD_133748 | JGI IMG/M metagenome (GOLD analysis project Ga0190270, IMG submission 133748) | Populus adjacent soil microbial communities from riparian zone of Weber River, Utah, USA - 320 T | ecosystem: Environmental > Terrestrial > Soil > Riparian zone | place: USA: Utah | collected...
ACCGCGATCGAGCGCGCTTGTCGAGCGAGATCGCGCCACTTGCTGCTTCCAAAACGCAGGCGCAGATATCAGCGCGCCGACGCGCGCTTTGTCTGTGGAGGCGTAAGTTAGTGCCTATGGGCTCGAGCCGGGGCGCGATCCGAAACAGCAGCGGGCGGAATGCACAGACGCCATCGCAGCTCGCGCGTGCCCAGATGCGGCGGACGGAGAACATCTCCGCCATCGGCGACATCGCCCGGATCCGCGCCTGGCCTTCCTCTTCCGAACGGAACATCGGCACGTTGAGCAGGATCACCTGCGACACGTCCGCCGGATACGCACGCGCGTATTCGGCCGCGAGGATGGCACCCATGGAGTGGCCGACCACGGTCATTCGGCGTCCGCGCACGAGCGGTGCGATCGTGCGATGGATCGCGTCCACATGCTCCGGTACGTCGTAGCGGGCGTCCGCAGGCCACGGCGATCGGCCGAAGCCGAGCAGGTCGACGATGACGATCTGGTGATCGCGTGCGAGAGTCCGCACGTGCGGTTCCCAGTACCGTCCCGATCCGCGGAAGCCGTGAAGAAACAAGACCGGATCGCCGGAACCGAACGCCGTGACGTGCAGTTTGTCGCCGAGGCTGCGAACGCTCCGATTGTGGGTCGCGCGAGTGATTCGCGCGAGGACCTCCACGCCGGCGATGGCCAGCACCAGGACTGCCACTGCGACTATGGCGCGCTTCATCTGCGTTCCATCAGACGATAGCCTCACCGATCTCGGCGAGCATCTCGCCGTCGTCACAGTGTCAACGTAGATGCGTTGTGACGGTGGGGCGCTGGCAGCCGTCACTCGCATGTGTGCGCTCCGACGCTGCGCGCCGCTGCGCAGGAGACGCATCGTGGACGCCATGAACGTCCGAGAAGCGATGACTCCCGACCCCGCCACCTGCGAGCCGACGACGACACTCCGTCTCGTGGCCACGCTGATGCTCGACCACGACTGCGCCGCCGTGCCGATCGTGAGCTCCGGCGAAGTCCTCGGCATCGTCACCGACCGCGACATCGCCTGCCGCGCCGTCGCCCGCGGCTGGAACGCGGCCGAGCTCCCGGCGAGCGCGGTCATGTCCTCGCCGCTCGTGGCCATTCACCCCGACGAGACCTTCGACGACGCCGTGCAGGTGATGAAGGAGAACCACGTCCACCACCTCCCGGTGATCGACGACGAGGGGCGTCTGCTCGGCATCGTCGCGCAGTCGGACCTCGGGCGGCGGATGTCGAACCGCGAGCTGGGACAGCTCGCGCGGGAGACGTCGATCCGCGGCGTGGGTCGAGGGCCGGCGAAGCTCGTGCCGGTGACGCATCACTCAGGAGGTCTCATGAGAAAGCTCACTGCGACTGGAGCCATCGCGGCCGGTGCGGCCGCGATGACCTGGGCCACGAACCGCAAAGACATGGAGGCAGCGAGACGGCGAATCGACACGGAGAGGCAGGTCATCGATTGCGCCCACGGGCCGATCGAGTTCGCCGAATGCGGCGACGGGCCGGCGGTTCTGGTCATCCACGGAGCGGGAGGCGGCTTCGATCAGGGGCTGGAGCTCGGACGCGGTCTGCTCGGGGACGACTACCGCGTCGTGGCGCCGTCGCGTTTCGGCTACCTCGGCACGCACGTTCCTGACGATGCCTCCGCCGAAGCACAGGCCGATGCGCACCTGCGCCTGCTGGATGCGCTGCAACTCGATTCCGTTCCGGTGATCGCCGCATCCGCCGGCGCTCCTTCCGCGATGCAGTTCTGCCTGAATCATCCGGACCGCTGCTCGGCGCTCGTGCTGGTCGTGCCGCTGGCGTGGGTGCCGGATCGCACCTTCGCCCCACCATCCCCCTTCTTCGCCACCGTGCTGACCACGATCGCCGCATCGGACTTTCTCTTGTGGACGATGATGAAGGTCGCGCCGATGACCCTCCTGAAAACCATCCTCGGCACGCCGGTGGAGGCGTACCGCAATGCCGCCTCCGAGGAACGCCGCAACGTCGATCGCGTGCTGCAGACGATGCTCCCCATCAGCCGGCGCGTGGCGGGGATTCAGAATGACGGCGTCATCGCCGCGAGCCTCACGCGCTACGCGCTCGAAGACATCCGCGTTCCGACGCTCGTCATCAGCGCGGCGGACTGTCTCTACGGCACGTACGACAGCAGCTTCTACACCGCCGAGGAGATCGCCCACGCACAGTTCGTCGGGTTCCCGAGCGGCGGCCATCTGCTCCTCGGCCACGAGGCGGAGGTGCGGTCGCAGGTGAGAGGGTTCCTGGCGGAGCAGCGCGAGATGAGGGCGATGGCGGTGTGATCGCGCCGTTGACTACGTATTGTCGACCAGCGGTGCGTCGGGCGCCGTTTTCATGACGGCGCTGATGCTGTTGTCCCTCGCGGTGGAGGTCGAGTACAGCTCGCTCGTTCCGATGATCTCGCCGTTGGCCGCGGTGAGTACGAAATACGGGCTGCCGTTGGTCGCAGTCTTTCGAACGTACCGGTTCTCGTCCGGTGCATTCTTCCGGACCGACGCGATTCCGTTGAGCGCTCCACTCTTGGTCTCATACTGCTCGCTCGTCAGAATGATCTCGTTGTTGCCGGCGCGCAGGTTGAAGCGGAACTTCGCAGCCGTATTCTTCGTCAGGACAAATGCACTCGCCATGGAGCCTCCGTTTCGCAGGTCACGATGGGAGAAGACACCGTTGTCGCGCGAAAGTGGGGCCTGTGCATACTCTGCCAGCAAGGGATATTTCACCGTTGACGCATACTCGCCAGCCGAAGACGAGGTCGTCACTAGCTCCGGCGCGCGCGACACAACGCGGCGTTCGGCGGCAAGGTGGGGATGGCGGGCGACGATGCCCTCGACAAATGCCTGCTCGACGTCGATGAGAGCGGCCGTTCTTGCGGCGACGAACTGGTCCCATCGCCCCTCGCTTGCCGCGGCCGCAGCATCGTCGGGGATGACGTGAGCAGCCTGCATCGCTCCGTCGATCTGGCCGCCGAGAATTGCCTGACGCAGTGCCGCAACATCCTCTGGGGCGCAGAGGAATCGGTTCCCGGGGCTCGAGAAGCTGTCCTTCGTCAGCACACTTCTGCGAACGAGCTGGACCATCGCCATGCGCTTGTGGTCGGCCAGCAGCCGGAACGGCTCGTCGTTTCCGCAAGCCGCCGACTGCCGTTGCGCCAATTGCAGTGCGAGCGCCTTGATGCGTACGGCGCGGAAGTCCGCCGTCGCGCGTGGTGGCCGCAGGCGAAACGGGGTGGCACCCGACCACCGCAGAATCCCATCACGGACGCTGTCGCGAAGAGCCTTCAGTGCCACGCCGAGGCGGTATCCGCTGAGGCCAGCGAACATTTCTCCGTACGTCGTGACCCAGAACCAGTCCCGCAGCAGATCGAGCCTAGCGTCGACTTCCTCTTGCCGAAACACGTCCGCGAGGAGAACTGACTGCACGGCGTAGGGTACGAGGTCCCAGTCGCGGATGCCGCACTCGGCACGTAAGAATTCGGCAACCCGCTTCAGCCGTCCGAATGCTCGTTCCAACGCCGCTGGATCATCCTTCAGAACGCGGCTGACCTGTTCAACGGACTGATCGTATAGATCGAGGTCCGCTTCTGCTTTGACGACCTTCAGAGCGGTCTCGTAATCGATCTCGCCCCATCCGATCGGCTGCAGCAGTTCACTGCGTAGGGCCTCGATGCGATCCCGGAGATCGAACGTGGGCGACCACGTCAGCGCGTGGACCATGTCCGCTTCGCCCATTCGAACGCCCTGACTGTTCACCAGTTTGAACGTGCGGGCGGCGACTTCCAAGTCGTCGCTGACGATGGGAATGACCGGCACCTTGTACTCACGAAACGACTTCGCCAGTTCGTCCGACCGTTCGATCCATTGCTCGGCGTCGGGGCCGCGCAACGCGCGCTGGAACCGAAGCAACGTGACGCTGCTGGAGAGAACGCTGAGCGGAATGACTGACGCCCTGTCGGTCTGATCAGGCACAAACACGCGATCGCTGAGGTCGTAGCCGATCGTACCGATCTCAGTGTCGTTTTCAGAACGAAGAGGGCCGTGGCCTTTGAGAGCAGCGAAGAGCGTACTGAGTCTTTGCAGGCCATCGAGCAGGTATTCGTGCGGAACCTCGGCACGAGGAGTCATAAGCCGGTGTCCGGCAAGCTCGTCCTGCCAACTGATCTTCTCGCCGGCGGTCCTCCAGATCATCACGGCGCCCATCGGGATGCCATCGCGCACGCTGCGAAGGAGCTCAGCCTGCCGGTCCCATTGCCACACGAGCGGGCGCTGGAACCGCGGAATGAGCAGTCGTCCCTCGGCGATCGCATCGACGAGCTGGTAAAGATACTGAATGACCGGTTCCGACGTCTGAGCAGGCCCGCGCACGATCACCTCACCTGCGCCAGGAGTTCCTGAATCACGGGGCGCAACTCCGACCAGCCCGAGTCGCGACGAAGATCGGACTCCGTCACATCCGCTCCGCCGAACAGAGCGCCCACCGTCGTCCCGAAGCCATTTCTCAGCAACGTCTTGTTCTTGTCGGTCACGTCATCGTACAGGGTACCAGCCGTCGCATCGGTGCGCGCCTCGTCGCCTGCAAAACCGCGCTTCATGTTGAAGTGATGTCTCTGGACGACTTGCATCCGCAAGAAACTGCGAAGAAGCGCAAACCGCTCCGCTCTTTCATCGTGATCGCTTCCTTGCGCGGCCCACGCGTTGAGCGCTCGCGCTGGGAGGTAGCTCTCCATGTACCGGCGACGGAGTTGATGATGAGGGATGCCCCCACAGGCCATCCTGAGCGCCTCGGACTGCGCACTCGGAACGCCCGGCTGCATGGCGTCGCTGTCGAACAGAACCCACGTTGTGTGGCGCAGTGCCGGGTCCCCCTGCCTGTCGAGAAGGTGTCGACGCATGTTCGTGAGGCCACCGCCGTGCTGGACGCGAACGAATCCCCGCTCGATTCGCTCCTGCAACGCCTTTCGTTCTTCGTCCGTCAACATCTTGAGAAGGAAGTCGCGATCGGAGATCTCATCCTCGAGCAGGAGCGCGAACGGCCTCTCCAGAAACGCGCGAGCATCTGCCGGTCGAAGTCGGATCGGCGTCGACGCGAAGTCGGTTTGGACAAACGTCCCGATCTCCGCAACGGTTTTTGAGGGTTGCAGCGCCTCCGCCTCAGCGCTCAGATCGACCGCTAACGTGATCTGCTCCTGAACCCCGACGGACTGCTGCTGCAGCCACGCCGCGATGATGGGGTGCGCGAGCTCGGCGTCAATGTGATGGCGGCCGTCCAGCGCGTACTGAAACAACGTGGTCAGCAGGAGATCGTCAACGGGAGCATGAAAAAGCTCCGGAGCAAGCCGAACTCTCACACCAGTCCGCGCTCCTTGCGCGCTCGCAGGAGCGCTTTTGCCTGTTCCGTATCCTCCGAAAAGACACCGGGCGGCCATCCGGCTCCCTGCGGACGCGCAGCATCATCAAAGGTGATTGTGTCGACCACGCTCCGTCCGTCTTCGAGACCACGGATCCAGTGCACTACGACCGCCGCCGGGGATATCTCTCCGCGGGCGATGCCGAGTTGGACCCGCAACAGGAAGTTCTCGGAATGAGTCTCGATGAGCGCGATCGGCGCGGCGGGCGCGGACGTGAGGCTGCAGAAGAACGCGGCGAGCTCGGCGTGCGCCGCCGGATGCAGATGAAGTTCGGGATGCTCGATTGCGAGCAGCGCGTGACGGCCGAGCCGTCCCAGACGCGCCAGACTTCCGAGGACGATGACGGGAAGAACCTGCGCCATCCCTTCGCCTGTGTCGACGATCGGAATCTCTACCGCGGATGACCCGCCGAGTGCCGAGAGTGCGAGCGAGTAGTGCTTCTCTCCCGCAACCGCGAAGGGCGAGATGGTTAACCGGTGGCCCGTAGCAGTCTCGAACCATCGGGATGTAGCAGTCACCAGATCGCCGCCGGCGAGTGAATCGTGTGCGAGGAAGTCGGGCGCGTTGGAGCCGTCACTCGCGAGTCGTTTCGGGCGAACGCCGAATCTCGACGTTCGTGGCGGGACGGCTCTCAACGAATTCAACCAGTGGACCTGTTCGGCGAGCTCTCGGACGCAGTCGGCAGCACGGGTCATGACAGGCGTGAACGGCTGATCGGCGGGCGATTCGAACGACAGCCCATCGATCTGCATCTGGAAACGTCCGATAGCGGAGTCGTTGATTCGGAAGTCGTACAACTGCACGTGCGCACCAGGGTCAGATTGCTGCGTATCCCAGAGTGCTTCGACCCGAGCTTCCGTCGGCGCGCTGCTTTCAACGTGAAGACGCTCGACGATCTGTACTTGACGGTCGGGCAGATCGCGAATGACGTATTCGACCTGCAGCGCCTCCGGCGGCTCGGCGAAGCGAAGGCGGATCATGAGCGTCGTGGCCGCGGACTGTCGCGAGAGGATGTCGCGAAACGAAGCACCTCTCGCCGCGTCCGAATCAAGGGCCAGTGTCGCCGCCGCGCCTGGGGACGCGGATGCGGCGAGGATCGGCAGTAATCGCACCGCGGCGCTCTTCCCCGCGCTGTTGTATCCGAAGAGGAGCGTCAGCGGGCGCAGTTCGAGCGTCGCTTCGTCGACGAATGACCGGTAGTTTTCGAGAGACACCTGCGACAAACGCACCGGTCGAGTATATCGGCTGAGTCGATTCTGCGTCTGATGCCCCGCGTCGATGGCATTCGTGTTCTGAACTTCATGCAGGGAGTACGATCGGGCGCACGTGGCCGCCGGACACGAAAGTCAGTCCTTCCGTGATTTCGGCGATAACCGAGGCCCACGATCGAAGACCTCCACAAGATCGTAGAGGCGGCAATCCATCGCATCCGAAAGCCGAAGCAGCATCCCGAGCGTCGGTGTCGTGACGCCACGCTCCAGCCGGCTGATGAAGATCACGTTTGAACGTGCGCGGTCCGCGAGCTCCGCCTGAGTCAGACCGCGTGCGAGTCGCAGTTCGCGAAGGTGCGGACCGAAGATCGCGCCTTCCTCGCGTGCCGTCTCAGTCATGCGCAACTCCATTGACAATTCGAGCGCATCGACTTAGCTTATATGCACACTCGAAGGAGATCTGTCATGGACGAATCCATCCGCAACCGCATCCGCCACATCTTCCTCTCCCCGCGCCCGTCCTTTGCGCTCATGACCGCGTCAGACCTCCTCGGCATGACGCTCAAAGACCTCAAACGCGAGATCGAGGACGGGGCGATTGTAGCGGTTTCGACGGGGCTGGGGCAGCGCGTGACGCGGGAGGAGATGATCGCTGCGGCGATGCGGGTGTGGGAGCAGGGCGTCATCGAAGAGACGCTCGGCGACGACGCGGCGGCGGTGTTGCCGGAGGCGATCCGGCTCGTGGAACTGCGGGCGCGGGTGCCGCGCTATCAGCGCGAGATGCTCCGTTACCTCGCACGGCAGAACGGAACGACCGTCGACGAGGTGCTGACGCGCGAGCTCGAGGACGTGGCGTGTGCGCATTCCGAGGAACTGGCGGCGGCGGTGCCCGGGTTCGACATGGCGCTGGCGTGGCCGGAGAACGCGGCCGGCAGCGCCGGGTGAGGCGCTGTCTCCGCGATCTGACCGCACACAGGATCGACCATGAAGAAGCAGAAAACCAATCTGAACGAGCGCCACGCGCCGCTGCCGCCGAGCCGCCGTGGAGGGAAAGGCGGACCGCGCGAGTTGAGCATCACCACGCTCTGGCGCGCCGACCCCAACGCGCGGAGCGGCGGGAAACCGGTTCCCTACGTCCGCATCTCCGGCGGCTGGCTCGAACGATTCGGGTTCGCGCGCGGCTCGCGCGTGGTCATCGCCGCCGAGCAGGGACGGCTCGTGCTGACGGTGACCGATCCGCGCTCTAATTGACGAACATAGCACGAGCACAGTTGCGCCACTGAGCGATACTGTTGCGATGAAAAAGGTCGCCGAGGTGCTGGAAGGGCTTCGGGAAGAGGAGCACCGGCTCTCGGTCGAGCTTTCCGGGGTCCGTCGCGCGATTGCCGCGCTCGAAGAAGTCATCGGGATCGTGCCGTCGCAGGCGCCTGAGCGGACGGATGCGAGTGCGCGGGAGCAGGGTGCGCTGCCGTCGAACCCCGGCGCGTCGGCACCGATGGCGCAACCCGGACCCTACGCTCCGGGCGGCTTTTATGACTCGGCCGCGGCTTATCTGACGGCGGAGGGCGAGCCGAGGACCGCTCAGGAGATCGCGGAGGCGCTGCTCGCCGGCGGTTACCCGACGCGTGCGACGAACTTCAGGGCGACGGTGCGAACGATGTTGCACCGGCACTTCTCCGCGAACGCTCACGGCATCTACGCGACCGAAGAAGGCGGTCGCTGGTACGTTCGCAAGTGACTTTCGTACGGATCGGGCCGATCCCGCAGCACGTGAATCCGCGCCTCGATCGCGCCGACGCCGTCCGTGTACGCACGCGCTTGTTCCTCGACGGTATTCATGTGCTCCGCGAACGCAACAACGTGCTCTCGGGACGCAACAACGTGCTCCATGAACGCATCGTTGCGTTCGCAGATCGCAACGTTACGCTCCGCACTCGAAAAGTTACGTCCCGTGAGTGCAACGTTGCACTCCGCGCCCGCAACGTTATGCCCTGCCGACGCAACGTTACGCTCGTTGGTCGCATTGTTGCGCTCCGCGATCGGATTGTTGCGTGACGGGATCGGATCGTCCCGTGACGGGATCGGATCGTTGCGTGACGGGATCGGATCGTCGCGTGACGGGATCGGATCGTCGCGTGACGCGATCGGATCGTCGCGTGACGCGATCGGATCGTCGCGTGCCGCGATCACACGTGTGCGCTTCTCAGTCGCGTGAGTGCGTTCCACGGTCGCATTGCTGTCGGCCGCGATCGGAACGGTGCGATGCGCGGTCGCAATCTTCCGCTCCACGATCCAAGGATCAAAGCTGAGGTCGTGCCCCGGGGGACGATCCCTCGAATTCTCACCTCTCGCCTGGGCAGAGCCAACGCAGCGGCATCGACAGAACGCAAAGGCCTTACCCCTCGCAGACGGGAACGCGACATGCACGGTCGCGATCGAACGCTGCGTGGAAGGGACTCCGGACGGGAATCCCCTTGCGAATCACTCCTCAAGTGTGGAAGAATTCCTGGGGTACCGTCCGTTACGTTAAAATAACCATGGAGCATACCGATCCCTCTGAGGGCGTATCCGCTCGGCGTCCAGCCGAAGAACAAGCGGTCACGGTCGTCAGCCCGCCACCATTAGGCGTGACCCAAGTCACCCACCCATCGCCACGCCGGCGCGTACAAGTAGCAACCTCGAGCGCTTCCGCTAGCCAAGCTGGGACGCCCGCGCCGCTAAAGAAGGATGTGCGTATGCCAATACTCCGCAAGAAGACGGATGCAACGTATCTTCGGCTGCAGGATGCCTTCGACGAACTGGAGCCTGTGCGTGGCCAACGTGTCAGCACACCGCCGTTCTCTGAACAACTTAGCATTGCGGTAAACGCCTGCCGATCCGGCCCGCTCGGCTATGACGTCGATCCCGCACTCCTCATGCTGTCGCGAGGATTCGTCGAGCAGATTCGGGAGGCGATCGAACAGAAAAACGTCGATACGGTTCTCGTAGTCGCCTATCCTGACGCGCGCGATCTGAAGAGACTTTCACGCACGCACGGTCTTCATCCCAACATGCCGGCCACTGCATTTTTGGTGCAACACCTCGTTGGCCGCGGGTATCACATCCAAGCACCAGATGTGCTCGGGCGCTATACTTCACTTCCACAGATCAGAGCCGCCCTATGCCAAGGTAAACAAGGCCTTCCTGAGCTCTTCACGAACCATCACAGATCGCTCGATCAAGTCGTGGGCCATGCGTACGTCGTATTCACCTCTAGTGCGGCGGTAGCGCCCATTCGACCAAGGGGCGAGTCATACTCGGCCGCCGCGACCAAGTACGATCTGCCGACCATTGATGAGATGCTCGTTCTGTGCGGCGTCATGGGTATACCATCGGATACGACCACGTATCCCGCACACTACACGGGTGAATGGCTAGCCGCCGGCTGCAACGGCGAACCAGCGTATGCAAAAAGTGATGCGCGACGCTTCGGCGTCTATGTCGCCGATCCAGACGGAGCGCCGGTCATCACGCGTGCGCGTCCGGTTCTTCGGTGGCTTCCAGGAACGCAATGACGGCAGGGAAGTGCGGGTAGAGAGTCGTCATCGCAAACTTCAGGTACTCATACCCCCCGCCGCCCGTGCCTGAAGGCACATCTTCAGCGCCCGTCGCTGCGGCACGCTTCTGAAGTTGCTTGATCGTGGCGAACGCCACCGCGTGGTGTTGCCGGACAAATGCGCGACCCGGCCGGTCCGGCTCTTCACCAGCCATATGGAGCATGTAGTCCGCATCAGCGATGCGCTGCAGAATCGCGCAAAGCGCACTCTTGCCGTGTTCCCGCTTCAGTGAGACCGCAGCGCCACACGCCCCGCTGAGTTTTCGCCGCCGGATATTCTCGCGCTCAGCAATCGTGGCCGCCGCGCTGCCAAAATCCTGCAAGAGCTGCTTTGTGATTGGTGCCACGCGGTCATATTCCTCGGAATTCTTCGCGCGAAGCCTGGCGAGGTGCTCCTCCAGCAAATGACTAAGCTCATCGGTGGTGAACGTCGCCCAATGCTCGCCGATCAGCGTAATCGAGCGAGACGGGGTGCCCTCGATCTCGGCAAGACGGTTGAGGACCCCGTGGGCCATGTCATCCATCGCAGTTGCTAGCGCAGAGCGCTTTTCTCGAGCATTCGCGAGTTCCTCATGCGACGCGAGAAGTAGTTGATCTTCAACTGGCAATAGCCGATCATCACCTTCTCCTCGATAATGGCGCGCAAACTCTCGTGCTGGGAATACTGGCAGTGCAAGTAACGGCGCCTTCGCAAGCGCGCGCTGGAGGATACGGAACTGGGCCGACTGAAAGCCGCTGGCGGGCGATAGGAACGGCCGGAAATATCCAAACTCATCAACATTAAAACGTACCGGCTGCAGGTACCGCATGACATCAGGGCACATCGTTTCGGCGGAGTACGCAAGACGCGCCGCCGCCGTAAGCGCAGGTCGCCAAAAGGGATCAGGATCTGTCGTCGAGGCTCGGCAATACTTGAGAAACGTCACGTCGTCGAGCGTTTCTAAGTGTCGCAACGTATCGCTGATGATGGTGCAGTCGAAGAGGGTCTGCTTGAACGTCAGTTCGAAGAGTTGGTGCACAACGACGAAGATGCGCTCGTCCGGAACACGCGAGCTTGGAAACTGTGCTGACAGGATGACGTCGAGGCGTTCGTACCTGTCATACGTGAGACTATGCCGCTTCCCTTCGGTCGCAGGATTCACGTGCACGAACGGCGGTTTAAGTTCGCAGTCAGCGACCTTTCGTCGCACATCTTCATCGAGCGAATATTCCCACCAGTTGTCGTCCACAGCGTCGCGCTCCTTTCTACTGCCACCAGTGATGATCCATCTGTAAGTTCTTACAATCCAGCCTCTGGCAGCCCGACGATAGCGCGTACTTCGTTAATTGTTGTCCTTGCATGAAGCCGTGCCTGTCGCGAACAGTTCCGCGCGATCTCTACGGCGTCGTGGCCACTTCGCAACAATCCGTCGCGCCTTTCGCGAAGCCGTGAGATCAGCGCCCATAAAGCTTCCACGACCGCTCCCTTTAGGTCACGATATTTGAGCGTACCAGCGGAGTGCTGATGTCGGAGCTGCTCCGTCGCAGTACTGTCAGAGGCGTTCAATATCGCGAAGAGATTGGCCACACCGGGACTCATGTCGCCAGGCGACGGTCCCACGTCCGTGACAGCCGCCATGACCTTCATCTCCACCGTTTGACGATCGTCGAAGAGCCCGATGTAATGTTTAGGGCCTAAGCTCTTGCTCATTTTCTTCGTCGGGTCAGCCAGCGACATGATCTTCGGCGCTTCTGTCAGAAGAGGTTTGGGCTCGGGAAAGTAAGGAAGCTGAAATCGTTCGTTGAAGCGTCGTGCAATATCCCGCGAGAGTTCAAGGTGTTGCACCTGATCTCTTCCGACGGGAACATTCTCGGCACGATAGATGAGGATATCGGCGGCCATAAGGACCGGATAGGTGAATAAGCCCGCAGATACAAAGGTGTCGCCCTGTGCCTCCTCAATGATGTCCCGCTTGTCTTTGAACTGCGTCATACGCGACAGCTCTCCGTACGAGCAGACGCAGCCGAGGATCCACGCCAATTCGGTGTGCTCTGGTACCAGACTCTGCACGAATACGAGCGCTCTTTCTGGATCAATACCGCACGCAAGGAGGCTCACGACCATTTCCTCCGTGTTTCGGCGCAGATGTTCCGGAACAAACGGCACCGTCATCGCGTGGAGATCGACGACGCCGAACGCGCATTTGTATTGGTCTTGAAGTTCGACCCAATTCTTAATTGCGCCGAAATAGTTTCCGATGTGGATTTCGGAAGTCGGCTGAATGCACGACAGGACGGATGTCGTCACGGTTGGTACTCCTCTCTTGCTTGGGTGGACCCGGTTAGGGGATCCAATCCTACCTCAGCAGCGGTGATACGTCCATACAAGCGGCTACGCTGCTGGTCCTGAAAAATGTTTTGCGTGCTGGTAGGGATTCGCTCGTTTGCGTCACCCCTACTAAGCACGCGCGCCCGCGGACGCGGCCGTCCGGAGGTCTGCGTTCGTGGGATGATGTGTTTCCGCAGTCGGGAAAGGCTTCGCCGACGATCGTGGTGGCGGAACAGTTACGCCGTGCGCCAGGCGCTGTGGTGGCAGCGGCGAGCACCGGAGACGGTGCCCGGCGGGATGGCGTCACGACGCGAGCCGGTCCACCTAGCTCGTGGCCTCATGGTGAATCTTCCCGATGTTGTTCGACCCCTCCGTCTCCTGTGGTGACCACGTTAGACGCCTTCATCGGTGAAGGCGGGCGCACCACATTCAAGCGAACCCTGCTACCCCATTGCATGCCAGCTGACGCAGACTCCTTGGCTCGAGTGAGCATCTCATCCACGAATGTGCGATCCGGGAAGCGGTCGACTCGAACCGCTTGCGATTTGTCTTTCAGATATGAGTAGTAGTTCGAAAAGAACTTCACGACCGTCGGCTCGCGGATCGAAATCACCGGGATCACCAGCCCTTGTGTGTACCCACCGCCGAGGCATAGTTCCGTGTCGTCGATCAACATCATGTCGAGAATCTTGATGTCGTTAACGCTGATGAATGGGACGAAATGGAGCTTAAACTGCTGACGACTGTCCGCATACGTGTCCAGCATCAGCTTCTGCGCCTGCCACACTTCTTCCGAGAAGGTGTCGGCGATCACCCTTCGGTAAATGCCACCCCGTCGGATGAAGCTGTCCATCGACCGCTGGTATGCGTCGTCAAGAAGCTCACTACTTCCAGCCGAGAAGTGGGTGACGCGGACTTCTACCGCTGTCGCGAACCGCTCCTCAATGTACGCGTGAAAGTCAGCAGCGTTCGTGAAAACACGGACGGTCGGCATCGGGTGCGCCCGAAGTTCGGCGAGTGCGCTGCCGAGCTTTTGCTGCATTTCTTCCAGCATACGCATCATCGCATCGCCTCGGTGGACAAGCTTCGCATGCATCAATGCACCCTGGATACACGTCACGACAACGAAGAGCGGTATGAGTCGCGTCATGAGCGTGGTCGCATACTCGGGTGCGACTTGATTCAACAGGTAGATCAGCGCCGCGATGAAGACAACGGGCAGGATCAACGACTGAACTAGAGTTTCAAGAACTCGCCTAGTCTTCGGACTCATATCATGCCTCGCTACGCAGTGTTCGTACTATCAAGGTGTGTCTAAAGACGACGTTCCCCTACCCTGGGCCGGGCGAGCCGCGGCGATGGCGTGCCGCAGCCACGGCGTGCGACGCAGCTGCGGCATTCAGTTCCGGCGGCGCAGAATGACGCCCGCGCACCCGGCAACCTTGAGCCGCGTCCCGTGGCGATGACCTGCGATACGCGCGGAGACGAACCCGCGCCAGTACCACGCGCGGGTTCCTTCTAAGTTGCAGCGACCACCACCACCCACACCGCCCTCTTCGCAAACCGCACCACCCGCTCCGTGGTCGCGCCGATCACGCTCGCGTCCGTGAAGCGTTTGTGCTGCGAGCCGAGGACGATCAGGTCGGCGTGCGTTTCGTTCGCCAGGCGGATGGTTTCCTCGGCGGCGTTGCCGGAGGCGACTATGTGGGCGTAGCGGCAGCGGGTGCGGACGTGCGGGTCGATCCAGGCGGCGAATTCGCCTTGGATATCCGAGGCGGCGTCGCCGGGGTCGGTGACGTGGACGATGAGGAGCTCGGCGTCGAAGGTCGCGGCGAGGGCGCAGGCCTCTTCGAGGGCGACGCGCGCGACCTCGGTGAAGTTGACGGGGCAGAGGATCTTTCCGATGGACGGCGTCGCGCCCGGAGGGATGCAGAGCACGGCGCGGTCGGTGTGGTGGACGACTTTCTCGGCGACCGAGCCGAGGAGGGCGCGGCGCCAGCCGGTGCGGCCGTGCGTGCCCATGACGATCAGGTCGGCGTCGATGGCCTCCGCGGTTTCGAGAATCGCCTGCGCCGGGGCCCCTTGGTCGACGATGCGGGTCTCGACGGCGTCACCGGCCTCGGGGAGGTGGCGCTCGACATACGCGCGCAGGTCGCGGGCGAGGCGGTCGCGGAACTCGACGGAGGTCTGCAGGGCGTACGCGGCCGGCCCTTCCATGATGTCGAACGGGACGTACGGCTGGTTCGCGTAGAGGACCGTGATCCGGCCGCCGAGGCGCCGCTGGAGAAGCGCTGCCCAGCGAATCGCGCCGGCGGCGAAGTCGCTCAGATCGGTCGGGACGAGGATGCGTTGCAGGCTGGTGGCGCTCATGAGCCCACGATCGGGCGCGTGGCGAGCCCGGACCGCATCGGCCATCACATCCGCGTGTGTCGCATCGCAATGCCGGTGCGATGGAAAGAGCGAGACCGCGAACCGGCGGAGTGCTTTGGCGATGAATGGGACGATCGGCTCCGAGGCGTGAAGCCCCGAAGCCGACCGCCAAGCCTTACTTCTCGGAGATTCCGGACGGCCATGCGCCCTGCACGGGTGCGCCGGCTTGACCGCCATCCTGCTCAGCGACCCCGGACGGCCAGGGCTCCTGATCCTGCTCGACAGTTTCTCCCGTGGCGGTGTCCGTAGCCGCACCTTTCTTCGCCAGCACTTTGGCGAGACCCTTCTTCCCGGAGCCTTTACCCTTGCCTTTCTTCCCCGCCACCTTCCCGGCGGCCGCTGCGGGAGGAGCCACTGCGGGGCCCGCGCAGCCTCCGACTTCCGCGGGCTGGGCCGGGCGCACCGGCATCGGCGAGCCTGGCGGCGGCGCGGGGAGCGGCGGCGTGGGGATCGGCGGCAGGACGTTCGCCGGCGTCATCTGGGGTCCCGTCCCGTTCTGCCCGTGCGCGTAGATGTCTCTCGCGATCCGCAGGCCCAGGCCCACACCGCCGATCATCTCGTTGCCGAGGGACGGGTTCAGGGGCCCGTTATCGCCTCCGGTGAAATCGAAGGCGTCGAAGATCCAGTGGACGCCGAGATAAACGCGGCTGGTGGCGTTCTCGAGGATCATCTCCCACAGGCCACCGGGGAACGGACGGGTGTGGCGCGGACGCACCGTTCCGTCGTTGTCGCGGTTGCCGCCGTTGAACTCGTCCGAGACGAACAGCGGGCGTCCCATGCTGTCTCTCAACAGGGTGTCATTGCTCTTGTTGTTTGCCGGCCGGCCGTAGAACATCCGGGCGATGTGTAAGGCGGCGGCCCCGAAGGTGGCGTGGCCGGACGGGTATGCTGGAAAGTCCGGCGTGAAGTTTTTCATGCCCGTCGAGTTCGTGCTCGGCGCGCCGAGCGGCAGCCATCCTGGATCACCCTCGGCGAACGCGGCGGGACCGGGGTACGGTGCGGCGGGGCCGAGCGTTTCGTCGTGCTCGCGAATCCCGACGACCGGGCGCCAGAAGTCATGGCAGTACTTCTGTTCCCACGCGAGAATGCCCGCGTCGCCCAGAGCCGCGTTGACGAAGGCGAAGAAGCTGGCGTTGTCCGCCTCGGTGTGGATTCGCCCGAGCCGCGGGTTGACGACGTTCATCGCCACCTGCCGGAGGATCTGGTTGTAGAGGCGCGGCGGAGTGCCCAGGCGGTTCGCTCCGTCGTATCCCCAGTAGATGCCGACCAGCGTCTCTTCGGGGGTTCGCCGCCTGTTGAACAATTGCGGAGTCGGCAGCGTCGCCGTCAGCTCGGGCTTGATGCCTCGCGCCCGGACGTCCCGCAATGCTCGCAGGTACTTCGTGTTCGTCCCGTTCCCGAATGGCGGTGCATTGAGTTTGTGCCGTATCGCGACTGCAAAGGTTTTCGTCTGTGCGCCATAAAACGGCGAGTTGAATCCCTGACCGGGGTTGTCCGGATCGCGCCGATGCCTGCCGCGCTTGGGCGAGGGCATGTATCCGCAATCGCGCCCGTCCATGTCATTGGCGCGCAGGTCGAGGAGAGCCTGACCGACCTCCTCGCCGAAGACGAAGCTCGGGCTGCCGGCATTGAAGCAGCTCAATTGAGCGTCGAAGAATTCGACCTGTGCGCTGTAGAGCCTGGAGAGCGTCCTGTGGGCGGCGCCTGCCACGGCGTCGCGCGCCGTGTCCGGCGGTTGTGCCGGTGCGGCCGGCGCGGCTAAATACCGCGGAAGGCCGCCGCCAAAAATGCCGGCGAACGCGTCGTACATCGCCAAATGGACAATGACGATGGCCCTCGACGAAGCGTGGGGCCGTTCTGCTGCCGCTTGTCGGGATCACTGTGACTGACGCGGTTCGCTTCGATCGCAACCGCGTTCCAGAAAAGAATCGAGTCCTGCATCTGCGGTTCCTCCTCATTGCTGAGAAGCCGTCGCGCATCTGAATGCGTGCAGGCCGCTCTCTTAGAGGAGTGACACCTGCGTCGAATTCCATACCCAAACGTAGTTCATCGAAGCCTAATTACCGTAATTGTGCGGAGAAACGTGGAAGCGGCGCCGCAACTCGCCCTTCGCGGTCGCGCGGAGACAGCACTCGACGAACTCCAGTCACAGCGGCCTGTGTCATAGCGCAATGCGCAGCGCGGTATTGCGGCCGATGGTGCGGACATGATCGGACGTCATTTGTTCCGAGACTGGATTGCGGCGAACGCGCTGGGCGAGATGCTCGGGCTGGGCGTAGCGGCATTGATCGGCGTCGCGGTGGCGCAGGCGCACACGTTGCCGCCGGGCGAAGAGATCCTCCTCGTATCGGCAGCGTTCCTGGCGATCGGCGCATACGAGGGTGCGATCGTTGGCGCGGCGCAGTGGCTGGTGCTTCGGCGTCTGTTGCCGTCACTGCGCGCGAAGGAGTGGGTCTGGGCGACGATGGCCGGCGCGGTGGTGGCGTGGATGCTCGGCCGTATCCCAAGCGCCCTCGCGGACTGGGAGAGTGTGAGCGGAGGCGTGGGCCAGCCGGCGCCAAGCCTGACAACGGTCGTACTTCTGAGCGCGGCCGCGGGCGCCGCGCTGGGCGCGATTCTCGGGGTCGCGCAGTGGATCGTCCTGCGTCGCCACGTCCCGCACGCCGGCGCCTGGATCGCGGCGAACGTGCTCGCGTGGGCGACAGGGATGCCGCTGATTTTCGTCGCGGCAGACTTACCGGGTCCGCACGCGTCGATGTGGTCGATTGCAGCGCTGCTGCTGGTGACGGTCGGCCTGGCCGGGGCAGTCGTCGGCGGGATCGAAGGCGTGTTCCTACGCCGGCTGCTCGGTACGACGTAACAAACGCGTCAGCGCATCGCGAGCACTGCCGTTCCCGTCAGGTTCCCGCCGCGCAGGTCTGCCAGCGCCTCGTTTGCCTGCGCGAGCGGGTAGACGGTGCGCTTCGTCTCGATGCGCGGCGAGGCAATGCGCTGGAAGAAGGCGTCGCCGTCCGCGCGGGTGAGGTTGGCCACCGAGCGGATGGTGCGCTCGTTCCACAGCAGCTCGTACGGGAACGACGGGATGTCGCTCATGTGGATGCCGGCGCAAACGACGGTCCCGCCTTTGACGAGGTTCCGGAGTGCGGTGACGACGAGTGCGCCGTCGGCGGCGAAGACGATCGCGGCATCGAGCGGTTCCGGGGACGACGTGGCGGAGCCTCCGGCCCATACGGCGCCATCTGGCGGGCGAAATGCTGCGCGGCCATGTCGCCGTCGCGGGTGAAGGCAAAGACCTCCCGTCCGTCGGCGCGGGCGATCTGCGCGAGGATCTGCGCGGCGGAGCCGAAGCCATAGAAGCCGATGCGTCGGGCGTCGCCGATCATGCGGTACGCGCGATAGCCGATGAGGCCCGCGCAGAGGAGTGGTGCCGCTTCCTCGGCCGCGTAGGTTTCGGCGATCTCGAAGCAGAAGCGGCGATCGGCGACGGCATACTGCGCATAGCCGCCGTCGAGGGTGTAGCCGGTGAACTTCGCCCGGTCGCAGAGGTTCTCGCGACCGCTCCGGCAATACGAGCAGACGGCGCACGACCAGCCGAGCCACGGAACGCCGAGGCGGGTATGCGTGGCCTCTTCGATTCCGATGATCTGGTGACCGGGGATCAGAGGAAGCTTCGGCTCGCGCAGCTCGCCATCGACGACATGCAGGTCGGTGCGGCAGACGGCGCAGCATTCAACGCGCAGGAGCACCTGGTCCGAGGCTGGCGACGGCATCGGCACCTCGCATCCTTCCAGAGGCGAGCCCGCGGCGCGCATAACCATGGCCTGCATGGCGCCAGAGTACTCGTCGGCGGCAGATCTGCCGTCGCGCGCGTCACGTCCACCTGTGAGCAGCGGCATCGCGCGCCGAACCGCGAAGCCCCACTGTCAGAGCGGAGGTGAGGATGCATTCCGACCTCGAGGCGATCGTGTCGGCGGACGAGGAAGCACGGGCGCGCGTGACGCTGGAGGAAGGGCGTCGCGAGCGTGAGCTTTCCTCGGCCCGTGCGGCTCGCGATGCCAGCCTCGAATCGGGCCGCAAGGACGCGGAGGATGCGCTCGAGCGCGAGCTCCGGGCGATCCGGAGCGCCGGAGACGCGCGCGTGGCCGAGCTGCAGCGGCAGCAGTCGCAGTTTCTGACCGCGCTGGCCGAGGGGGGCGAGCGGCGATTCGAGGAGGCGGTTGCGCTGTACCTGCGGATCGTGGGTGAGGTGACTTCATGAGAGCCCGCGGCGGGATCGCGTACGCGCACGCGCGGATGCATGCGTGGAAATCGCGCCTCTTAACGCGCATAGACGCCGCGCCATTGTTCACCGCGACGAACGCCGCGGAGATGCAACGCGTCCTCGGCGCGCTGGAGATTCGCGATCCGCTGGCGCGCCTGCTGCGCGTCTACGCCATGGCCATCCGAGGGTATCCACACGGCGCGGAGCTCTTTCGCGCCCTGCTGCGGCTCCGCGAGATCGAGAACGTGAAGCTGCTCTGGCGCCTGACCGCGAAGCCATCAAGGCGCGATGCGCTGGAACGGCTCTGGATCGACCTCGGCGACCTGGCGACCGTGCAGAAGCTCGATGCCGCCACGCCGAACGCGCTGGCGGAAGTGCTACGCGACACGCCGTACGCATCGATCGCGGCGACGGTGGCTCGCGTCCACGGAAACGACGTCGCGGCGGCGGAGCTGGCGCTCGACCGCTGGACCTCGCAACAGTTGCGTGAGGCGGCGCAGCGGCTCCCGCGGCGGGAAACGCTCTCGCGGCGGCTGATCGAGTCGGTGATCCGCGAGCGGGACGCGCAACTGGCCGTGCGGGGGGCGAAGCGGTTTGGGCTGGCGACAGTTCCGGCCGAGGCATTCGACGTCGTGGCCCTGCGGCGCGAGCGTCTCCGCCTCTGCCGCCGCGCCTTCGTCGGCAGCCCGTTCCTTCTCGCGCCGGCGATTGCGATCGTGCTCCTGGCCGAGGAAGAAGTGCGAGCGGTGCGGGCGCTCGTCGAGCGCGAAGGCGACACGAGCCTCGACGTCGCGATGGTACGGGCGCTGGGCGCGTCGCAGCTCGGAGCATGAGCATGCTGCGCTCGGTGCCGATGGTCCACTTCCGCGTGCAGGTGCCGAACCGCGACGCCGCCGTGGCCACGCGCGCCATTGCCGCCGAGGGACTGCTGCACCTGGTCGACATCGCGCATGGGCATACGCCGTACGACGCGTCGCCTCCCGGCGTGCGCGAGCTGTACGCGGCGTTCCGCGATCTGGTGCATCGCATTCGCGCGACGGCCGATCGCCTCGGACTGCCTTACGTCGAGGCCACCGGTGCGATCGGCGCCGATGACGTCACGGACTTTGCCGCCGAACGCGACCGGATCCTCCTGGCGCTGGAGCCGCTCGAGAAGCGCGTGCACGAGCTCGTGCGCCGGAGTGCCGAGGCGCGCGAACGGCTGACGGCGAGCCGCAATGCGGCGGCGGATGCGGAGCGCCTGCAGGCAGCGACGCTGGACGTCGAGCGTCTGGCGGCGCTTCGCTTCGTGACGCTGCGCCTCGGCATGGCACAGCCGGAAGCGCTGTCGTCGATCGCGACCGTGCTCGCGCCGGCGTCGCACGCGGTCATTCCGCTCGACGATGGCGAAGACGAGCTGCTGTTCGCCGCGGTCGTACCGGCACATGCCGGTGCGCGGCTGGACGAGGCCATGCGCCTCGCGAGCGCACGCGTCGTTTCGTGGAACGGCTCCGCCGCGAGCGAGCTCGCCGCGGCCGAACGGACCATCGCGGAGATCGAGCGGGCCCTCGACGACGAAAGGACGCAATCGGCCGAGGTGCTGGCCGGCATCGCGCGGCGCGCGGAAATCGCCATGCTCCTGCTGCAGGCGCAGACGTTCTTCGCCGCCGCGGGACGCTTCGTCGTCATCTCGGGATGGGTGCCGCAGGAGAGCTCCGAACGGCTCGCGCAACGCATCCGCGCGGCGACGACGAACCACGCCGTGATCGACGTCGAGCCGGTGGAGAGCGTCCCCGGTGTGAGCGAGGGCACGCTGCGCGTGCCGATCCTCCATCGCAATCCCCTGCTCCTGCGGCCGTTCCAGAAACTGATCGACGTCTACGGCACGCCGTCGTACGCCGAGGTCGAGCCGACCGCCTTCTTCGCCTTCGGATTTCTGCTGATGTTCGGGCTCATGTTCGGCGACGTCGGACACGGCGCGGTGCTCTTCTCGGCCGGCTGGTTTGCCTTCCGCTTCGTGCCGCGATTCCTCGACTACGGCATTCTGTTGATGGAGGCCGGCGTGGCCTCGGCCACATTCGGCCTGTTGTATGGGAGCGTGTTCGGCATCCACGGGCTCGTGCCGGCGCTGTGGCTGGAGCCGATCGCGAATCTGTCTCGGTTCATGATGATCGCCGTCGCCTTCGGCGCTGTGGTCGTGACCGGCGGGCTGGCCCTGAACATCGTCAACAGCTGGCGCAGCGGCGACTGGAAGGCGGCGGTGTACGGCCCGCGCGGCGTCACCGGGGCGATGCTGTACTGGATCATCCTGGTCGTCGTCGCGCGCGCCTTCGTTCCGTCGACGGTGCGCATCCCCGGGATGGCCATCGTCATCCTGATCGGCGTCGCGGCGCTCCTCATCGCGGGAGCGCGTCCGCTGATGCGCTGGCTCGGCCGCGAGGGGGAGCGAAGGCCGCGGCCCGCGGTGCGTGCGACGCCGTTCTGGTTGCGCGCGCTCGAGGCTTCGATCGAGCTGGTGGACACGCTCTTCTCGTTCTTCGCGAACACGATCTCCTTCGTACGCATCGCCGCCTTCGCGGCGGTGCACGCCGGCGTGTTCATCGCCATCTTCGCGCTCGCCGACACGATCGCCACGATGCGCTTCGGCGGCGTGCTGTCGATCGCCGTGCACGTCGCGGGCAACGCGCTGGTGATCCTGCTGGAAGGGTTGACGGTGTCGGTGCAGATCCTCCGTCTCGAGTACTACGAATTTTTCGGGAAGTTCTTCCGCGGCGGAGGCGAGCCGTATGCGCCGCTGACGCTGCGGCCGAGGAGTGAACGTCATGCGTAAACGAATGCTGTGGGTGCTCGTGCTTGCGGCGCCGGTGATCGCCTCGGTGGTCATCGTGCCGATGCTGGCCGCGCCGCAACCGGCGGTGCAGAGCGCCGTGCCGCCCGAGGTCGTGCGATGGGGCTTCGTGACCGCCGCACTGGCAGCCGGTCTCTCGGCGCTGGGGGCGGCATATGCGGTCGCGGTCGTCGGCGCGGCGGCGATGGGCGCCGTGGCGGAGAAGCCGGAGGTGGCCGGCCGTGCGCTGGTCTTCGTCGGCCTCGCCGAAGGCATCGCCATTTACGGCCTGATCATCGCCATCATGATCCTGGGGAGGCTGGGATGACCCCGCTCGTCGTCGGAACGCCCGAGGACGTCGCCGGGTTCGCGCTCGCCGGGATCGAAGGGGTGGTGTGCACGACACGCGAGGAAGCGGATCGTGCGATCGCGCGTGTAGCGGCCGACACGCTGCTGATCGTGTCGCCGGAGTTTGCCCGCGCACTGCCGCGTGAGCGCCCCGGCGCCGAGCTGCCGGCGAGGCCGTGATGCAGGCGCTCGGAAGCCCGGCCTCGCTCATCGCCGCGATCCGCGAAGACGCCGCCGCGGAGGCGGAGCGGATTCAGGAAGCGACGGCGAACGAGCTGGCGTCGATCCGCGCCGAGGAGGCGTCGTCGGACGTCGCCATCGCCGATCGTGAGGAGCGGCTCGCCGTCGCGCGGCGGGACAACGAGGAGCGGATCGCGAAACAGGAGTGGGAGGCGCGGCGCGCCGTGATCGAGCAACGCGAGGCGTGGATCGGCCGCGTCGTGGCGAAGGCGCGGGAGCGATGGAGCGGACTCGATCCGGCGCGAGTCGCGGCGCTCGTCGACGAGGCGCGCTCGCACCTTCCGGAAGGATCGTTTCAGGTCGACGGCTGCGTGGTCACGGTCGGGAACGTGTCGTTCGACAACAGCTTCGAGGCGCGGTCGCGCCGGCGCGAGCCGGAGTGGCGGAGCGCGCTCAGCGGGATGTACACGCCATGAGCGACGCCGCGGGGCGCATCACGGAGATCTCCGGCTGGGTCGTGCGGGCGCGCGCCACGAAGCCGCTCGCGTTGCGGGAAGTGGTGCTCATCGGCAACGAGCGGCTGATCGGCGAAGTGGTCGGCCTCGAACGCGACGAGGCGACCATCCAGGTCTACGAGGAAACGGAAGGCGTGGCGCCGGGCGATCCGCTGTACGCCACCGGCCAGCCGCTCGCGATCGAGCTCGGTCCCGGCCTCCTCGGCGGCGTCTTCGACGGCGTGCAGCGCCCATTACGGAGCCTCGCGGACGCGGAGGGAGGCTTCATCGGCCGCGGCACGCGCATGCCGGCGCTCGATCGCGACGCGTTGTGGGATTTCTCGCCCGCGATCGAGCCGGGGCAGAACGTGCGCGAAGGGGACGTCCTCGGCCGAGTGATGGAGACGCCGGCGCTCGCGCATCCGATCGTCGTGCCGCCCGGCGTCAGCGGGACGGTGCAATGGATCGCCGCGGCCGGACCGCGCCGCGTGGCCGATCGTGTGGCGCTGCTCGACGACGGCCGCGAGCTGACGATGCTGCAGACGTGGCGCGCGCGCGTGCGGCGGCCGGTGCGCGAGAGCCTCGTGCCCGACGCGCCGCTGATCACGGGACAACGCGTGCTCGACACGTTCTTTCCGCTCGCGCGCGGCGGCACGGCGGCCATGCCGGGGGGCTTCGGCACCGGGAAGACGGTGACGCAACATCAGCTCTGCCGATGGGCCGAGGCGGACGTGATCATCTTCGTCGGCTGCGGCGAGCGCGGGAACGAGATCACGCAGCTCGTCGACGAGTTGCCGCGGCTCGTCGATCCGCGCACGCAGCGCCTGCTCGCGGAGCGCAGCATCCTCATCGCGAACACGTCGAACATGCCGGTGTCGGCGCGCGAGGCGTCGCTCTTCACCGGCGTCACGATCGGCGAGTATTACCGCGACCTCGGCTACGACGTGCTGCTGCTCGCCGACTCGATCTCGCGCTGGGCCGAGGCGCTGCGCGAGATCTCCGGCCGCCTCGGCGAGATGCCGGCGGAGGAGGGCTATCCGCCGTATCTCTCCAGCGCGCTGGCGGCGTTCTTCGAGCGGGCTGGGCGCGTGGTCACGCTGTCCGGCGGCCACGGCTCGCTGACGATCATCGGCGCGATCTCTCCTCCCGCGGGCGATCTGACGGAGCCGGTAACGCGGCACGCCGGCCGCTTCGTGCGCACGTTCTGGACGCTCGACCGCCAGCTCGCCGCCGCGCGCGTGTTCCCGGCGGTGAGCACGCGCTCCTCGTACAGCGAGGTCCCGGCGGGCGTGCGGACATGGTGGTCGGAGCGCGTCTCGCCGCAATGGACGGCGACGCGCGACGAGGCGATGAAGTTCCTCGAGGAGGCGTCGCTGATCGAGGAGACGGCGCGGCTGGTCGGCGTCGACAGCCTGCCGGAGCGCGAGCGCTTCGTGCTGCGGCTCGCCGACGCATTCCAGGAGGGCTTCCTTCAGCAGAACGCGTACGACGCGGTCGACGCCTGCTGCGCCCCGGCGCGGCAGTTCGAGCTGCTCGAGACGTTCATGCGCGTGCGGCGGGAAGGGAAGGACGTCGACTTTTCGGCGCTGCAGCGGATGAAGATGGGAGCGGCGCCATGACCACCGCCGGCCTGGAGCGGCGCGGCCTCACCGAGCTGCGCGGCTCGCTCGCGTTCATCGAAGGCGTCGAGGGCGTGGCGTTCCACGAGTTCGTGGACCTGGTCGGCTCCGACGGCGAGACGCGTCCGGCACGCGTGCTGTCGACGACCGAGCGCGGCGCGATCGTGGAGGTCTTCGGCGTCACCGACGGCCTGAAGCTCGAAACCTCGCGCGTGCGATTCCACGGCCGGCCGATGCGCTTCGGCGTCGGCCCCGAGCTTCTCGGGCGCGTCTTCGACGGTCTCGGACGGCCGCGCGATTCGCTTCCACCGCCGGCCTGCGCGGAGCGCCGTGCGATCGGAGGCTCGCCGATCAACCCGACGCGCCGCGCGTACCCGCGCGATTTTCTGGAGACCGGCATCTCCGCGATCGACGCCCTCGACAGCATCGTCCTCGGGCAGAAGATCCCGATCTTCACCGAGTCGGGCCTCGCGCACGACGAGTTGGCGATGCAGATCCTCCGGCAGGCGCGCGTGCCGTCGCTCGGCGACGCCGCCGAGAAGTTCGCGGTGGTCTTCGTGGCCCTCGGCCTGCCGCGCGATACGGCCGCGCGCTATCTCGACGCATTGCAGGCGAGCGGCTCGCGCGGGCGCGTGATCGCGTTCCTCAATCTTGCCGACCATCCGACCGCCGAGCGCCTGATCACGCCGCGCCTCGCGCTGACGGCGGCGGAGTACCTCGCCTTCGACGCCGGCTATCACGTGCTGGTCGTGCTGCACGACATCACGAACTACGGCGAGGCGCTGCGGGAGATCTCCGCCGCGCGCGGCGAGGTGCCGAGCCGCAAGGGATATCCGGGATATCTCTACAGCGACCTCGCCTCGTTGTTCGAGCGCGCCGGGCGAATCACCGGCCGCGCCGGCTCGATCACGCAGATCCCGATCGTGACGCTGCCGTCCGGCGACCTCAGTCATCCGATTCCGGACCTCACCGGCTACGTGACCGAAGGACAGATCGTGCTCGACCGCGACATCGCCCGCCGCGGGATCTACCCGCCCATCGCCGTGCTGTCGTCGCTCTCGCGCCTCATGTCCGACGGCATCGGCGAGGGGCGCACGCGCGACGATCACCCCGACGTGGCGAAGCAGCTCTATGCCGCGGTCGCGCGGGTCGAGCGGGCCCGCGGCCTGGCGTCGATCATCGGCGTCGACGAGCTGACGGAGAGCGAGCGCACGTACCTTCGCTTCGGCGACCGCTTCGAGCGCGAGCTGGTCGGGCAGCGCGGCGACGAGGCCCGCACGATCGCGCAGACGCTCGACCGCGCCTGGAGCGTGCTGCGCGAGCTGCCACGCGCGGACCTGACGCGCGTGCGCCACGCGGTGCTGGAGAAGTACTTCACGCCATGATCGGATCGGCTACGCGCTCGCGCCTGTTCGAGCTGCGCCGCGATCGCACGGCGGCGCAGCGCAGCGCGGAACTACTGGACCGGAAGCGCGAGGTTTTGCTGCGGGAGATCGCCCGCCGCGAGCGGATGCGCAACGAACTGCGCAACGTCGTTGCGGTCCATTACGCCGATGCGTACCAGCGTCTGCGCGTGGCCCAGGTGGAGCTGGGCGGGCGCGGCGTCGAGGCGGCCGGACTGGCACAGCCGGCGGGACACGCGATCGAGTCTCGCGAGACGTCCGTGATGGGAGTTCGCATCCCGCAGCTCTCCGCGACCGTCGAGCCGTATCGCGCGTTCTACGGCGCCGCGGCGACCGCCGAGTCGCTCGACGAATGCGGCGCGGCCTTCACCGCGCTGCTCCCGCGCGTCGTTGCCCTCGCGCAGGAGGCGCTTGCCGTCGTGCGCTTGTCGCTGGCGATGAAGAAAACGAGCAAGCTCCTCAACGCGCTGCAGAAGGTCGTTCTGCCTCGCATCGAGCACGACATCCGCGCGATCGTGGACGGGATCGAGGAGGACGAACGCGACGAGGCAGTGCGGCGGCGCGTCACACACGGGCGTGACGATCATCAACGTTCACGCCTCGCCTGAGCACCACATTGCCGTGCAGGAGGTTGCCATGCGCACAAAGCTGTTCTGGCTCGGATGGATCGTTCTCTTCGCGCTGCCCGTCATCTACGGCGTTCAAATCTTCATCACGCAGGATCTTCCGCCGGTCGCACCGTGGCAGTGGTCCATCCCCTTCGCCGCGGCCGTGCTGATTTACTTCTCGCGCAATACGGATGACGTGCTGAAGCATCACGTGGTCTGACGCGTCATTCGACCGGCAGTGGGAGCTCGAGGGGTACGGTACGCGGGAATTCGAATTGCGCGCGCACGCGCACCTGTGACGCCCAGCCTGTGCAGCGCCGAGCGGCGGTTTTACGTTGGATGACGAAGGGGGCAACGATGCACCTGCCGTTCACGGCCGACCAGTTCTTCGACGTCTTCCGGCGCTACAACGAGACCGTCTGGCCGGCGCAGATCGCGCTCAATGTCGTCGCGTTGATCGCGGCCGGAGCGGCGTATCGTGCGAGTGCGCGCCGGTCGGTGACGTGGGCTCGCTCCGCGATCGTGCTGCTGTCTGCGCTCTGGCTGTGGACGGGGATCGTCTACTTCAAGCTGTTCTTCGCCACGATCACTCCGGCCGGCCAGGTCTTCGGGAGCTTCTTCATCGCCGAGGCGGTCGTACTGCTGCTCTGCGCGTGGGAGATGGGCCCGCAGCTCGAACCGCCCTCCAGGGCGAGTTGCGCCGTGAGCGCCTTCATCCTCGTTTACGCGTTGCTGCTCTATCCGATCGCCGGGATCGCCGCCGGGCAGCACTATCCGGCCTTGCCGACGTTCGGAGCACCGTGCCCGCTCACCATCTTCACGTTCGGCGTTCTGGCGATCTTCCCTTCGAGTATTTCCAGGGTTGCGATTGCGGTGCCGGTACTCTGGGTGCTGATCAGTTCATACGCGGCGTTCGGATTCAGCGTGTACGAGGACTTCGGCCTGCTGGCTGCCGCGATCGCCGCGATCGTCGTCATGCACCAGGAGACGCACCGTCTCCGGGTAGCTCACGTCGCCGCCTGACGACCATGTGTTGGCCGCGCGGCGAAACATCATCCAGCTGAACGCGACCCCGATAACGCCGATCGCGAAGAGCAGAAGGTAGTTGCGCTCGAGGAAACTCTCGCCGAGGTAAACCGCGCCCGCGGCGAACGGCAGTTCCCCGAGCGCCATGGCGATCACGAACGTGCGGAACCGGCAGCCCGCGAGACCGAGGACGTAGCCCGGAATCTCGGACGGCACCGCGAGCTGGAAGAGCAGCACGTGACGGAACGAGACCAGCCGCTTCGCCCGGCGCTCGTAATCGCCGAGCCGTACCGGATCGACGAACCAGCTCACGACCCGCCGCCCGAACCGCCGACCGATGGCGTAGGCGGTGATGCCGCCGAGAATCCAGCCGAACCAGAGCAGGCAAAGGGCCGCGACCGGGCCGAACGCCTCGACGGCGATCGGCGTGATGACCGCGGTCGAGAAGAAGAAGACCGTCGCTGACAAGGCCGAGAGCAGGACGAACACGACCGCACCGGCCACAGCGTGCTCCTGGATCACCGGCTCGGCTGCCGCGATGACGGAGAGGACGGCCCGGTGCAGCGGCCGGGTTGCCGCGACGACGGTCACGATCGCGACGAGCAGCAGGAGCAGCGCGAGCCGTCGGTTGTGTTGCCGCACGAACCAGTCAATCGATCGCGGCATCCGTTCCCTCCGCCGTTCACGATGCGCTCGTGGCTCACGTTTCGCCGCGCGCCGCGTTACACGGCCCTGTGACGTCCGACAGTGCGGTCGCCGGCGCGAGGTACGACATTCGGGATCGGGAGTGTTGCCATGCGCAAGACATTCATCGTCACGGTCGTCGTTTCCTTCGCATTTCTGCTGATCTCGTGCGGCTCGTCTGAACCGTGGCCGGTTCAGGTGATCGGCGCACCGGCGGATCTGGTACCGATCACGGGCGAATGGAGCGGCACGTACGACAGCTTCGCCACGGGACGGACCGGAAGCATCACCTTCCACCTGACGGAGAACCCCAAAGGGGCACACGGGGACGTGCTCATGATCCCGAAGCAGGAGGTCATTCGCGGCAACGAGGAACCGAGACGGCATCCCGAGCCGCTCCTGGGACCGAGCGTGCTCTCCATCGAATTCGTCCGGATCGCCGCCGGAGAGATCAGCGGGAAGATCGCTCCCTATCCCGATCCGGAAGTCTCCGGCGCCACGCTGGAGACCCATTTCGCGGGGCATCTCGACGGCGAATGGATCGAGGGGACGTTCGTGACGTACTCCGACCACGGGGTGTCGCCGCGCCGCGGCACGTGGCGCGTTCACCGGAAGCCGGCGGCCTGACCGTTCCGCCGTCGCGAGTTCCTGCCGACGCGCGCCGCGTCACCGCCCCGGGGTTGATCGTCGGCGCCTCGCTCTGCTCACCAATGCTCACGACTTGGAAGACATACACGTGCTGTTTCCCGCCAGAGCCATTTAGATCTGCGAAGCTTTCTGGCCACGCTCCAATGCATACGCCTCCACGTTGCGGGTCCCGGAGTGGCCCGCCTCACCCTTCCGCGTGATCCAGCCGTGCGCGCACGAAGACTTTCTGCGTCTCCACGATCGCGATCGGCAGCAACGCGCATCCCGCCGCCACGAGGAGGTCCATTCCGAAGAGCGGCGTGAGATCGAGGAGATCTGCAAGCGGGTGGAACCAGATCACGAACGCCTGCAGCGCGATCACCGTCGACGCTGCCGCCCAGACGTGCAGGTTTTCGAACATGCCCGGGATTGCGGATGCGATGCGCGAACGGCAGTTGAACGTGTGGCCGAGCTGCACCGAGACGAGGGCGATCAACGCCATCGTGCGGGCATGCGCTCCCTCGCCGTAAACGTGCAGCGCCCACAGGTAGCCGCCGAGGGCGATCGCGGCGAGCATCGCGCCCTGCCAGCCGACGAGGAAGAGGAACGACCGCGACAGAAAATCGCTGCGTTGCCGGCGGCCGTGCATGCGGCGCGGTTGTGACGGCTCGAGCGCCAGGGCGAATGCGGGGAAGATGTCGGTGGCCACGTTCAGCCAGAGGATCTGCAGCGGCAGGAGTGGCAGCGGCAGGCCGGCGATGATGGCCGTGAAGATCACCAGCACCTCGCCGAGGTTGTGCGAGAAGAGCAGGTGCACGAACTTGGTGATGTTCGCGTAGATCGTGCGACCCTCTTCGATCGCGGCCACGACCGTACCGAGGTTGTCATCCGTCAACACGAGATCGGCGGTCTGCCGCGCCGCGTCGGTTCCGCTCTTTCCCATGGCCACGCCGATGTCGGCACGGCGAAGCGCGGGCGCGTCGTTGACGCCGTCGCCGGTCACGGCCACGATCTCCCCTGCTTTCCGCAGGGCATCGACGACGCGCAGCTTGTCCTCGGGAGTGATGCGCGCGAAGACGTCGCTTTCGCGCGCCAGGCGCGTCAGCTCGGCCTCGTCTCGGTGAGCGAGCTCGCGCGCGTGCACGACGACCGGCTGGCGATCGCCGAACAGTCGCAGCTCGCGGGCGATCGCTCGTGCGGTCTCGATCTGATCTCCGGTGAGCATCACCACGCGAATGCCCGCGTCATGCGCGCGTGCGATCGCTTCCGCCGCCGCGGCACGAGGCGGATCGGCGAGTGCGGCGAAGCCGAGGAACGTGTAGCCGTGGAGCAGGTCGCGAGCGTCGTCGCTGCGCGCCACAGCGAGGACGCGAAGGCCGCGCGACGCGAGCTCCTCGTTCCGCGCGGTGAGCTCCGACCGCCGCGCGTCCGTCAGATCGCACATCGCCAGAACGACGGACGGCGCGCCCTTGAGCGCGACGAGCACGGACCCTTCCGGCGTGCGATGCACCGTGACCATGCGGCGCGTCGTGGGATCGAACGGCACCTCGAGCGTTTTGCGATGGCTTTGCCGAAGCGACGTCACGTCGACTCCGGCCTCCATCGCGGCGACGACGAGCGCAACCTCGGTCGGATCTCCGACCGCCTTCCCCTGTTCGATCACGGCATCGCTGCACAGCGCGCCGATGCGGAGCAGCTCGAGCGAATCGTCGGCGTCGATCTCGCGGACGGTGAGCTGATTCATCGTCAGCGTGCCGGTCTTGTCGGTGCAGATTACGGTCGTGCTGCCGAGGGTCTCGACCGCCGGGAGCTTTCTGACGATGGCGTGCCGCCGGGCCATGCGAAGCACACCCACCGAAAGGATCAACGTGGTCACGGCCGGCAAGCCCTCGGGGACGGCCGCCACGGCGAGACTGATCCCGACTTCGATCATTTCCCACAGCGGATCGCCACGCAGGACTCCCGCGACCGTGACCACGGCGCCGATCGCGAGCACGATCCAGACGAGCGTCCGTCCGAGCCTGGCGAGCCGCAGTTCGAGAGGCGTCGGCTGCATCTCCACGCCGCGAACGAGTCGTCCGATCTTTCCCAGCTCCGTCGCGTCGCCCGTCGCGGTGACGATGGCCGTCGCCCTGCCGGCCGTGACGCTCGTGCCGAGGAAGATCATGCAGGTCTGTTCCGCGAGCGGTGTCTCGGCGCCGACCGGCTCGACGGCCTTCACGACGGGAACGCTCTCGCCGGTGAGCGCGGCCTCCTCGACCTGCAGCGCCATCGTGTGGACGATCCGCGCGTCGGCAGGAACGTGGGCACCGGGGTCCAGCAGGATGACGTCGCCGGGCACGAGCTCCTCGGCGTCGACCATCGATTGCGCACCGTCGCGCAGCACGCGCGCGCTGGTGCGAACCTGAATGCGGAGGCTCTCCAGTGCCCGCTCTGAGCGCCACTCCACGATGAACCCGACGGCGGCGTTGATGAAGAGCACGCCCAGGATGGCGATCCCCTCGGCCGCATCGCGCGTGGCGAAGGCGATGATCGCCGCGACGGCGAGCAGCGCCACGACGATGCTGCGAAGCTGACGCGCGGCAATCGTCCACATCGAACGGCTCGCATCGCGGACGACGACGTTCCGACCGAACAGCTCTCGCCGCCGCACGACCTCGGAACCCGTCAGCCCATGAGAGACATCGACGCCGAGGGCCGCTGCTACGTCCTCCAGCGGACGCGCGAAGGGAACCGGCGGGAGTCGTTCACCTGGCACATTCACAAGGTAGGGCTGCGACGGAACGACTACAGGCCGCGCCGTCACGGTGGGGTGTGATGGTGATCGCATGCGCCCGATCGCGGGCGTCCCTACATTCCCTGTATGAGCAGAGTCACCGTGTCGTTTCCCGGCGGGGTCGCGGTCGATGCGACGTACAAAGGCCATTCGATCCGGACCGATCAGCCGGTCGACTCCGGAGGCGGTGATGCGGCGATGTCGCCGTCCGACCTCTTCTTCGCCTCGATCGCCGCTTGCATGGGGTTCTATGCGCTCCGGTTCTGCCAGTCACGAAGCCTTTCGACCGACGGCCTGAACCTGACGCTGGAGCCGATTCGCGACGAACAGGCAAAGCGCGTGTCGCTCGTTCGCGTGGAGCTCGTGCTGCCGTCCGCGTTTCCGGAGAAGTATCGGGCCGCCATCGAACGGGCGGTCGATCACTGCGCGGTGAAAAAGCAGATCCTCGAGCCGCCCGCGTTCGAGCTCCAGCTCGTGTGAGCGCCCGTCACAGCGCGTGTAGCAGCGTCCGCACTTCGTCCGCTGACGGCACGCGGCCGGACAGGACGACCTTCCCGTCGACCGCAACGGCCGGTGTGGCGAGGACGTTCAGCGCGGACATGCGTGCATACGATTCTTCCTTCACCACGTCGAACTGCAGCCCTTCGTGTTCGACCACATGCAGGATTACCCGGTACGTCTGCTTGCAGCGCGCACATCCAGGCCCGAGGATCTCGATCTTCTGCATGACCTCTCCTGTCAGAGCGTGTTGAAAAGAAAGCCGACGACCAGAATGCCGGCAGCGACGACGCCCACGAATGCGGCGAGCAGCGGCAGGCGCAGGACCTTGCGAAGGATGATCAGCTCCGGGAGCGAGAGCGCGATCACCGACATCATGAACGCCAGCACCGTCCCGAGTGCCGCGCCTTTGCCGAGGAGCGCCTGCACGATCGGGATCATTCCCGCGGCGTTCGAGTACATCGGGATGCCGAGCAGCACCGCCAGCGGCACGGCCCACCATGTCTCGCGTCCCATGATCGAGCCGAGGGCGTCCGCCGGCACGTAGCCGTGGATGCCCGCGCCGACCGCGATTCCGGCCACGATGTACGGCCAGACGCGCGAGAGCGTGTCGCGCACGGCGACTCGGCCATCGTCGATTCGTTCGTTCCACGTGCGCGTGACGAGCGCGGGCGCCGGAGCTCCGGTCAGTTCCCATACCCACGGCTCGACGAAGCGTTCGAGCTTCATCCGGCCGAGCGTCCACCCCGCGAGAATGGCGATGGCGAGTCCCGTCGCGACGTAGAGCGCCGTCACTTTCCAGCCCAGCAGGCCGAAGAGCAGCACGACCGCGACTTCGTTCACCATCGACGCGGCGATGAGGAACGAGAAGGTGACACCGAGCGGCACACCCGCGGTCACGAAGCCGATGAACAGCGGCACGGCCGAGCACGAGCAGAACGGCGTGGCCACGCCGAGCAGCGCCGCGAAGCCGTTCGCCGCGCCTTCGCGTTTTCCGGAGAGCAGCCGCCGCGAGCGCTCCGGCGTGACGAACGACCGCAGGATGCCGACCGCGAAGACGACCGCGGTCAGGAGCAGCAGGACCTTCGGCGTCTCGTAGACGAAGAACTCGACGGAAGCCGCGAGATGGCTTCCTCGCGTCAGACCGAGCGCGCCGTAGGTCACGAGCGACGCCAGTGCCGGAAGCTCGAAGTAAAGCACGGCGCCGATGACCGCCGCCGCCGCGACGAACCACGGAACTGTGCGTTGGGGCGACGCCGTGACGCCGGCGGTCATGGCTTCGCAGCCTCGGCGCGGTCGATCGTCACGACCGGAACATCCGTTCCCCGCAGCACGGCCCGCGCGACCGATCCGAACATCAGCCGCGACAACGCACCGCGTCCGTGCGTGCCCATCACCACGAGATCGGGCTGATGTTCCTCGATCGCCGCGAGAATGCCTTCCACCGGAAGCGCCTCACGGACTTCCGTCTGCATCGCGAGCGTCTCCGGCACGTGCTCGTGCGCGTATCGCTCGAGCTCCTCGGCCGTTTTTCGGCGTGACTCCTCGATCGACGCCGCGAGCGTACCGGCCTGCCCGCTGGTGAACTCCGCGGGCGGTTCGAAGGTGTCGGCGTACATGACGATGAGCGCCGCACCGGATTCGTGCGCGAGCTGCGCCGCGTGGCGCAGTGCCGCGGTTGCCAGCGGATTGAAGTCGACCGGAACGAGGATCGTTTTCATGACTGCACCAGGACACCCTCGGGCGGCGCCGCGACGGTTTCCGTGACGTCCGGCATCCGGCGCGCCGAAAGGAAGTAGAGGACCGGCACCGTCAGCCGCGACAGAAGCAGCGAAGCCACTTCGCCGGCCATGAGCGAGATCGCCAGCCCCTGGAAGATCGGATCGAACAGAATCACGCCCGCGCCGACGATCACCGCCGCGGCGGTCAACATCATCGGCCGGAAGCGGACCGCACCCGCGTCGATGACCGCCTCGTCGAGCGGCATCCCCTGCTTCAGCCGGAGCTCGATGAAGTCGACGAGGATGATCGAGTTCCGCACGACGATTCCGGCGCCGGCGATGAAGCCAATCATCGACGTGGCCGTGAAGAACGCGCCCATCAGCGCGTGCGCCGGGATGATGCCGACCAGCGAGAACGGGATGGCGGCCATGATGGTGATCGGCGTCTTGAACGACTGGAACCAGCCGGTGACCAGGATGTAGATCAGCACCAGCACCGCCGCGAACGCGAGGCCGAGGTCGCGGAAGACTTCGTAGGTGATGTGCCATTCGCCGTCCCACTTCATGGCGAAGCGCTGGGTCGAGAACGGCTGCCGCGCCACGAGCCGCTCCATCGAGTAGCCCTCCGGCAGGCGGAGCTTTTCGAGCGCGCGATTGAGCTGCAGGATCGCGTAGACGGGGCTCTCCTCGCTTCCCGCCACGTCCGCCGTGACGTAGACCACTGGCATCAGGTTCTTGTGGTAGATGCTCTTCGCCGCGGTGGTCTCCTCGATGGTGACGAGCGTGCCGAGGGGGATCAGCTTTCCGCCGGTGCCGCTGGCCTGCAACGCGCGCAGCTCCTCCACCGACGAACGAAGAGCGCGCGGAACTTCCACGCGAATCGCCACGTCCTCCGCTTCGCGATCGTCGTGCAGCAGACCGGCGTTCATGCCGGACAGCGCGATGCGTAATGCGGCGTCGATCTCCGCGTGGGAGACGCCGCTGGATGCCGCTTTGTCGCGATCGATGGCGAAGCGGTACTCGAGCTGATCGTCCTCGACGTACGTGTCGGCGTCGACCACGCCGGCCGTCCGCTCGAAGACGGCCTGCACGTCTTTGGCGATGGCCATCTGCCGCGCGTAATCCGGTCCGTAGATCTCGGCGACGAGCGTCTGCAGCACCGGAGGTCCGGGCGGGACCTCGGCGATCTTTACGTTCGCGTGGTTGCGCCGCGCCACCGGCAGCACCATCGTGCGAATCCGTTTCGCGATTTCGTGGCTCTGCGCGTCGCGCTCGTCCTTCGGCTTCAAGTTGACCTGCAGATCGGCGACGTTCGGTCCGCGCCTCAGGAAGTAGTGCCGCACCAGTCCGTTGAAGTTGTAGGGCGACGCGGTGCCGGCGTACATCTGCCAGTTCGACACTTCCGGCACGTCGCGCAGCACGCCGCCGATCTCGCGCGCCACCGCGGCGGTCCGCTCGAGCGTGGTTCCCTCGGGCATGTCGACGATGATCTGCAGCTCGCTCTTGTTGTCGAACGGCAGCATCTTCACGCGCACGACCTTCAGCGCGAACAGCGACACCGCGCCCACGAGCAGCAGCGCGACCATGCCCAGGAAAGCCGTGCGCCATCGCGCCTCGTGAATGATCCGTCCCATCACCCGGCGGTACATCCGCGTCGACCATCCTTCGGCGATCGGATGCGGAGAGGCATCGCGCGCGAGCAGCCGCCGCGCCGCCCACGGCGTGACCATGAACGCGATCAGCAGCGAGAACAGTATCGCCGCCGAGGCACCCACGGGAATGGGGCGCATGTACGGTCCCATCAGGCCGCGCACGAAGCCCATCGGCAGGATCGCGGCGATGACCGTGAACGTCGCGAGGATGGTCGGATTGCCCACTTCCGCCACGGCGTCGATGGCGATCTGCCGCAGCGAGCGATTGCGATTCTCCGGCAGGCGGTAGTGGCGAACGATGTTCTCGACCACCACGATCGCGTCGTCGACGAGGATGCCGATCGAAAAAATCAGCGCGAACAGCGTGACGCGGTTCAGCGTGTAGCCGAAGAGCTGGAACACGGCCAGCGTCAGCGCGAGCGTCACCGGGATGGCGACCGCCACGATGCCGGACTCGCGCCACCCGAGGGTGAAGCCGATCAGCAGCGTGACCGAGAGGACGGCCAGCAGCATGTGGAACAGCAGCTCGTTCGACTTCTCGGCCGCCGTCTCGCCGTAGTTGCGCGTGACCGCGACCTCGACATCCGCGGGGATGATGATGCCGCGCAACCGCTCGACTTTCTCTTCGACGAGGCGGGTCAGTTCGGTCGCGTTCGCCCCTTTGCGTTTGGCGACGGCGATCGTCACCGCTGGCTGGACGGACTCGCCGGCGCTGGCGAAGACGTAGTCGTTCGCTTCTTCCGGGCCGTCGACGATCGTGGCGACGTCGCCGAGGTAGATCGGACGGCCGTTCGCGGCGGCGATGACGATCCGTTTCGCGTCGTCCGCATCGCGGAGGAACCCACCGGTCTTCACCAGAACCTCGCGATCCGACGAGGCGAACGTCCCGCTGCTGCTCTGCTGATTCGCCTGCTGCAGGACGGCCGCGACGCGCGACGGCGAAACGCCGTGCGCGGCGAGCCTCGCGGGATCGATCTGCACGCGCAACTGCCGGCGCGCGCCGCCGATGATCGTCACCTCGGAGACGTTCGCCACCTGCTTGATCTCGGTCTGCAGCTCCGCGGCGATGCGGCGCAGCGCGAAGTGGTCGTATCGCGCGCTCGACAATGTCATCGCCAGCACCGGCACGTCGTCGATCGAGCGCGGCTTGACCAGCGGCCCGATTGCGCCGGGCGGAATCCGATCCGCGTTCGCCTGCAGCTTCTCGTTGAGCCGCACCAGCGCGTCTTCTTCGTTCTCGCCGACCTTGAAGCGGACCACGGCCATCGACCCGCCGGCGGACGACGTCGAGCAGATGTATTCGACGCCGGGGATCTCCCACAGCAGCTTCTCCATCGGCGTGGTGACGCGGCGCTCCACCTCGCGCGGCGACGCGCCCGGCATTTCGACGAAGACGTCGATCATCGGCACGACGATCTGCGGCTCCTCCTCGCGCGGCAGCAGCATCACTGCACCGGCGCCGATGAGGATCGAGGCGGCGATGACGAGCGGCGTCAGCTTCGATTCGATGAACGCGGCGGCCAGTCCGCCGGCGAGCCCGCGTTTCATGCGCTTCTCCTCACCGTGACGCCGTCCCGAACGCGAGTCGGCGCGGCGACGATCTCCTCGCCGGCGGCGAGACCGGAGAGCACTTCCGCCTGCGCGGCGTCGGTCGCGCCGAGGGTGATGAGCCGCATGCGTGCGACGCGGTCGTCGCCGACGACGAAGACGCTGGTCAGTTGGCCACGGCGTACGAGCGCCGTCAGCGGGACCGTCACGGCGTCGCGTGCGCCGACCGGGAACGCCACCTTCACGTACGTCCCCGCACGAAGCGGCTCGTCGAGCTGCAGTTTCACGAGCGCGGAGCGGCCTGCCGCATCGACGGACGGCTGCACGCGGACCACGCGTGCGCCAATCCGGCGCTCGCCCGCGATCGCGACGACGCGGTCGCCGGCGTGCACGGCCACGTGCTCCGGCACGTTCGCGTCCACGCGCGCCGCCGTTTCATTCTCGATCGTGAGGAGCGGGACGCCGGGTGCGGCCTGTGCGCCCGGATCGACGAAGCGCGCGCTGACGACGCCGTCGATCGGCGCACGGACGCTGCTGAAGTCGAGCGCCGCCACGGCCTGCGCGGTCGCGGCGCGGACCTCGGCGCGTCTGGCGATGAGCCGGTTCCGCTCCGCCTGCGCGCCGGTATGGCGCGCCTTCGCTTCGTCGTACTCCTGCCGGCTCGCCGAGCCGCGCTCGTAAAGGGCGGCATAGCGCCGGTACGTCGCCTCGGCGAGCTGCGCGTTGGCCGTCGCGGCCTCGATGGCGCGCTCGACCTCGTCGCCTCCGGCGCGCGTGCGGTCCACCTGCGCGCGGGGCTCGCGCGCGTCGATCTGCACCAGCACGTCTCCGGCACGCACGCGGTCTCCTTCGGCCACGGCAACGCGGACGACCGTTCCGACCACGTTTGCGGCCAGCGTGCTGGTCGTCTCCGGCCGGACGGTGCCGGCGACCGCGTGGAACGACGGCATCGACGTGCGCTGCACCGCGACGACTGGCGCGTCGACGGTTTCGCGAGCGACCGGCTTGTCGGGATGCGCGCACGCCGCAAGGACGAGGGCGGAGAGCAGAAGCGTTTCAAAGGAACGGCTGAACATCGTCGAGATCTCCGGTAGCGCGCAGCAGGTCGGCGTGCGCGGCGAGGCGTGCGTAGCGTGCGGCGAGCAGGTCGGACCGCGCGGCGACGAGGGCCGTTTGCGCGCGGAGGTGTTCGGTGATGGGGACGAGGCCCTCGGCATGACGGTCGCGGACGATGCGTGCCGCGGCCTCGGCCTGACCGACCGCCGTGGCGGCGACCGATGCGGCTGCGTCCGCGGCGCGCAGGCGATGCCAGGCCGCGATCACTTCCAGCGTCACGCCATCGCGCGCCATCGCCTCGGCCGCGCGCGCCGCGTCGATCTCGCCGCGCGCCGCCGCGACGCGGGCCGGGCGCGCGCGGTCGAAGAGCTCGAGCGTAACGTTGATGCCGGCGGCGTGATCGCTGTTGCGGTCGCCGAACGTGGCGCCGCTCGCGCCGAACGTTCCGAAGGCGTCGACGCGTGGGAGTGCCGTCGCGCGTGCGGCGGTGAGCTGCAGTTGCGCATCGCGTGTGCTGCTCGCCGCGATGCGCACCGGTGCGCGGCGGCAGTTCGCACGCGCGATCGCGGCATCGAGATCGACGGCGTCGATGGTTGCCGCGGGAAGTGCCCCGGCCACAGCGATGGCCTTGTTCGGCGGCCGCTGCAGCAGCGTCGCGAGCGCGGCGCGTGCAATGGCCAGCTCTCCCTCGGCGGCGATGACGCGCTGCCGCAGCGCGGCGAGCTGCACGTCCGCCGAAAGAGCGTCGGACTCGACGATCAGCCCCTGGTCGAACCGGTCGCGCGTCGCCTTCGCATCCGCTTCTGCAGTTCGCACCGCATCGCGCGCGACAGCCACCCGTTCCTCGGCGACGAGGACGCCGTAGTACGCCGTGACGACCTGCGCCCGCAACCGCTGCCGCGTTTCGTCGAGCTCGATGGCCGCCCGCTCTCCCCCGTTCTGCGCCTGCCGGATTGCAGTCGTGGTGCGCAGTCCGTCGAACACGGCCAGCCGTGCCGTCGCGGCAAGGCGGTGGTTGGTCAGGGCATCGGGGGCGTTGAGGAATCCGGGATCGAAGTGACGCGGCGCGAACTCCCCCTGCTCGAGCAGCGTCCCGAAGACGAAGACCGGATTGTTCCCGCGCGTCGCCCCTTCGGTCAGGTCGAGGCGCGGGAAACGCGCCGCACGTGCCTCTGCCTCCCCGGCCCGTGCGCTTCGCTGCCGCGCGTCCGCCGCCGCGATTGCCGGATTGCGCGCGAGCGCCTCGTCGACCGCATCGCGCAGGCTCACGCTCTGCGCGACCGCGGAGCAGGCGACAAAGGCCGCTACGAGGATTGCCAGGACGCGGTTCACGCCGTCCTCGGCGCCTCGTTCGTGGCGCAGCAGCCGGGACGTTCGACGCCGATGGCGCGCAGGATGGCCATCATCGGGCACCAGTTCGTCAGCCCCGACTGGAAGAGATTCAGGCCGACGAAGGCCGTGAACAGGTAGAACCACGCGCTGACCCAGTAGCCGAGGGCCAGAGAAGCGAGGATGAAGAAACCGGCGATGAGGCGTAGATAACGTTCGACCGTCATGGCGTTGCTCCTTGAGTCAACAATATGAGCATATACTCATACAGCGATGTGATGATGCGCACACGACCGGGTGTGCGGAGGCGAGCTAAGATGACGCCGATGCCGGCAAAGAGAACGAGACACGAGCCGCTGTCCGCCGACGCGATCGAGCTGGTCGCGGCGCGCTTCCGCACGCTCGGCGAGCCGATCCGCATCCAGCTTCTGCAGTCGCTCCAGCGCGGCGAGCGCAACGTAACGGACCTCGTGGCCGCCGTAGGGTCGACCCAGTCGAACGTCTCGAAACATCTGCGCATCCTCCAGGACGCGGGGCTGGTCGGACGCAGGCAGGACGGGAACAGCGTCTACTACTCCATCGCCGACCCCACCGTCTTCGCGCTCTGCGACGCCGTCTGCAACAGCATCGGCACGCGCCTGACGCAGCACGCCACGCTCGCCGACGAGCTTCGCAGACGCACCCGCCGCCGATAGCATCCCGCGTCACGGATGCGTGTGCGCTGCGATGCTGCCCGCCGGGCCGGGGCGCTTCACCGTGGGTCGTGGAGGCCCGGCCATGACCATCCTTTGCGCAACCGACTTCTCCCAACCCGCGGATGACGCGGTTCGTGTCGCCGCCGACATAGCCCGCAAGCGTGGCGAGACTCTGTTGCTGTGGCACGCCGTGCAGCCGCAGATGGGCGATCCCATCGGCCCGTACGCCGAGCCGATGCGCGCGGATGCCGCTGCGCGGCTGGAAGCCGGGGCGGAGCGCATCCGGTCGACCAGACTCACCGTCGAGACCAGCGCCGTAGTCGGCTTTCCGGATCAGGAGCTGCCCACCACCATGCCCGCGGACACGACGCTGATTGTCGCCGGCGCGCGCGGTCACTCGCGCGGTACGCACTGGCTGATCGGCACGGTCGTCGAGCGTCTCGCGCAGGTGGCCCCGGTCCCGATGCTCGTCGTGCGTCAGCCGGCGGCGCTGCAGAGCTGGATGGAAGGGATCGGGACGCTCAATGTCGTCGTGGCCACCGATCTTTCCGCGGTATCCGACTTCGCGCTGCGCCGCGCGAACCTGCTCCGCGCCCTCGGCCCGTGCAATCTCGAGCTGCTCTATGTCGAGTATCCGCCGACGGAGTACGCGCGCCTCGGTGTCGGACCGGTCTCGGTGTACCGCTCGCATCGAGTCATCGATGATGTTCTGACGCACGAGCTGACCCGCCGCGCGGACACCGTCAACCTCGGCGGCAACGTCTCCACGCGCATCGCGAAAACGCTGGGAGAGGCTGGCGCGGCGATCGCGATGGAAGCCGAAGAGGCGGACGCGGACCTGATCGTGGTCGGCTCGCACCAGCGGCGCGCGCTCTCGCGCGTCTGGCAGGGCTCGATCGCCCACGGCGTGCTCCACTCCGCCGAGACGAACGTGCTCGTCGTTCCGTTCCACACGGCAGACGAGGAGATACGCGCCCTGGAGACGGTGCCGCTGACCACCATCGTCGCCGCAACCGACTTTTCGCCGTGCGGCAACCGGGCCGTGGCCTGGGCCTGCTCGATGGCACCACGGGGAGCGCACGTGGTGCTCGTGAACGTCGTTCGCCGCGACAGTGAAGCCGACGCGAGCTCGCGCGAGCTCGATCGCGTCAAGGCAACCGTGTCGCGCGGCGATGGAATGCGGGTCGATACCGTGGCAATGGTCGGCAAAGACGTGGCGGCCACGATCTGTGCAACGGCCGAGCGCGTCGGCGCCGACGCCGTCATCGTCGGACGCCACTCCCGCTCCCGCGCGAGCCAGCTCTTCCTCGGGTCCGTATCCGGCGAAGTGCTCGCCCGCAGCCGCCGCCCGGTCCTCATCGTGCCGGATCCCGCCACGATCTGACCGCGACGTCACACCAAGAGGTGTCGCAGGACACCACGTTTCCCGCCGCGGAGGCCTATCGTGATGATGCCGATGCACGAAAGTACACGGCACCCCGATCCGGTGCTTGCGAGAAGGACGAAGAGCAACTCGAAAGAGAACGATTCACGATCAATCGCCACCGGAAAACGGAGTGATCGGCCGACGAGAGCAGTACTCCTCGCCGGCCGATCGAATTTTGGGAGGCGGAGTGCTACGAGGGATGAGGCGGTCACCCGCGTCGCTCCTACTCGGACGCGGGCGCGTGCGTCCTGCGGCGCGCCTGTTCGACCTCGCGCACCAGTTCCGCCGCCTCCACGCCGAACACCGCGGCGAGCTTGAAGATCGTCGTCAGGCTGGGGATGTTCCCGCCCCGCTCCAGGACGCCGAGCCAGGTGGCGTTCAGACCGCTCAAGCGGGAGAGATCGGCGAGCGTCCACCGCCGCTCCATCCGGAGCCGACTCACGATCGCGCCGAAGCGCACCGCATCTTCGTCAGGCACGCGAGTCCGCGGCATGGGAATCATGGTACTCGCCCAAGCCGCGGACACGCGGTTGGACCGAAACTACGCGTGCACGCGTAGCCGGAACACATGAATCCGATCCATGGATGGGATTCACGCGACGCCTGAACGCATGAATGTGTCCATGGATCACATTTATGTGTTCCGTCCTCGCATCAATCCGATCCATGGATGGGATTCATTCGACGCGCGAACACATGAAAGTGTCCATGGATCACATTCACACGTGGCGTGGACGCATTCATGTGTCCATGGATCATATTCACGCGTCGCGCGAACGCATGAATGTGTCCGTGGATCGCATACACGCGTCGGGCGTTCGGGTTCACGGCCGTCCGCGCGACGCGCGTGCGCTCGCCGGCCGCGTTCCGGCTCGCGACGGACTGAAAGGTGGTCGAACTCGTGAGCGTCTTCGATAAGACGGACCTGCGGGTACTGCTGCCGAAGTAGTAGCAAATGTTCTCGGAGAGGAGACTTCGCAGGCGCGCTCGTCGCCAACCCGATTTGGCGTCTGGCCGCAGATCACAGCGTCTACCTGACCGAACGCTGGGAAGGCATGAAGAGCGTTCCCATTCGTCGTAACGCGCCTCTACGTGAAGAGCTGACAGGCTAGAACACGTCGATGTAGAGCCGCGAGTTCTCCATCAGGTCGTTGACATCAATTCCTGGTTCGTCAGTCAGCGGCTCGCCGTTGTAGTTGCCCCACGCGCTCGCGAGCTTCTTTACGAAGCCATCGATGTCACTCTTCACCGTTGCGTGCGGATTCGGAAGGACGATGTTCACGCGCATGTCGCCTGCCGGTGTTCCGACAGCATTTGTCTCTCCGATGTGAAGAACGCGCGCTACCTCAGCATGGTACGGCCGACCCGCGGCATTCCTCTTCTTGAGAGCGAGGCCCAGTCGTTCCCTGACGAGGGGTTGGCCGATGATATTCACCTCCTCGTTCAGAATGACGAGGAGACCATCCGCGTCTGCAATATTGAGGTGCTTCTTCGTATCGCGAATCTGGTTCGCAGCGTCGTCGATCGCCTTCTCGACCGACGAGGTGATCTTCTTCACAACATCGTTATAGCGGTTCTTTCCTTTGGCCTTCTTGGGGAGCCGGAGGTATAGGTCTTCGATGACGTGCCGACCGTTCGGGAGCCGGGCGGGATCAATGCCGTCCGCCTTCATGGTGTCGAGAAGTTTCTTCGCCATGTCTGCTTCGAGACACTTCACCTCGCACACGATCGTTTTTTCCTCGAAGAGGTAGTCGCCTTTCTGAAGCCCCTTCGGCGGATTGTCTAGCGAGTCGATCGGTACCGCGCCGGGGTACTGCCGGCAGAAGTCGTCGAATCGCTCTTTGAGCGGTTGCTTTGCCACCCACTGAAGATACGCGCGATCAGGCGGCAGGTCCAAGGCTCCATGACGCGCGCGGCGCGTCTATTGGAAGGTCGACGTTGCGCGTTCGGAGTCACAGCGTCCCGGTCCCGGGCGGCGCGCGCGCGTGTGCTCGCTTCTCGCTCAGCCGCGCGTCGAAGCCGCGCCGGGCGGGAGTCCACCTACTCCTCGATCAGCGTGGCCAGATCAGCCTTGTCGAAGACTCGGACCAGGTCGGTCACCTTGCACTCGAGCGCCGCCGCGAAGCGCAGAACGGTCATCAGATTCGGGAACTTCGCGCCCACCTCGATCGCGCTGACGTGCGTCTGTGGAATCCCGACGCGCTCGGCGAGCGCCTGCTGACTCAGGCCCCGCTTCGTCCGCACTTCACGGATGCGTGCGCCGAGCAGTTCTCCCGCGGCCGTCGTATCTCTCGAATGCCTCATAACACCTTGACAAATGCGTTGCGCGACTACATACTTTTACATCTACACGCGAGGCGGCTCTTCATGCTCGAACCGAACGTCATCCATCGCATTCGCCACATCTTCCTACACCCACGCCTGCACGTCAGCATCTCTCAGGCGACCGACCTTCTCGGCTGGACACGTCGCGAGATGCAGGAAGCCATCTCATCGGGGGAAGTGGAACTCATGACCACACCCCTCGGCAAGTGGTTCTGGCGCGAAGAGCTGATGTCCAAAGCGCTGGAGACGTGGCCGCTCGAGATCATCGAAGAAGCCCTCGGCGCCGACGCAGACAGCATTCTCCCTCGCGCCCTCCGCACCGCCGAATTGCGCGTCCGACTCCCGCGGCACCACATCGCCATGCTCGAATACAAAGCCGAACAGCAGCGAACCACCATCAGCGGCGCCCTCGCCCGCGAGCTCGACGGCATCGCCAGCGCCGACGCCCCTGCGCTCTCCGCCGCCATCCCCGGCTTCGCCGCCGCCCTCGCCTGGCCGGACGCCGAACACGCGCAGCTTCCGTGCTGAAAGAGGACCGACAGCCGACGAAACTGACCGCGACGACCTGCTACGGGTTGGTAAACGCGCTCGAACGCCGCGTCGTCGATTCCTTGCGGTCTTCGACCGCGGCCGACGGATTTCGCCGAAGTCGCAAGAGGAATGAGTTGCTCGGATGTAGGTAAACCATTCCCACCGTTCCGAACGCAGGGGTGCCTTACACTGCGAGGGGTGGCTTACGACTTTCTCACCCTGTCGCCGGACGACTTTCAACTGCTTGTCCGCGATGTGCTGCAAGCGGAGCTCGGGATTCGGCTGGAGACGTTTACGCAGGGGGCCGACGAGGGAATCGACCTTCGAAGTGTAGACCCAAGCCATCGCAGCCTGATCGTGCAATGCAAGCGGTACAAGGACTTCCGCTCGCTGATGCGAAGTCTTCGCGAGCACGAGCTCCCAAAGATTCAGCGCCTCGCGCCCGCCCGCTACATTTTGGCTACCTCGGTGCCGATGAACCCACAGCGAAAGGCGAAGCTTCTCGCACTCCTTCGACCTTTCTGTACGAACGAAGGCGACATCCTCGGTGCCGGTGATTTGAACAATCTGATCGAGCACCACCCCGACGTTGAGCGGCGGAACTTCAAGCTATGGCTTTCGTCGGCTCTTGTTCTCGACCGTGTACTGCACGACGGCATCTTCGGTGAAGACGAGGCAGCCCTCGCTCGCGCCCGTGAACGTCTGCAAAAGTACGTACGGAACGCGAGTCTCGATCGCGCGATGGAATTGCTGGAATCGGAGCGCTACTGCATCATCGCTGGGCAACCGGGCATGGGGAAGAGCATGCTCGCGGACGTGATCGTTCTCGACCATGTCGAACGCCAAGGGTTCGAGGCCGTCCAGATTTCGAGTTCACTCGATGAGATTCGCACGCGACGTAATCCAGGTCGGCGGCTGATCTACTACTTCGACGACTTTCTCGGTAAAAACGCAGTGGAGCAACTCACTCGCAACGAGGACCGCCGACTCGTCGACTTCATCGAGGATGTACGCCGCACGCCGAATTGGCGGCTGGTCATGGCGACGCGTGAATATGTTTACAACCAGGCAGTCATCAAATTCGAGGCGCTGGCACATGCCGCGGAGCACCTCAAGAAGTGCATCATCAGCCTTGATGACTACACACCGCTGATCTGCGCCAAGATCTTGTACAACCACCTGTACTACTCCGATTTGCCGCGGCCTTACATCGCGGCACTCGTCGAAGGGCGACGATACATGGAGGTGGTACGTCATCGGAACTACAACCCGCGCATCGTGCAGTACATGACGATGGACCTGTTCTTCCGAGATGTCGTCTCGTCCGACTATCCAAGCGAGTTCGTCGCAAATCTCGACAACCCACAACGAATCTGGCATCACGCCTTTCACCGTCACATTTCAAGAGAAGCTCAAGACCTGCTGGTGCTATTGGCATCATTCCCCGGAGAAGGACTCCTCGCGGATGTCGAACGGGTCTTCTCCAACTTCTACACTAGGCGATCAAAGAGATTGCTATCCGCGATGTCGCCTCGGGCTTTCGAGGACGCTTTGCGCGAGCTGGACGGCGACTTCATCGATACGTCTCATGTCGCTGGAGCGTGGCTCATCGAATTCAGCAACCCATCCATCCGCGATTTCCTGAATGCGACGCTTTCTTCCTCTCCTGCGCTGGTGGAAGACCTGATCGCAACCGCCACCTACTTCGAGCAGCTCAGCCGAATCTGGTCGGCACGCCTTCAGATCACGGAGCCAAGCCGGTTCGTCAGCGATGACGTGGCGTACGTGGAGAAGCTCCGTGAACTCATCTCGAGTGACAGCCCTCGGATAAGACGCGAGTACGGCCGTGGGTATACGGACCAGAAGATCGTTCGGGTGCGGAGTTCGAAGTCGGAACGATTGCTGTCGATTCTCGAGATCGCCGAAGAGTTGCAGACGCCGGCAACACGTGCGCTCGTACAGGAAATGATTGGGGAGGAGGAAGAGACACCGCTGGATCTGGCAAACTTCGGAAAAGATGCGCTGGTGGACGTCTTGTTGCGCCTCAAGAAGCGACCAGCATGGCGCCGAGCGTCATCACGCCTCTTTTCCATGATTCGCGAATTTCTCTTGGACGGTCTCGACGATGTGGATGACTACAAGGCTCTCGGCGCGTTTGCGTCGGCATTTCCATCTGCGATCGATACGGCGGAGTGGAAGAACGTCAGCCGACGTATGCGTGCATCCTTCAGTGACTGGAGTAGCGACGTCTGGTACGACGCCGAAGCGATCTGGGGCCTGCACAGCGACATCGAAGAGATCGGACGCGGGTTGGAGGTCGATGTAGATAACATGTTGGTTGAGCTTCAGGATCGAGCCAGCGAACTGGAGGACGAGGAGGAGCGTACACCGGTCGATCCATACTCTTCGTCCAGCTCGCAGAGCAGCAACGAGATCGAGGAGATCCACGCGCTCTTTGCCTCCTTGCCGAGGCGTTGAGACGTTACCTGCGGCGGAACTGTGGACGCGGTCGCGCGATCTGCGACGCATCCTGGCAATGTGGGCGAACAACGCGTCAACGCGATGTCGTTCGATCGCCTCTGTGCTCGCTCCACGTCTGCTGTGGCCCATCCAGCAGAAGAGCGAGGGTGTTGAGGATGTTGCGGCCCACGATTCCGACTTCTTGATCGATCACGAGAAACTGACCGCGAAAGGTGCGGCCGAGCATCAACAGCTCAGCGCGGACGACGCCGGCCGAGTGCGATCTGCCGTCGAACGCCTGCAGCTCGTACGAGGTGCCGGTCTGCTCGATGCCGGCCGCGTTCACCGCGCCGAGCGGAAGCAGCGTCACGTCAGCGCCCGTATCGATCAGAAGCAGCACGTCCGGAACGATCGTGCCGCTCTCCGGATTGCGAAGGCGCGCGCTCAGAAGCGGTGCAGGAGGAACAAAGAGCCGATCATCGTACGGCGGCATCTTCACCTTCCACGATCTCCATCGCGAAATCGGCTGCCTGTTCCGGTCGCAGGAGGTGCGGGGTGTGAATCCTGGAAGGCGGGAGAGCTTCGGTGCCGGGAACGACGACGTACACCTTCGCGTGCTCCGGAAGTTTGACCGTTCGCGGCAGCTTGACCTCGCCCCCCTCGACGATCGCTTCGTAGGTGACAACCTTCATCACATTCAGCTTATCACCGGCTGGAATACCCATCGCTCACGCGATTCGGAACGCGCCGTCGCCGGTCACGGCGTGAGGTGACGCTCACGGCTCCCCATCGCCCCGAAGACCGCGGTTCGATTCCGCCCCGACTGCTTGGCTTCGTACAGCGCCATGTCCGCTCGATGAATCAGCGCATCCAGCGTGTCCGCCGGCAACAGCTCGGCGATGCCGCTGCTGATCGTTACGGTCAGCGTGCCCTGCTCGAGGACGGTGTCATGCACCGCGAGATCGGCGCGTAAGCGCTCGGCCACGAGCGCTGCCTCGGCGGTGCGGGTGTTGGGCAGCAGCGCCACGAATTCGTCGCCGCCGTAGCGGGCGAAGAGGTCGGCGTCGCGCAGGTGCTGGCGCGCGATGCGTGCGAAGCGCTTCAGGAGCTCGTCTCCCGCCTGATGGCCGAAGGTGTCGTTCATCCGCTTGAAGTCGTCGACGTCGATGAGGACCACCGAGAGCGGGTGGCCATAACGGAGGGCGACCGCGACCTCGTGGCTGCCGAGCTCGAAGAACTGGCGGCGGTTCGTGACGCCGGTCAGCACGTCCTCGCGCGCGAGAACGCGCTCGCGCGCCAGCGCGATCTCGAGCTCCCGGCTTGCGGCCTCGACCTCCTGTTTCGCCAGCCGGAGCTCGGTCTCCGCCTCTTTGCGGGCCGTGATGTCCTGGTTGACGATGATGGCGCCGCCGATGGCGTGCTGCTCGTCGAAGAGCGGGATCGCGGAGTTGAGAATGATCTTCTGCGTGCCGTCGAAGCAGTCGATTTCGATCTCTTCGCCGATCGACGTCTCACCGCTCCGGATCGCCCTCGCTCCCGCCCACTCGTCCGCCTCGATCGTCCGGCCTGTATCGAGCCATCGGGCCTTGTATTCGCCGAACTGCTCGGGACCGACGTAACGCGCGCCCTGCCAGATCGCGATTCCGGCCGAGTTGACGTCGACGATCCGGCCGGAGCGGTCCATGATCCAGACCCCCACGGGGAGGGCTTCGAGTACCGAGCGCAAGGTGCGGTCGGTCTCCCGCAGCGTCTGCTCGATCCCCTTCGCCTCCGTGATGTCTTCGTGCGCGACGACCACTCCCGCGCCCGCGCCTCCGGGTAACCGAGTCGCACGAAGGCGGAACCACCTGCGTGCGGCCGGAGAGTCGCACGGGTACTCCATCGAGACCTCATCGCCCACTCCCTGCAGGAGCGCGCGCAGCTTCGAGGTCATCTCCGCCAAGGCATCGTCGCGGCCACTCGCCAGTGCGCGCTCGCAAACCTCGAGGTAATCAGCGCCGAGGAAGGAGTGCTCGTCGGCCGCGCCATTTTCACGCGCGAACCGGATCCACGCCTCATTGACGGCGACGACGATCCCGCGCGCATCGAGCACGGCGATGCTCGCGCGCAATGCGTTCAACACATCGCGTGGATCGCACTGCGCCAGGGCACGGTCAACCACGGCGGCTCATCATAGGTGCTCCGCGTGCGCCGCGAGCTCGCCGCCGGCTTCCACATCGGCGACGTTGGCGGCGATCGTCGTGCCGCGATGCACGACCTGGCGAGGAACGACCATCACCGGACACGAGGCGAAACGGATCACGCGCTCGGACGTGGTTCCGAGCACCGTCGCGTCGCGGAAGAGCTTGTGCTGGGCGCCGATGACGAGGAAATCTGCTCCGAGGTCGTCCGCGCAGTCGAGCACGCGCTCCGCGGGTCCGCCCCGGACGACCAGCTGCCGGAACGAGCAGACCTCCTGCAGTTCGGGTGCGACCCATCTCCGCAGGCGCTCTTCCTCGTCCTTGACGTCCATGACTTCGTCCGGCTCGAGCACGCGCACGACGGTGAGACGCGCGCCGAATACCTCGGCCAGGCGCGCCGCGACGTGCAGCGATTCGCGCGCGACATCGGTGAAGTTCACCGGACAGAGCACGTGTGTGATCGCGTAAGGCGCCGCACCGACGTAGCTGTCCTGCGTGGCAACCGTGAGCACGGGACATTCGCTACCATGCAGGACGCCCTCACTGACCGAGCCGAGGAGCGCGCGCCGCCAGCCGTGCCGGAGGTGTGTGCCCATGATGACGAGGTCCGCATGCCGCTCCTTCACGGAGGTGAGGATCGCCGGGACCGGCAGTCCGATCGTGACGTCGATGTCATATGGTCTGCCCGCCATCACCGGCGCCGCATGCCGCCCCACTTCCGCGCGCAAAAGGGCCTGATGTTCGGGACTGGTGTTGATGTAAAGCCCATCGGCAGGGCCGGCCATGCTCACCGGGTAGACGATGGGGTCCACGTACATGACGGTGAGCTTCGCGCCAAGACGATCGGCGAACAGCCGCGCGTACCGGAGCGCCGGAATGCTGGAGTCGCTCAGGTCGGTGGGAGCGAGGATGCTGGTGATGACGAACGGCTTCATGGCGGACCTCCGGGAGCGGATGGCTCCTGCACCATCGATAGGTCGCCTTCGCCGCGGCTGGAAGCATCTCCGTCACCGCCGGTGGTGACCGTCGGAGACGCGCCGATGCTCGCCAGCTCGGCCGGGCGAAGCACGACGATCGCGTTCGCGCGCCGCTCGATCAGGCCGGCGCGAGTGAGATTTCCGAGGAGCCGGGTCACCGTCTCCCGGGTCGCGCCGATCGCCTGTGCGAGATCTCCATGCGTGACGTGCATCGGGATGTGCACGCCGTCCTCACCGGAAACGCCGTGCTCGGCGGACCATTCGAGCAGGAGATGCGCGAGCCGGACGGTGGAGGTGTCGCCGAAGCCCAGGAACTTCGTCTCCCGCTGGGCGAACTTGTACTGCTCGCTGAGGGCGACGGCCAGACCGAGGCGGGCCTCGGGATACGTGCCGAGGAACCTCAGGAACGTTTCCCGCGGGATGACCGCGAGAATCGAATTCTCGGCCGCGATCGCAGAGCACCCGTACGGCGCCGGCCCGAGCACCGCCTCGGCGAGCCCCAGCATTTCGCCCGGTTGCGCGAAGCGAAGGAGGAGCACGCGTCCCTCGCTCGAGGTGGTGACGAGCTTCACGCTCCCTTCACAGACCGCAAATACGCTCTGGCAGCGGTCGTCCTCGTGGAAGATCGTCTCGCCTTTCCCGTAGGTGACCGTGGTCTTCAGACCGTCGAAGGCCACGCGGAGCTCTTCCGAAGAATGACAGAACGACCGCTGCAGCCCACACGTGGTGCAGGAATGCGGGCGAGCCCGCGAGACCGGCGGAAGCGACATCGAGCCTCCTTCGTCTCGGGGAAAGCGGCGCCGTCGGAACGTCGCGGGAGACGGTTAACGCGAATCGCACGCTATTCCACAGCGCACCCAACGTTCGGTGAGCGTCGATACATGGCGATGTGATCGCCGTCACTGCGTCAGTCCCGTGGCATGCCGAGCAGCGGCTGAAACTCCTCGGGCAACTGCAGGCGGATCTTGCGAATCGCGCCGGGCGTAATGGCGCTTCGAAGCGTGTCGAGCACGCACCGCGCGTGAAACGATGCTTTCGCGATGTCGTGATTCTCGCGCTTCGCGACACGCTCGTTGAAGTCGTGCAGCGAGAGATGCTCGAACGGCCGGTTCTTCAGATGACGGCCGAGCTCCGGCGGCAATTGCGCAGCGACGTGCTCCGCCGATTCGCTCTGCAATCGCTCGCCGAGCGTCTCCAGCGTGGCGCGGATGATCAGCTCCGCATCCCCCCGCGACGGGAGGTGCGCGCGATGTTGAACGTGTCCTACGAATTCATCGTGGTTCATGTCTCTCTATATCGGCCGTGGCGTGTCCGGCAGGAGTGACTCGCCGCACACGCGCCGGTGATCCTCAAACGGAGCGAACGCGCAGGTGTGACCTGCGTCCTTCTCCGCGCCGGCGGCGCGACCTACGTTCCCATCGAGGCCGCGGCTGCAATCGCGACGTGCTGCCGCTGTGCGGCGTAGTCTCATCGCGGCGATGCGAACGCTGCCGCGTGACAGGCGTCACACCAGCGCGTGCGCCGCGTCGCATCGCGCGCAGGTGGCCGCCCCCAGATTGGGTGACGGAGGCAATCCATGCCGTCGCCCTACAACATCGAGATCCAGAACAACTGCACGGCCTGTTCGCGTAGCCGGGAGCAGTTGTTCTGCGACATGTCCCCCGCGGCGATGCAGACGCTCGACGCGATCAAGTTCACGAGCCTCTATCCGAAGGGGTCGGTCCTCTTCGTCGAGGGGGAGGGGCCGCGCGGCGTGTTCATCCTCTGCAGCGGGCGCGCGAAGCTGACCACCTCTTCCTCCGAGGGGCGCACGCTGATCGTCAAGCTCGCCGAGCCGGGTGAAGTGCTCGGTGCCAGCGCCACCATCCTCGGCAGACCGTACGAAGTCTCGGCCGAGACCCTCGAGCCGTCGCAGCTCAACTTCATCAAGCGCGACGACTTCCTCCGCTTCCTCGGCACCCATGCCGACGCCTGCATGCACACGGCGCAGCAGCTCAGTGAAAAGTACCAGTCCGCGCAGCGGGAGATTCGCTCGCTCGGGCTGGCGCAATCGACGTCCGAAAAGCTCGGCAAGCTCCTGCTCGAATGGTGCGACCTGCACGGCGAAGTCACCCCGAAAGGGACGCGGATCAAAGTTCTGCTCACCCATGAGGAAGTCGCGCAGATGATCGGCACGACGCGCGAGACCGTGACCCGGCTGCTGAGCGAGTTCAAGCGCAAGGGCATCCTCGAGGTCAAAGGCTCGACCATCCTCATCCTGCGCAAACCCGAGCTGGAGAAGCTCGTCACCATCTGACGGATTCCGTGGAGCACGAGCACACTCCCGAAGCCATTCGCGCGCGACTGGCGAATGCGCCGCGCAGCAGCTATCTGCGTGACTGGGTGTACGGCGGCATCGACGGCTCGGTGACGACGTTCGCGGTGGTAACGGGCGTGAGCGGCGCGGAGCTGCCGGTGCGCATCATCGTGATCCTGGGCATCGCCAACCTCCTCGCCGACGGCTTCTCGATGGCCGCCAGCAATTACCTCGGCACGCGCACCGAGCGCCAGGAAGAAGACGCGCTGCGCGCCCGCGAGCAACGCCACATCGATTCCGACGCGGCGGGCGAGCGGGAAGAGGTGCGTCAGATCTTCGCCGCGAAAGGGTTCGCCGGCAACGACCTCGAGCGCGCCGTGGCCATCGTCACCGCGGACCGCACGCGCTGGATCGACTTCATGCTCACCGAGGAATATGGCCTCGGACGCGCGACGCGCAGTCCCATCGCCGCCGCGCTGGCCACGTTCAGCGCGTTCACGATCTGCGGCCTCGTGCCGCTATTGCCGTTCCTCATAACGGTGCCGAATGCGTTCACGTCGTCGATCGTGATGACCGCCTGCACGTTCGCCCTCATCGGCTCTCTGCGCAGCCGCTGGCTGCTGCTGCCGTGGTGGCGCGCGGGTCTGGAAACACTCGGCGTCGGCGCGGTCGCGGCGGCGCTGGCTTATGCGGCCGGCGCGCTGACGCGGACGTGAATCTCGCGCGCCACGTCGTCGTCGAGTGCCACGGACGAAGAACCACACGCCAGCACGACCGCCGGCCGCCGGGCGATCAAGCGCACCTCGCTTCCGGCCGAGATCCCGAACGACGCCAGACGGCTCATGCGCGCTGCTGACTGCGTGGCGATGTGCGTGACTGGCGCCGTGACGCCGAGTGCCAGACTCGTGACCGGCACGACGTCCCCGGTCGCGCAGGCCTCGGCGGGCGCGCGGCGAATCCAGCGCCGCAGCATATCGATGAAGCGTCCGCTCTCCACGAACTCGTAGCCGCATCGCGGACAGCGCACCATCGCGCAACCGCGAGCCATTGGACACGCCGAATGACACTCGTGACCGGTGAAGTCCATGCTGCACAGCGGACATTCGTGAATGCGTTCGCTCATGACAGCCTCACCGCAAACAGCCGGAAGATCGCGTGCATCAATGCACCGATGCCGAAGGCGTACACGGTGATGAACGCCGCGATGGCCAGTGCCGCGCGTTTGCCGCGTTCCCGCACCATGACCAGGAAGTTGGCGACGCACGGAACGAAGAGCGTGATCACGGTCAGGGCGATCACGGTCTGATTCGGGTCGAGGGCGCCGCCGCGCTGCATGGCGAACAGTCCGGCGGCACCGTAGTCGCGGCGCAGGAACCCGATCACGAACGCATTCGCCGCTTCCGCCGGCAGACCGAGCGCACCGACGACGAGCGGCGCCAGCCCCCGCTGGATGACCGCGAGGAGATGAGTGACGTCGAGCACGAACAGCAGCAGCGTGCCGAGGATGAACAGCGGCACTGCTTCCTTGAGATACCACTCCGTCCGCGCCAGCACCTTGATGAGGATGTTCGAGAGACGCGGCATCCGCATCGGCGGGAGCTCGACGATGAAGTCGCCGGTCTCACCCGGAACTAGCTTCGACGCGAGAAAGCCGACCAGGAAGATCGTGACCAGCGTGACGCTCAGCCACACCGCGGTCGCGGTCGCGCTCAGCCGGCCGAGCATGGCCATGATCACCGCGAGCTGCGCGGAGCACGGGATGCCGAGGGCCAGCAGGATCGTGACGACGACGCGCTCCTTCTTCGTCTCCAGCACGCGCGTGGTGAGTGTGGCCATCGTGTCGCAGCCGAGGCCGAGCACCATCGGCAGCACGGCCTTGCCGTTGAGTCCCATCCGTTTGAAGACGCGATGCAGCATCACCGCGAGACGCGGCAGGTAGCCCGAGTCTTCGAGGATGCCGAAGAGCGTGAAGAACGTCATCACCACCGGCAGCACGATCGCGATGGCGTAGGTCAGGGCCATGGTGATGACGCCGTACGGTCCGACGAGCAGGTCGCGGATCCACTGGAATGGCACCGCGAAGCTCACGAACCGCGTCGCCCACGGGTTGACGTACGCCTCGAAGATCGACGTCTCGACGAAATCGACGAGCGTCCCCGCGCCGAACTTGCCGACGAACAGCCAGGCGGCGTAAAGCACGCCCAGGAGAATCGGCACGCCCCAGATGCGATGCATGCAGAGCGCGCCCAGACGGTCGCGGCTGCGCGGTCCGGTCTCGGCCATCACCTCGGCTATCAGTGCGTCCACGATGGCCAGACGCGCATTGGTGATGTCCACTACCAGTGCCGGCGAGGCATCGCCGCCGCACAGCTCCGAAAGCGCATCGGCGCGCGACATCCCGCCGCGGCAGAGAAACGCGATGGCTTCCTCGACCGCGGTCGAGTAGCGAACCGTAAGCGGCGAGCGCGTGGGACGAATCGCGTGCCGCTTCAACTTCTCGAGGTTCCAGCGTCGGAGCGCCGACACGGCTACGACCGGCACGCCGAGGCGATCCGCGAGCGCGTCGATCGCGACGGTGGGCGCATCCGGCTCGTCGCTCATGTTCAGGCAGAGCGTGAACGCGATTCCGTGCTCGGCCAGTTGCAGCGACAGCAGCAGCGTGCGCCGCAGATTGCCGATGTCGCCGACTTGCACCACGTCCGCCTCGTTCGACGCGTCCGAGGCGATCAGGAGATCGCGGGTGACCCGTTCCTCGAACGACTGCGGCGCGAGTGTGTTCGTCCCCGGCGTATCAACGACCTCGCGCAGCTCGCCATGGATCTCCGCGAGCGCGCTGGTGATCTCGACGGTCGTGCCCGGGTAGTTCGACACCGTCGCGTAGCGCTGCGTGAGGCGCGTGAAGATGAGCGACTTGCCGACGTTGGGCTGGCCGACTAGCAACAGTTTGCGCGTGGGCAGGAGCTCGAGGACGGCAGCTGGCTGAGACATGATCTCAACGCATCGTGCTGCCGGGTCATCCACGGCCCGGTGATGATCGTCACCCGCGCGGGTGACGCCAATCCTCGCCGCATGTTCGTGCGAGCGGCAAGCTGCATCGCATGAGCGAAGACGTCACATTCTCCATCGTCGGCTCGGGCGGTGACGGCGCGGTCGTCGCGGGAGACCTCGCGGCGATGGCCTGCGCCGCGGTCGGGCTGCATGTCATCAAGACGGAGGCGTACGGTCCGCAGATCCGCGGCGGCGAATCGTCGTCGACCGTGCGCATCTCGCCGGTGCCGATTGCCGCGCAGGGCGACGCGAGCGACGCGCTGATCGTGTTCCGGTTCGCGGACTTTGCCCGCTTCCGCAGCGAGATGCCGCTGGCCGAGGGGTGCATCGTCCTGCACGAGCCGGACGACGCGCCGCCGCCGGAGCTCGCTGCGTTTCGCTGCGTGCCCGTGCCGTTCGGGCAACTGGCGAAAGACGCCGGCGCGCCGGGAGCGAAGAACATCGTCGCCCTCGGACTGCTCGCCGCGATGTTCGCGCTGCCCGTCGACAGCATCCGCACCGCGATGCGCAAACGCTTCCGCAAGCGCGAAGCTTCGATCATCGACGCCAACTTCCGCGCGTTCGACATTGGCTTCTCGTTCCCCTCTCCGCGCTTGCGAGCAGAGACGCAGAGTGAAGGGCAGTCGCGTCTCCTCATGTCTGGCAACGAAGCCACTGCCTTCGCCGCGCTCCACGCCGGCTGCAGCTTCTTCGCCGGCTATCCGATCACGCCTTCCACGGAGATCCTCCAGTTGCTGGGTGAATGGCTGCCGAAGATCGGCGGCACCTGCCTGCAGACCGAGGACGAGCTGGCGGCTATCGGAGCGGTCGTCGGCGCGTCGTTCGCGGGCTCGAAAGCGATGACCGCCACATCCGGGCCCGGCCTGTCGTTGATGTCCGAGATGCTCGGCCTTTCCTCGATCGCCGAGATCCCGAGCGTGGTGGTGAACGTGCAGCGCGGCGGACCGTCGACGGGCATTCCGACGAAGAGCGAACAGTCCGATCTCTTCCACGCCGTCTATGGTGGCCACGGCGACATGCCGCGCGTGGTCCTCGGCTGCTGCGACGTCGAGGACGCGTTCCACACGACCATCGACGCCTTCAACATCGCCGAGGAGTTTCAGTTGCCCGTGATCGTGCTGTCGGATCAGCTCATCGCCCAGCGGCGCGAAACGATCGACGCGGCCTCGCTCGTACACGACGTCGTGCAGCGCCGCGTTCCACAGGAGCCTGATGAGTCGTATCGCCGCTACGCAATGACCGAGGACGGCGTCTCGGCGATGACGGTGCCCGGCATCGCCGGTGGCATGTACCAGACGAACGGGCTGGAACACGACGAGCAGGGTCGTCCGAGCTCGATGTTCATCACGCACGAGCGGATGAATGCGAAACGCCATCGGAAGCTGGACGCAATCGCCGAAAAATACCCGCTCTTCCGGCGCTTCGGCGCGGCCGATGCCGAGGTGGGCATCCTCTGCTGGGGCTCCTCGGCCGGTCCTGTCGCGGAGGCCATCGAAGCGATGAACGCGAAGGGAGCGCGTGTCGCCGCCTTCGTGCCGCGCATCCTGGCGCCGTTGCCGTTGCAGGAGCTGCAGGCCTTCATCGACTCCTGCGCGCGCATCGTCATCATCGAGCTGAGCTACGAAGAGCAGTTCCACCGCTATCTGCGCTCGCTGATCACGCTGCCGCCCGAAACGGACGTACACGCCCGTTCGGGAGCCAAAGCGCTCTCGGTGACGGAAGTGATCGAAGCGGCCGCGGTGCTCGAGGAGGTGACGGCATGACGCACACGGCAACCGAATTCAGGACTGATCTCAAGCCGGTGTGGTGTCCCGGCTGCGGCGACTTCGCCGTGCTCAACTCCGTCCACCGCGCGCTCGCCGCGGCCGGTTGCGCGCCGCACGAGACGATCCTCGTCTCCGGCATCGGCTGCTCCTCGCGGCTGCCGGGGTACGTCGAAACGTACGGCCTGAACTCCCTGCACGGGCGCGCGCTGCCGATCGCCACCGGCGCAAAGCTCGCCGCACCACGCATGACGGTCGTCGCAGTGGGCGGCGACGGCGACGGACTGGCCATCGGCGGCAATCACTTCCTGCACGCCTCCCGGCGCAACGTCGACATCGCCTATTTCATGATGGACAACGAGATCTACGGCCTCACCAAAGGGCAGGCCGGCCCGACCACGCCGACCGGCGACCGGACGAAGTCGACCACGTACGGCAATCCCGATCCATCCATCGATCCCTGCGCGCTGGCCATCGCCTGCGGTGCCTCGTGGGTCGCCCGCGGCTTCTCCGGCGACGTGAAAGGGACGACCGAATTGATGACGCGCGCCATCCAGCATCATGGCTTCGCGTTTCTGAACATCCTCTCGCCGTGCGTCACGTGGCGCGGCGAGGAGCAGCACAAGGAGATCCGCGCGAAGACGCGCCCCGTGCCCGCCGGTCACGATGCGACCAGTCGCGAGGCTGCGATGCGATTCACGGACGAGGGCGAGCACGTCACGACGGGCGTGTTGTACGAGGTGCAGCGTCCCACGCTGCTGGATGAGCTGTCCGACATCGAACTCCGGGCGCGCGGCAACGGCCCGGCGCCGTCGCGCGCCGATTTCCTCGGCGCGTTTGCACTGTGAGGTGAACATGGGAACTGGAATCGGTCTCGCCTTCGCCGCTCTGTTGCTCGTCGCGATGACCATCGTCTTCGCCGGGCTGTACGTCCGATACCGCGGAAAGCGCATCGTCACCTGCCCTGAGACCAACCTGGCGGTGAGTACCGAGATCAACGCGGCGCTCGCCGCCGGCACATGGATCGCGACGCAGCCGCGCTTCGTCGTCACGGCCTGTTCGCGATGGCCCGAGCACGCCGGATGCGCGCAAGCCTGTGCGCTGCAGATCGAGGCCGCTCCTGAAGAGACCCTGGTGCGCACGATCGTGACGCGCTGGTATGCCGAGAGGAACTGCGTCTACTGCGCGAAGCCGATCGCCGACATCGGCGGATTCGTCAGTCCGGCTCTCCTGACCTCGGACGGCGAGTTGTGCGAGTGGGCCGACGTGGCCGCCGACGATCTTCCGCGGTTCCTCGCCAACTCCGTTGCGGTTTGCGCGACGTGCGAGCTGGCCGAGGACTTCCGGCGCCGGTTCCCGGAACGCGTGAGCGACCGAGGTGCGACTTCGCTGCGCAAGCCCATTGCCATCGAGCCACACCGCACCGCCGGAGCCGCATCGTCGTCGGCTGTCTATTGAGGCGCTCATGATCGAGATCGACCGGCTGGGACGACGCTATGGCAGCCGCTGGGCGCTGAGCAACATCTCCGTTCGCATCCGGGATGCTTCGGTGGTCATGGTGGCCGGCCCGAACGGCTCCGGAAAATCGACTCTCTTCCGCATTCTCGCCACCGCCATCCGTCCGCATTGTGGAACCGCAACCATCGACGGCTGGGACCTCGACCGTCATCGCGACGACGTCCGCAAGTCGGTCGCTTTGCTCACCCACGCTTCGTATCTCTACGAGCCGCTGACCGGCCTCGAAAACCTCCGTGTCTTCGCAGACCACCTCGACCGCTCGCGCGACGGCTTGATGCCGCTGCTCGAGCGCGTCGGGCTCGCCTCGCGCGCAAACGATCCCGTCTCTGCCTACTCCGCCGGAATGCGGAAGCGGCTGTCCTTCGCGCGAGTCCTGCTGCAGGAGCCGCGCGTGGTCATGCTCGACGAGCCGTACGGGCAGCTCGATCCCGAGGGGTTCACCCTCGTCGACGAGGTGGTGTGCGAGCTCCGCGAACGCGGCGCCACGGTGCTGATGGCGACCCACCAGCTCGAGCGCGGGACGAAACTCGCCGACAGCATGCTCTTCCTCGAAGCGGGGCGGGTGGTGCGCACGTGCTGAGCGCCGCGATTCGCAAGGAAGTCCTGCTCCAATGGCGAACGAAGAGCGAGATGGTGGCGGTGTTCGTCTTCGGCTCCGCATCGCTGCTGTTGTTCAGCTTCGCCGTCGGACCGGTCGCCGACGCGTTGCGCCAGTTCTCGGCGGGCTTCCTCTGGCTGGCTTTGCTCCTCTCCTCGACGCTCACGCTCAGCGAGAGTTTTCACACTGAGATGGAGCATCGGGCGCTGGAAGGGCTGCTGTTGTTGCCCGCCAGTGCGCGCGACTTCTACTACGGTAAGGCCCTCGCGAACTGGCTCCGCCTGTTCGTTCTCGGCGTCGCGCTCGTCCCGGTGTTGATCGTCCTCTACGACGCCGGCACGCTCCGCATCGCCGAGCTGCTGCTCGTGATCGCCCTCGGCGCCGCCGGTCTCTCCGCCCCCGGCACGCTCTACGCCGCCATGACCGCGCAGCTCCGCGCCAAACAGACGCTCCTCCCTCTGCTCCTCTTCCCGCTCATCGTCCCCGCTCTTCTCGCCTCGGTGAAAGCGACGTCGCTGCTCCTCCTCGGCGACCCGATGGGGCAGGCGCGCTCGTGGATCCTGCTGCTGGTTGCCTTCGACGCGATCTACTGGTCGCTGTGCGGGTTGCTGTTCGGGCGGGTGGTGGAGGAGTAGGGGCGCGAGCACCACACTCATTCGCTCTCGATCTCCACGGCCACGCCAACCGCATTTGCGATCGGCGTGTATATGTCGACTTCCGTCGCAGGCGTCTTCACCGAGACGAGCAGTGCATAACGGACCTTCTCATTGCCGCGGCCGAGCTGCGGACGTTCCTTCCACCAACCTCCAACCGGATAAACCGCGATGTGCCTCCGTGCGGCAAGAGCGGTCGCGGTGCCGCGCCAGATGTCGCTGTGCAGAGATCCCTTGCTCCGCAACATCGGGCCGAGGACCCAATCCTGACTGTCGCTTGCCGTCAGCGCGATCTCCTCGTCCTCTTCACGCGCGAGTTTGTTGATGCGCGCGCGCAGTTCATCGAGTGACTCCACCGGCGTCTGCATATCGAACCGCAAACCGTGCGATGCGTATCGGTGCCTGCGGATCCAGCCGCGCCTCGCCGGGTTCGGCTCGATGAAATACGAAAGCGTTACGCGCAACTCCACTTCAGTCGCCCCGAGGGAACGCAGCGCGTCGACTGGCCACGGGATCTCGTGCACGTGCATCTCGTTCAGTTTCACGTCGCTGCGGCCATCCTGAAGAAACGGCTGGATCTCTGCCTCGGCGATGAGGGTGAGCTCGTGCGAGGCGCTCCACAGCGCACGCTCCAGAGACGGTTCGCCATAGCCGCAGTAGCGGAGACGTCTTTCGACGTCTTGTCGCAGCGAGCCTTGCCCGTATCTGCGCAACATCGTTTCCGTCCACTCCGCCGAGTGAACGAGCAGGCCACGGACAGTCTCTGGCCAAAAGTGTGAATACCTCGTCCGCACGGCACCTGCAATCCGGCCCGCGAGAGCACAGGCCGCACTGGTCTCTCCGGCCGTCGTGAACAGCTTCACAATCGGCTGATGGGAGGTCGTCAGAAGAGACAGCGAGTGACACTGGTCGACAGTCGAACCGTCGGTCGCGCAATTGCCGCCTTCGCACACGATCTCCGGCTTCAGCGGCCATGATGGATTCCACGTGATCGACGTCGAGGTGGAAGGACTCAGATCGCCCGCCTCGGCGACGGGGCGCCATTCCGCGAGTTCCGGTTCTGTGATTTCCCACATCGCGGTGCAAGCACCCACGGTCACGGCATTCCATGCCTGTCCGGGATCGTGCACTTGCTCGGTGGCGAGGTGATCGGGATGCGCGATACGCGCATCGGTGTCGCTATTACCGGCTGAAAGGACGAAGACGCGCGGACCACCGCCTTCGACACCTGCCGCGAGCTGGTCCACCTCTGCTGACCATGTCGAAGGTTGCCCACGATCGCGGAAGTCGCGCGCCGTGATGGTCATCGCAAACACGCGAACGCGATCGGGAGCCGTGATCTCGATCTGATTCACGGCGTCCCGCGTCACCACGCCATGCAGTTCCTCGGGAGTCTGCTCGGGCGGCGGCGGCAGAATCTTCACCGACTCAATCATCGAATGCACGGACACCGGCGCACTGCTGCTCACTGCCGGAGCCAGATCTCCGAAGACCGCCAGGCCAGCCATCTGCGTTCCGTGTCCGATCTGATCGTTCGGCCCCCATTCCGGGCGTGCCGTCAGACGTGTCTTCGGATCGGTGAACCGTTCGAGTAACGGGTGCGCGGCATTCAGCCCGCTGTCGAGCAGGCAGACCGCCGATGGATCCGCATTCACATCGACGCGACCCAGCAGGTCATCGACCCACTCCTTTGCCTCGGGTCCGCGCAGATCGACGAAGAACTCACGCGACTCCTTCGCGCGGCGCAACTCCGCGATCGCGTCCACCACTTCGACGGACGCAGCAAGCTGCTGGGCGGTTCCTCGCGCGAGATACACTCGCCGCTCCGGAAAAGTCAGGAACGACACGGACAACTCGACTCCGACGGCAGGGAGATTGCGTTCGAACTGTTCGACTGCCTCGGGGTCGTCTCGAATCCAGATCTCCCACCGCGCCACGGCATTCGTCGCAGGGAACTCCGCGTCGACGTCCGTCCAGAAGTCGCGGAGTGCCGCAAGGCGAATCGCCGAGATCGGGGCGATCAGAGTTTCGTGTGCAGGCCGGCCCGACTTTTTATTGGTCGATGCGTACTTCTGAACCTTGTGCTCGAAAACCTTGAGCTCACCCTTCGGCACATATACAGTCGCGAGGATCTTGTTTCCGACCTCTCGCGTCGCGACGAGCTCGATGTTCTTCCTCCGGTCTTCGAGCGACTTCAGCGCGTCGACGTACCCGGCTTCGACCTCGAACTGCACATGCATCGCGGACTTGGTGCCGACCACGGCAGCGACCGGAATCGCTTCGGCGCGCTGTCGTGCCTCGTCCTGCAGCTTTTGAAGCTCGCCAAGGAGCTTCTGTGCATGCGCGTACCTGTTGCGCTGCGGGAGAGCTTTCGCCTCGCCGCCGCCTCCTCGGCGCTGAAAGCTCTCCGGCTCCGGTTGGGCTGTGAGTACGATGTGGGGCAGTCGCTGAAGCGGCAATCCGGGCCTCGCGCTGTGCTACGTCCGTCTCGGCACCGACTTCCGCTCCGCGATCAAGCGCAGCAGCATCGGAGTCGTGACCTGGTGAGAGCCGGTGAGCACTGCTTCTTTCGCGGCATCTTCGCACGCGCGAATAATGTCAGCATAGCTGAGGCCCGCGGCCTCGTCTGCCACGCGATTCCAGTCGACTTGGTCGGTAGGCAGCGAGTTGAATCGTGAGCGCAGCGTGCGCAGGACCAATTCGCCCGCGGGAACGTCATACTGAACCACGTCGTCGAAACGGCGGAACAACGCCGGATCGAGCAGCTCCGGATGATTCGTGGCCGCAACGATCAGCGAGCCCGGATCGGCTTCTTCCAGCATCGAGAGAAACGAGTTCAGGATGCGCCGCACTTCGCCGACGTCGTTCGAGACGCGGCGCTGTCCGCCGATCGCGTCGAACTCATCGAAGAGGTACACGCCCCGCGTGCGTCTCATCGCGTCGAAGACGAGACGCAACTTCGCCGCGGTCTCACCCATGAACTTGGTGATCAGGCCATCCAGCATGATCGCGAAGAGCGGCAGGCGGAGCTCCCCTGCCAGAGCTTTCGCGGTCAACGTCTTGCCGGAACCGGGCGGTCCCGTCAGAAGCAGCTTCGCCCGAGGTTGGAGGCCATGGTCACGGAGTTTCGATTGCTGCCGCTGTTCGAGAATTACGCGACGTAGACGGCCTTCGGTCTCGTCGGCGAGAATCATGTCGACGAGCCGAATCTCCGGGTAGGAGACCGAGAGAATCCCCGCCAGCTCACCCTTCGGCTGGACGAGCGGGATCGGCTGCCGCTCCGGCGCGATGCGGTGGCGCGCGCGGATCGCGTCCAGCAGCTCGCGCATCTCGTTCGCCAGCTTTCCGTGGCCGAGACGCGCCTCGTGTGCGGCCATCTGCAGCCCGATCGAATACAGCCTCTCCTCGTCCCCTTCCTCGAGGCTCTTCAGCAAGGCTTTCAACTGCGATCCGGTCGCCATGACACACACCTCCCCATGAGAACGGGGAGTCTCTCGGTTGATTCTACGGCAGCTGTCACGACTCGTCTCAGCGTTTGCCAGATTCAGGCAGGTGACGGCTGTCACCTCCTCCCGTGACCCCCGCTCCCGCGCCCCCGCCCGTCACGCCACAACATGGCGTGCATGAAGCCGAACCTCTCCGCCTCCGACGTCATGCGGCGCAGAACGCGTCGCTTCGTCGTCCTCGCCCTTGCTGTCGCCGCACTCGCCTTCCTCGCCATTGCCGCCGGCGGCATCAACGACAACCTCGTCTACTACTGGACACCTACCGATCTTCGCGCTGCCGGCAACAAGGCGTACGGCGCGACGATCCGTCTGGGCGGGATGGTCTCCGCCGGCTCGATCCGCCATCACAGCGGAACCACCGGTGTCGAGTTCGACGTGAAAGACGCCAACGCGATCGTACGCGTGAAGTCGTCCGGCGTGCCGCCGCAGATGTTCCGCGACAACATCGGCGTCGTCGTCGAAGAGACGATGACCCGCAGTGGCACGTTCGAGTGCCATCGCCTGATGGTCTCGCACAACAACGAGTACAAGGCGCCGCAAGCCGGTCAACATCCGACGAATGGCAAGGAGCTCGAGAAACTCATGCGCACCACGGAGGGACTGTGATCACCACCGCCGCACTGGGGCGTCTGCTCATCCTCGGCGCCCTGCTCGTTTCCACCGCCGGCGCGTTCCTCGGCTTCGCCTCGGGCGCGAAACGTTCCGAGGAGGGATTGCGGTGGTCGCGCCGCCTCGCCTACGCATTCGGCGCGCTGATGCTCGTCGCGACGCTGGTCATGGAGCACGCGCTGCTCCGCCACGACTTCAGTGTCTCGTACGTCGCGCATGTCGGCTCGCGCGACGTTCCGGTGTGGGTGACGATCGTCAGCCTCTGGTCCTCGCTCGAAGGCTCGATCCTCTTCTGGGGCCTGGTTCTCGGCCTCTACATCGCCGCGGCCACGCGCTTCACCAGCCGCGGCAATGAAGAGGCGATGCCGTATGCGATCGGCACCTGGCTCGCGTGCGGCTCGTTCTTCAGCTTCCTCATCGCCGGTCCCGCGAATCCATTCCTGACGATGTCGCCCGCGCCGCTCGACGGCCCCGGTCCGAATCCGCTCCTGCAGAACCACGTGCTGATGGTCGCGCACCCGCCGCTGCTCTATCTCGGCTACGTCGGCATGACCATCCCGTTCGGCTTCGCCGTGGCCGCACTGCTGCGCGGCAAGATCGGCCCGACCCTCGTGCGCGCCATGCGCAACTCGCTGCTGCTCTCGTGGATCTTCCTCTCCATCGCCATCATGCTCGGCGGCTGGTGGGCGTACGAGGTCCTCGGCTGGGGCGGTTACTGGGCCTGGGATCCGGTCGAAAACGCGTCGCTCCTGCCGTGGCTCACCGCGACGGCCGCGCTGCACAGCGCGATGGTGATGCAGCGCCGCGGCGTCCTCAAAGGATGGACGCTGACGCTCGTCCTCTCGTCCTTCCTCCTCACCATCCTCGGCACGTTCATGACGCGCTCCGGCGTCTTCAACTCCGTGCATTCGTTCACCCAGAGCGCGATCGGCCCGACCATCCTCGTGTTCCTCGCGGCGGTGTTGATCGGCTCCGTGACGCTGCTCGCACTGCGCATCGACACCCTCGAAAGCGAAGGGCGCATCGACGCGCCGGTCAGCCGCGAAGGAACGTTCCTCCTCAACAACCTCCTGCTCGTGCTGTTCACGTTCACGGTGCTCGTCGGCACGGTCTTCCCGCTCGTCGTCGAAGCCGTGAACGGAAAGCAGATGAGCGTCGGGCGGCCGTACTTTGATTCGATGGTCGTGCCGATGGGGGTCGCACTGCTGTTCCTCCTCGGCATCGGACCTGCGCTGCCGTGGGGACGCGCGTCGCGCGAAGAGATCCGCCGCGCGCTCCTGCCGCCGCTCGCCGGCGGAATCGCGCTGCTCGTCGTCGGCGTGATTTTCGGCGCCCGCAATCCGTGGACGATCGTCACGCTCTTTGCCGGCGGCTACGCGCTGCAGGTGACGCTCGTGCAGCTCGCGAAGCTGCGTCACAGCCGCCGCAGCTTCGGCGCGTACGTGATCCACGTCGGCGTCGCAATTGCCATCGTCGCCATCGCCATCTCGAGCACGATGCGCACGCAGCGCGAAGTCATGCTGCAGCAGGGGCAGTCCGCGACGATCGGCGCGTACACGGTCACGTTCAACGGAACGGAAGAGCGCAGCGAGCCGCATCGCACGTCGTCGGTTGCGCGCATCGCGGTGGCGAAGGACGGACGCGCGGTGACGACGCTCGAGCCGCGCATGAACCAGTACGAAATGATGCGCGAGCCGATCGGCACGCCGGACGTGCACTCCACGATCGGCGGCGATCTCTACATCTCCATCGTCAGCCTCGAAGCGAATCGCGCCGGACTTCTGCTCATCGTGACGCCGCTCGTGTCGTGGATCTGGATCGCCGTGCTGCTGATGGCGGCCGGCGGGTTCATCGCGCTCGTTCAATTCCCGCGATTCGCTGCGAAGACCGCCGCGAAATCGCTCGTCGAAGCGAAGGCCACACCATGAACCGCTTCGTCCTCTCCACCGGCGCCGTCATCACCGCCGCACTCGTGGCCGTCCTGATGTCCGGCCTCGGCCGCGATCCGAAGCACATCGACTCGCCGCTCCTCGGCAACGCGGCACCGCACTTCGTCATGAAGAGCGTCGGCTCCGCCGAAACGATCGACATCGCGAAGTTCCGCGGTAAGCCGGTGGTACTCAACTTCTGGGCGACGTGGTGCGCCCCCTGCTGGGAAGAGCATCCCGTCCTCAACGAAACCGCGCGCGCGCACCCCGAGGTGCAATTCCTCGGCGTCGTCTTCCAGGATGAGGAAGCGAAAATCCAGGACTTCCTGCGCAGGCGCGGCGCGGCGTATCCGACCGTGATCGACGACGGCGGCAGGGCCGCCATCGCGTACGGCGTCGGCGGCGTCCCCGAGACGTTCATCCTCGACGCGAACGGCACCATCGTCGTGAAACACGACGGGCCGGTTTCGCAGGAGCAACTGCAGTCCTATCTCGCCGAGGTGGTGCGGAAATGATTCTCGCGCTGATTCTGCTGCTCCTCGATGCACCGCGGGCCACCCCGCTGCAAGGCCCGGCACTCGAACAACGGACGCAGGAGATCGCGTCCGGCCTGCGCTGCCCCGTGTGCCAGGGGCTCTCCATCGCCGACTCACCGTCCGAGATGGCCGTCAATATGAAGGCCGAGGTGCGATCGATGCTCGCGAAGGGCTACACGCGCGAACAGATCGAGACCTACTTCGTCCGCTCCTACGGCGAGTTCGTGCTGCTCGAGCCGAAGTTCCAGGGCGTGAATGCGCTCGTCTGGATCTTGCCCATCGCGGCCCTCATCCTCGGCGCATTCGCCGTCCGGAGAGTGCTCCGCAAACTGACGGCAGCGCCGCCATCCCAACCGCGCGTCAGCGCAGACGACCCCGACCTCGCCCGCGTGCGCGAGCTCGTGAAAGGAGCCACACCATGAACGCTTCGACGGACTGGGGAAGCGCACTGGCCATTCTCGCAGCCGGCCTGATCCTCGGGTCGCTGGTCTTCTTCGTCGCGCGGCGCCGCAAAGCCTCCACGACCCCCAAGCGCGCCGCGCTCGAAGCACGCCGCGATGCGCTCGTACAGCAACTCCGCGACCTCGGCGACGACGTCGCCGGCGACGAACGCGCCTGGCTCGAGCGCGAGACCGCCGATGTTTTGCGCGCGCTCGACCGCCTGCCCGCCGCGGCGAATACCGAACCGGACGCGCCGCCTCCGCGTCGCACGTCCGCGACCGCGGGATTCGTCTACGGCGTGGTCTGCACGCTCCTCGCCGGCGGCATCGTCTACTACCTCTCCACCTTCGCCACCGACCGCACGCCGCCGGCGGACGTCGAACAAAACATCGCCCAGGCCAAAGACGCGTTCGCGCGCAACGACCTCACGGCAGTCTTCGAGCTGACGAAGGCCGTGCTCGATCAGAAACCGGACGAGCCCCGCGCACTGACGTACAACGCCGTCGCCCGCATGGCCCGAGGAGAGCTCGACCAGGCCCGCGCACAACTCGAAAAGGCCACGCAGCGCGATCCGAAACTTCTCGACGCCTGGGTCGCCCTCGCCTCCGTACGCACGCAGTCCGGCGACAAAGCCGGCGCCAACGCCGCGATCGAATCTGCCATCAAGCAGCATCCCGAAGAAGAGCAGCAACTCCGCGGCGTCTTCGCTGAGATCCAGAAGCCGCCCGCCCAGTTGCCTCCCGATCATCCGCCGATGCCCGGCCGGGGCACCGCCACGCCACCCGCTGCAGTCGTGTCGCAACCCATCCAGCTCACGCTCGCTCTCGACCCGTCGTCGAAGGTCACGAGCGGCATCATCTACGTCATCGCCCGCGGCGGAGAGGCCGGCCATCCCGTGGCCGTGAAGCGCATCGAGACGAACGCGTTCCCGCTCACCGTCAACTTCGGCGGCGACGACACGATGATGGGCGCGACGCTGCCCGAGAAGATCCGCCTCGAAGCGCGCCTCGACTCCGACGGCGACGCCGGCACCAACGACCCCGCCGACCCGCGCGCCTCCGCCGACGGCGTGAGCGCCGGCTCGGCCGTCACGCTGACCCTGGCGCGTGCGAACTGACCAAGGGGGACGACCGGGGGCCTCCGGCGGCCGGGGTCACGGACCCCGGACCCCGTTGGTTGGCCTAGCCTCCACTTCGACAGTCGGGCAAGTAACCACAGATCTCCCCGTGGAGGCTGGGCCAACCAAGTGGGGTCTGGGGCCCTCGGCCCAGCCGCCGGAGGCCTCTCGTCGTTCCCCCGTCACCTCACGCCGCCCAGTGCGCCAGCGCACAACGCCGAGTGGCCGCTGCCACTCCGCCGCCGCGAAGCGCCCGCTACATTCGCCTCATGAGCACCATCGCGCAACGACTCGAGCAGACCGGCAGCAGCCGGCGCGACTTCCTCACCTTCTGCGGAAAGCTGATGGTGACCGCGCCCTTCGGACTCGCAATCACCAGCTTCGTGACTCCTGAAGCCGTCGCGCAGGCAGTCGGCGCCGCGCGGAGGCCATCCGTCATCTGGCTGCACATGCAGGACTGCACCGGGTGCACCGAGACCCTCCTGCGCACCTCCCAGCCCGACCTCGCCACGCTCCTCTTCGACATCATCTCCCTCGACTATCACGAGACCGTGATGGCCGCGTCCGGACACGACGCCGAGCTCGCGTTGAAGGACGCCATGGCGCAGAACGACGGCAAGTACATCCTCGTCGTCGAAGGCTCCATCCCCACCAAAGACGCCGGCGTCTACCTCAAGATCGCCGGGCGCAAAGGCACCGAGCTCCTCGAGGACGTGGCGTCGCACGCGGCTGCCGTGATCGCCATCGGCTCCTGCTCGGCGTGGGGCGGCGTCCCCTCGGCCGGCCCGAACCCGACTGGTGCGGTCAGTGTCGATGCCCTCATCAAAGACAAGCCGGTCATCAATCTCCCCGGCTGCCCGCCGAACCCGTACATCCTCCTGGCCACCGTCCTCGAATACGCCGCCACCGGCAAGCTGCCCGCCGTCGACGCCTTCAAACGTCCGAAGTTCGCCTTCGACCGCGTCATCCACGATCATTGTCCGCGCCGCCCGCATTTCGACGCGGGCCGCTTCGCCAAGGAGTTCGGCGACGACGGCCATCGCCAGGGCTGGTGCCTCTACCGCCTCGGCTGCAAGGGTCCCGTCACGCACGCATCGTGCTCGACGCGCCACTTCAACGAAGTCGTCGACGCCTGGCCGATCGGCATCGGCGCCCCCTGCTTCGGCTGCGCCGAGAAATCGGTCGGCTACTCGCTACCGCTCTTCTCCCTCGCGCCGATCAACAAGGCCACACCGTCCGCGATGTACCCGCCGATCGAGACCTCGCGTGGCATCGTCGAAGGTGCCGCCGCCGGCACGGCCGGCCTGATCGGCGGCGTGCTCCTCGGCGCCGGATACGTCGCCGCGCGCAAGCTCGACTCCACGCCACAGGAGCCGCCTTCGGATCCGGGAGACGCGTCGTGAGCGTCAGCCGCCGCGATCTCTTTCGCACGATCGGCACTGCCTCGGCCACCGCGGTCGTGGCGAGCCTTCCGGCCGCGGCGGCGGAAACGCGCACGGCACCCGCGGACGCACTCGGCCTGCTGTACGACACCACCGTCTGCATCGGATGCAAAGCGTGCGTCGCGGCGTGTACGGCGGCGAACAACCTCGAGCCCGACACCGAGATGTCCGGCGGCATCTGGCAGATGCCCACCGATCTGAACGCCCAGACCAAGAACATCATCCAGCTCTACCGCTCGCCCGACGGCGCCGAGTCGTCGTTCATGAAGCGGCAGTGCATGCAGTGCGTCGACCCCGCCTGCGCCTCGGCCTGTCCGTTCAGCGCATTGGCGAAGGGAAAATTCGGCATCGTCGAATGGGAGCCGAGCCGCTGCATCGGCTGCCGCTTCTGCGAGATCAGTTGTCCGTTCGACGTCCCCCGCTTCGAGTGGGCGAAGTTCAATCCGAAGATCGTCAAGTGCGAGCTGTGCCGGCATCGACTGCCGGAAGGGTTGCAGCCCGCGTGCACCGAGGTGTGTCCGGTGGGCGCGGTGGTCTTCGGGACGCGCGCCGACCTGTTGCGGGAAGCGCATCGCCGCATTGCAGCGAACCCCGGCAAGTACTACCAGGACCGCGTCTACGGCGAGCACGACCTCGGCGGCACGCAGGTCGTCTATCTCTCGCATGTTCCGTTCGCGAAGATCGGATTACCCGAGGTCGGGAACGAGTCGCGCGCCCATTACGGCGAGAAAGTCCACGGCGTCGTCTACAAAGGAATGGTCGTCCCGACCGTCGTCTATGCCGGGCTGGCCTTCCTCATGCGCCGGCGCTTCAAAGTCCACGAAGACGAAGCCGCGCACCACAACCGTGAGGACCAGTTATGAAGACCGCCCGCTGGAACTACGCCGTGCCGGTACGCGGGCCGCTCGTCACCGCACCGCTGGTCTTCTTCTCGATCCTCGCCGCCATCGCGCTGGCGCTGTCCGTATGGCGCCTGTTCGGCGGACTCGCGTTCACCGGCATGAACGACGACTACGCGATCGGCGTCTGGAAGACCTTCAACGTCATGACCCTGACCGCCCTCGGTTCGTCGGCTCTCGCCGTCGGCATGACCACCTGGATCTTCAATCAGCGGCAGCTTCACGTCGTCATGCGCGCCGCGCTGACGTCGAGCATCCTCTTCTACGGCACCGGCATGTTCGCCCTCGGCTTCGACGTCGGCCGGCCGTGGAACTTCTACCACGTGATCCTTCCGTGGAACTGGAACCTGCACAGCGCGCTGCTCGAAGTCTCCGTCTGCATGACCGCGTACGTCGCGATCTTCCTGCTGTACGAAAACCTCCCCGCCGTCCTGCCGAAGCGCTGGTTCGACCGCATCAAACCGCTCTATCCCTACATGGTCGCCGCGGCGTTCCTCCTGCCGGCCATGCACCAGTCGTCCCTCGGCTCGCTGATGGTCATCGCCGGGACGAAAGTGCATCCGCTCTGGCAGACCCAGATGCTGCCGGCGTTCTACCTGATGCAGGCCATCGTCTGCGGCTTCGCGTCGCTGATCGTGATCCTCATCGTCGCCTGCCTGGCCTGGAAGCGGCCGCTCGACGTCCCGATCCTGGCCACGCTGGCGAAGTTCATGGCCTGGTCGTCGATCGTCTTCGTCGTCGCCCGCTATGCCGACGTCGTCATCCGCGGCCGCCTCGGGCTCGCGTTCGCCCCCGACTGGTATTCGGTGCTGTTCCACGGCGAGAACCTGTTCGTGCTCGTCCCCGCGCTCGTGCTGCTGAGTGAGCGGCTCCGCCACATCCCGCGCGTCCTCTTCCTGGGCGCGGCCGCGACGGCGATCGGCGGCCTCGTCTATCGCTTCAGCCCGACCACGCTCGCGTTCCGGTATGGCCGCTCCTCGATCTACTTCCCCAGCACCGAAGAGCTGCTCATGTGCGTCGGCTACATCGGACTGGCCATCGCCCTGTTCATCCTCGTCGTCCGCCGTTTCGCGATTCTTCCTGATCGCGTCTCCGAGCCCGACCGCATTCCTGATTGAGGCAAAACAATGTCGAAGCGAATCACCATCGATCCGATCACCCGCATTGAAGGACACCTTCGCATCGACGTGGAGGTCGATCAGGGCAAAGTGCAGAAGGCCTGGGCATCTTCAACGATGTTCCGCGGCATCGAGCGCATCCTCCTCGGCCGCGATCCGCGCGAGGCGTGGCTCTTCACCCAGCGCTTCTGCGGCGTCTGCACTACCGTGCACGCGCTTGCCTCCGTGCGCGCCGTCGAAGACGCACTCGACCTCGAGATCCCCCTCAACGCCCAGTACATCCGCAACCTGATCCTGATCGCACATGCATTGCACGACCACGTCGTCCACTTCTATCAACTATCCGCGCTCGACTGGGTCGACGTGACCCAGGTCCTCAAAGCCGATCCCAACAAAGCCGCGTCGATTGCGGAGAGCCTCTCCGACTGGACCGACAACTCCGCCAAACAGATGGCCGCCGTGAAGCAGCGCGTGGCGGGCCTGGTCGGGAGCGGCCAGCTCGGGCCGTTTGCTCACGGCTACTGGGGCCATCCGGCCATGAAGCTCCCGCCGGAGATCAACCTCATCGCCGTCTCCCACTACCTGCAGGCGCTTGAGTACCAGCGCTACTCCAACCAGGTCGTGGCCATGCTCGGCGGCAAGACCCCCCACATCCAGAACGTCGCCGTCGGCGGCGTCGCCAACGCCATCAACCTCGAGAGCGAAGCCGCGCTGAACGTCGACCGCCTCTTCCAGATGAAATCGCTGCTCGAGAAGATCATCTCGTTCGTCCAGAACGTCTACGTCCCCGACGTCTGCGCCATCGCCGGCTTCTACCCCGACTGGTTCTCCTACGGCGCCGGCGTGACCAACTACCTCTCCGTCCCCGACCTTCCACTCGACGGCATGAGCACCCAGTTCGAGCTCCCCGGCGGCTTCATCCCCAACGGCGACCTCTCGAAGCTCGTCCCCATCACCGGCCAGAAAGACGAGACCTGGCGCCGCGCCGTCACCGAAGACAGCGCCCACGCCTGGTACAAAGGCGGCGGCCCATTACATCCGTGGAAAGGCGAGACCGATCCCGAGCCCACCGAGTGGGATGAAGAGAAGAAATACTCCTGGGTCAAAGCCCCGCGCTACAACGGCCAGCCCGCGCAGGTCGGCCCGCTCGCGAACGTCCTGGTCGGCTACGCGCAGGGCAACCCGCTGATGAAGAAGTGGACCGACGCCGCGCTCGACAAGATCTCCGCCATCGCCCACGTCCGCGCCACCCCGGCCATGCTCCACTCCACCCTCGGCCGCCACGGCGCCCGCGCCATCCGCGCCGCCGTCCTCTCCGAGCTGGCCATGAAGCAATGGCAGCTCCTCACCGACAGCATCCTCAAAGGCGACACCACGATCTACAACAAGCCCGAGTTCCCCAAAGGCATTGTCGAAGGCGTCGGCTTCCACGAAGCCCCCCGCGGCGTCCTCTCCCACTGGGTCGTCATCGAAGACGGCACCATCAAGAACTACCAGGCCGTCGTCCCAACGACGTGGAACGCCAGCCCCCGCGACACCGGCGGCACCCTCGGCCCCTACGAGTCGTCTCTCCTGCAGAACCCCGTCGCCGACCCCGAACACCCCCTCGAAGTCCTCCGCACCATCCACTCCTTCGACCCCTGCATGGCCTGCGCGGTCCACACCTTCGACCCCTCCGGCCGCAACATCGCAAAGGTGAAGGTCTTGTGAAGACGGCCATCTACGGCATCGGCAACATCCTCTTAGGAGATGACGGCGTCGGCCCTGCCGTCGTACGCTATCTATCCGCGAATTACACGCTCCCCCCCGACACCACCCTCGAAGACCTCGGCACCCCCTCCCTCGACCTCCCCGCCTACCTCGCCGGCTACGACCGCGTCATCTTCATCGACGCCGTCGCTTTGGACGCGGCCCCCGGGACCGTTCGCGTGTTCTCGCGCGACGAGATCACCTCCGTCCCCACCGGCATCCGCGTCAGCCCCCACGAACCCACCATCAACGACGCCCTCATCGTCCTCGACTTCGCCGGCACCGCGCCGCGCGACGTGGTGCTGGTGGGGGTGGTACCGGAGACGCTGGAGGGTGGGATGGCGCTGTCGCCGCGGGTGGCGGGGGCGGTGGGGCGGGCGGGGGAGGTGGTGCGGGAGGAACTAGCGACGATCGCTACTTCTTCATCGGCAACACATCGCCGAAGTAACCAGACAGCTGATTCTGCTCCCACGTATCCGCCGTGAACGGCTGATGGTTTAGCCCCGCGATGTTCACGAGTCGGTCGAGCGCAGCGACAACCGGCCGCCGGGCGTTTCCCTGCGCATCGAACTCACTGCTGCTATTCGCCGCAACACGATCGACCAACGCCGAACCCATCGCCGGCTTCGACAGCGAATGCCCGGTGCGGTCCCGGTACATCGCGGCCAAAGCATTGCCGCGTTTGATCGCACGGGCAGCGGCGACGTCGGCCGGCGAGAAGATCGCGGCGCCCTTCGCGACGGCTGTCATCGCGGTCGCGAGTTCGCCGTCGTCGAAATTGGCAAATTCGAAATTCGGCTTGAACACGACGAAGTGGTCGGGGCGGATCATGGTGCGACGAGAAAAATACTTGGATGGCGCCTGAATGAGCCGTTGCCGGAGATCCGCGACATTGCCCTCGTCGTCAAGAACGATGAACACGACGGTCTGCCGATAGTGGTATTCCTCGATGAATCGCTCGAGTGCACCGAGCCGGTCCATCCGTCTTCCTTCGAACTCCCCAACGCCTCCCAGCTTTCGAACCTCGATGCCAAGGACCGTCAAGCGATGCCCCAACACCTTTTCGATGATCTGAACGAATGCGGTCTCCTCCGTCGTCCCCTCGACGACGAGGATCGCCTTAGGCCGAGGGTTGAGATGAAAGCGATTCGCAAGGAACTCGAGATGACGCAGCTCGTCTGCTGTAACGCCTTTGCCATAGAGATCATCGCGCTTCCAGTGATGATCCTCATCAGGGCGATGCAGTTCTTCCTCCGTCACGTCGCGGTAGAACAATCGCAACATGTGCTCCATCGCATAGACCGTTTGTGCGTACAGCGCCTTTCCTTTCAGCCGCTGTTTCTGGTTCAGCGCAACATAGGTGACGAGGTCGTACCAGTCCCTCAGTGGATCCTGGTGCTGCGCATCGAACTGCGCGGTCAGCTGCATTTCGCGCAGCAACGATGACTCGACGTCGAGCAGGGCGAGATGCGCTTTGGCATCGAAGCCTCTCGAATACTTGTGCCACTTCCAGTCACGATTCAGCGCGCCCGACACCGTGATCGTTCTCCGGTCGCCCTGCGTATGTGGCCAGTAGCGGTTCGAAATGGCCTGACAGAGGAACGCGATTTTTTCGCGCTGCCCTTCTTCTCGCTCGTTCACGAGCATGTTTGCGACGCGCTTCATCTCCATGACGTGCGCCTGCCAGTCTTGATCCGACCATTCGTGCACGACATCGAACGGAACCCTGCACGTCATCGACGTGACGTAGAACCACAGCGGAAGGATCTGAAAGGGTGAGTAATAGGTCTGAACGGCTTGGTCACCGTCAGCGTCGATGAACGTGCGCCACGGCTCGAACGGCCGGGTTGCCGGGTCCCAAAGGTACCCTTCGTCGAGCCAGCTCAGGGCATAGTCGCGGCGGAACCAGAAGTGCGCGTACTCTTCGCGAGTCGCGCCTGACCAAACCTCGTTCTCCTCGAGCGTGCCGAGATCCCGATAGGCACGACCTTCGTCGACGTACTCGATCTTGCGAATGAGTTTCACGAAGCGCACGCGAGCCAACGGATAGAACAACCCCGCTCGCTCCAGACTCTCCAGACGCGACTCATCCACGTCGAGGTCGCGATCGCGACAGTACCTCACGAAGTCCGATGCCGACAGCGGCCGGCACAGTTGAAAGAGATCGTTTTCGATCAGAAATCGAAGGCGTTTCTCGGGCTCGATCATGACAGCGGAGGAGTCTAGCCTGCCTCTCTTCCGCCCCGCGTCGTAGACACCACACCACGGCCCACGAACCCACCATCAACGACGCCTCATCGGCCTCGGCTTCGCCGGCACCGCGCCGCGCGAGGTCGTGGTGATGGGGGTGGTGCCGGAGACGCTGGAGGGTGGGATGACGCTGTCGCCGCGGGTGGCGGGGGCGGTGGGGCGGGCGGGGGAGGTGGTGCTAGGGTGGCGAAAAGCATGATAGCGGCGGTGCCCGCCGTCCGTGTCGCTTAGCTAGCAATGCGAGACTTGGGACTCCTTTCGAAGAACTGCCCGCTCCGCAACCGAATGGACCATCTTGCACGGCACCACATCAGTGCACGCGGCTACCGCATGTCGCCCGACTATCTTCTTGAGTCGGTGCGGCGAGACACAACTGGGCGTGGCCTGAATGCGATCGGCGGCGCTGCGAGATACCAATGAACTCCTATCGCCGCGGACACTCCTGATCGTCCTCTCTCAGGGCTCTTGCAAGTCGACACGCGTCTGCGGCGCTCGCATCAGCCGGCGAACCGACCGGGCGGGGGCCACGTCCGGTGCAATACGCACATAGCTCGTCCACAAAGGCCTTCTTGTTCTCGCTGAGATCTGCGGCGAACAACACGGTGCTGATCCGATGCTCCTTTTGCCTATCTTGCGCGAACGTCGCAGTCAGGCTAGCACGATGGTGCAGCCATATCAGCGACCGGTGTTCAGCGAACAACGTCTTGGGACCGCATGGAACGAACACCACGTGCACGGCCTGATTGAGTGTATAGCGTGCTTGTCGACGCATCTCTTCATAGGCGGCAGAGCCTAATCGGCTATATTCCGACGGTGCTGGCGAGCGGTATTCGTACGGCTGAATCGACAGCCTCGCAGCGTCGGACTCTTCGAATTGAAAAGCGTCCTCGCCGAACCAGCCGCCACGAATCTCAGGACAGTCAACTTTGACATCATTGACAAGGAACTGGCGCACGCTCCACATCCGTGCATACGAGAGGTCCATATTAGTTTTGGGGTTGCCAACGGTGCTAGCCTTCCCGATGATGAAAAGCATGCCTCCGCGATCGACGTTCTGCTTGAGCGACATCAGCTGATCACGCTTCGATCCTGAGCCGCGAATATCCCAATCGAGCACTGTCTTGATCGATGTTTGCTTCATCGGAAAAAACACGTGGCGGACGACTAACCTAGGGCTGCTCAGGATGCCAATCAGCGTCGCGCGATCGATCGTTTCACCATCGACTGCCTTGATGACGTCAGGATGGCATATTGTCCCGCAGCCGTAATAGACGTACGCGAGCGCTCGCAGCAGATCGCTCTTTTGGCACACGTTGAAATCGTCTTGCGCGCGACTTTGTGGCGCACCACACAGCATAAACATCACCACAAGTACGGCCCGACTAGAAAACTTGTTCACGGTCGCCTCCATAAATTCTACTTCCCTTTTGGAAGACCAATGATTCGTACGCCGCCATATCTTACGGCTTGGGTTTCGCTTGAGAGCCGCCGCCACACTCCACACGCCATGCCGCATCGACGAGCTCATGTTGCGACCGACATCCGCAAAGTGCCGGGGCAACCCGACTGCTTTCACGACCAACAGCATCGAGTGCGCACGCAAGTGCCGCGTATGCTTCACGCCTAAAAATCGCACCGCGGTATGAAAACACCATCATGCCGCTACGATCGAATATCGCAAAGAATGGAGGTGCGTTTGCGCTGCTTCCAAATCGGTTTAACAGTTCCGCCGAACCACTGTCCAGGCCCCGCACAACATACGTGCGATCGGCTCGAAGGAATGGTGCCTTACGCTGTGCGGTGGTGGCGACGTATCGCGCCACGTCGTCGAGCGGCGTGCTGTCGCGCTCAAACGCGATCCCGAGAAACCGGACGCCCTTGCCGTGGGTGTCGTGCAGTTCTTGCAGGTGTGGCCAATCCGCTTCACAAGGGCCGCACCAGGTGCCCCAGACGTAGAACAGGATCGGCCGTACGCGATTTAACTCTTGCAACCACGGGGCCGCGAGCGATGCGTTGTCGCGTGATTTTAGCGAAAGTGCTGGTCCGCGCAGGTCGCGCAGACGAACTCCTGTCGGTCCACGCGATGTCGTGGATGATTGATCAGGCGGAGCGGAACGCGTAATCGGATTAGGCGGTGACGTTGAGGCCGGAGCTGCCGGTTTGGGCTTCGCCGGCTCAGCTCCAGCAGGCGGAGGCGCTGGCCCCTGTGCTTTCGGCGCAGATTTGTCCTTGATGTCGTCGCAGGCACTTTCGTCGACGGTGCGCAAAGCTTCCGAAAGCACGAGACCCGCGAAAATGCCAGCGTCGGCTTCTGCCGAGTCAAGTTTGACGACCCAGCGAAGGTGGTGCTGCGCGTCGAAAACAGTCGCTACCACGTCGGCGTCAAGTTTCGCGGACCAAGTGTCGTCGACGCCTCGCCCCCGCGCCCGCAGAAGGTCGGTATCTCCGATAAATTGCGGCACGTTCGGGATTCCCGACAACCCGATTCCGTCAGGCAACCGCTCGGCGCCGGATGACCGTGAAGCGTGGAAGAAGAGCGCACACCGTACCATTCGATGAGAACAAACATCAGATATCGCGCGGAGAGATTCCTCGTGCCGCGTAGCAATCGCGCGCAATTGTGGTTGTATGTAGGGCGCGAAGATGAGGACGCGGGTCGTGTTGGGGTCATGCAGCCGCTTCTTGTTGGCGGCAGCGCCCTCGGGCAGCGCATCGCGCAGTTCTGAAGCGTCGATGAAAGCGCCAAAGGCGCGAAATGAGCTGCGTTCATCGGGACAGCCATGAAAAAGTGAATACTGTGAGCGTACGCCAAAGGGAATGTCGGAAGCGGCGGGCGAAGTTGCCGCCGGTTGGGCAGCTGAAGTGCGCGCGAGTGCTAACACCACAACGATTTGAGCGGCCAAGCGACGACACGAGCGAATTGCTCCCCGAACCGCACGCTCGCTAGCTCCGACGCGCGTTTCTGAAGATTCCATAGCTGCATGGTGCATTATCGTCGCCCATCCGTCGCTCTCACGATAGCTATGTGTGACAGCAGAATGCTCGGTGCCACATACGGCACGTTAAAGCGATCATTGTTCAGCCGCCGGCCAGCATTTGCAATTCGCGTCTGGCCCGGTGTAGCCCGGAGGGCACATATTCTTCGGCGCGTAGACGCCCGGTGCAACTTCAACTCTACGCTGATCGCACGGAACGGCGCTTCGATCGACGGGCCGCTCAGGCAGCACATCGTCAGCAGCAACTGGCGGCGCGTCAATCCGTGGTTCTTCTGGCGCGGGCGTGCTTGGTTCGTGAGTTTCAACTATGCCTGTAGAATCGCCATCGCCGGCCGAGATGGCTGTATCCGTCTGTGTCGAAGTACTGGGCGGCTCGTCTTGCCTCTCGAGCGGAGCACCAACGACGATGGTGATTGGCAGTACGCTGTCGCAGAACTGCTTCTGGAGATAGGCGACTAGTGCAGCAGCTGAGGGAAGAACTTCTTCTTTGTCGCCGGCAGTGACGTGAAAGGCCTCACGTTTCATGTGAACGATAGCCGTGTTCGGCGGCTGCCCCTCCAAGAAAGTGACGTACGCGCCCGAGAAGTCCTTAGGATCTCTAGTTCCACCAATGAAGCGGTCATCGATGGTAAATTCGTCAAGGGCTGCTCGAATTCGCCTGCGCAGCAAGTTGACGTTGCTCTTGTTGCCGGCACCGGGGATCTTGACCTTCACTTCGACGCAGGACTCGGCAGCAGGTTCGAACCCAATACGGCAGATTTTCACCCGCGGTATGAATACCTTTCCGCACTGCCCCTCGATCGGTTGCGCAAGCTCACGGAGTCGGTCGGGCAGCGGTTGGCCGGCCTTGGTGCCTAACGGCTCCCATGTCGCGATCGTGAGTAGAAAGGCGTCCGGTTCCTTCGTTTTGCAGGCTGCGACGAGAAGGAACAAGCAGCACGTCACGCAGGTGAGCGATCGGCGCAGGCGAGACAGTGCTTTAGCGACAGATTTCATGCTGAGCCTAATCGTTGCTACTTCGCCACGCCGGTCACGGGCTCTTGGTAGAGTATTTCCATCTGATGCTTCACACCGTATGTTGCAAGCGTTCGCATTTGTTCGTCAGCTTTCTGGAACGCGATTAACCAGTGGAGGTCACCGTCCGTAAGAATTCCCTTAGTCCGGAGCCGACTTACTCGTCCTGATGCGCCATTCGACGTGCGCTCCGTTGCGGCTGGCAGGTCGTCGAGTTCCACCTGTGCGTATCCCGTTTTCCCGGGAATACACTCGATCGGAATGATCTCGGTCATCTCGTCTTTAATCTTGAAGTTTTTCCGTCCGGAATCGAGGTACTGATTGTGTTCGCCGCGTAACTTCGATTCGTGAATCGCGGTGAATACTGCATATCCCGTGCAGAAGATGTGAAGAATTCCGCCGAGGATATAGCAGGTCGCAATGAAGATGGCCTTTGCGTCAAATTGCTGATAGACGGAGTAGAACCAGTACACCTTCAGTCCCGCCGAGATGAGAATCAGAAGGTAGAAGAACTGCTGCCAAAGGCGGCGCCGGCGCAATTGGCGCTTCAACCGTCCTTCGTCGTCGGCTGACGCGTAGACAAGTTCGTTTTTGAGCCGGCAGATTGGCGCCTGGAAGGCATGGGATATCACGGCGAGCACGAAGTCGAGCAGAATAGTCGTCAGAATGGCGGTGATCACGACACCTTCCGTATGACTCTGCCAGATTGCGAAACCCTCCAGAAGGAAAATACACAGGAAACCGAAGAGTTGCCACTCATAGTGAGTCGTTTGGAAGAGTCCCGGTAACGTGATTCCAGCGACGGTGCGCTCAGTCTTGTGGGTGAACAACCACCAACGCTTTGTAGTTGCTGAAGGCTCGAACTCCTCGCCAGCTTGGAATGTGAACATAGACTAACTCCTAAGACTTGTGAGGTGGTGACACGATGTCGGTCGGGCCCGAGACGCCGTTTCGCAAGAGAGGGCGGCACCCCAGCACGGTCGCCGGTGCGACGTGAGAACTTGAGCAGCAGACGGTCGGCCGGCGCGGCGCCGGAAGTTGCGCGGAGACACCAGCGTCGACAAAGACGGACCGTACGCCGGATGCGCGGCCCATTCCAAAAATTGTTGGTTGCAAGGACCCCTCAGCAATAGGAGTGACGCGAGCGAGGAAATCCCTACCCCGCCCCCCCTCATTGATGCAACGGCTGATGAGTCGCCAGTCGATTCGGCCGCTAGAGCGCCTTGCTCAGCTGCGATAAGCGCAGTCGCGGTTCTCCAGACGAGTTTCGCTGTTCTGTGATGGCATTCACTGTCCTCCAGGCGGGACTCACACGTTCGTGGAACGCGTTCACTGTCCCCGGGACGAGATTCACGCGTTCACGGAACGCATGCACTGTCCTCCAGGCGAGATTCACGCGTTCGCGCCACGCGTGAATGCGTCCGGAGTACGCATGAATTCGTTCGCCGAACGCATGAACGTGTTCGTCGTACCCGTGAACGTGTTCGCGGAACGCGTGCACGCGTTCCGGTTACGCATGAACGCGATTTTGGAACGTGCGCGTGCGCCGGTACGGCGCTCAGTTGCGCGCCTCGGGGCGCGTCAACTGCAGCGCGCGGGCGGGCGGGTCAGCAGGGAAGCTGCGCCGGCTCGGTGTCGGGCCAGGTGAAGGCGGCGGCGAAGCCGGGGATGGCGGCGGAGAGCTCGGGGGCGTGGGTGCTGGCGATGCCGTCGAGCTCTTTGGCGAGGACGCCGCTGATGGTGGTGTGGTCCTGCTCGGCGCGGTACTCGAGCATGGCGATGTGGTGGCGCGGGAGGCGGACGCGCAGTTCGGCGGTGCGGAGGGCGTGCGGGAGGATGCGGTCGGCGTCGTCGCCGAGGGCTTCTTCGATCACGTCGAGGGGCCAGGTCTCCAGAGCTTTAGCCATCAGCTCCTCGCGCCAGAACCATTTGCCGAGAGGGGTGGTCATCAGCTCCACCTCACCGGAGGCGATGGCCGCGGTCATCTCGGCGCGGGTCCAGCCGAGGAGGTCGGTCGCCTGAGAGATGCTGACGTGGGGGCGCGGGTGTAGGAAGATGTGGCGGATGCGGTTGATGACGGTGGGTTCGAGCATGTTCGTGTACCTCTCGGATAGTTCCAGAATGGTATACGCGAATCCGCGCTTTGTCAACGAGAAGTGTGCGCGATGGCGATAGTCACGCCGGCAGGAAAAGCGTTCGGCGAACGCATGCGCGAGGTTCGTCAGAAGCGCGGCCTGACGCAGGTGGACCTATCGGAGCGTTCCGGCCTGCCGCAGGCGCGCATCAGCGAGCTGGAACGTGGCGCGCGCATGCCCAATCTCGTCACGATCCTCCGGCTCTCAGTGGCACTGGAGTGCAAGGTGACGGACTTGATGTCGGTCTTCGATCGCGCCGACCTCCCCTCCCTCCTCCCCTAAGTGACGCCCTTCCACATTCCACCAATAGTGTATGCTAAAACAGCATAAGTTTACGTCACTGCTGCCGTAAATACCACTCTCCTAAGTCTTTACAGATCAACGCGGGGGATGAATAACTCTGCCTCGTGACAAATCGGTAACGTTACTTTTGCCAGATCTTCCGTATCTTATGGCTAGGTTCGGTACCGATTTCCAAGGCATCTGCAGGTGCCCATCGCCCGCCGCGCTTCGGCCGAAACGAGGGCGGGTAACACGCAGATCACCGCGTCGTGTGCATCGTCTGCCCTCGGCGCGGTGGGAAAGGAAGTCCCCATCATGGCTACCAAACCGAATCGCCAGACGGCCAGCGCTGATGCGCCGCCCGATGGCACCACCCCCGAAGTCCCGCTCACTCCCACCATCACCCACTACCAGCAGCTCGCCGACGCGTTCATGAAGGATCTCGACGACATCGCGTCGATCATCCCGCAGCTCGAGGCCAGTCACATTTCCACGGCCACGTTCGTCCGCACGCACCTGAACATCCCCAACCAGTTCCTCGCCACCGCCATCGCGGCTGTCGAGCAGACTCCGGCGCTGCAGCGGGTGGAAAAGTTCGACGTGGTCGCCGCGCGCGACACGCTCCAGTTCATCGAAGCGTTCCGGCCGGTGCTCGACAAAGTGTCGGCGTTCGCGAGCAGCCTCCGGTTCACGATGAACTCCCGAAAAGCATCGCTGGCGCTGGACGCACTCCAGATCTATGACATCGCCAAGGGTGTCGCGCGGGATCCCGGCTCCGCCGCGGTCGCCTCGCTGGTCGCGAACATGAAGCGCGATCTCGGCCGCGCCGGACGCCGCAAAGCGCCGGATGTCTCCGCGCCGCCCACGGCAGTCACGACCGCTCCGCCGGCGGGGACGGTGTCGTGAGGTTGCCGAGCCGCGCGGTCACGCGGCTCGGGCCTGACACGAACCCCCCTCAATCGGCTGACGAAAGGAGCAACAGTGCCATGTCAAACATACCGCAGTATGTCTGTGGCGTCATCCCGCCTCACATCCTGACGCGAGTGGCCGAACGGACCGACGATGCAGCGCCCGTTGATGCGGCAAAGGACGCCCGCGCCACGCTCGAGCACATGCGTGAGCTGGCCACCGGACGCGCCCGCACGCTGATCGAAGGCTCCCCCGCCGCTCCGCCGGATACCACGCGCAAGCGCCGCAACGTCTACGACGCTCGACATCAGCACCGCCTGCCGGGCAAGCTCGCCATGAGCGAGCACAAGCCCCGCAGCGCGGACGTCGAGGTCAACGAGGCCTACGACGGGAGCGGCGCGACGCACGACTTCTACGCGCAGGTGTTCGGCCGCAGGTCCATCGACGGGAAAGGCATGCGTCTCGATTCGACCGTGCATTACGGCACGCGCTTCGAGAACGCCATGTGGAACGGCCGGCAGATGGTCTACGGCGACGGCGATGGGCGCATCTTCAATCGCTTCACCGCTTCGCTCGACGTGATCGGGCACGAACTGACGCACGGTGTGACGCAGTTCTCCACCGCCCTCGGCTACTCCGGTCAGACGGGTGCGCTGAACGAGCATCTCTCCGACGCGTTCGGGATCATGGTCAAGCAGTACAAGCTCGACCTGTCCGCGAGCGAGTCCGACTGGCTCATCGGCGCGGAGCTGTTCGGTCCCGGCGTGAACGGCAAGGGCGTGCGCTCGATGGCCGCTCCGGGTACGGCGTACGACGACCCGATCCTCGGACGCGACCCGCAGCCGTCGCACATGCGCGACTACGTCCATACCGTCGAGGACAACGGCGGCGTGCACATCAACTCCGGCATCCTGAACCACGCCTTCTATCGCGCCGCGATCGCGATCGGCGGA
>Ga0190270_10000035_pt1 | contig 82386 bp, 86 predicted proteins | sample Popmic320T_FD_133748 | JGI IMG/M metagenome (GOLD analysis project Ga0190270, IMG submission 133748) | Populus adjacent soil microbial communities from riparian zone of Weber River, Utah, USA - 320 T | ecosystem: Environmental > Terrestrial > Soil > Riparian zone | place: USA: Utah | collected...
AAACAGAAACTGTGTCGTGTAATCCGCTCGAAGCTGTCGACTCATCCGCTCGCCCTCTCCTCATCTAAGGAGTGACGCAAATCGGACTTTTGAGACACCCTCCTGCGGTCACCGCACTCCAAATTTGTTCGCGGAGCTCGTTAATCTCTCCGCAGATTTGCGCATCAAGGTTTACGCCCTCCAGTAACCGGGCTTTCGCCGGTCATGCGCGATTGCGAGAACCGAGATGTGCGTGTCCAAACGAATGAACACGATGTGATACGGGAAGTTGTGGATTGGCAGGCGCCGCACCTCGGGATCATTCGCTCCGGGAACGAACGCACCGCTTCGGGGAAATCGCTCGAGGTGTTGGAGCGCTTCTCGAACCTCGGCTGCGAAGCGTTCAGCTACATCGGGGCTCCGGTCGCGATACCAATCCGCAGCCTCACGGAGCTCGCGCTGCGCACGCGCGCGAAGGCGCACCGGTTTCAACGCGTCAGTACTTCCCGCTGGATCTGGTCGAGAACCGCACGCCAGTCTTCATCATCATGCGGATTCGCACGAGCGTCCGCCGCGCGCCGATCAATCTCGGCTGCCCACGCCGCTTCTACGTCCGGCTCGCGATCGTCGAGCGTTGCCAGCAACTGAGCGGCGAGCTCGGCGCGATCCGGTACAGTCAGTGTGGACAACGCCTGTTCGAGAAGTTTTTGAGCGTCGGTCGTCACGGAATGATCGTAGGCGCGCCGGTCACAATTTTCAAGCGGAGTTCAGGGTGAATCGGGGCTCACAGCTTCTATCTTGGCTTCCCCACGCTGCGAGCGGCGGCTACCTTCGGTGGGAAGCCGTCACCGCTCGATGCTGTGCCGCAGAGTGGCGGCCGCGTCGTGGCGCTGGTGCGGGAGAGTCGTGACGTGGCGGGATGGTGCAACATAACCCTGCGGCTATTCGCGCCCCCGTAGGGAAACACGCGTCAGGATCACTCCTAAAGCGGCGAGGAGCGCTCCTCCAGAACTTGAGATGTCCCACTCGGGACCTGGAGGAGTCATGTTTACAAAGTCGTCCGTCCGTGTTCTCGCCCTGCTGTTTGTGCTTTCCGCCACCTCGCTCAGCGCCGCCGAGCAGTCGACCACCGGGCCCGCAACCATCCGCGCTCGCGATCGCGGTGATTGGTCTTCGATCGTCCGCATCATTAAGAAGGCGGTGCGAGGTGTCGTGAAGGGGAATAGTGACCTGCTCGGAGGTACGAAGCCGTAAAACTTTGACGTCACGAGAGCGCACCGCCGGTTGCGGGGTGGGGGCGGATTTTCTGCCTCACCCCGCTTCCTCGAAGAGTTCTCCGGAGGGCGCAAGGTGCGCGAGCATCTCCTCTGCGTCGTCGACGTCAGCAGGGTTCAGAGTACGACGCGCCGCAATATCTTCGAGGTAGCGCAGAGCACCGAGAGCTGCTCGTCCCAAGCGTGCATCGTTGAACGTCCGGTTCATCTCTGCCCAATTGATGCTCTGCTGCCGGCCGGCCATGATGAACGCGCGAATGATCCTCACCATCACTCGTGCGGCTTCGTTCTTCATGCCTGCAGCGAGCCAAGCCGCACGACTCTTGAAGAGTTCTGCCGCCGCCCTGAGGTACTTCGTATTGTTCCGTTCACCTTCTTCCATGAGGAGAAGCACCAATAGTGTACGCGGGCGAATCGCGTCGATGTGTCGTTCCAAATCCTCCAACATCTGGACAGCGACTTCGGCGCATTCCTTGGCCTTTGTGCGATTGCCAAGATAGTAGTAGCAGGCCCCGATGTTGCCAAGCAAGATCGCCTGAACTTCAAGGTCGTCTGATTCTGCGGCCAGCGCCGCCGTGGACTCGAACACCTCTAATGCCTCGGGCCACCGCAATGCTTCTCCGAGTACCAGCGCATAGATATTACGCGCGGCCACGTATCGGTCTTTACTCTCCAGAAAAAGGAGCACTTCGCATGACCTTTCGATCATCGCGAGACCATCCTCCGTCTTTCCAAGACTGTGAAGGATCTGGCCGATGAGCACGCCGAGTCGGGTCGCGTTCTCCATCGCTACGCGCTTATACCCGTTGAGCGGTTCGGCGCTAATCGCCCCGTTGCGATAATAATCGCCAATGACCCCTATATAGTGCGCAAGGACATCGCCATGTAGGGAAAGCTCTCCGGGTTCGCCGTCGTTCAGCAGCACGCTATAGTTGAAGGCCGCTTCGTTGGCTGCTTGCTGAGCATCTACGAAATCGCCAAGCCGAAACTGTGAGTACGCGCACTCGCGCCATGAGTCGCCTTCGAGCAGTATGGCTCTACTCTGCTCATCGGCCGTCCGACCGACGTAGGATTTCGCGAAGTTGATCGCCAAACGACAGATCGGCACCGCCTCTTTCGGTGCTTGGACCTGAGTGACGGATCCGCGGACGAGCAGGGCTTCAGTAAGCATCGCTCGTTCTGCTGTGGCGTACGATTCGTAGAATGCGCGCCAGTCGGACAGCGGCAGCGCCAGCACTTCACGGACGACCGCAGAATCCAACGCGGACGTATCGCTCAACCACGACTTGAAGCGCGCCGCCAGTTCTCTCAATTCCTTGTTCAGACCCACGCGTTAACCTCTAGGCACTCGTTTTCCGTTTCTTGGACTTCGCTTCTGTTCTTGCCGGATCGTCGGGCGGTGCGAGGGACGCCTGTACCAGTATGGTGAGTGCGTCCACCTGTTTCTCGGAATCGAGGCTTTCTACGTGCGCTTCGAAGTCCCGGATCAGCGTTGCCGCTTTCGCGGCGAGCTCCCCGCAGGACCAGTAGCAGGGCGTGACATCTGGAACCTCCAGACACTTTTAAGGTTCTGCGAGTGTAGCAGAGTTGACACCCATAGACACATGAGCCTATGTTCCATAGGCGCAGTAACAACTGATGCGCGCAGGAAGCGACGATGACGACGAAGCTGGAGACGTTCATCAGGAGCAGGGGCATCAAACCCACTCAGCTCGCGCGGGAGACCGGGTACTCCCGTCAGCATCTGCTGCGCATTCGTCAGGGACGGATGGAGCCTGGCCGCCGTTGCATGGTGGCCATAGTCGCAGCTTGCCGGCTCCTGTCGGGCGAGACCGTCCGTGCAGCGGATCTCTTCAACGTGGATAGCGACGGTCCCTGACATCACCGACATCACCGTAAGGAGTGACCTCAAGCGGAGGTTCCCTACCCGAAGGATGGAAGAAAGTTCAGAGGGAGGAAAAGGGGGAGGGGGCCGATTCCTACTAGGCGCTCGCCTTTCGGTTCCCGGGTGTCGCCTGTTTCACGGGATGGTCGGCGGGTGCGAGCTCGGCATCCTGAACGACCTGTTTGACCGCCTCGAGCTTTTCCGGGGTATCGAGCGACCCGAAGTGCTGGATCAGCGCGGTGGCTTTCTCGACCAGTTCGTTCCGCACCAGGTCTTTCTGCTGAATCCCCGCTGACGCGCCCGCGGCCGTCCGGATCGTTGCCGACGCACGCAGCACGAGTGCGGCTCCAAGCTCGAGCTGTTGCGCCGCGTTCAGGAGGTCCGTCCCGCCGCCGGCCGCGCCGGGCACGGTGATGAGCTCGCCGTCGCCGAGATCCAGCGTACGGATCCCGAGGGCGAGCATCGCGCTGCGCGCAACGCCGAGCGTGACGTTCGAGCCCTTCTCCAACTCGGTCAGGTGACGGCGGCTGACCTTCGAGCTCCTCGACAACTTCTGGATCGAGAGCCCTTGCGCGACGCGCGCTTCTCGGATCTGCCTGCCGACCGAAGCGGCGAATGGATACGGAGGACGTTTGACAGGAAGAGACATAGCCCAGACTCCGACGTCGGATGACCGGGTCAGTGTATCAGGATGGCACCCATAGCGCACAGTTCCGCGTCTCCCTCGGATGCTGAACGGCGGGGATGCTTAACGGCCTCGGGAGATGCTTAACGACCTCGGGGAGATGCTTAACGATCTCGCGGAGATGCTTAACGACCTCGGGGAGATGCTTAACGACCTCTTGGAGATGCTTAACGACCTCGCAAGATGCTTGACCATCTCGGGAGATGCTTAACTCACCACCACGTCGCGCAGTTTAGGCGCACCCGCGACGCTTGCACGTCAGTAACCCCTTTGCAATCAGCGCGGGGGAACGTATCCGTGTCTACGTAACAGTTCGGTAACCGAATTACTGGAACCTATAGGCCCACCAGCTGCGTCTAAGCTTTCGAGGATCGGTCCTCGAAACCCGGCACGTGCACGTGCCCATCGCCTGTCTCGCTTCGGCCGAAGCGGCGCAGGTAACCAACTCGCTTGCCGCGCGGTGCCACCGGTGTGTCACGGCGCGGCGGAAAGGAATCTACTGTTTTGTCTTCCCGAATCGTCTCTACCCCCCTCAATCGCCTGACCCAGGCCGACGGCGCGGTCTCCGCGCCGGCTACGCCGACGGTCACGCACTATCAACAGCTCGCGGATGCGCTGATGAAAGACCTCGATGCTCTCGGCACCGTCGTGCCGGATCTCGAAGTCAGCCACATCGCAACCGCACCGTTCGTGCGGTCACACCTGAACGTGCCCCTCGTCTTTCTCGCCACGGCGATCCACACCGTCGAGCAGACGCCCGAGCTCCAGCTGCTGAACAAACTGGATCCTGTCGCCGCCAGGGACGCACTGCAGTTCATCGAAGCGTTCCGTCCGGTGCTCGACAAGGTCACGGCCTTTCAGCAAAGCCTGGAGTTCACGGTGAACTCCAAGCGCTCGCTGCTGACGGCGGACGCACTGCAGATCTACGCGATCGCGAAGGGGCTTGCACGCGACCCGTCGGGAGCCGTGGTCGGCATGCACGTCCTCAATCTCAAGCGGGACCTGAACCGCAAGGGTCCGAGAAAGGAGGTGAAAGCGGCGGGCAGCACCGCGCCGCAGCCACAGGCCACCTAACCGTCTCGACCAAAGTCGGAGGGCCGCGCGTGAACGCGGTCCTCCTGACCCGGAACCCACACCCGTCGTTCAAAACAAGGAGAGAACCAGGTCAATGCGAAACATACATCCTTACGTGTGCGGCGTCATCCCCCGGCACATGCTGCAACGGCTGGCCGAGCAGACGTTCGACGCCGAGGCGCAGAGGCGCGCGCGGCTCACCCTCGACCAGATGCACCGACTCGAGGCGGTGCCGGACCGCGCTCTGTTGCCAGCCACACCGGAAACGCCGTCGCGTCGAAAGCGGCGGAACGTCTACGACGCCCGTCAGCAGTGGCAACTTCCCGGCAAGCTCGTCATGAGCGACCACAAACGCAGCACGGACGTGCATGCCGTCGAAGCATGGCAGGGAACCGGTACCACCCTCGACTTCTTTGCCACCAACTTCAAGCGTCACTCCATCGACAACCGCGGCCTTCGTCTCGACTCTACCGTCCACTACGGAACCGGGTTCCAGAACGCGGTCTGGAATGGACGGCAGATCGTCTACGGCGATGGCGACGGTCACCTCTTCAACCGCTTCACCTCGTCGATCGACATCACCGCGCACGAGTTGATGCACGGCATTACCGACGCCACGGCATCACTCGGCTACAGCGGTGAATCCGGCGCGCTCAACGAGCACATCTCCGACGCCTTCGGCATCATGGTCAGGCAGTACAAACTCAACCAGACCGCGAACGAGTCCGACTGGCTGATCGGCGCCGACCTCCTGGCACCCGGGATTCTCGGCCAGGGGATTCGCTCGATGGCCGCGCCCGGAACCGCCTACGACGACCCCTTCCTCGGGCGCGACCCGCAGCCCTGGCACATCCGCGCGTATCTGCACACCACGGACGATCACGGCGGCGTGCACATCAACTCGGGGATCCCGAACCACGCCTTCTATCTCGCCGCGACCACCATCGGCGGCGTGACCTGGGATGTGGTCGGGCGCGTCTGGTACATGGCCGTGACGCAACGCCTGCGGAGCGACGACGGTTTCAGCGACTTCGCCCGCGCAACGGTCGACCTGGCCGGCGAGCTATATGGAAACGGCGGCTATATCCAACGCGTCATCGCAGGCGCGTGGGCCGCGGTCGGCCTCGAGCAGCCTCTGTTCGGCGTCGAGCGGCTGCGCATCAAAAGCCAGCCATCCCCGCTCCCGTCCGGCCGTCGGCCGAAGTGGCGCAACCGTCCCGTCTCTTCCACCACCCGCCGGAACTCGCAGCACTAACCGAAAGAAAGGACAAACTATGAGTACCACCACCCAGCTCTTCACCACGCCCACCTACAACGAGATCGACCGCAGCGTGCGGGCGCTCGACATCAAGGCCATTTCGTACGAGAACACGTTGCTCCCGATCGCCCAAAGCGACCAGGTGAAGCGTGTGTTGCGCGTCTACCGCGCGGTGCGGCCGCTGCTGGCGGCGATCGCGTCGCTGCCGCTGCTCCCGTGGGCGTGGCGTTCCGCGATCACGCTCCTCGTCGAGACGCTCGAAACTCTCGCCGGCGGTGACCCCGACAGCCAGCACGACTTCAAGGCCGGCAAGGACCTCTGATGAAGAGCCGATACGGCCGGAAGCCACACCGCGGCACATTCCATCCGATACGCCCGATCGACGATTACGGCAGTCGCAAGATGACGCGTCATCGTCGCCGGTAATGCAGTGAGACGCCGTGGGGTTCGCGACGCGAGCCCCACGGTTCTTTTTGGTGCGTCATGGTGGGCGGTTGACGTACGTTCGGAACGTCTACGGACTACCGCTCGTGCTGCGTATCCCCGCCCGCCCAGGTTCCTCGCTCGACGCTCGGGATGACCGTGGGGCAGGTGGCGCCAGTGGGATTGCGAAACGTCGCCGTGGAGCCGGTCGACGAGCTTTGTCGCGGTGCGTACGAGGGGATGGCGGCCCGCTTCGTGCCGGCGGTCGAGCCGTCGTTGGGTTATTGCGTCTCCCGGATGACGAAGTCTCCGCCCGGCGACGTCGCCTTGAGCAAGGCGTCGAGCTTTTCCAGAGTCGGCGCAGCTTCGCCCCGCTCATATCGCGCGTAGGCATTTCGCGATGTCGCGCCGAGTCGCGAGGCCATCTCTCTCAGAGACGCGCCGCTTGCCGCGCGCCGGCGACGCAGTAGAAGCGCCACCATAGACGTCGCGTCAGACCCGGAGACCTCGAATTCAGCGCGGCCCTTGTCATGTACGGTGGCGTGGAAGTCGCCGCGGTTCACGGCGGTTTCGAGCCAGTCCTTCACCATCTCGAGCGCCTCGCGTCGCGTGCGGCCTTGCGTCAAAGCGTCGAGCATCGGAATTTCAGCCAACCACCAACGGCCATCTCGAACGAGTTTTCCCGCGAATCTCATGTCCGTTCCTTGCACGCCTTGCGCAAAATAGCTCGTGCGAGCTGTTCGTTCACCTCGGCATGGCGCGGCACGTACTCCTCGCCTTCGCCATCGGTCCAGACGTCATGTCGGCCGCCGTGGCGTAAGAAACGCCATCCGCATGCCAGAAGACGCCTCTCGAGCTCGCGCTTCTTCACCGTCTCGTGTGAGTGTACACGAAGACGTGTCGGGGTATTCCTAGGTGTCAGCAGCGACTGCGGTGCGCGCGCGTTGTGGGAAGGGGGGTCCTTCGCTCCCCCCTTCCGCCGCCCTCGCTCAGGAGGACAGGAGGGTGGGGACCGCTATGGAGCGCGGTGACGAAGTCACCGCACTCCAAACTACCGCGTCAGGATCGCTTCGATCAGGTCCAGCGCCCTCGGGTCATCCGTCTGCGCGAGCCAGAACATGGCGCGTTTGCGTACCTCGCGGCTCTTGTGGGTTTTTACCAGCTCCATGAGCATGGGGACGCTGCGGTCGTGGGGGAGTTGGGAGATGGCGAAGACGGCGTGTTGGCGGACTTCGTCGTCGGGGTCTTCGTCGACGGAGCGGCGCAGTTCGGCGGCGGCTTTAGCGCCGGCTTTCTGGCCGAGCCAGAAGATGGCCTGGCGGCGGACGTCGCGGTCGGGATTGGTGCGCGCAAGGGGGATCAGGGTCGGGACGACTTTGTCGTGCTCGTGGAGGGCGATGGCGGTGACGAGCTCGTTTTCGTCGTCCGCGGTGGCGAGATGCGCGACCAGCCAGTCGATGCTGGCTTCCGGGGTCATGGTGCGCATCTCGATGGCGAGCCCGTCGAAGTCGGGCTCGCACACGGGGTCGAAGAAGCGGAGGTCTTCCACCAGGTCGCCGTCCATGCGCACGGCCAGGACGAGGCGTCCGGAGCCGGTGCAGTAGTTCTCGCCGCGGTAGTTGACGCGGGTCGAGCTGCGAGTGGGGACGTTCCAGCCGATCCAGTTCGCCGCGAGCATCGGTGTTGCGACGAACAGTGCAACGAGGAGTCGTGTCGTCGTCTTCATGGCGCTGGCGTCCTTTTAATTGTTGAGGATCTGGAGCATGTACTCGAGCGCTTCGTCGTTCTGCATCAGCGAGAGCTTCTTCATCGCCTCGCGCTTCAGCTCCGGGTTCGTCTCTTTCTTGGAGAGGTCGATGAGCGCACGTGCATTGCCCTGAAGGAAGAGGGCGTCGATCACGGCGTCCTTCACTTCCACATTGGTCTCGCTCGCGTAGAGCGAGAGCAGGAGCGGGGCGGTCTTGCTGCCCATCAGGCCGAGCTTCTTGATCGCGTCCTCGCGCAGGTCCGGGTCTTTCTCGGTGCGCGCGAGCTCGGCCATCTTGTCGGTGTCGCCGCTGATGAAGAGCGCCTGGATGATCGCTTCCTTGACCTCCGTGTTGGTCTCGCCGGCGTACATCTGCGCCAGCTCGGCGCGGCCGCCCATGATGCCGAGGTTGCGGATCGCTTCCTCGCGCAGCTCGGGATCCTTCTCGGTGCGTGCGGCGGCCAGGACGCGGGTCTTGTCGCCGGAGAGCATGAAGGCGCGGATGATCTCCTTCTTCACGCTCTCCGAGTTGACGGAGGCGTACATGTCGGCGAGGAGCTGGCGGCTCTGCGCACTGCCGGAGATGCCGAGGTAGCGGACGGCGTCCTTCTGGAGATCGGGGTTCGCGTTGCCGCGGGCGATGTCGGCGAGGAGGGCCTGCGCCTTCGCGGAGCTGGACTGGCTGAGGACGAAGAGGGCGCGCTCGCGTACCTTCTTCGAGTTCTTGCCGTTCCTGATGACCTTTTCGACCAGCGGGAACGCTTTCTCGGGATCGGTGTGCATCAGCGAGTTGATGGCGATCATCTTCAGGTCGTCGTCTTCGACGCTGGCGGGGGAGACGCGCTCGCCGCTCGACTGGCGCAGCTCGAGCGCGAGGGCCTGCGCATCGTCGAGCCAGCGGCTCTTCGGATACGCTTTCTTCAGCCCGTCGATCGTCTTCAGCGCCTCGGCTTTGCGGCCGAGCTTCTCCAGCGCGTACGCGCTCCAGTAGACCGCGCCGTCGGCGCGAGAGCCTTTCATTTCCGCCACGCGGGCGAAGGTGCGCACCGCCTCGTCCCAGTTCTCGTCGTCGATGGCGTCGGTGCCTTCTTCGTAGAGGTCGGCTTCACGCTCGGAGCGTTCGTCCGCCGGCTCCGGATAAGGCGCCGGTGCGGCGTGGAGGATCGGGTTGATGAGGGTCGCAGCGAATGCGAATGCGGCCAGGAGTTTCTTTACGTTCATGTCGGTCCCCGTCAAATCGTCGGTGTTTGTGGAAGGTTGGCTTCGCTGCGGACGCCTGCGCGTACGACGCGGAGCTTGAAGACGAGCCCTTTCGCTTCGACGCGTTTCTGCATCCTGCGAAGCTCGTTTGCACTCACCTGCGACGGTGCGTGCGCGATCTGCATCAGGACCGGTTCGAGCTCGTCGAGGAGCGTGGCCACGTTCTCCTCGCCGCGATCGACGGCGGTCCTGCGGTAAAGGCGGTTGCTTGCAAGCAGTTCTTCCGCGCGTTTCTGTTCGGGAGCAATGTCGGTTTCACCCGCGGGGGTGAGGTTGGTCAGCTCGACCAGCATCCGCTCCGATTGGTCGAAGTGGTCGCCGACCACGACCAGCAGGATCCGGTCGCGCTGTTGCTGTGTACCGGCGCCGGGGTTCCGGTTCGACGCGGTCGTCTCGGTGCTCGCGACAGCGGTGGCGTTCACCGGAGTCGCGGCGGGGCGAGGCGCGGTGGTGGTCTCCGCGACCTGCGGCCGCACGTCCTGTTTGCGGTTGACGAGCAGGCCGGTGAGGAAGGCGATGGCGATCATGGCCGCGGCGGCGAGCCACCTGGTCACGTTGCGCGATTTGCGTTTCTCGCCGCGCAGGCGCCAGGAGAGGCGGTTCCAGACCTGCGCTTCGTACTCTGCTTCGGGCTCGGGGACTTCGATGGCGTTGACCTGTTCGAGGACACGGCCGAGGCGCGCGAGCTCGTCGCGGCATTCGGCGCACTCGCCGAGATGGGTGTCGGCGTCCAGCTCGCCGTAGTAGCGGAGAATGAGGTCTTCCTGAGAGAGGTGGTTCATACGAGGGATCCCGTGAAAGGCTGCAGTTGCTGCCTCAGTTTCTTGACCGCGCGGAAGACGGTGTTCTTCGTCGCGTTCAGCTTCGTGCCGAGGATCTGGCCGATTTCTTCGAGCGGCATTCCCTCGAAGTGTCGGAGCACGAACGCGGTGCGCTCGTTGCCGGTGAGCTCGGCCATCGCCGCGGCGATGGCGCGTTGCATTTCAGAGCCGAGGACCACCCGGTCGGGGGTGGCGGCCCGGGAGGGGAGGAGGGAGAGGTCTTCGCCGTCGCTGATGCGTCCGTCGCGCCGTTTGCGCGAGTCGAGCAGGTCGAGCGCGCAGTTGATGGCGATGCGGTGCAGCCAGGTGGTGAAGGTGGCGCGCGAATCGAAGCTGGCCAGGGCGCGGTAGGAGCGGAGAAACGCCTCCTGCACCACGTCGTCGGCGTCGGCAGCGTTGCCGGTGACCCGGTACGCGGAGCGGTAAAGGGCGCGCGAGTGGCGCTCGACGAGGAGCCGGAACGAGTCGTCGTCCCCTCCCCGTACCCGCTCCACCAGCTCGATGTCCGTCGGTTCCATTCGATCTCGTTAGACAGGAAGTAGGGGAAGAGGTTAGCTCGGGTTGCCGGTTGGGGGTGGGTGTCAGGTGTCATCCGACACCAATCACCATGCTCGACAAACTCCACGCCGAAGTCGATGCCCGTGCCTCGGCACTGGCTAAACATCACGAAGGCAAGCTCGAATGCCGCCGCGGCTGCTTCGGCTGCTGCGTGGACGGCATCACGGTGTTCGAGGTGGAGGCGGAGCGGATCCGCTCTGGTGCTGCCGCGCTTCTGGCCACCGCCTCACCACACCCTCCCGGCCGCTGCGCCTTCCTCGGCGCCGAGGGCGAATGCCGCATCTACGAGGTTCGCCCGTATGTCTGCCGGACGCAGGGTTTGCCTTTGCGCTGGCTCGATCACGAGGCGGAAATCGAGTATCGCGACGTTTGCGAGCTCAACGAGGCGGTTGGCGTCACCGAGATCCCCGCGGAGGAGTGCTGGACTCTCGGCGAGGTGGAGGAACGGCTGGCGAGGCTGAACGGGGATGGGGGGCGGGTGGGGCTGCGGGAGCTGTTCGCGACGAAGTCGTGAGATAGCCGGTCATCTGAGCTTGCGAAGGACGACCGGCCTCTTATGGAGTGCGGTAACGCGCGTTACCGCACTCCATAAGACCGCTCCTCTTACTTCACGCTCGCGTTGTACTTGGCCAGCGTCTCGTCGCTTTCGAAGTAGAAGACGCGGCCGTCTGCCTGGGCGGCGATGACGGCGGTGGCTTTGTCGACCTGCTTGCCGGTGACCGGGTCGGTGGAGACGCGCTTGTCGGGGTTCTCGGCGAGGGCTTTTTTGCACATGTCGCAGCAGCCGTAGTAGGTCTTGCCGTCGATCTCGACAGGGATTTGGTCCTTGTCCATGTTGTGCTCGTTGATCATGCAGACCTTTTTGGTCTCCACTTTCGTGAGCTTGCCGGCGGGCTTGACGTCCTGCGCGAAGGCAGTGATGGCGAGGAGCAGCGAGAGGGCGAGGGAGAACGCGATTTTCTGACGCATGGCGGTCATTCTAACAAGGCTGCGGCGATCTTCTTCCTCGTCGGAGCATCCGGGAGGGGGGTACGGCCCGCATTCATGTTCTGGCGGAGGTGTTCGGTCTTCGAAGTTGCCGGAATGGCACAGGTCACGGCGGGGTGGGAGATCACGAACTTGAGGAAGAGCTCGGCCCAGCTCGTGGCGCCGAGCTCCTTCGCGAAGCCGGGTACCGGCCTGTTGCGCGAGTCGCGGAAGAGCGAGCCGGCGCCGAAGGGGCGGTTCACGAGCACGGCGATTCCCCGCTCCTGCGCCAGCGGGAGGAGGCGCTGCTCGGCCTGGCGCTCCGCGAGCGAATAGTTGAGCTGCACGAAGTCGATGCCCGGGCGCCGCATGTACGTCTCGAGCTGGGCGTAGGCGCCGGAGGTGTAGTGGGTGATGCCGATGTAGCGGATGCGCTTCTCGGCCTTCCAGCGGCGGAGGGTGTCGAGGTGCGTGTCGGCGTCGAGGAGGTTGTGGATCTGCATCAGGTCGACCTTCCCGCGCAGCTTCTGCTCGGAGTCCTGCATCTGCTCGCTGCCGGCGTTGCGGCCGGAGGTCCAGACCTTCGTGGCCATGAAGAGCTGGTCGCGCAGGCCGAGCTTCACCGCCAGGTCGCCGAGGGTCGTCTCGGAGCGGCCGTACATCGGGGAGGAATCGACCGCGCGGCCGCCGAGCTGGACGAAGAGCGACAGCACGTCGGCGAGCGGCTTGCGCGCTGACTCGGCGGCGCCGACGTCGAACGTCTGCCACGTGCCGAGGCCGATCACCGGCAGGCGTTCTTTCGAGGAAGGGATGGGGCGGGTGAGCATGGATTGCGTCTTTCCGAAAGCCTGCGAGGCGAGGGCGCCGTATCCGAGGAGCGCGATGGCTTCACGGCGTGACATTTTCGCGATCATGTTTCCTCCCCAGCGAATAGCCGTTGGCGACCCAGCCGGCCGCTACGCCGACGCCGAGCATCGAGATCCCAACGATGCCCGCACCGGCGGCATGCAGGGCGCCGATCAGCCAGGCGACGAGCGCGTCGTTTCCGCGGTAAACAAACGTGTCGATGAAGTTCTTCGCCTTGTACCGCGCCTCCGGATCGGCGACCGTGAAGAGGACCTCGCGGCCGGGACGGGTGAAGCCGTGCTCTCCGACGCGATGGATGACCTGCAGCACGGCGATCAGGCCGAGCACCGGGAACACGGCCAGAACCGCCAGACCCGTGCCGATCAGCAGCGGAGCGGCGGTGAGCGCGGTGCGCAGTCCGAACCGGGTCAGGATGCCGCGCGTGATCAGTGCCTGGGTGATCACGGTGATGATGTTGTTGGTCAGGTCGAGCAGGGCGAAAAAGCGTGTCCGTTCGCCGGAGTCGGTGATGGTCTTCTTCACGATGTCGGCCTGCTCGAAGTAGATGATGGTCGAGATCGTGGTGTAGCAGACGATGATCAGCGCGACCTGCAGCAGCATTTTCGAGGAGAACGTGAGCTTGATGCCGGCCAGGATGCTGCCGCCGATGCGCTGCTGGGGAGGGGCGTCCGCCCTCCGCGGCACGAGCGTCGAGAGCACGGCCGCCAGCCCGAGAAACGCTGCCGAGATCGGGAGGAGATTCATCGGCCCGATGAGTGGAGCGAGGATGGCGGTAAGGGCCGGCCCGGTGACTGCCCCGGCCGTCCCGCCGACGGCGATGATGCCGTACATCTTCCGCGCCTCGGCTTCGGTGTACGCGTCCGACATCAGGCTCCAGAAGATGGAGATGATGAAGAGGTTCAGCACCGAAATGCCGACGAAGAGCGCCGTCCCCCACGCCACGATGTCACCGCCGCTCTGCAGCCCCGCATAGGTGGCGAGGAGCGCGACCGCGCAGAGCGCGTAGGTGGCCGTGGCGATGGCGCGCCGCGGCACGCGCGCCACGATCCAGCCGAAGAAGGGGACCAGGAGCAGCGTGGCCACGAACGTGGCGGTGAAGAGCCACGGCAAATTCTCGATGCCGGCGCGCGCGCCGATCTCGTCGCGCACCGGCCGCAGCACGAAGTAGCCGCAGAGCACGGAGAAGAAGGTGAGGAAGGGGAGCACGACACGCATGTGTCGCGGACGCTAACGCGGGTTCGCGGTCACGAGGCGTTAATTTGTGGGAACGGGAGGGTTACGGGGAACGCTTACTCGGATTTCAGCGCCCCGCACATGGCCATCGCCGTGTCGTACGGGTTGCCAACTTCTCCCTTCGGCTGGAGCCATTCCTTGCGGATCATCGGGCAGTAGTAGACCGCTGGGCGGGCGCCTTTGGTCGTCGCCTGCAGCTTGATCATCGAGGTCGAGAGGGCGGCGAAGGCGACGCGGGCTTTGTCGAGGTCGGCGCTCTTCGCGACGGCGTCGGCCTCTTTCGCGAGGTCGGGCTGCTTCGCCTTCCGCGCTGCGGCGGCGAACGCGGTTGCGCCCGCCTTGACGTCTTTCAGCGAGGTCTTCAGGAAGCCCTGGCGGATTCCTTCGTACCGGGTGAAGAGGGTCGGATTCGCGAACAGCGGGAGAGTCACGAGCAAAGCGAGCAGGGTGCGTTTCATGGGAGTCCTTTTTTCAGGCGACCGAGCCTCAGGTCGCGTTTTTTCATCATCAGGAAAATGACCGGCGTCACGAGCAGAACATGGATCGTCGACGTAACCATCCCGCCGATGAGCGGAACCGCGATCGGCTTCATGACGTCCGACCCCGCGCCGGTGGCCCACAGCAGAGGCAGCAAGCCAATCACGGTCGTGGCCACGGTCATGATCTTCGGGCGGACGCGCAGCAGCGACCCTTCGACCGTCGCTTCGAGCACCGCTTCCTCGGTCACCTCTCCGCGCTCGAGCCTGCGGTCGAGCGCCTCGTGGAGATAGACCACCATCACCACGCCGGTCTGCACCGCGACGCCGTAGAGCGCGATGAAGCCGACCCACACCGCGACCGACCAGTTGAAGCCGTACAACGCCATCAGGTAATCGCCGCCGATGAGCGCGAACGGCACCGAGAGCATGACCAGCGACGCCTCGACCGCTGAATGAAAGGTGAAGTAGAGGATGACGAAGATGATCACCAGTACCAGTGGCACGACCAGTTGCAGGCGCTTGCGGGCGTGGATCTGGTCTTCGTACTGGCCGGAGAACTGGATCGAGTAGCCGGCCGGGATCTTCAGGTCGCGGTCGAGCGCGGCCTTCGCTTCGTCGACGAACGACCCCATGTCCCTGCCGCGCACGTTGAGCTGCACGAGCGCGCGCAACTGGCCGTTCTCGGAGTTGATCATGGCCGGTCCCGGCGTCGCCGAGATCTTCGCGAGCTGCCCGAGCGGCAACTGCAACGCCGGCGGGACGGTGATGAGCATGTTCTGGAGGGAGTTGACGTTGTCGCGGTAGTCGGGGAGGTAACGCACCTGCACCGGATAGCGCGCCCGCCCTTCGACGGTGGTGGTGACGTTCATGCCGCCGATCGCCGTCTCGATCGCGTCGAGCACGACGCCCACCGGGATGCCGTAGCGCGCGATCGCCTCGCGGTCGACGTCGATGTCGATGTACTGGCCGCCGGAGATGCGCTCCGTATAGAGATCCGCCGCGCCCGGGATCCTGCGCAGCACCGCTTCGGTCTGCAGCCCGAGGGACTCGAGGGTGGCGAGCTCGGGCCCGAAGATCTTGATGCCGAGCTGCGTGCGCACGCCGGTGTTGAGCATGTCGATGCGGTTGATGATCGGTTGCGTCCAGCCGTTCGTGACGCCGGCAATCTTCAGCTTCGCGTCGAGCTCCTGGATGATGCTGTCCTTGGTCATCCCCGCCGGCCATTCGCTCTTCGGCTTGAGCTCGACGATGGTCTCGAACATCGAGACCGGCGCGGGATCGGTGGCCGTCTCGGCGCGGCCGACCTTGCCGAGGACGTACTTCACGGCGGGATGCCCGGCGATGATCTTGTCCTGCACCTGGATGATCCGCCGCGCCTCGGTGATGTTGATGGCCGGCATGGTCACCGGCATGTACAGCAGCGAGCCTTCGTCGAGCGGAGGCATGAACTCGCGGCCGAGACTGAAGATGAGCGGGATCGCGATGGCCAGCGCCACCAGGTTGAGCGCCAGCATGGTCTTGCCGTAGCGCAGCGACCAGCGCAGGAACGGTTCGTAGACGCGCGTAAAGAAGCGGCTGACCGGGTTCTCCTCCTCCGCGCGCATCCGTCCGCGCATGAAGAACGTCATCAGCACCGGCACGAGCGTGATGGCCAGCACGCACGCGCCGACCATGGCGAACGTCTTCGTGTACGCGAGCGGCGTGAAGAGTTTTCCCTCCCGTCCGGTGAGCAGGAACACCGGCATGAAGGAGGCGATCATCACGAGGAGGGAGCCGAAGATGGCGGGGCCGACCTGCTGCGCGGATTCGATGATGATCGCGGTGCGCTCTGTTGTTGTCAGTTGTCGGTTGTCGGTTGTCTGTGGGGTCTCGCCCGAGCGATGCTGCTCAGACAACTGACCGACAACCGACAACACCGGCGCTTCCGAGAGCCTCCGATACGCGTTCTCCACCATCACTATGGACGCATCGACGATCTCGCCGATGGCCAGGGCGACGCCGCCGAGGGACATGATGTTGGAGGTGATGCCGAAGTACTTCATCAGGATGAAGCTGATGAGGGCGGAGAGCGGCAGCGCCACCAGCACCGTGACCACCGAGCCGGCGTGCAGCAGGAAGACGATCACGACGAGCGAGACGATGATCGCCTCCTCGGTCAGCGCTTCCTGCAGCGTATCGACGGCGCGCTCGATGAGGTCGGAGCGGTCGTACGCGACGTGGATCGTGACGCCCGGCGGGAGCCCTTTCTTCAGCTCCTCCATGCGCGCCTTCACGCGATCGATGACCGCCTTGGCGTTCTCGCCGTAGCGGGCCACGACGATGCCGCCGACCACTTCGCCGTTGCCGTTCTCGTCGAGCAGGCCGCGGCGCAGCTCCGTGCCGAGTTGCACGGTGCCGAGGGTGGAGAGGTAGATCGGCGTCCCGTTGGGGGCGTCGACCACGATGTTCTCGAGGTCGGAGACGCGGCGGATGTAGCCGATGCCGCGCACGATGTACTCGCTCTCGCCGACCTGGATCAGGCGTCCGCCGACGTCATTGTTCGAGCGGCGCACCGCTTCCACGACGGTGTCCAGCGACACGCGGCGCGCGGCCATCTTCAGCGGATCGAGATTGACCTGGTACTGCTTCACGAAGCCGCCGACGCTCGCCACCTCGGCCACGCCGTCCACCGATTGCAGGCCGAGCTTCAGGTACCAGTCCTGGATGGAACGGAGCTGTCCCAGGTCGTGCGACTTCGACTGCAGGGTGTACCAGAAGACGTGGCCGACGCCCGTCCCTTCAGGCCCGAGACGGGGCGTCACGCCGGCGGGGAGCAGGCCGGAGATGTAGTTGAGCCGCTCCAGCACGCGCGTGCGCGCCCAGTAGATGTCGACGTCGTCGTCGAAGATGACGTAGACCAGCGAGAAGCCGAACATCGACGTCGCACGCACGGCCTTCAGGTTCGGCAGCCCCTGCAGGTTCGTCGCGAGCGGATACGTGACCTGGTCCTCGACGAGCTGCGGCGCCCGCCCAGGCCAGTCGACATAGACGATGACCTGGTTGTCCGAGATGTCCGGAATCGCATCCAGCGGCGTGTTCCGCGTGGCCCACACCCCGGCCGCGATGACGATCGCGTAGGAGAGGAGGACGAGGAAGCGGTGGGTGGCGGAGAGGGCGATGATTCGTTTGATCATGAACGTGCGTCGCACTGATGGTGTCGGGTGTCAGGTATCTGGGGTGTTTCGCCCGGGCGACAAGCCCCGGACACCTGACACCCGACACCATTCGCTCAGTGCTGATGCCCTCCCTGCGAGCTCGCCGTCGCCCCCCGCAACCTCGCTTCCGAATCCAGCAAAAATGCCCCTTCCACCACCACGTTGTCTCCCGCGGAGAGGCCGGAGGCGATCACGATGGCTTCGCCGTGGCGGCCGCCGGTGGTGACCTGGCGGGGCTCGTAGGCGCCAGGCTGGGTCTCGACCCAGACGAATTGCGACTGGCCGCGGTCGATGACCGCGCTGGCCGGGACCATGATGTGCGCGGGGGCGGGGGCGCCGATCATGCGCACGTTCACGTACATGTCGGGCTTGAGTACGAGGCCGGGGTTCGCGAGCTCGATGCGCACGCGCGCGGTGCGCGTCGCTCCTTCGAGCACCGGGACGATGAACGAGGCCGTGCCGGTGAACGTGCGGTTCGGGAGCGCGGCGGCGGTGATCTCGACGCGGTCGCCGAGCTTCACGCTCGGCAGTTGCTGCTCGTACACGTCCGCTTCCACCCACACCTTCGACAGGTCGGCCACTTCCAGCAGCGCCTGTCCCTGCTGCACGTACTGCTGCTCGAGCGCGAGCTTCTGCGTGACGATGCCGGAGACGGGGGAGATGATGGTCGTCGCGTAGATCGGCTTACGCGTCCGCTCCAGCGTCGCGACCTGCCCCGCGGTCATGCCGGAGAGCAGCAGGCGCTGGCGCGACGACTCGACCAGGTCGCTGGAGGCGTTGCGCGCCGATTCGAAGCCGGCGCGGCGCATGCGCTCCCGGTTGTTGAGCGCGAGCAGGTACTCCTGCTGCGTGGCGAAGAGGTCGGGCGAATAGATCGTGGCCACCGCTTCGCCGCGGCGCACGGTGTCGCCGGTGAAGTTGGCGAAGAGCTTTTCGATGCGGCCGCCGGTGTAGGCCGTCACCTGCGCCACGCGGCGTTCATCGACGGTGACGCGGCCCGTGGTCACGAGCTCGCCCGTGTGCGTGTCGAGCGTGACGCGCACCGTTTTCACGTTCCCGGTGACGCGCTGCTCGGGGGAGAGCGAGATCGCCGAGACGCCTCCCTCGGCGTGGGCGCTGTGGTCGGCGGCGGTGCGCTTCACGAGCGCCATGCCACAGATCGGACAGCTTCCGGGCGTGCTCTGTTGCACGGTCGGGTGCATCGGGCAGGTGTAGACGTCCGGTGCTTTCTCGACTTTCGTCGTTGCCGTAGCGACCGGAGCTTCGTTCTTCCTGCACGCGGCCGGCACGAGTGCGGCCGCGACGATCATGGCCAGTGCGAGTTTCTGCCTGTTCATTCGGTGGCTCCTTTCCGCAGGGCTTCGTACGTGACGATGGCCTGTGCGTGCCGCGCGACGAACTCGTAGTACTGCAGCCGCAGCCGCAGGTAGTCGGCCTCGGTGGCGAGCAGCGCGTCGAACGAGGTCTTGCCGGTCTCGTAGGCGGCCAGCGTCGATTCGAACGCGAGCTGCGCCTGCGGTACCAGCACCTCGTGGTGGAACTTCATCTGGTTGTTTGCTTCTTCATGCGCGACGTACGCCTCGGCCAGAGCCTGCGTGAGCGTGCGGCGCAATTCGCCGATGCGCGCCTTCGCGGCATCGCGGCGGAGGATCGCTTCCCGCACGCGTGGCTCGATCGTGACGTCGCGGCGCAGCGGGAGCTCGACCCGTGCCACGACGCTGAACATGTCGCGCTGCTGCGGGCGCAGTCCGTACTGCGCTTCCAGGTCGAAATCGGGCTTGCGGTCGAGCTCCACCAGCCGGATCTCCGCCTTGGCGCGCGCGACTTCGGCTTCCAGCGCCACGAGCGCGGGATGGTCGTCGGGCGGAACGGGCAGCACGTGGATCGTTGCGCCGGCCGCACTGTCCGGCAGCGTGAGCGCCGGGACGTCGGTGTCGATTGGCAGCTCGAGCGCCGTGAGCAGCCGTGCGAGCGCCGTCCTGCGCGCACCGCGCAACGTCAGGACTTCGTGCTCGAGATCGCTCGACTCCAGCTGCGCACGAATGATGTCGCTCTGCAGCGAAGTGCCGACCTCGTAGCGCACCCGCGCCGCCTCGACGAGCGCGTCGACCAGCTCGCGCACCTGCGCGGCGCTCGCGAGCTGCGCGTCGGTCGCGGCGACGTCGTACCACGCCAGGAGCACGTCCCGCTCGATCGCGGCGCGTGCGGAGTCGAGTTGCAACTCGGCCGCGCGCGCTTCGAGTTGCGCGGCCTCGCGGCGCGCTTCGCGCTTATCGGAACGGACGAAGCGCTGCGACGCGCCGACCATGTACATGGTCATCATCTCGTCGTTGCGCAGGTCGATCTGCTTGTTCTGGACACCCGACATGACCATCGGGTTCGGCAGCGCATCAGCGCCGGTGATGCGCTCCCGCGCCGCAGCGGCCTCGGCGCGCAGGCGCACGAGCGACGGATGTTTCCCGATGGCTTCGGCGACCAGCGCACGCGGATCGTGGAAGTCGATTGCGAACACCGGCCGGCTCGCGAATAAAGGCTGCGCTAGCAGCAGCAAACAAAAAAGGCGTTTCATCTGAAATCCCTCAACGGCTCAACAGCTCAAATGGCCGAAGCGTCGAGAGAGGATCAGATCAGGAACTGTGCGTTCAGCAGGAAGAGGGGAGGTGATGGGTCGTGTCGCGTCAGGACGCGCGTCGCTTCAGGGCGCAACGCGGGCGCAGCCGGCTGCTTCACGAGCGTCGCGACGGCCAGCACCGGAGGCGGAACGTGGACCCGTGCGGCCGCGGAGGTCGAGTGCTCGACGCGCATCGCATCGGAACGCGACATGCTCGCCTCGCCGGCGCAGCAGGGCATCGAGGCATGGATCGACAGCTCGGCAGGAGCGGAAGGGCAGCAGAGCGCGGTGCAGAGCGGCGCTAGGCCCATCGCGATGACAGCGAAGGCCGCGAGCATCAGGATGCCCGCTTTCGTCCGGCGCAAAAAACCAGCACTCACCATCAGCGCGAACGCGGGAAGCGGGGCCGGCATTTCCATGGGGCTCCTGTCATCCTATCGTACGATCCCCCCAACCATGCACGTCATCGTCTGGCGATTCCTCACCACGGACCCTGCCGAGTTCGAGCGCCATTACTGTCCGGACGGGTCGTGGGCGCAACTGTTCCGGCGCGATCCTGAATTCGTGAAGACGGATCTCCTGCTGGAGGGGGACACCTATCTCACGCTCGACTGGTGGACGTCGGCCGCCGCGTACGATGCGTTCCGCAAGCGGCACGCGGACGATTACGCGAAGCTGGATGCGATCTGCGAGGCGCTGACGTCGTTCGAGGAGAAGGTGGGCGAGTTCACTTGTCGATGATGCCGTGCCGCAGCGCGTAGCCGACCACCTCGGCCCGGTTGTGCAGGCGCAGCTTGTCGAGGATGTTCCGCACGTGGAACTTCACCGTGTTCTCGCTCAGGCCGAGGCGTTTCGCAAGCTTCCGGTTCGAGGTCACCCCTTCCACCATCAGCTCGAGCACTTCGCGCTCGCGCGCGGTCAGGTCGTCCGGTGAGGTGCTCGCCGGTGCGGCCGCTTCGGCCGGCTTCGCGAACTCCTGCAGGAGCTTGCGAGCGAGCGCCGGCGTCAGCGCCGGCTCGCCCCGATGCGCCCCGTCGAGCAGCTCGAAGAACTCCTCCGCCTCGAGGTTCTTGAGAAGGTAGCCCTGCGCGCCCGCTTTGATGGCGTCGAAGAGCTTCGCTTCCTCTTCGGACGCGGTCAGGATGACCACCTTCATCTCCGGCATCGCACCGACGATCAGCTTCGTCGCGCCGATCCCGTCGAGCTCCGGCATCTGCAGATCCATGAGCACGACGTCCGGCGTCAGCTCGCGCGCGAGCGCAACGGCTTCGTTCCCGTTCTTCGCTTCCCCGACGACTTCGTGCCCCTCGGCCTGCAGCAGGCTGCGAAGGCCGTCACGGAACAGGGGGTGGTCGTCGGCGATGAGGATCCGCACCGGCGAAGTATATGAGGCGCTACGCTTCCGCGTCCGGCAGCGGCAGCGTGAAGCGCACCTTCGTTCCTTCGCCCGGCGTGCTGTCGACCACGAGCGTGCCGCCGATGCTCTCCGCGCGCTCGCGCATGGTCGAGAGGCCGAACTGCGGGAACTGCGACCGCGAGCGGGCCGCCACGCTGAAGCCGAGGCCGTCGTCGCCGATCGTGGTGACGAGGTCGTAACCGTTGCGGCGGAGCTCGACGTGTGCGTGCGACGCCTTGGCGTGCTTGCGTACGTTGGTGAGCGCCTCCTGCACGATGCGCACGAGCTGCAGCTCCTGCGACTCGCGCAGCTTGACGCCCGTGTCGATGACCAGGGAGGTCGAGACGCCGCTCATCTCCTGCCAGCGGTCGAGGTATTCGCGCAGCACCTCGTCCATCGAGCGCTGTCCCGGGAGCGTGCGCAGTCCTACGATCGATTCGCGGACGTCCGCGTAGGCCTGGCGCGCGGCTACCGCCAGCTCGCGCAACTGCGCGCTCGCCTCCTCGGTCTTGTCGCGCTTCATGTACATCTCGGCGGCCTGCACCTTGGTGTTCACGTAGCCGAGGACCTGCGCGAGGCCGTCGTGCATCTCGTGCGCGATACGGACGCGCTCTTGCGCGATCGCGAGATCGCCCACCTGCTCGTGCAGGTGGGCGTTGTCGATCGCGAGAGCGGCCTGCAACGCGAAGCGCACCAGCGTCTCTTCGTCGTCGCTCGAGAACTGCTGCCCGCCGCTCTTCTCGGTCAGATAGAGGTTGCCGAGGAATGGACCCTTGCAGGGGATCGGCACCGCGAGCAGCGATTTCATCGGCGGATGATGCGGGGGGAAACCGTGCGACTGCGGATGGTGGGTGATGTCCCTGAGACGGAGATGCTGCCCATGCCGCAGCACCACGCCGAGAAGGCCGTGACCGACAGGAGGAGGGCCGATCGCCGCGCGCTCCTCGGGCGTGATGCCGGCGGTGATGAACGAGAGGATGCGATTCTCATGGTCGATGACCGAGAGCGCGCCGTAGTGCGCGCCGACCAGGTTGCGCGCCTGTTCGACGACCTTCTTCAGCACGACATCGAGCGAGAGCTCGCCGCTGACGTCCAGTCCTGCGCTGTGCAGCGCGAGCAGCTCCTGGTTCTGCCGTTTCAGTTGCTCCTGCATCCGCTCGACGGTCCGGAAGATGACCGCGGCGAAGATGAAGATCCCGGCGACGTAAAGGAGGTCGAGTGCGAGGCGCTTCTCCCAGGAGACGAAGCCGACCATCGCGTAGCGTGCGAGCTCGAGAGCCACGACTCCGATGATCGGCAGGGCGACGGCAACAATTTTCAATCTGCGCAGCGTCATCGAGAAATCCGGCAGGACGTATTCTGCACGAGCGGGGATCGCGGTCATGGACGTTTCTCCTGCAGGTACAGGTCGAACTGCACGTTCAGCTCGTCCTTCGCCTTGACCATCCCGAACAATGCCGTCGGAGGCGTGATGCGGAAGTCGGTCATGCGCAGCGGCAGGCGGGCGCGGAGGCGGAAGCGGTCCGGCGCGATGCGCTCCGCTTCGACGTCGATCGTGACGTTCCGCTTCGCCCCCGCGAGGGAGAGCACGCCGGCGATCTTCGCGTGATACGAGCCGCCGTCGATGTCATGGTTCACGCCGCCGATGAGCTCCGAGAACCGGAACTCGATGGTGGGATGCAGCCCGGAGCGGAGCGCCTGGTACATGTCGCGCTCCATCTGCCGGTTGCCGCAGCGGAGGGTGTGAACCGGGACCGTGAGCTGGAAGGTGGGCTGCGGGAACTTCGCTGTTGCCGAGGTGAGGAGTTCGACTTTCCCGTCCTCGATGCGGTCGATGATGTTGTTGATGTGCTGCAGCGTCGCCGCCACCTCCATCGCCCCTTCGAGCGTCGTCCCGCTGCAGCGCCATGGCGCGACGTTGGACGATCCCTGCAGCACCAGCTTGCTCGGTGCACCGGAGGTGAGCGTTGCACCGAGCATGAGCACGAGGAGGAACATTCGCCTGTCCTTACTGGCGCTCGACCACCCAGCGGAACGTGACCTTCACGTCGTCGCCGGTCTTGATCGTGTTCATCATTGCGGTGGGAGGTTTGATGCCGAACGAGGTCATCCTGATGGGCGCCTGTCCGACCAGCGTGTAGCGGCCGTCGGCGTTGCGCGAGCCCTGTACGTCGAAGGCGATGTCCCTGGTCGTGCCGGCGATGGTGAGCTTGCCCCGGGTCTCGAGGACGAAGGCCGTCGCGGTGACGTTCCTCGGCGTGGCCTGCGTCATCTCGTAGCGGATCTCGGGGTTCGTCTTCGCCTTCAACGCTTCCGCCATCAGCTTGTCCATCTTCGTGTGCTCGCTTTTGATCGAGGTGACGGGGATGGTGATCACTGCTTTCGCGGGAGCGTTCCAGTTGTCGGGAGTCGGTGCGTTGATCTCCCCTTTGATGGTGGTCGAGGTCATGCTCCAGTCGTGCAGCGTGGAGGTGCCTTCGACTTTGACGACGCTGCCGGTGGTGCCTGCGAAGCGCTCGGCGCTGGCCGCGAAGGCGGCCAGCGCGATTGCCAGGGAGACGATGAGGAGGGTTGCGTTTGTCTTTCTCATGGTCCTTGCCTCTTAGAAGCTGAAGGAGACTTCCGAGATCACGCCGCTGAAGGAGGGGTCGCGCCACGCGGCGACGTTGTTGTTGACGACCTGCCCTTCGCGGAAGCCGCTGTAGCTCTGGGTGACGTACTCGACCTTCATCAGGAGGTTCTTGGTGAGCCAGAAGCCGCCGCCGACCTGGATGCGCGCCACCTTGCCGTCGGAGTCGTTGCCGGCGAGCTTGCTGACGTTCGCGCCGCTGTAGCGGGCCGCGGCATAGAGGGTCGGGGTGATGTGGTACTTGGCGTCCGCGGCGTAGTAGCTCCACTTCTCTTCCGGGGTGCCCGCGAGCGTGCCGTTGATGTCGAGGTCCTGGGTGCGCCCGTAGTGGCCGTAGAGGGTGATGGGGCTGCCGTTGTCGTAGGTGACGTCGAACTGCGCGGCGCTGAACTTCTCACCAGCCTGCGGGAAGACGTTGCCGGGCGCCTGGCCGCCGCCGAGGATGCCGGCATAGCGCTCGCCGCTGCGGTTGCCGGTGAACATCTGCATCGAGCTGCCGCCGCTGGCCTTGGTCGCGTTGTCGCTCTGGTCGGTGCCGATGTAGGAGACCGAGGTGCGGAGCCCTTCGATGGGATACGCGTAGAGCTTGGCGTTGTAGGCGAAGCCGCGGCCGACGTTCCAGTCTTCCGTGGTGGTGCCGTTGGAGCCGCCGACCAGCCAGCCGAAGCGGCCCGGCTTGCTCGCGACCTGCATGCCGATCGAGACGATGTTCGGGTCGACCACGAAGTTCCCGATGAGGGGGTTCTTCTGCACGATGGCGTTGTTGGAGCGGTGGAGCGCCGCGTCGCCGAAGTCGACGAGCATGTGGCCCGCCTTGATGTCGACCTTCTCGAGCACCGGCTTCAGGAAGCGCAGGCTCTGCAGGTTCTCAGGAACGCCGCGGAGCAGGATGTAGCCTTCGTTGCCGTAGGTCTGCGAGGGGTGGTTGCGGCTGGAGAGATAGAGGTCCATGACCACCGTGATCTCTTCGTTCTTGCCGAACTTGCCGATGAACCCGAGGTCGCCGAACGCGTTCTGGAATCCCGGCGAGACCTTGGCCAGCGGCGCGCCCTGCGGCGTGAAGGCGTTCTTGTGGTTCAGGGCCTGCGCGGTGCCGACCGTATTGACGGTGATGTAGAGCTTCTGCGTCTCGTTCTCGGTGAGCTTGATCTGGGCCTGGGTGGAGGCCGTGGTCAGGCCGACGACCAGGAGCGCTGCTGCGAGGTACTTGCTGATGGATTTCATTGCTTCCTCCGTTTGACAGTTCGCATTCTGGAGACCGAAGCTCTTTGCCACGACAGGCTTACGGGTAGTCCGGCGAACGCGGAGGGATGGGCGGGAGACCACCCGAAAGGGTGGGAGGGGGTGGGGGCGCTACAATCTCAGGCGAGGATTGTTATGGGTAGACCAGTTCCCAAAGAGGAAGTGCGCCCCCTCCTTGAAACCCTGCCCGACGAGGCGTCGTACGAGGACATTCAGTACCACATCTACATTCAGCAGAAGGGATTGGCGTCACCTCACTTCAGATCACTCCTACTTCGCCGACTCGAGCTCCGCGACCGCGTCCTTGAACGCCGGTGACGCCCAGCAGTACGGGCCGACGAAGGTCATCCCCGCGCCGGTGAAGAGCTTGCGGTACCAGGCGGCGGGGCGGCGGATGAAGGCGTCGAGGTCGCCTACGACGTCGTCTTCCTTCGTCAGCACTTCGATGAAGGCCAGGCCGTCGACCGCGTCGGCGAGCGGCTTGATGCCGGCGCGGAGCTCAGCGTCGGGGACGTAGTGCAGCACGTCGGAGCAGATCACGAGGTCGTAGACGCCGAGGTCGAGGTTCGGCAGGTCGCCGAACGAGGCTTTGGAGATGTTGCGTTCCCTGCCGAAGCGCTTCACCGCGTAATCGGAGGAGTCGAGTCCCGTGTACTGCACGCGCGGCCGGAAGGCCTGCAGGTGCGGCAGCCAGGCGCCTTCGCCGCAGCCGACGTCGAGCACCGTGCGCAGCTGGCGCCTGAGGAAGTATTCGGTCGTGGCGATGGCCAGCGCGACTTTCCGCCGCACCTCGGCGTGGGTGCTCACGCGCGTGCGTCCCCGATACCAGCGATCGAAGTACGCCTTGTCGTAGTGTTTCGTCATGGTTCCGTTTCCCGATGAGTTCCGATGCCGCGGCGCCGCAGCCAGCCGATCATCCGGGGCATCCTCGGCTCGATCTTGTCACAGGCCTTGATCGCGAAGCGGCTCTGCGGAAAGAGCACGAGCGCCGCGAGCAGAAAGAAGATCCACCCCTGCAAGACGGGCAGGAGAGACCCGATCACGCCCAGGATGATGAATGTGATCCCGAGAAAAATACGGATGAACAGCAGCACTGGCGCGGGGAGTTTACCGCCGTCGCGCAGGTGGCCGCGCAACCACTCGGCAACGAAAATGATCACGATCGCTACAACCGACGCGACCAGGAACCCGATCTCGTACGGGGTCCACTCGTGAGCCGCCTCTGTCATCCCTCTTTGGGCCGGAACTCACCGGCCTCGAGATACTCACCCGGTATCTTCTGAAACTCCGTCACGCCGTACTTCGAGAGCAACTCTTCCGCCGACATGCCATCGGCGAGAATGAGCCCGCTCAGCTCGCCCGTGCGGTTCTCCAGCTCCCAGCCGGTCCAGATTTCCGCGTCGCTGTACGGTTTGAGGGAGATTTTCTGCAGGTAACGGGACATGGCCGTCCTCAAAGCGCGCGCCCCTTGCGGCGCTGTTCGGGATACAGCACGAGGAAGTCGCGTAATGCCTCCATGACCTCTCGGACTCCCTCGGGGATCTTCGCGCGCAGCCAGTAACAGCCGGGATCGAGGAGACTGCGCAGCACTTCGATGAACTGGTTCAGCGAGATGTACGTGGCCTGGTAGACCTTTCCCTTCGTCGATTCCTTCCGCGCGCGCTGGATCTTCGTGATCACGCGCGCCGCCAGGTAGTACGGCGTCTGGATGACGTCGAACTCGTCCTGCGACATGCGCGGGCCCTTCGTGATGTGCTGGCGGTTGATCGTGGCCTGCAGGAAATCGAGCAGCATCACCACGGCCGTCTTCGGGAGCGGACCGCACTTCCCCTGCTCGATCGCGTCGGTGAGGAACGCGGAGAGGCCCTTCATCTGCTCCGAATCGGGGTAGACCAGCTCGCGCAGGCCGTACTTCTTTCCGATGGCGCGCTCGTCGAGCTCGGGCAGCGGGGCTTCGAGCGTTTTGTTGTCGTCAGCCATGGTTCCGAGGTGAGCGAGAATAGCACGCGATGCAGACCGCTGAGCTTCTCGCGACGGTGCCGCTGTTCAAGCTGCTGGACGCGGCGGAGATCGCCGATCTCGAACGCGTTTTCGAGCGGCGGGACTGGGCTGCCGGCGAGCGGATCTTTTCCCTCGGCGAGCCGGGCGACTCGCTCTACATCGTCGGCACCGGCAACGTCGAGCTGTTCGTGAAGGACAACGCCGGCGCGCGGATCGTGCTCACCCTCTGCGGTCCCGGGGAGGTATTCGGCGAGCTGTCGCTGTTCGACGGCGGCGCGCGCACCGCGAGCGCGCTCGCTCTCGAAGAGACGACGCTGCTCGTGCTCCACCGCGACGACCTTCTCGGCTTCCTTCGCGCGCATCCCGACGCCGCACTCGACCTGCTGACCACGATGGGTCAGCGCATCCGCGCGACGGACGAGCTGCTGCGGCGCCGTGTGTCGCGCAACATCAACGAAGAGATGTCGATCCGTTCGACGACCATCGAGCGTATCGCGGACGTGATCGCGGAGTTCAGCGGCAGCATCCTCTTCCTCTTCCTGAACGCGGCCTGGTTCGCGATCTGGATCGTCTGGAACACGCTCCCGTTCACCTACCAGTTCGATCCTTACCCGTTCGGCTTCCTGACGATGGTGGTGTCGCTCGAGGCGATCTTCCTCTCGATCTTCGTCCTCGTCAGCCAGAACCGGCAGGCCGCAAAGGATCGCTTGAGGGCGGATGCGGAGTACGAGGTGAACCTGAAGGCGGAGCTGGAGATCATGCACCTGCACGAAAAGGTCGACTTCCTGACCGAGGAGCTGCTCGCGCGGCTGCCGCGCCAGGCGCGCTAGCGCCAGGTCATCTCGTACGTGCAGGTCTTGTCGCCGTGGCATTGGCACTTCGTCTCCGTCACGGACGGGTTCGTGCCGCCGTGGCGGAGGATCGATTCCATGAAGAAGCCGACCGCGCTGGCGCAGTAGATGGGGCTGTGTACCGGGTAGTTCGAGTAGACCATGCGCCCGCCGCTCGGAGTCTTCTCGAAGCGCACGTTGCCGAACTTCTGATACTGGTCGTGGAAGAGCGCGTTGCTTTCGAGGAACTGCACGAGGCTCTCGGAATCGAGGGAACGGTAGATGCGGCCGATGCCCAGCTCCGCCGAGGCGGCACCGATGAGCGCGAGCACGTTCGGATGAGTCGACTTCAGCTCGTTGTAGATCGCGCGGTCGAGCTCCACGATCGATTCGAACTCGCACCAGGTCGAGGCGAGCGGCGTGCGCAGGTAACCGCGCGTGCGCGGCGTGAGCTTTTCGATGAAGGCCGCGAAGCCGGCTTCGCCGAGGGCCTCGATGAGGAACTGCTTGCGCGCGCCGAACATCACCCCCTTCACCTTCGCGATCGACGGATCGGGGCCGTGGAGCACTTCCTTGCCGTCGAGCTTCGGAGCGGTTGCGGACGCCTTCCCTTGCATCAGCAGTGACATGGTGACGATTGTAGTGCTGCTTCACCGCAGATGGCGGAATGCTTCGGGCACGAAATCGCCGTCGCTGGCCTCGCGCGCCGCGAGCGCGATCTGGAACTCCATCACGTCCGGCGGCACCGGGGTCTGGTAGGTCTCGAGCGTGTCGCGCAGTGCATCGACCGGCGTCAGGCCCTCCGTACGCACGGCGCGATAGAGCTTCACCGCGATCGCTTCGGCGGCGCCGGGGGTGAGCAGCTTCGGGATCAGCGGTTCGAGCGCGGCGAAGTCGCTCTCCTGCAATTCGACGCCGCGCCGCTTCGCCAGCGTGCGGATGAGCGAGAAGCCCTCCGCGGCAGTGGTGGTCGGGAAGATCGGGATCTTTACGTCCACGCGGCCGGGGCGCTTGAGATCCACCTCGATCAGGTCGGGACGGCTGGAGGCGAGGATCCAGACGATGCGGCCGCGGTTCGCGGGATTGCTCATCTGTTCGGCGAACATCCCGTAGAGACGTCCCGACAGGCCGGAGTCGCCGCTGCCGGAGTCGCGCTTGCCGAGGGCCTGGTCGGCCTCGTCGATGAAGACGAAACAGCGTCCCAGCCCCTTGAGCAGCCGGAAGATCTTCTCCAGGTTGCCTTCGGTGCTGCCGACCCACTTGTCGCGGAAGTTCTTCAGCTTCACGACCGGCACGCCTGCTTCGCCGGCCAGGCATTCGACGAGATAGGTCTTGCCGGTGCCGACCGGTCCGCAGAGCAGGTAGCCCATCGGCAGCGCCTGCACGTCGTTCATCTGCCAAAGCTTGATGTCCTGCCGCAACCACGTCTTCAGCCGCTCCTGCGCGTTGTAATCGTCGAGCGTCCGCTTCGATTCGATGAACTCGATGAGGCCCGCCGCGTCTTTCTCGACCAGCTCCTTGCGCATGGTGACGAGATCGGCGGCATGCAGCACCTCACGCCGGTGCGACTTCATGCGCAGCAGGTTGTCGACCGAGGTGAGCGTCGTGCCGGTGAGCTGATGCGCGATCGTGTCGTACGTCGGCGCGAACTCGGCCAGCACCGCCGCGTGGTCTGTGGCGAAGAGCGTCAGCGCGTCGCGCAGCTCGGTGGTCGACGGCAGCGGCACTTCGATCGGCGCGGCGCGCGGATGGTTGACGAGCAGCGGGTGAAGGTCGTTCAGGTTCTCGGCGATGAGGAACGTCGCCAGCGAGTGGCGCGTGAGGAGGTCGTCCGCCGCCCAGTCCCGCATCAGCATCGCCAGCGCGCTGAGGTCGTAGTTGAGCGCACCCGGGAGCGCGGGTGCGACCAGATGCGCGGACTTCATGTAGAAGCCGACCTGGAACGACTCCTGCCCGAGGCGGGCCAGGTTGGCGGCGTAGCGGAAGAAGCGCGTCAGCCATTCCGTCGCAGGGCGCGGCGCGCGCGGGAGCTCGGGATGCTCCTTGTAGGCCGGCCACTTCGTGACGATGTCGCCCCCTTTTTCGATGCGCACGCCGTTGCCGAGGTCGTAGCTGAGGACCACGTCGAAGCGGGGGAGGATCACCCGGTTGAGGAACTCCGGGAGGCTGCCGAGCGTGCGGCTGTCGATGAGGAAGCGGTCGTTGACGTTGCCGTAGAGGAGGAACTGGTTGGCGGCGTGCGACTGATAGAGCGCGATGACGCGCTCGGCCCACGCCGGCATCATTCGTACTGCCTCATTCGTATTGCCTTGGGGCGGCCGTCGTGCCGCTGTCGTCGATGTTCGAGAGGAGGTGCGACGTCAGCTCGATGTTGGAGGAGATCGCGGTCGGGCGTCCGCGCAGCGTCGCTTCTTCGAGCGCGTAGTCGAACTGCATCTCGATACGCGCCAGGTCGGCGGTGATCTCGGCCTCCGATGTGTCCTTGTGCTGCACGTTGTCGAGCCGCTCGTGGAGGATCTTGAGCATGGCCTGGATCGACGCGCGCAGCGGTTCGGTCTGCGCGGCGGCGAGCTCGCGCTCGACCGCGGCGATCTGCGTGCGCAGCTCGCGCTCGTCGCTCTTCGGCGCGACGATGAGGCTGCGCTGCGCGACGAGCAGGTTGAGGAACAGCCAGGAGAGGCGCCGCAGCGCGTCGCGGTTGCTGTCGAGGAACAGGTCGTCGCCCTGATGCTCGCGGTAGAGCGCCTCGAGCCGCTCCCGCTTCGTTTCGAGCTTCCGGTAGCGCTGCCGCGCCGCGCCGCCGACCTTCGACAGCAATTCACGGCGGGCGCGTTCGGTGTCGCCGCGCAGCTCGATCGTGCGCTGTGCGTCGATCCACTGCTGGAACCCGGGATTCGAGGCCATGGTGAAGAGGTACATCAGCTCACCCGCACTCGCGACACCCCAGATTGCCGGATCCCACCAGCCCGCCACCGCCGCCGCCACGACCGCGAACGCGTTCCACGGCAACCGCAGCAGCGGGATGTCGGGACGGGCGAAGAAGGCGTGGTAGAGGTAGCGCATCGGTTGTTTGAAGGTATCGGGTGTCAGGTGTCTGGGGTGTTTCGCCCGGGCGACAATCCCCAGATACCTGACACCCGATACCCGACACCAGTTACTCGGTGGTGGCCGGCCCCATCGACTTCACCGTCTCCGTGGCCGGCGCGCTTTCCTGGCCGGTGTCGAGCGACAGCCCTTCCTTGGCGGCAAAGTCGGCGAGGGCCATGTCGGTGAGAGCCTTCTGCTCCTCTTCCTTGATGGAGATGTCGGCGGTGCTCAGCGAGTCGCGGGCGATGCGCGCGCGGCCGGCGGCCTGTTCGCGCTCTTCCTCGACCATCTTGTGCAGCCGGTCGAGCGTGTCGCCGGAGCCGCCGATGGAGGAGATCATCCCGGAAGCCATTTCGGTGAGCTCGGCGGTCGCCTTCTTGATCTTGAGGTCGTTGAGCGAGCTCTTGAGCGCTTCGATCTTCGCCTGCGCGGCCTTGATCGAGACGTCGCGGGCCTTGATCAGCTCCTTGTACGTCGTCTCGGCCTGTTCGAGCTGCGACCGGTTCTCGGTGAGCTCACGCTGCACCGTCTGCAGCCGCAGCGCGTAGTTGCCTGCCGCGTCGCGGTTGCCGGCGCGCAGGTTGGCGGTGGCCTTGGCGCGGAGGTCGCGCTCTTCGGTTTCGAGCTTGCGCACCTGCGTCATCAGCCGCTCGGAGAGGCCGGCGTGGGCCGCCAGTCCCTGGTTGTAGTTGGCGATCTGCTTGCGCAGGTTCTCTTTCTCCACCTCGAGCAGGGCCTCGGGGTTCCGGCGTTCGACGCCGGAGATGAAGAGTCCGAAGAAACCACGGATGACGTTCGCGAGTCTTGTGAACATGCGCGCTCCTTTTGCGAGGCGAAGTGTATCGCCTTCGGTGCCGTGATTCGGCGCGGGCACTCTTCATGCGTCGCCGCTGCCCCATGGTATTAGTCGTAGATGATGACGTGACCGTCGCTGGCGACCTGCGAACCGAGCTTTCGTCGCATCAGGTGCAGGTCGAGTCCGTAACTGACGCGACCGCCGCGATCGCAGCTCTGAATGCACAACCGTACTGCGGCCTCATCCTCGACCTGGTGCTCGAGAAGGGCAGCGGCTTCGACGTCCTCGATCACATCGTGAAGAACAGGATCTCGATCCCGATCGTGGTGCTGACCGGAAAGCTCCCGTCGTACGTGCGGGAGATGCTCGACGCCGAGCGCGTGAAGCTCGTCATCCCGAAACCGGTCGAGCCCCGTCTCCTGGCCGCCATTGTGCTGGGGCTGTGCGGGATCCCGGCGTAGGCGACGCGTTACGCCCGGTCGCGGGCCATCAACGTCTCCAGTTCCCGCTGTGCGATCGCATGCAGCTCGGGGAGGAGGGTCGGGTCGGAGTCGCCTAGGAAGACGTTTACTTCCGTGCGGGTGATGAGGCGGAGGAGGGCCTGGGGGTTGTAGGGGATGGGGACGGTCAGGATGGCGCTGCGGTCGCCGAAGGCGCAGATGAACCGGCCGTACTCGGGGCGGTTCCAGGAGCGGAGCGAGCCCAGCGCATCGAGCAGCGCCTGCTCGCCCGCCCTGACGAAGGGGCTCAGCGTTTCGTAGGTCTCTTCCGTGGTGCGGCGCGCGCTGAACGTGCGGAGTGAGCGGTCGGCGCGTTCAGCGAGCGAGCTGAGGATCATAAGGCGCGAGCCAGGGCTGCGAGGGCCGGGAAGATGACGTCGGCGTTGGTGATCGCGAATCCTTTCCGCAGGATCGCGTTGACGGCGCGATTGTTGGCGACGGTCCGGACGTCACCCGAGTCGGCGCCGGAGATCACGATTACGTTCGCCGGCTGCGTCGGCTTCTTTGCTACCCGCGCCAGCACTTCTGCTCCGCTGAGCTTCGGCAACTTCAGGTCGAGCAGCATCATGCGGTAGTCGCGGCGCGTGGTCGCGTCGACGGCCGCCAGACCATCCTCCGCTTCATCCACCGTCAGCCCTTCCGCGCGCAGGCGAGCCGCGAACAACTGCCGTACGGCCTCGTCATCTTCGACGATCAGGCAATCGCGCCAGCGTTCCGTCTTCACGCGCAGCGTGGTGCTCTCGAGCAACGGCGAGAACAGCTCGTGCGGCGGCATCGGACGGACGCCGTCCTCCATCTGCTGCAGCTCCCGCGTGGTGAGATCGAGCTCGCGCGCGAGCTCGGGTACGGTCAGGCCGAGGGCGATGCGGCGGGAACGTAGCTCTTTGGGGGTCACGCTGTGCATTATCGCGCAACAGGCGCCTTGACAGGTACTGGCGACACTCCTACACTCCGCGCCATCGTCACAAACCGACCGGTCGGCCGGTAATCCGGAGGAAACGCATGACCCGACGTTGGCTCGCAGTGCTGTGCCTGTTTGCGCTGTCGATGACCGTACCCGCTTTTGCCCAGATCGACAAAGGGGCGATTGAAGCGGTTGCCATCGACCAGTCCCAAGCCCCTCTCCCCGGGGTGACCGTCACGGTCAGCCGCCCGGAGACGGGGTTCCAGACCGTAGCCGTCACCGACACCTCCGGTACGGCCCGCTTCCCGGCACTGACGCCTGGAAATTACGAGGTGGCGTTCTCCCTGGAGGGCTTCGCGCCGATCGCCGCACAGAGAGTCGTGCTGCGCGTCGGGCAGGAGGCGAAGCTGAGCGCCGTGATGCAGGCCTCGTCGAGCGAAACCATCACGGTCACGGCCGACGCGCCGATCGTCGACGTGCACAAGACCGATTCCTCCACGAACATCGTGCCAGAGCAGATCACCGCCCTCCCGGTCGCCAACCGCAACTTCGAGAACCTCGCCTTCATCGCGCCGGGCGTGCAGCGCGAGCGCGGCAGCTTCCGCTTCATCACCGGCGGTCCGGTGGTCGGCGCGGGCGGCAACGCCTCGGGCACGACGATCTTCGTGAACGGCGTCGATCTCACCGACCAGGTCAACGGCCTGGCGCGTGCGCGCTTCAGCCAGGACGCGGTGCGCGAGTTCCGTGTGATCACGAACCGCTTCGACGCGGAGATCGGCGGCTCGTCCGGCGGTGCGCTGTCGATCATCACCAAGACCGGCACGAACCAGATGACCGGCAGCGTGTTCGGCTTCTTCCGCGACGCGTCGCTGCAGTCGCAGGGTGCGCTCGACCTGCAGAAGAACGACGACTACTCGCGTCGCCAGCTAGGCTTCACCATCGGCGGTCCGATCATGCAGGACCGGACGTTCTACTTCGCCTCGGCGGAGCTGGTGAACGAGGACAATATCACCCTCTTCCGTCCGGTCGGCACGACGTTCGGCGGCCGGGCGGCCGACATCCCGCGGCCGTTCGACCAGACCCTCCTCTTCGGCAGCATCGATACGAACTTCAATTCGCAGATGACCGGCGGCATCAAGGCGGTCTACGAGGACTTCGAGCAGGAGAACTTCCGCGTCGGCGGCGTCGCCGACGAGTCGTACGGTCAGCTGCTCGAGCGGAAGAACTGGAACGCGACCGGTGAGCACAACTGGTCGATCGGCGCGAATACGGCCAACGAGGTGCGCGTCCAGTACGGCACCCGCCGCTTCTTCGAGCCGACCAATTCCGATGCGGTCGCGGAGTGGTTCTCGAACGGCAACACCCTGCAGACCGGCGGCAACATCCTCGGCGACCTCCTCGGCGACGGTTCGACCTGGGAGATCCGCGACACCTTCCACCATCACCTTGCCGGCGGCCGCGGCTCGCACGACCTCAAGGGCGGTTTCTCGTATCAGAACGTCGAAGAGCGGTTCGTCCTCGACACCTACGCCACGGGCCTCTTCCTCTGGGCGGGCGACAACCGCGCGTTCCCGATCGCTTACGCATATGGCGAAGGGTCGTCCGACGTCACCACCGATACGAACATCTTCGGCCTCTTCGTCGAGGACTCCTGGCGCCCCACCACGAAGCTGAGGGTCGACGCCGGCATCCGCTACGACGTCGACACGAACGGCAACAACGAAGGCTTCACGCATCCGCTCATCCCGGAGCCGCGCGAGACCGACACGAACAACATCCAGCCGCGCGTCTCGTTCAGCTACGACATCCGCGGCGACGGCACGAACGTCGTGCGCGGCGGCGCGGGCCGCTTCACCGGACGCATGCTGCTGGTGCCGGCGCTGACGGAGCTGCAGGCGAACGGCGTGACCGGCCGCAAGCTCTTCACGCGCCTGAACGGCCTGCTCTTCAACCTGCCGCAGTTCGCGCTCGATCCGGCCAACCCGACCACCACCGGCATCCCGTCGAAGCTGCAGATCAACCTGCTCGCTCCCGACTATCACAACCCGGAGTCGACGCAGGCGTCGGTCGGCTACACGATGAAGCTCGGCGGCTCGCGCCTCTTCCTCGACACCGAGGCGGTGTACGTCAAGGGTGAGGAAGAGATCGTGATCCGCGACGTGAACTGGAGCGGCAACGCGACCCGCACCCGCCCGTTCACGGCGTACGACCAGGTCAACATGTACACGAACGACGGGCATTCGGAGTACAAGGCGCTCGTCCTCTCGCTCAACGGCAGCATCCGTCAGCGCGACCTCATCACTGCCTCGATCACCGTCGCCGACAAGCAGAACATCAGCGACGACTTCAGCCCCGACTTCCCGACCGGCTACCCGAACGATCCGGCGAACATCGAGTCGGAGTACGGCTACGCGCGCGGCCACGAACGCTACCGCATCGTCCTCAGCGGCGTGTTCCATGCGCCGTGGGGCTTCCAGGTCGCGCCGATCTACGAGTACGGCTCCGGCCAGCCGTGGACGCGCCGTCTCGGATACGACTTCAACGGCGACGGCAAGAACTCGGATCGTCCGAGCGGCGTGGGACGCAACGAAGAGAGCGGCCCGCCGTTCCGCCAGCTCTCGCTGCGCGTCACGAAGGCGTTCAACGCGGGCGGCTTCGGCCGGTTCGAAGCGATCGCCGAGGCGTTCAACATCACGAACGTGACGAACTACGACGTGCAGTCGATCACCGGCGGAGAGTTCCTCAGCGGCCCGACCGCGGCGAATCCGGCGGCACCGGCGGTCGCGAACCCGCGCTTCGGCCTGTTCGGCGCCACGCTGCCGGGACGCGAGTTCCAGCTCGGAGTGCGCTGGCTCTTCTGACGAAGTCACGTCATGAACCTCAACCTCAAAGACAGGATCGTCATCGTGACGGGTGGCGCGGCCGGGATCGGTCGCGCCACCGTCGAAGCGTTCGAGCGTGAAGGGGCCACGGTCGTGGTGTGGGACCTTCCGGAGGTCAACGTCACGCAGGCGGACGCGGTGGAGAAAGCGACGGCCGACGTCGTCGCGAAGCACGGCCGGATCGACGTGCTGGTGAACAACGCCGGCATCGTCCGCGACGCGCAGCTCGTGAAGTGGAAGGACGGCCAGGTCGTCTCGACCATGGACGACGCCACCTTCGACGCGGTCGTCAACGTCAACCTCAAAGGTGTGTTTCTCTGCACGCGCGCGGTCACGCCGCACATGATCGAGGGCGGCAGCGGCGTGGTGCTGAACGCCTCGTCGATCGTCGGCCTGTACGGAAACTTCGGGCAGACGAATTACGCCGCGACGAAGGCGGGCGTGATCAGCTTCACGAAGACCTGGGCGCGCGAGCTCGGCAAATTCAACATCCGCGTGAACTGCGTGGCGCCCGGGTTCATCTCCACGGAGATGGTCAAGGCGATGCCGCAGAAAGTGCTCGACGTGATGGCCGCGAAGGCGCCGCTCGGCACGCTCGGGGAGCCGGCAGACATCGCGAACGCGTACGTCTGGCTCGCCAGCGACGCCGCAAAGTTCGTACACGGTGCCGTGCTGTCGGTCGACGGCGGTCTCGTCATGGGAACCTGATGGCCTACGCAAACATCGTTGCAACCGGCAGCTACCTGCCGGAGATCGAGATCACCAACGACGCCCTGCGCGCCCGGTTCAACGGCAACTCGCCGGAGTTCGTCGACAAGATGGAAGCGTCGACCGGAATCCGCAGCCGCTGGTATGCGCCCGAGGATTGGGCGGCGTCGGACCTGGCCCTGCGGGCGTCGCAGCAGGCGCTCGCGAATGCAGGGAAGACTGCCGAGGAGGTCGACCTGATCATCCTTGGCACCGACTCGCCCGACTACATCACCCCCGCGACCTCGGTCGTGCTGCAGGCGAAGCTCGGCGCGAAGAACGCCGGCACGTTCGACGTCGGCTGCGCGTGTGCGTCGTTCCCGACCGCGATCTCCAACGCCGCGGGACTGATGGCCACGAACCCCGGCCTGAAGACCGTGCTGGTCACCTCCGTCTACCAGATGCACAAGCTGGCTTCTGAGAACGACCCGATGGTCTTCTTCTACGGTGACGGCGCCGGCGCCGCGGTGCTGGAGCGCAGCGAAGAGCCGGGGTTCGTCGCGGCCGCGTTTCACGCCGACGGGACGTACGCGCACAAGTGGCTCATCCAGGCCGGCGGCACCGTCGAGCCGGCGACGGAGCTCGCCGCGCGCGAAGGACGCACGCTCGTGAAGATGCTCGAGCGCTATCCCCCCGAGATCAACAACGACGGCTGGCCGCGCATCGTGCGCAAGGTCGCGGAGAACGGCGGTTTCGCCGTGCAGGACATCGACTTCGTGATCTTCACCCAGGTCCGCAAGCCGACCATCGAGCTGGTGATGCAGAACCTCGAGCTGCCGATGTCGAAGACGCACACGGTGATGGAGCAGTGGGGCTACACCGGCTCCGCCTGCATTCCCATGGCCTTCCACGACGCGCTCGCGCAGAAGAAGATCAAGCCGGGCGACCTGGTGGTGCTGGTGGGTTCCGGCGTCGGCTACAACCAGGCCGCGGCGGCCTTCCGCATGCCGCAATCGGAGATCCGCCTGTTTGGAAATTAACTCGGCCGCCGATTTCGCCCGCATGACCCGCGCCGTACTGGCTGGAGCGGGATTCGTGCGGCACGAGCACGGCGGGAGCGTCTGGTTCGAGTATCCGAACGAAGGCGCACCGACGCTGGTCCTCGTGCACGGCGCGAACGATCACGCCGGAACGTGGTTCACCGTCGCGCCGGCCCTGGCGCGCTCGTACCGCATCATCATTCCGGATCTCCCCGGCCACGGCGAGAGCGAGCCGCGCTCCGGCCCGATCCCGATCTCGATCATGGTCTCGCAGCTCGAAACGATCCTCGCCAGCGAGCGCGACCTGACTCTCCTCGGCAACTCCCTCGGCGGCTGGTTGGTGCTGCTGTACGCGCTGCGCAATCCGGAGCGCGTGTCGCGCCTTTTCCTCGAAGCCTCGGGCGGACTGAATCGGCCGCTCTCCTCGCCGCTCACCGCGCGCGATCGCGAGGAAGCGATGGTGGTGCTGCGCGCCGTACACGGTCCTGACGTCCAGCCGAAGGAGTGGGTGATCGACGCGCTCCTGCAGCGCGCCACCGATTCGCCGATGCTGCGCTTCACGGAAGTGCAGGAGCACCTCATCGAGCACCGCCTCGGCGAGCTCGACGTCCCGGCCACGCTGATCTGGGGCGCGAACGACGGCGTGCTGCCGCTGTCCTATGCCGAAGCGTTGCACCAGGCCATTCGAGGTTCGTCGCTGCATGTGCTCGAAGGCGCTGCCCACATCCCGCACATGCAGCAGCCGGAGCGATTCCTCGCATGTTTGACGGCGACCTCCTAGCCGAACGCGCCCGCGTCACCCCCGACAAGCTCGCCCTGGTGGTCGTCGAGACCGGCGAGCGCCTGACGTACGCGGAGCTCAACGCCCGCGCCGACCGCGCCGCCGACACCCTGCGCAGCCTCCTCGCCCCGGGCGACCGCTTCGGCATCCTCGCCTATAACTCGGTCGAGTTCCTCGAGCTCTTCTTCGCCGCCGGCAAAGCGAACGTCATCGCGGTGCCGCTGTCGACCCGCGCCACCGAGCACGAGCTGAAGCACATCGCCAGCGACTGCGACATGCGCGTGCTGTTCTACGGAGACGAGTTCGAAGGGTTGTCAGTTGTCGGTTCTCAGTTGTCCGTGCGGCATCGCGAAAACCCCCAGACACCTGACACCCGACACCCGACACCCGCCGAAGGCGTCTACTGCCTCCTCTACACGAGCGGCACCACCGGCAAACCCAAAGGCGTGATGATCCCGAAGCGCCAGCTCTACTGGAACGGGTACAACACGGCCATCAACTGGGGTCTGCGCGAGGACGACGTCTCGCCGATCTTCACGCCGCTGTACCACGCCGGCGGTATCGCGGCGTTTCTCATCCCGATCTTCTGCGCCGGCGGCACGATGGTGCTGCACAAGTCGTTCGAGCCCGCGCAGGTGTGGCGTACGATCGAACAGGAGCGCTGCACGGTGGTCCTCGGCGTCCCGACCATCTGGAAGATGCTGATGGAGGCTCCCGAGTTCTCGACCGTCGACCTGTCGCACGCGCGCTGGTTCATCTCCGGAGGCGCGCCGCTGCCGCAGTTCATCATCGACGCGTATCAGCAGCGCGGCGTGGTGTTCAAACAGGGCTACGGGATGACCGAGGTGGGGGTGAACTGCTTCACGATGACGGTGGACGAGTCGTTCCGGAAGCCGGGCTCCATCGGCAAGCCGATGCTCTTCACGGAAGTGAAGCTGGAGAACATGGACGGCGAAGTGGGCGAAATGTCGATCCGCGGACCGCACGTCTCGAAGGGTTACTGGAACAACGACGTCGCTACCTCGGAGGCATACGGCAAGGACGGCTGGTTTCACACCGGCGACCTGGCCCGCCGCGACGAGGAAGGCTTCTTCTACATCGCCGGGCGGCGCAAGGAGATGTTCATCAGCGGCGGCGTGAACGTCTATCCCGCCGAGATCGAAGCGGAGCTGGTGTCGCACCCGGCGGTCTCCGATGCGGCCGTGGTTGCGATTGCCGACGACACGTGGGGCGAGGTCGGCATCGCGTTCGTGGTTTCGTCCGCGACCGAGGACGAGCTCGCGCAATACCTCGCGCAGCGCATCGCGAAATACAAGCTGCCGAAGCGTTTCGTTTTCCTCGACGCCTTGCCGCGGACTCCGTACGGGAAAGTGGTGAAGGAGGAGTTACGGAAGCGGCTCAGCTAAACTGCGGGCGGATGACGCAGGAAGAACGGTCCGAAAAATCACGGCAGCAGATCCTCGACTCCGCACTCAAGCTCTTCTCCCACAGAGGCTACGGCGCCACGAGCGTGCGCGACGTGGCCGAGGAGGCCGGACTGTCGAAAGGGAACGTGTACCACCACTTTCCCGACAAGGAGTCGATCTTCCGCGCGCTGCTGGACCGCTACTTCCAGGTCATGTCCGCGCCGGAGTTCCCGTTCAACCGAGCCCTCGCCAGCGGCTCGTTCCCGGAAAACCTCGAGGATATCGGCCAGGCCGTGCGCCAGGTCGTGCGCGACTACCGCGAGTACGCGCTGCTGATCTACGTCGACGTCGTGGAGTTCGACGGCTCCCACATCCGCCGCTTCTACGAAAACATGGCCGAGCGCTTCCAGTCCTTCATCAAGTCGACCGGCATGGAAGGGGAGCTCGAGGAAAAGCTCGCCGACGGCCTGTCGCCCGTCTCCGCGGTCATGCTCGCCACGCGCATCTTCTACAACTACTTCACCGTCGAGATCCTGTTCGGCGTCAAGGACCACTTCGGCAAGGACACGAATGCCGCGGTGAAAGAGATCTCGCGCATCCTCCGCCACGGCATGCTGAAGGGGTAAAGAATCCTGCGCGCACGCGCTGAAAACGTGACCGCGTGCACCGAAAAGATCAGCGCGTGCACTGAGAACATGGGCCGGTGCAGCGGCATCGTGAATCCGTGCCTTGAGCGGATGAACCGGCGCGCGCGAAGCATCAGCCGCGGCGACGAGAGGATGACGTCGTCCGGTACGGAGATGACTTCGTGCAGCGGTGGGATCAGGCGGTGCACCAGCCGGGTCACCCCGTGCACGGACGTCATCAGCGCGTGCAACGACAGGATCACTCGCTGCAACCGATCGCATCACACGTGTCGGCGAAAAGATGAACCGCGCTGATGCGCGCGTCAACGCGGCTGTTGACGGTGATGACTCGTTCATACACCCGCGACAGCACGGCTAACGCGCGCATCAGCGCGCGCGATCAAATCGATGGTCGCGTCTGATGCGATCGTGACTCGCTTCTATCGCGGCAACTGCAGCAAGTGATGACGCCAACGCAGCGAGTTACGCGCGCATCGCGGCGTTTGACGACGCCGATAGCAGCGAGTTATGAAAAGACTGCAGCGTTTGATGCGATCGATGGTCGCGCCTGATCCTTTCGATGACGCTGTCCTTTCCAGCGGACGCGCTGGCGTCGCAGGGCACGGAGTGAAAGCGGATGTTCGCGCGCGGCCTTACTTCGCCCTCATCGCCACCAGCCCCCTCCAGCGCGGGTCGTCATGCAGCGAGTCCAGGTCCTCGTCGTGCTTTGCCTGTTCGCGGATGTCGAAGCCGGTGGCCTGGGCGCGCTCGAGCCACTGGAAGGCGGCGTCGACGTTGTCCTGCAGGGCGTAGGCGCAGGCGATGTTGTAGGCGGAGGTCGCGGGGCGGTATTTCATGGCCAGCGTGCGCTGGAAGGCGGCGATGCCGTTCTCGTAATCGCGTGCCTGCAGCGACGTGTAGCCGTAGTTGAACCACGCGCGGCCCGAGTCGGGATATTTGTCGAGCATCCGCTTGTGCCACGCCGCGGCTTCGCGCCAGGTGCGGTCGAAGCTGCGGCTGCGCAGCTCGAGATCGTCCGCCTTGCGCAGCAGCTCCGGGAAGCGCGCGTGGCCGCGAACCTTGGCGAGGTCGCGGTCCTGCTGCATGTGTTCTTCGTCGCCGTAGCCGTCTTCGATGGCCTTGTCGAGGTACGTCACCGCGGCGTCGAGGTCGCCGCGGAGCGAGTGGGCGCAGGCGATGTTGTAGAGCGTCGCGCTGTGCTTCTCGCCGCTCTGGAGTGAGCGCTGCAGCGCGTCGAGCGATTCGTCGAGACGGCGGAGGCTGAGGAGGTTCGTGCCGACTTCGTACCAGTCGTCGCTCGAAGCGGTGCGCGACGAGCGCATCTCGTTGTAGCGCTCGACCGTGTAGTTCAGGCGTCGCGTGGCGATGTCGCTGCCGTAGCGCCCGAGGAGGTTCGCGAAGCGCGCGTCGTCGCGGATCGCATCGAAGTCGGAGTCTTCGGCGATCTTCTCGAAATCGTCCCAGCCTGCCGCGAGCGCCTCCTTCAGCGAGTCCGTCGCGCGTCCGGCGTCGTTTGCCAGCGCATACGAGCAGGCCGCGTTGTACAGCGCGGTCGCATCCCGTCCGTCCTTCGCCACGGCAGCGCGCCGGAAGGCTTCGCCTGCCTCGGCGTAGCGCTCCGATTTATAGAGGTCAAAGGCCTGCTCGTTCAGCTTCTCCTCATGGCTCTTCTTCCATTCGAAATGGGAGAAGGTCTCGCTGAGGTAGTCGCCGAGCGTGTCCACTTCCGGCCGCACGTCGACCGTCGAGCCGCTCGCTTGGGCCAGCTTCACCTGCTCCTTCTGCTCTTGCTTCGCCTGCTGCTTCTCCGGCAGCTGTGCGATGAGGCGCAGCGCGGAGACCGGGACCACGATGGCAACCGCCACCGCACACGCGATCGCCACGCCGCGTCCGCTGAAGACGCGGCGCGCGACGCCCGGCTGCAGGATCGACAGCAGGCGTCCTTCGAGCTGCGATTTGCGCGACATGGCCAGCGTGACGGCGCGGAACGGATCGAAGGCCGGCATGGTGCGGGCGATGCCGAGGAGGTGATCGGCGTAATCGGAAGGGCGGGTGCCGCTGGCGAGGACGAGATCGTCGCAGGCGCGCTCGCACTCGTTGCGGCCGGCGCGCTCGAGCGACCACGCGAGCGGGTGGAACCAGAACAGCGAGATCGCGATGCGGGTGAGGATCAGCGAGATGCCGTCGACGCGCTTGAGGTGCGCGAGCTCGTGCAGCAGCACGACGCGCATCCGCTCCTCGGACCAGCTCGTGGCGTCCTCGGGGAGCAGCAGCACGGGACGGAACAGGCCCCAGATCACCGGCACGCTGACGCGCGACGACTGCAGCAGCCGGACGTCGGCCTTCAACCCGAGCTGCCCGCGTACGTCGTCGAGCGCGAGGAGTGCGACGTCGCTTTCGAGGTCGCGGGCCTTCCGGGCGACGAACGCGACGCCGATCATGCCGGTCAGCATGTGGCCGAGGAAGGCGAGCGCGACCAGGGCGATGGCGAGGACGACGAACCCTTTCCAGGTCGAGCGGACGACGGACGCGGCGCGCGTCACGGCGCTCACCGGTGCCGGTGCGATGGCCTCGACGAGCGACCTGGCGATGCCGACGCTCTCGTCGTCGCGCAGGCCGATGGTGTCTTTCTCAGGGGCCGTGCTCTGCACGACGGCCGGCACCACTCGCCGCGTCACCGCGACCTGCCAGGCCGGTACGACCACGCTCAGCAGCGGCATGCAGGCGACCGCGACCAGGGTGGCGGTGGCGATGAGGTGCTTCGTGGCCGCCGACGCCCGTGGGATGGCCGCGAGCAGCAGCCGCGCGATGAGCAGGATCACCGTCGCCTTGACGAGGATCAGCATCAGGTCCCCGGCGACGTTCATCGACTGCAGGCGTTCGGCGACAGCGAATATGGTGTCCATCTAGCGTCCTTCCTTGCGGGCCTCGTCGATCAGCTCCGACAGGCGGTCCAGCTCTTCGTCCGACAGCTTCCCTTTTTCACGCTCGATCAGCGTGGCCACGACGTTCGCGGCCGAACCGTCGAAAAACGTCGTCAGGAGCTGGTCGAGGGCCGAGTTGCGTACGCGTTCACGGTTCACTGTAGGTAGATATACGTAGCGAGTGCCGTCAAGTTGGTGTTTGAGGTGACCTTTTTGTTCGAGGACCCTCAACGTGGCCCGGACCGCGGAGTAACTCGGAGCCTCCGCCATCCCTTCCATCACGTCCGCGGCGGTGGCCCGCCCCTTCGTGAAGATGATGTCCATGATCTCCCGCTCGCGCCGGCTCAGATGTTGGATTTTCAGCATGTGCTGGAAATCTAGCATCATCGTTGCCTTTCGGCAAGGGCGTTGGGCTTTTGGCGTTGGGCGTTTGGGGTTGTATGGCTGACCGCTCAGTCGACCTCTGCGGTGCGCGCGACACCCCAACCGCCTGACGCCCAGCGCCCAAAGCCTGTTATACGATCCCCTCCTATGCCGGGCCCAATCACGAACTTCATCGACCACCACTACCGTCACTTCAACGCGGCCGCGCTGAAGGCGGCGGCACAGGATTACAACAGGCACCTCGAGAAGGGCGGGCAGATGCTCGTCACGCTGGCGGGGGCGATGTCCACGGCCGAACTCGGGTTGTCGCTCGCGGAGATGATCCGCCAGGGGAAGGTGCAGGCGATCTCGTGCACGGGGGCGAACCTCGAGGAAGACATCTTCAACCTCGTCGCGCACGATGCATACGAGCGCGTGCCGCACTACCGCTATCTCTCCGCGCTCGACGAGCAGATGCTGCTCGAGCGGCACATGAACCGGGTCACCGACACCTGCATCCCCGAGGGGGAGGCGATGCGCCGCATCGAATCGGCGGTGCTCAAGCACTGGATGGAGAAGGATCAGCAGGGGAAGCGGCTGTTCCCGCACGAGTTCATGTACGAGATCATCCGAGACGGCTCGATCGCCGAGTACTACCAGATCGACCCGAAGAACTCCTGGATGGTCGCCGCGGCCGAGAAGAACCTCCCGATGTTCGTCCCCGGCTGGGAGGACTCGACCCTCGGCAACATGTACGCCGGCCACTGCATCTCCGGCGACGTAAAGAACGTCCACACCGTCCGCACCGGCATCGAGTACATGATCGAGCTGGCCGACTACTACACCCGCGTCTCCGAGAAGTCGTCGATCGGCTTCTTCCAGATCGGCGGCGGCATCGCCGGCGACTTCCCGATCTGCGTCGTCCCGATGCTGCACCAGGACCTGCAGCGCACCACCGTGCCGCTGTGGGGCTACTTCTGCCAGATCAGCGACTCGACCACCAGTTACGGCTCCTACTCCGGTGCCGTCCCGAACGAGAAGATCACCTGGGGCAAGCTGGGCGTCGACACCCCGAGCCACGTGATCGAATCCGACGCGTCGATCGTCGCGCCTTTGGTGTTTGCTTATATTCTTGGTTGGTGAAGACAAAAACCTCGTTGCTGGTTGCTTGTTGCTGGTTCCTTGTAGTTTCGCCGTCCGCCGTAAACGCACAAGCAACAAGCAACCAGCAACCAGCAACACCCATCGAGACCCACATCCGCACCCTCTCCGCGGACGCCATGGAAGGGCGCGGCCTCAACACCAAGGGTCTGGATAAGGCCGCCGATTACATCGAGAAGGAGCTTCGCGCCGCCGGCGTTCGGCCGGCGTTCGGCGATTCCTACCGCCAGCCGTTTCCGGTGAAGACCGGTGTCACGCTCGGGGCGAAGAACACGCTCAGCGGCGTGGCGAACGACGACTGGACGCCGCTCGGCTTCTCCAGTCCCGGCTCGTTCTCCGGCAGGCTGGCGTTCGTCGGCTACGGCATCGACGCGCCGCCGCTGAATTACCGGGAGCTCGAAGGGGTCGACCTCAAAGGCAAGGTCGCGGTGATGCTGCGCTACGAGCCGCAGGAGCGCGACGACAAGTCGCCGTTCGACGGCAAGCGCCCCAGCCGCTGGTCGGCCATGCGCTACAAGGCGATGAAGGCGCGCGACCTCGGCGCGGTGGCGGTGGTCTTCATCACCGGGCCGCTGCAGGATGAAGGGAAGGACAAGCTCCCGGCGCTCGCGAACGACGGGCCGGAGAGCCAGGCCGGCATTCCGGTGCTGCAGGTGAAGACCTCTGTCGCCCAGAAATGGCTGGATGTGGCGCAGTTCCAGAAGGACGTAGACGCCGACCTCCGTCCGCGCTCGCGCGTCCTCGATGCGACGCTCTCCGGGACGGTGGACGTGCAGGCGTCGTTCGCGAAGGCGCAGAACGTCGGCGGCGTGATCCGCGGCCGCGGCAAGCTGGCGGACGAAGTGGTGGTGGTCGGCGCGCACTACGACCACCTCGGATACGGCGGCAAGGGCTCCGTCCGGCCGAACGACACCGGGATTCACAACGGCGCCGACGACAACGCCTCCGGCACCGCGGCGGTGCTCGTGGCCGCACGGCGGCTGCATTCGCTGCTGAACGACGTCCCCGATCGCCGCACCATCGTGCTCGCGCTCTTCTCGGCAGAGGAGATGGGCCTCGGCGGCTCGTCGTACTTTGTGGCCAACCCGCCTGTGCCTCTTTCGAACATCGTGTCCATGATCAACCTCGACATGGTCGGCGCGCTGCGCGACGAGAAGGTGATGGCGTTCGGCACCGAGTCGGCCGCGGAGTGGAAGCCGCTAGTCGACCGCCACGCCGCCGACCTGAAGCTGGCCGTGACCTCCAGCGGCGACGGCTACGGCCCCTCGGACCAGACGAGCTTCTACGCCAAACAGATCCCTGTCGTGCACTTCTTCACCGGCTCGCACGAGCGCTATCACACGCCCGACGACGATGCGGACGCGGTCAATTTCGAGGGTGCAGCGCGCGTGGCGGAGCTCACCGCGCGCGTGGCCGCCTCGCTCGCCCGCGCCGAGGTCACACCGCATTACGCGCGCGCCTCGGCGGCGCCGGCGATGCAGGGCGACAGCCGCGGCTACGGCGCCTATCTCGGCACGATCCCCGACTACAGCGCCATGGAAGCGACCAGCGGCGGCGTGAAGCTGGCCGACGTACGCGCCGGCGGGCCCGCCGACAAGGCGGGAATCAAGGGGGGAGACACGCTCGTCGAGATGGCCGGGACGCGCATCGAGAACCTGTACGACATGACCTTCGCGCTGCAGGACCACAAGCCGGGTGAAACGGTGGACGTGGTGGTGCTGCGCAACGGCGCACGCGTCCCGCTGCGGGCCACGCTCGGCTCGCGCAGCGCGCAGGCGGCGCCGGGGAGCGGCAGCCACGGCGCGACGTCGCCGTTCGAGATCAAGGCCGGCAAGCCGTTCGAAAAGACGTTCGACGGCGAGAAACACCTGCAGGACGTCCGGCAGTTGACGTTCGGCGGGGAGAACGCCGAGGCGTACTTCAGCCCGGACGGGAAGAAGCTGATCTACCAGTCGACGCCGGAGCGCGGCGGCTGCGACCAGCAGTTCGTCATGGACCTGGGCACCGGCGAGACGAAGCTGGTCTCGAGCGGCAAAGGGCGGACGACGTGCGGCTACTTCGCCTTCCCGGCCGGGGACCGGATCATCTATGCCTCCACCGAGGCCGCCTCGCCCGGCTGCCCGCCGCCGCCCGACCGGAGCCGCGGCTACATCTGGGGCGTCTACCCGTCGTTCGAGCTCTACACCGCGAAGGCGGACGGCACGGACGTCAAGCGTCTCACCAGCAGCGAGGGTTACGACGCCGAGGCCACGTGGTGCCACAAAGGGGGGAAGATCATCTTCACCTCCGTGCGCGACGGCGATCTCGATCTTTATGAGATGAATGAGAACGGCGGCGACGTGAAGCGCCTCACCTCGACCCCCGGCTATGACGGCGGCGCGTTCTACAACGCCGACTGCACGCAGATCGTCTGGCGCGCCTCGCGGTTCGAAGGTGCGGCGCTCGACGAATACCGCACCCTGCTGAAGGAAGGCTTCGTGCGGCCGTCGAAGATGGAGCTCTACGTCGCGAACGCCGACGGCTCGGGCGCGAAGCAGATCACGTCCAACGGCGCCGCGAACTTCGCACCGTTCTTCACGCCGGACGGAAAACGCATCATCTACTCGTCGAACGTGCTCGATCCGCGCGGGCGCGAGTTCGACCTGTTCCTCGTGAACAGGGAAGGCGGCGAAGCGGAACGCATCACCACGGCGCCGGCGTTCGACGGCTTCCCGATGTTCAGCCCGGACGGAAAGTGGCTGGTGTGGGGCTCGAATCGCGCGAATCCCGAGGGACGCGACACGAACCTCTTCATTGCGAGATGGGTGGATTGAAGACGTCGTCCGCGACGGCCAGCCGCTCCACGCGCGTCACGATCGTCGACGTCCGCTCGCTTTGCGGCGAGCCGCCGTCGAGCGTGCGCGTGACCTCGAGATCGTGGCGCAGCACCATGCCGCGGACGTTCTTCGCCGCTTCGTCGAGTTGCTCGTCGACGCGTGCGTAACCGCTGCGGAGCGGACGTTTGATCGGGAGCGGCGGGAGCTCTTCGTTTGTCCAGATGTGCGCGACGACGTTGAACGTACCGCCGACGAGGCCGTCCTTCGTCTTCGCGCGGAACGTCGCTTCGATGACGTGCTCGATGGCCGGCTCGCCGGCGATGGTCGAGGCCGCGCCGCGGCGATAGCGCACGTCCGGCTTGCCGTGCAGCAGCGGGCGATCGCCGGGGAAGAGAAAGAGCGCGGAGGAACGAACGCCGCCGGTGACGCGGACGCGATCGGTGATCTGCGCCTTCTTGAAATCGATCACCACCGCCGACTCGTCCCCGTCGCGCGAGATGATCGCGCGGTGCGTTCCGTCGGGACCGGTCACGTCGGCGCGGTAGCTTTCCCCTTCCACCCACACGCGGCCGCTGGACTTTTCGGAGAAGCGCGACGCCTGGATGCTCGTCACGTAGTCGTACGCGACGCCGGCCGCCGCGTTTACCGCAAAGGTGAATGCCGCGAAGCCGAGGAGAAGGGGGCGCATGGCGATCAGGATAACCCTGATAAATACGCTACCGCGAACGCAATGGCGATCAGCAGCAGCACGACGCCCTCGGCGACCACGCACCCGGGGCCGATCGAGCCGCCGAGAGTCATGGCCTGCATCTGCGCGAGCCGCCGCCGCTGGATGAAGACCAGCACAGCGACGACGGCGATGAAGATGGCGATGAGGAGAGAAGACATTTGGAGTGCGGTGACCGCAGTCACCGCTTTTCCTTCGGCAGCCGCAGCTGTCGCCTCGTGCATTCGCCGGCGTAGGCGCGGAGTGAAAGCGGTGACTGCGGTCACCGCACTCCAAACTACTTCAAATGCGTATTGAGGAAGTTCAAAATCGCCCCGTACGCGGCGATCTGGTTCTTCTTCTTGGTGAACCCATGCCCCTCGTCGTCGAAGATGACGTACTCCACCGGGACGCCGTTCTTCTTGACCGCCGCCACGAGGTCATCCGACTCCTGCTGCAGCACGCGCGGGTCGTTCTTCCCCTGGATGACGATCAGCGGCTTGCGGATCTTCTCCGCGTGAAACACCGGTGAGACCTCGCGCAGCATGTCCAGCTGCGTCTCCGGGTTGCCGATCTCGTCGTACAGCGACTGGCGCGCCGCTTCCCACCAGGCCGGGATGCTCTGGAGCGTGCGCACCCAGTTCGTCACGCCGAAGATGTCGACACCGGCGTCGAACACGTCCGGCTGGTAGGCGAGTGCTGCCGCGACCATGTAGCCGCCGTAGCTGCCGCCCATGATGGCTACCCGCTCGCCGTCGACGTACGGCAGGGACGAGAGGTACTTCTTCGCTTCGACGCAATCCCAGAGCGGCTCTTTCCCGTGCTTCTGGTCGTCCGCGGTGAAGAATGTCTTGCCGTAGCCCGATGAGCCGCGGTTGTTGATGTCGAGCACGACGTAGCCGTGGTTGGCGAGGAACTGCGCGGAGTACTTGTAGCCGCGCCGCGCCTGCCCGCCCGGGCCGCCGTGCACCATCACGATGGCCGGTTTCTTCGCGCTCGCGGTGGCCTGATGCGGCTTGTAGAGGATGCCCGGGATCACCATCCCGTCGAACGACTTGAACCGCACCACTTCCGTGTCGACCAGATCCTCGGGGTCGATCTCCTTGCTGAGCGTGTCGGTGAGGCGCGTGGTCTTGCCGCTGCGGAGATCGTGCACGTAGAGGTTCGACGGCGCCCGGTCCGCGTCGACGTACATCGCCATCAGCTTCTCGCTCGGGGAGAAGCGGACGGTGTTGATGTTGCCGCTCGGCAGCTTCGGCAGCGGGATGCTCTTGCCGGTCTGCGCGTCGTACAGCTTCACGACCGTGCGCGCGTCGGCGTTGATCCAGGTGACGCGGTAACGCCCGCTCTCGGAGTACGCGGCGCCGGAGATGTCCCAGTCGGTCTTCTCGACGTCCGTCACCTTCCCGGTGGCGAGATCGTAACGGCGGAGGCGGGTGAACTCGGTGCCGTCGTTGGTGGTGAAGAGGAGCGACTTCGACTGCGGATCGAAGTCCTGCGCGGTGTACTCGGCCCGACCCTTGTGCTCGGAGATCTTCTTCGTCTCGTTCTTCCCGACGGAGTGGATGAAGAGGTCGGAGTCGGCGGTGCTGAGCGGCTTGGTCAGCGCGACCCACTTGCCGTTCGGCGAGATCCCGGCAGTTTCGTACCCGCCCGGGTTGCGGAAGACCATGCGCCGGTCGTACGTGGCGGCGTCGTATTCGTAGATGTCGAAGAACTTCGGGTCGCGCTCGTTCGTCTCGACGAAGAACGTCTTCTTGTTGCCGCTCCAGCCGCCGAAGCCGGCCTTCAGCTTGTCGCCGGGAGTGAGGTCGCGCTCCGAGCCGTCCTCGCCGCGGACGTAGAGGTGATGGAGCTCGTTCCCGCCGTTGTCGCGGGTATAGAGGAACCGTCCGTCGCGCGGAAAGTACGACACGGCGCTGGTCGTGTCGGTCGTCGACTGCGTCAGCGCGCGCGCTTTGCCGCCGCGCACGGGGATGGAGTAGACGTTGCGGATCCCGCTCTCGTCCGACGAGAAGAGGATCTCGCTCTCATCCGGCGAGAACGACGCACCCCCCACCGCGACGGTGGTCATGAACTGCTCGATCGTGTACTGCTTCGACGGACGCGTCTCCGCAAACGCGGAGCCGGCAATCAGGGCTGCGACAAGAAACGCGCGTAATGCTGTTTGCATACGCGAAGTGTATGAGGAAGTGGTGTCGGGTGTCAGGTGTCTGGGGCTTAGCGGCTGACGGGACAGGTGCCGCGAGCCGCTAAGCCGCAGACACCTGACACCCGACACCTGCTAACCGGTGGCTACCGCCGCACTGTTACCGAAGTCGACGCACTCGTGGCCGCGCCGGTGTCGTCCACCGCATCCACGCGCAGCTCGGCCGAGACGCCGCCGAACAGCCGGTCGTCCGGAACCTCCTTGCGCGGGTTGAACCGGTAGCGCACCTCGGTGCGTCCCTGGATCGTGGTGTTGTAGCCGAGGCCGCGGATGCGGTCGGCGTCCCACGACTCCTCGTGCAGGGTGAGACCGCCGCCGAGGAGGACGCGGATTCCGATGCGCGTCACGGTCACGGGACGGCCGGCAGTCTCGCGCACGACCACTTCGAAGGGAAAGTCGTACGTATCGCCCGACACTTTGGTCGCGACGATCGGATTCGGCATGACCTGGACGGCGATGGCGCCATGCCCGGGAGCGGACGTGACGCTGTCCTGCGGGCCGCTCTGGCAGGCCACGAGGGCGAGCAGCGTCAGGAAGAGGGCGAGGTTTCTCATGGGCAGCGTTGAGTGCAAGGGTGACGCCGCGCGGAGAATGGCGTCAGGCATCAGGCGTCTGGGATTTGTCGCGAAGAGTCCCGGAAGCCTGAAGCCCGACGCCCACCTACCTCAGCTGTACGACGCCGCACGCGATGCGCGCGCCGGCGTTGCCGGTCGGCTGCGTGGTCAGGTCGTCCGGATTCGCGTGCAGGATGATCGCGTGGCCGACCGCGGTCATCGGTCCCTCGGACACCGTGATCGAGCGGGTCACGAAGCGGGTGTTCACGTTCCCGTCCGCGTCGGCGGTCACGTTGCCGAAGTCTCCGGCGTGATGCGGATCGGTGTTCGGGGCGCCGTGCGGTGTGCCGGAGGGGTTGTAGTGGCCGCCCGCGGCATTGCCGTTGTCGCCGCAGTCGCCCTTCTCGTGGATGTGAAAGCCGTGGACGCCGGGAGGCACGCCGCGGAGGTTCGCGCTCACTTCGACGCTGCCGTTGCCGAGCTGCGCGAGGTTGACGGTGCCCGTGGCGGTCGAGCCGGACGTCGAGATCAGGGTGGCGGTCGCCGAAGGCCCGGTGGCCATCGAGGCGCAGGAGGCGAGGAGGAGCAGGGAAATCGAGAACAGCACCAGCTTCTTCATGAAGTACTCACTTTCAAAATGATCGTTACCTTCGTCCCGGACGGCGGTAACCGTTCCGGACGAGATGCATAGACGACGCCGTCACGGACGTAATCGCGGATCGGATGCGCCCGGTTGCCGATCGCGCCGCCGGGACAGGAGTAAAGGCAGACGATGCAGCCCGACTGGAACTCCTGCTGCCAGCGCTCGTTTCCGCCAAAACGGAAGTCGAGCAGCGGCGGCTCGTGCCCCTCCTCCGCGATGAGGTGCGCGAGCGGCACCCGCTTCGAGCCTTTCCATTCGACGAAGACGTCGATGTGCGAGCCCTCGACCCGCTTGTCCGGCTCGCGGTTCTTCGCGTCCTCGCGCGCGTTCCAGGAATCGGGCGTCAGGTTCTCGCCGCGCTTCGCGCCGAGGGAGTCGAGGGCCAGGCGGACGTCGCGGTCGCTCACGTCGGCAGCGAAGAGCGCCCAGTGCTTTGAGCGTCCCTCTTTCCAGACGATGGCGTGATGCCCCTGCACTCCGAACGGGCGCGACATCGCGTTCGGTTGCACGGTGGCGGAGATGCGGACTTCGCGGGCTTTGCGGTCGACGACCGGTTGCTGGTTCCTGGTTGCTGGTTGCTTGTGACGAATCGCCTGGGCCGAAGCCGTCGAGTCACAAGCAACCAGTAACCAGCAACCAGCAACGACGGCTGTGCCGATGCGAATGGCCAGCGCGCGCCTCATTGCGACCACGCCGCGACTTTTTTCCCGATCGTGCCGACCACGCCCTGGGCGACGTCCTGGTAGTAGAGCGCGGCCGCTTTCTGGATCCCGTCGGCGAGGGAGGGATACGAGGAGATGCGCTGCGCGAGGTCGCTCACCTTCAGCCCCTTGCGCCGCGCGAGGACGACTTCCTCGATGAGCGTGGAGGCGTTTGCGCTCAGCACGTGCGCACCGAGGATGCGGCCCTTTTTGTCGCAGACCAGCTTGATCAGGCCGGCGGGGGTCCGGTCGACCACGGCGCGGTCGACGTCGTTCATCTCGACCTTGTAGATGCGCACGTCGTCGCCGTGCTTGTCACGCGCCTGCGCTTCGGTGAGGCCGATGTGCGCCACCTCGGGGTCGGTGTAGAGCGCCCACGGCACGTCGGTGTAATCGACCGCAGATTTGCCGGGAAAGAGCATGTTACGCACGAGCTTGACCGCCTCGTACGCGGCCACGTGCGTGAACTGCATCCCGCCGTGCACGTCCCCGCACGCCCACACCCGCGGAGCCGTGGTCTGCAGGAACTTGTCGACCACGATCCAGGATTTCTCCACCTTCACGCCGGCGGCGTCGAGTCCGAGGTCCTCCGTGTTGCCGCGGCGTCCGGAGGCGATGAAGACCTCGTCCACGCTCAGCTCGCGGGTCGCGTTCTGCTTGTTCGCGATGGTGGCGACCTTCTTCCCGTTCTCGAGGCGCACCGACTTCACGGCCCAGCCGTTGATGAGATCGATCCCTTCGAGCGACAGCAGGTCGCGCACGCGTGAGATCACGTCCGCATCTTCCTTGTTGATGATCTCGTCGAGCATCTCCACCACGGTCACCTGCGAGCCGAAGCGGGCGAAGATCTGCGCAAACTCGATCCCGATGTAGCCGCCGCCGAGGATGAGCATGGAGGGAGGAAAGGCATCCTGCTCCAGGAACGAGACGTGATCGAGGAAGCCTGCTTCCTGCAGCCCCTCGACGGGCGGGACGGACGTGCGTGCGCCGGTGGCGATGACGACGTCTTTCGCCTGGAGCGTCCGGCCGTTGACCGAAATCTCGTGCGGTGCGGTGAAGCGCGCTTTCCCTTCGATGACGTCGATGCCGAGCTTCCGGAATTTCTCCGGATCGTCGTGACGGCTGATGAGCCGCCGCTGCTCGCGCATCGAGTCCATGATCGCCTTCGGGCTGACGCGCGGCACCACCGGCTCGAGCCCGAACAGGTTCGCGTTCCGCATCTGGTGCGCCAGCTTCGCCGACGCCACCAGCGCCTTGGTCGGCACGCAACCGGTCCAGAGACAGTCGCCGCCGAGGGCCTCCCGCTCGATGAGGGCCACCTTGCGTCCCAGCCGCGCGCAGCCGGAAGCGGTGACGAGCCCGGCGGTGCCGCCGCCGATTACGACCAGGTCGAACTGCTCGATCATGAGGGAGGAGTCTAATGCCGATAAAGCCGCTTCGCCATCGACACGTGGCGCGCTAGAATGATGGCAATCCATCATGGCGCAGGCGAACGTGATCCAGGGGCATTTCCCCGGTAACGGGCCGCGGTTCGTGGCTCACGCCGCGCCGGGAGCGGTGCAGCCGAAGGCAGCCGGGTCTCCCGGCTGGGTGCAGGCTGCGATCGCGCGCGGCGGCGGGGCGCAGCCGCCCGCGCACTCCGCGGCGCAGGCGAAGAGCGTCTCCCGCACGATTCCCCTGCCGCCCCACGCGCCGCAGCATTCGAACGCCATCCAGCTCCCGTCGCAGCTCACGAGCTTCGCCCGCGGCGGCGGACATCCGCTCCCCGCTCCGGTGCGCCAGCGCCTCGAGCAGGCGGTCGGCGCGAATCTCTCGGACGTGCGCGTCCACGTCGGGTCGCAGGCGGCGTCCATCGGGGCAACGGCCTTCACCTACGGCAACCACGTCTACTTCGCGCCCCGCCAGTTCAGCCCCTACGCCCTCGGCCGCGAGCTCGCCCACGTCGTCCAGCAGCGTTCCGGGCGCGTGCGCAATCCGTTCGGCAGCGGCGTCGCGGTCGTGCAGGACCGCGCCCTCGGCGCCGAGGCGGCACGCGTCGGCCGGCAGGTCGCGCGCACCATTCAGCGCATCACCGACAACGAAGCGCGTCTGGGCCTGGACCGCGGTCTCATCGACGCGTACGAGCTCTGGCGAAACCAGATGGAGGAGTACGGCGGCTCCGACAGCAGCTTTGTCACGAACGTGCTCCGCACCGTCGATTCGGTCCGGGAGCTCGAGCACATCCTCCATGGCGACCAGGCCCACCGGAATGCCAGGGCATCCGAAAAGACGGTGGAGGAGCTGGCGAGAGAGGGGATGGTGCTGGTCGAGCGTTCATCGCTGACGAGGGCGTACGCCAGCCGGCTCACCGAGCGCCTCAACACGCTCCGGGTGATGACGCGGACTGATTTCGAGCGGAATTACCTGGTGCTCGTGGCGCAGGAGAACCCCCAGGCCGTCCCTGGGCGCGCCAAAGCGCTCGGCAACCTCGAGGGCTACGAGGTTCGCGGCATATCGTACGTTCGCGCCGAGGACACGCAGATGCACCATGTGGTGCACGAGCTCGTCCACGCGATGACGACGTCCGGCCTGAAGGGCGTATGGGGACAGTTGGCGTGTGAAGGGGCGACGGAGCTGATCACGTTGCGCGTGATGCAGGACAACGGGATTGTGGTCGCCGGACCCGGCTACCCGGACGAGAGATACGATCTGCGCGAGTTCATGACGAAGGCCAACCTCGACCTGCAGGCGCTCGCGCAGGTGTACTTCGCCAACACCGACGCCTTTCGCCCGCTCGTCTTCGCCACCCTCGGCGACGAGGTAGGAGCCGCCTTTCTGGTGGACTGCGAAGCCTATGACAACGCGAAGCGGACCGCGCAGACGAACGTGCTCGTCCAGAACTCCGTCTCGTTCAAAGTGAAGCGAACCAACGCCAGGGCTCCGCTGCTCGCACCGCAAACAGCATCCGGAAGCTCGAGCTCCAACTGCTGTCTCTGCTTCCTCACCACCGCCTGCATCGAGGCGAAAGGATTGCCGGACGACTGCCACGAGCTGACCGTGCTGCGCGGCTTCCGCGACACGCACGTCGCATCGCTGCCCGACGGAGTCGCGCTCATCGCCGAGTACTACCGCATCGCCCCCGCCATCGTGGCGGCGATGCAGGCCCGCCGTGATGCCGCCGCCCTCTTCCGCGAGCTGTACGAATCGCTCGTCGCGCCGTGCGTCGCGCTCATCGAAGCAGGGAGCGTGGCGGAGGCGACGACCAACTACCGCGGCCACGTGGAACGGCTCAAAGAGCGTTACGGCGTCACGTAGACCGTGCACTTCCGCTCGCGCGGACCGTCGAGCTCCACAAAATACACCCCCTGCCAGGTGCCCATCACCAGCCTGCCGTTGCGGTACGGCCAAGTCAGCGACGCCCCGATCATCATCGAGAGCAGGTGCGCGTCCGAGTTCCCTTCGCCATGCTCGAAGCGGACGTTCGGGATCATGGCCCGCAGCGCTCTGGTGAGATCGGCCGGGACGTCGGGATCGGCGTTCTCGTTCACGCTCAGCGCGCAGGTAGTGTGGGGGACGACGAGCGTGCAGATGCCGTCGCCGGTGGTCATGCTCGAGAGCGCTTCGTCGACCTCTCTCGTGATGATGAGGATCTGCTCGCGTGCGGTCGTGCGGACGCGAAACGTCGTCTCTTTCACGTAACAATCATATAATTACGGTCACACACCGTCCCGGAACCGCCCATGCCATTCTTCTGCATCCACTGCAAGTCGGAGATCGACCCTAAATTCAAGGCCTGTCCCTTTTGCGGGGAGGCGATCACCGATTTCCTCCGGCGCTATCTCGAGACTCCGATCGACGGCAAGTACCGGATCCTCTCGCGCCTCGGCGTCGGCGGGATGGGGGAGGTCTACAAGGTCCTCCACATCCACCTGAATGCGATCCGCGTCATCAAGCTGATGCGCGCGAACATCGCCAGCGACGCCGGTGCGAACGAGCGCTTCCTGCGGGAGGCGCGGCTGGCGACGAAGATCCAGCATCCGAGCGTGGCCGCGCTGTTCGACTTTTCCACGCTCGAAGACGGCTCGCATTACATGGTGTGGGAGTACATCGAGGGGATCAACCTGCACGAGCTGATCGACCAGCGCGGGCCGCTCTCGCCGCGCTACGCCGCGAAGCTGGCCGTGCAGGCGCTGATGGGGCTCGACGCGATCCATCGCGCCGGGATCGTGCATCGCGACATCAGCCCCGAGAACCTGATGATCACGCGCGAGGTCGGCGACGACGTCGACGAGCGGGTGAAGGTGATCGACCTCGGCATCGCGAAGTCGCTTGCCGCCGACGACAACAACACCAAGACGGGCATGTTTGTCGGGAAGTGGAAGTACTGCTCTCCCGAGCATCTCGGCATGCTCCAGCCCGACGAGACCATCGACGGCCGCGCCGATCTCTATTCGTTCGGTATCGTGCTGTACGAGATGCTGACCGGTGTCCCGCCGTTCCAGGCCGACACGCCGCATGCGTACCTGATGCTCCATTCGCAGCAGCGCCCGAAAGCGCTGCGCGACGTGAACCCGCTCGTTTCCGCGCCGCCGGAGCTGGAGGCGCTGATCTTCCGCGCGCTGGAGAAGGACCGATCCAAACGTTTCGCCACCGCGCGCGAGTTCGCGCAGGCGCTGGAGCGGATCGCGCCGGGACTCCCGGACGTGGGAGGCGCTCCGCCGCCGGTGCCGGCCACCGCGGAGATCACCGACGACGCCACGCGCGTGACGCCAAAGTACGCGGCGGATGCGCTGACGGTGCTGACAGCGGAGGAGGCGGAGCCGACGCGGATCAGCGACCGCGAGCTGTTCGCGGTCCCGGCGTTGCCGGAGCCGGCGTCGTCCGAGCCGCGCAGCAGCGCCCGATGGCTCGCCCCTGTAGCGGCGGCGCTCATCGCCGTGAGCGCGGGCGGCTGGTACCTGACGCGCGGCGACAAACCGGCCGCCGCGCCTCGTCCTGTAGCAGCCGTGCAGGCGACCACCATGCCGATCCAGGCGCCGTCGCCGGCCATACCTTTCGTTGCTGCTGCGACGCCCGGCCATCTTGCGATCAACGCGTTTCCGTGGGCTAGGGTGGTGAGCATCCGTAATCTCGACAACGGTGAATCAGTGGACATCGGCGCGAAGCTCATGACCCCCGCAACGGTCGACGTCGCGCCGGGCCGCTACGAGCTGACGCTGACGAACCCCGAGCACGCAAAAGCGATCACGCGCACGATCACCGTCGCGGACGGCAAAGACGCGCCGCTGACCGTGCACTTTGTCGATCCCGCGCGCGCCGCGCTGCCTGACTTCGGAGGCGCGCGGTGAAACGCCTGGCGCTCCTGCTGCTGCTCGCGCTGCCGCTCGCCGCGGCCGAGAAGTGGTTCGAGGCGTACGACCGCGGCGTCGCGGCCGTGAACGCGCGCAACTACAAGGTTGGCGCGGAGGCGCTGCAGAAGGCGGTCGCGGAGATGCCGAGCGAGGCTACCGGCCTCCGTGCGAAGAACTCGCTCATCACCTACGTCCCGCATTTCTGGCTCGGCATCGCGAAGTTCAACCTCGGCGACGTCGACGGCGCGCTGCGCGAGTGGCGCATCTGCGAGGAGCAGGGGGTGCTCGCGAGGACCGACTACTACGCGCGGATGAAGGACTGGGTCGCACGCGCGCAGGTCGAGAAGCAGCGCAAGGCAGCGGACGCGGCCTCCGGCTCGAAGAAGGCCGCCGACTCCGCGATCAGCAAGGCGCTGGAGATGCAGCTCGACGCGCTCTCCGCCGGCGGCGATCGCGCCGAGAGCTACCTCGCGGCGCAGCGCAAGCTGCAGGAAGCGCGGGCGCAGTTCCAGAAGGGGGGCACCGACGTCGCCGCCTACCGCGCCGCCGAGCAGACGGCGCAACAGGCGAAGTCGCTGTTCAGCGCCGCCGCGGAAGAGGGAAAGAAGGTCCGCGCGGCGCGCGCGGCAGTCGTGCCGAAGCCGGCGGTGAAGAAGCAGGTGCCTGCGCCGGCTCCCGTTCGCCAGACTCCTGTGCAGCAGCCTGCCGTGCAGCAGGCGCAGCTCATCGCCGTGCCGCCGGTCGTCGTGGTGCAGCAGCAGCCGCCGCCTCCGGTCGTGAAGAAGGAGCCTGCGACGGTCCCCGTGGTCACGGAAGCCGAGGCCACGAAGCAGATCGAGAAACAGGAAGCGCGGCGGCGGGAGCTCGAACGGCCCGATCTCGAGCCGGCGTACCGCGCGTTTGCGAAGGGCGACCTCGCGAGCGCGGAGCGGCTGCTGACGAACATCGTCGCCAGACAGCCCGCGGCGGAGGGCCTTCTGCTGCGCGGGTGTGTCCGGTATACGCGGGCCATGCTGGCGCGTGACGGCGGCGCGCTGCTGGCTGCCGCGGCGAACGACTTCCGTGCCGCGCTTGCGAAAGACGACGCGTTGCGGCTCGACGACCGGGCGTTCTCGCCGAAGCTCGTGGCCTTCTTCGACGGCCTGCGGAAGCAGCGTTGATCGACGTCGCAGCCGCCGCGGAACGCCTTCGTCCCTTTGCGCCACCGACGCCGCTCGTCCGTGCGCTGCTGCTCGACCTCTACGTCAAGAACGAGACCGTCTCGCCGATCGCGTCGTTCAAATGGCGCGGCGCCCTCAACGCGCTGTTGCGGGAAGATTCGGTGCGCGGCGTGGTCACCTCCTCCACCGGCAACCACGGCCAGGGCGTGGCCTGGGCGGCGCGGGTGGCCGGCATTCCGGCGCACATCTTTCTCCCCCTCGGCGCCAACCCCACCAAGCGCGCCAAGATCGAGCTTCTCGGCGCCACCATCCATGACGTCGGACACGATCTCGACGCGGCGAAAGAGCTGGCCAGCGCGTTCGCGCGCGACGAAGGGCTGACCTTCATCGACGATGGCGAGAGCGAAGGGGTCATCGAAGGGGCGGGAACGGTCGGGCTGGAGATCGCGAAAGCGCTCGACCGGATCGACGTGGTCTACGTCCCGATGGGCAGCGGCTCGCTGGCCAGCGGCGTGGCAATGGCCGTCAAGGAGCATCATCCGAACGCCCGCGTCATCGCCGTGCAGTCGAGCGGCTCGCCGGCCATGGTCGAGAGCTTCCACGCCCGACGGGCCATCGAGCGTCCGATCGACAGCATCGCGGACGGACTGGTCTGCCGCGTCCCGGCGCAGCTCGCGCTCGACCTGCTCGTGCAGCACGTCGACGACGCGATCGCCATCCCGGACGGCGAGCTCCTCGCCGCCGCGCGCGAGATGATCCTCGGCGCGCACATCCTGGTCGAGCCGTCCGGCGCCGCGGGGTTGGCCGGCGCCCTGCGCAAGCGCGAGCCGAACACGGTGGTCATCGCCACGGGAGCAAACATCACCCGCGAGCTGTTCGGGAGGCTGCATGCCTGACGTCCTACTTCTGGGCGACCCGCGCCTCCGCGTCCGCTCCGCCGAAGTCGACCGCTACTACGCCGCGTCGTTCGACGCGCTGGCCTCGACGCTGGACGCGTTCCGGAAAAAGCACGGCTTTGGCCGCGCCATCTCCGCGCCGCAGATCGGCATCGCCCAACGCTTCATCGCCATGAACCTCGGGCAGGGCCCGTTCTTCATCGTGAACCCGGTCATCACGGTCCGCAGCGAAGAGACGTTCACCATGTGGGACGACTGCATGAGCTTCCCCGACCTCCTCGTCCGCGTCCGCCGCAACACGTCCCTCTCCCTCTCCTTCGTCGACGAGCATTTCCACTCACACGAGTGGCGCGACGTCGATCGGGCGGTAGCGGAACTGCTGCAGCACGAGCTCGACCACCTCGACGGCGTGCTGGCGGTGGACCGGGCAATGGATCGCGTCACGCGCGATGAGTACGAGCGCAATCGGGAGCGGTACGACGTGATGGCGGATTACGCGATCGTGCCGACGATTGCGCTGTGAGCCACGTTCCTCGCCTGAGGCGCGGCCCCTCATCCGCCCTTCGGGCACCTTCTCCCCTTGCAGGGGAGAAGGGCTACTAACTTTGCGTCTCGCGAGGGTGAACATTAGTAGCCCCTCTCCCCGCGGTGAGCGGGGAGAGGGTGGCCAACGGCCGGGTGAGGGGACGTGCCACAGGCGATTGGGCCGAGAGCCGCGGGAACTTTACCGCGTCAACTCCACCCCGTTCGCGACGAACGAAACCTCCAACGCCGTCCCGTCCTCACGGCGCTTCAGCTTCGCGCCTTCTTCCTCGAGGTGGTCCGCGTCCGCCTTGGAGAGCGTCTTCACGACCGCCACGCCTTCGGCGCGGGCTTTCATCCCCTTGGCGTCGAGGGGGATGAAGAAGCCGTAGTCCTTGAACGTCACGCGGACGCCCTGCTCGTCATCGGACGGGGCGAGCTGCATCCAGCAGCCTTTGCGGGTGCAGGCGGCGGCGATCACGCCTTCGACGACCACCGGCTCCTTCGTGTACGCGTCGGGCGACTCGAGCACCTGCGCGAGCGGAATCGCTTTCACCTCCTTCGGGATCGCGGCGCCGCGGGTGACGACGTCGCCGGCAAAGGCGGTGGAGGCGAGCAGGAGGAGCGCGAGTGAAAGCTTCTTCATACGCGTACTGTACGCGATTCCATACATACATGCGACCGCCGCGTGACGCTCGCCTTGCAGAATCAACGACTTAGCGATTCTCGAGCGTGGCGCTCCGCTCGCCTTAGTCAGGCGCCAAGGAGATTGTCCAAATGAAACGCATCATGTTGCTCGTCATCGCTCTCTTCGCGTCGTCTTCCTCTCTTTCCGCACAAGCGACGTCCGACGTCGCCGTCTGGGTCACCGGCTCGAAGTTCGAGGATCCGAGCCTCTTCGAGGAGGACGAGATCGTGTCGTTCGAGTTCGACGAGAAGGTTGGCTACGGCGTCTCGTTCAATCACTTCTGGACCCGCGCTTTCTCCACCGAGTTCGCGTATCACACGTTCGGCGCCGACCTCGACGTCGGCATCGACGGCGGCCCCCGCCTCAACGTGGGGGAGGTCGACGCCTCCTCGCTGACCGGTGTCGCGCAGTGGCACTTTCGGCGCGCCACGCGCTTCAGCCCCTACGTCGGGGCCGGTCTCGCCTACATCCAGGGCGAATTCAAGGGGGGCGAGGAAGTGGGTGAGTCCTTCTCGTTCGAGCCGGACGTCGAAGGCGTCGTCAACGCCGGCGCGAACATCGCCATCACCGACAGCCTGGCCGTCGGCGTCGACGTGAAGCACATCGCCTGGATGCCGAAGGCTGAGGACGACGAGGAGGCCGAGCGTCTCGACGTCAGCCCCATCCTCGTGTCGGCCGGCTTGCGGTACCGGTTCTAGAAAAGCGAAAGGGCCGGGCTGTGAAGCCCGGCCCTTCGTTGGAATCCAGAGAAACCCTTAGTGCGCGTGTGCTTCGTCGCTGCCGATACGCATTCCGTAGAACGAGCGGTAGACGAAGAACATCGCGATCAGCAGGAACACGGCGGAGAGGATGCGCGTGAGGCCACCCTGGCCGGCGCGCGTCATCTCGACCGCCAGCTCGACGGCCAGGAGGCCGAAGAGCGTCGTGAACTTGATGACCGGGTTCATGGCCACCGAGGAGGTGTCCTTGAACGGATCGCCGACCGTGTCGCCGACCACCACCGCCGCGTGCAGCGGGGTGCCCTTCATCTTCATTTCCGTCTCCACGATCTTCTTCGCGTTGTCCCACGCGCCGCCGGCGTTGGCCATGAAGATCGCCTGATAGAGGCCGAACAGCGCGATCGAGATCAGGTAGCCGATGAAGAAGAACGGCTCGAAGCAGGCAAAAGCGAGCGTCGAGAAGAACACCACCATGAAGATGTTCAGCATGCCCTTCTGCGCGTACTGCGTGCAGATGGCCACGACCTTCTTCGAGTCTTCCACCGACGCCTTCGTGGCGCCGGCGTCGAGCTTGATGTTGGCCTTGATGAACTCGACCGCGCGATACGCACCGGTGGACACGGCCTGCGTCGCAGCGCCGGTGAACCAGTAGATCACCGCGCCACCCACGATGAGGCCGAGGAGGAACTGCGGGTGCAGCAGCGACAGCTTCTCGATGTCGGTGGTGAGCCCGTTCGTGAGCATGACGATGATCGCGAAGATCATCGTGGTCGCGCCGACGACCGCGGTGCCGATGAGCACCGGCTTGGCCGTGGCCTTGAACGTGTTGCCCGCGCCGTCGTTCTCTTCGAGGAACTCCTTACCCTTCTCCCACTGCGGGCGGAAGCCGAAGTCGCGCTGCACTTCTTCGTCGATGCCGGGGAGCGTCTCGATGGTGGAGAGCTCGAAGACCGACTGCGCGTTGTCCGTGACCGGGCCGTACGAGTCGACCGCGATGGTGACCGGTCCCATGCCGAGGAAGCCGAAGGCGACCAGGCCGAACGCGAAGATCGCCGGGGCGATCATCAGCGCCTGCTCTCCCATCGGGAAGCCGCCGCTGATCCAGGCCGCGATGCCCATGAGGCCCGCGATCGCGAGTCCCATCCAGTACGCCGAGAAGTTGCCGGCGATGAAGCCGGAGAGGATGTTGAGCGACGCGCCCCCTTCCTGCGAAGCCGCCACGACCTCGCGCACGTGGCGCGATTCCGTGGAAGTGAAGACCTTCACCAGCTCCGGGATGATCGCGCCCGCCAGCGTGCCGCAGGTGATGATCGTGGAGAGCCGCCACCACATCGTGGTATCGCCGCCGAGGTTCGGGATCAGCAGGTACGAGACGACGTAGGTGACCGCGACCGACAGGATCGAAGTGAGCCACACCAGCGACGTCAGCGGCGCTTCGAAGTTCATCTTGTCCGCATTGGCGTAGCGGCCGGTGGCGAACGCTTCGTTGATGAAGTACGAGACGGCCGAGGTGATGACCATCAGGACGCGCATGACGAAGATCCAGACCAGCAGTTGGACCTGCACGGTCGGATCGGTCACGGCCAGGAGGATGAACGTGATCAGTGCGACGCCGGTGACGCCGTACGTCTCGAAGCCGTCAGCGGTAGGTCCGACCGAGTCGCCGGCGTTGTCGCCGACGCAGTCCGCGATGACGCCCGGGTTGCGCGCGTCGTCTTCCTTGATGTTGAAGACGATCTTCATGAGGTCGGAGCCGATGTCCGCGATCTTCGTGAAGATGCCGCCCGCGATGCGCAGCGCCGCGGCGCCGAGCGACTCACCGATCGCGAAGCCGATGAACACCGGGCCGGCGTAGTCGCCCGGCACGAAGAGCAGGATCGCGAGCATGATGAACAGCTCGACCGAGATGAGCAGCATGCCGATGGACATGCCGGCGCGCAGCGGGATCGAGTACGTCGGGAACGGCTTGCCTTTCAGCGACGCGAACGCGGTGCGCGAGTTCGCGAAGGTGTTGATCCGGATGCCGAACCACGCCACGCCGTAGGAGCCGGCGATGCCGACGAGGCTGGCCACGAGGATGATCACCACGCGCAGCGCGTCGAAGTCGCGCAGGTACCCGAAGTACACCACCATGATCGCGCCGATGAAGAGCTCGAGCAGCAGGATGAACTTCCCCTGCGTGACCAGGTAGGTCTTGCAGGTCTCGTAGATCAGCTCGGAGATCTCGAGCATCGAGCGATGCACCGGGAGCTTCTTGAGCTGCATGTACATCACGAGGCCGAACAGCAGCCCGAAGACGCACACGACCAGGCCGCCCATGAGCAGGCGGTCGCCACTCATCCCGAGGAAGTTGACGCTCCCGAGGTCGGGCAGCACGAGGTCGGCCTCGGAACGATGTCCCGTCGGATGACCGGCCACTTTCGATTCATTTGCAGCGACGGCCGGATCGCCCGCCGGATGCGACTCCTGCGCGACGGCGATGGCACCGAACGCGAGAGTTCCTATCAGCGCGAGCAGGAGAACGCGCATGTACAAGGACTTCATTGTTGTTCCTCCGTGATGGATGAAGATGACCCTGTGGGGTTTGGGTCACTTAAGGCGCGCGGATTGTAGCAAACCGTTCACAGTTTTCCAGCGCCTGCCCCGGGACTATCATTGCCACGGAGAAAACCGGTCCATGCGCACATTAGTCCTGAGGTGTGCTGTGCTGTTGTTCGTTGCAGCGGCAGCCGAAGCCGAGCAGTCCATCATCTGCGAGTCGATGAACCGGCAGTACCGCGAATGCCGGATCGGGACGAACGGCACGATCCGCATGGTGTCGGAGATCGGCGACCGCCACTGTTTCGAGGGGCTGACCTGGGGAGTCGCTTCCCCCGGCGTGGTCTGGGTCAACTACGACTGCCGGGCGAGGTTCTCCATCGACAGCGACGATGCCGGAAAGCGCGTGATCTGCGAGTCGCAGAAAGGCGACCGCGTCCTGTGTCACGCCGAGACGGACTCGGGCGTCACGCTCGCGCAGCAGCTCAGCAAGGCCGCGTGCGTGAAAGGGCAGACCTGGGACTTCGACGAAGACCGCGACGAGGTCTGGGTCGATCGCGGCTGCCGCGGCCAGTTCATCCTCGGCGGCACCACCAAGCCCCCGCGTCCGCAGTTGACGTTCGACGCCGTGATCCCGTGCGAGTCGGAGAACGGCCGCCGGAAAAACTGCAGCGCCGACACGTCCGCCGGCGTCCAGCTCGTCCGCCAGCTCGACGATGCCTCCTGCGCCTTCGGCAAGGAGTGGGGCTACGACGCGAAAGGCATCTGGGTCACCAAGGGCTGCCGCGCCGAATTCGCGGTCGGCGGGAAGCCGAAGGCGATGGCCCGCGCGGTGACGTGCGTCTCCAGCGGCCCGCGCAAGGAGTGTGAGGCCGACACGCAGTTCGGCGTGGCCCTGGCCCGCCAGCTCGGCGGCAGCGCCTGCGTCCTCGACCAGAGCTGGGGCTTCGACGAAAAGGGCGTCTGGGTCTCCGAGGGCTGCCACGCCCAGTTCGCCCTCGGCGGCTTCCGCCTCCCCGCATCCGCCGTCCCGGCCAGCGCCGCCAGGGTGATGTGTGAATCTCTGGACGGGAAACGTGCCCAGTGCCCGGTTGATACGGCCCGCGGCGTGGGCCTGGTCAACCAGACCAGCTCCGTCGACTGCGTGCTCAACCGCAACTGGGGCTACGGCCCAGCCGGGATCTGGGTGGACGGGGGCTGCGGGGCGGAGTTCGCGGTGGCGAGGTAACCCCACGCTGAACAGAGGGGGACGGAGAAATCCCTACCGCTCCACCAGCTCCAGATCCGCCGCGATCTCGAGCGCGAACCTTCCGCGTCCCGTGGAGTTGATCTGCACTTCGGGGCACTTTTCGCGGAGGCGGTGGCGGAGGAGGATCAGGCGGCTCTCGAGATTGTCCTTGACCTCGGGCAGACCGAGAGTCCGGTCGAGGCGGAGCTCGCGGTTGGTGAAGGCGGTGCGGCCGCCCTGTTTCCACTCGGCGAGCAGCTTCCAGAGAATGCGGCCCGGGACGTTGCGGATCAGGTATTCGTTGTCGAGGAACACCGCGTCGTCGTCTTTGTAATAGGTCAACGTCCGGCGCGGGCGCGGCGGCACGACCGCGGCCGGCAGCGGCGCGCGCGGCTGCGGAGCGATGTCGACGATCGGCTCGTCCGCCTCCAGCACCCGGACGATCCCGAGCGCGATCTGGTTGCCGATGATGCCGAGATAGGCCTCGTCCCATTCGCCGAACGCCATCGGATCGCGGCTCTCGGCGGAGAGCACGCCGATCAGGCGGTCCTCGACCGAGAGCGGGATCACCAGCGCCGACTGCGCGTCCGGCAGTCCCGGAAGCGGGATCTCGGGCCGCGACTTGCCGCCGTCCGAGAGCACCGAGCGCCGCACCGCCCGTCCGTAGCGCAGGCTTTCATCGAGGCCGCTGATACGCAGCACGCGGCGCTCGCGCGCGACCGTGCCGATCAAACCTTCCCCCATCGCCACCTCCGCGCCGACGCCGCCGCCGTAGCCTCGGCAGGCGATGGTCACGAGCCGGTTGGCCTGTTCTTCGTTCAGCAGCACGATGGTGTGGTGGAAGCCGAAGTAGACGTCCAGCGCGTCGAGCGCCGCGGCGAGCAGCGTCTCGAGGTCGTCCGCGCGATTGATGCGCTCGGAGACGAGTTGCAGTCCTCGCAGCTCCGTGCGCAAGCCGCCCACCGACAGCTCCTCGGCTTGCGACGGGGGTGGTGCATCGGTGAGGAACCCGTCGACGCGCTCGGCCCGGATCACCTCGAAGATGTCGGCGGCGATGAGGCGGAAGACCCCTTCCATCCCGGTGTGCGACGCGATGGCCTGGATGCGCATCGACATCGTGTCGAACAGCGCTCCCGATTTCTCGGAGCGGAGGAAGCGCAGGCGCAGTCGGTACGCCTGGAACGTGACCGGGTCGTAGATCTCGACCGTGGTGTTCGGGTTCTCGTCGAGATTGCGGCGCGTCTTGTTGAAGAACTGGCAGGAGAGCGCGACGTGGTTGTCGTCGATCAGGTAGACCTGGCTGACGTACGTGATGTTCGGCATCCCGGTGGCATCGCTCGAGGCCACGAGGCTCGGGATCACCCCCTGGAAGCAGCGCCAGATCGTCGGGAGCTTGATCATGCGATCTCGTTCCCCGCTTTCGGCCCGGGAGTCTGGTCGAACACCTGCTCGACCGAGATGTCGATTGCGAACGCCGGCCAGTGCGACATCGAGTTCGTGACCCGCATCGGCAGGCCGATCGCTTCGAGCACTTCCGCGAAGTCGTGCAGCCGGGTGCGGACGAAGTTCTCGTCAGACGGAGGAGCGAGCCGGACGCCGCGGGTCACTCCCTTGATCTGCACCGACTCATGGGTGAGCGGGCGTGTGGCGCTGACAGCGACCCGGCGGGTCGTGGCCACGTTCGCAACGGTCTCCTGCGCCGTCGCGGCCGGCAGGTAGACGGTGATGGTGTCGAAGTTGTCTTTCGTGGAGAGGGCGATGGCGCGGCAGCAGGTCGGGATCCCCTCGGCGTCGACGGTTCCGACGATGATCGAGGTCCCCGCATCCGCCCAACTCTGGAGTCGTTTCTGGGACATGCGTCGGGGGATTTTAGGATCTTTTTAGGATTTGTGCGTCACCGTCCCCCGATCACGCTGGCCAGCACCTCGAAGGACTTCAGCTCGTACCCGAGGAAGGCGCGGCGCACGTAGCCGGAGAGGGCGCGGACCTCCATCAGCACTTCTACAGGCAGCATCCGCGCGGCGAACTCTTCGACCGGGAGGCGGAGGGCGTCGAGCGCTTCCGCGACGTCGTTGCTGACCACGAAGGCGTCGCGGCCGGCGCAGTTCGGACAGACGAACCCCTCCGCACGCTGGTCGAAGCGCAGCGGCCGGCCCAGGAGCTCGCCGCACTCGCGGCAATCGCGCAGGGAGGGGAAGATGCCGGCCACCCGGAGGGTCCAGATCTCGGCGTAGGTGACGATCGGCAGCGCGTGCATCCCATCGAGCAGCGCCCCGGTGGTGCGGTCGAGCAGGCGGTAGAGCGTCTCCGCTGGATCGTTGGCCGGTGCGAACGTGTCGACCAGCTCGGCGATGTAGGTCGCGCCGATGCTGCTGATGAGGTTCTGCTGTGCCGGAAAGAGCGAGCGCACCAGGTCGACGGACTCGATGCGCACGATCTCCTCCGACTCACGCTCGCTGTAGCCGATGCGCACTTTGGCTAGCGGCTCGAGCGCCGCGCCGAAGCGGCTGCGGATCGCGCGGGCGCCGTACGCCCACCCCTTGCGCTTGCCGTGATCGGGCGTGAGGAACACCACCATCTTGTCCCGCTCGCGGGCGGGAAAGGTGTGCAGGATGATGGCTTCGGTCCGCTCGTTCTTCATGGGTCTTAGGTCTTAGGTGTCAGGTCTTAGGCAAAGACGTAGGCGGTGTGTGCGCTGCTAAGACCTAACACCTGAGACCTAACACCTGAGACCTGACACCTGATCCCACGAGGTTACACTCTCACACCAATGCTGATTCATCCCGCCGAGGCCCGGCGACGGTTCCGCGAATACGCCGACGGCGAGATCACGAACGACAATCTGGCGGAGGGCGCGTTGCTCATCGCGCTCGAGGATTACCCCGGTCTCGACGTCAACCACTACCTCGACGAGCTGGACGCGCTCGCGGCACGTGTGGAACGCCGCTGCGGGGGCGGCGAGCCGCTCGTCTTTCGACTCGGGCACCTGCACACGGAGATGTTCGACGTCGACTGTTACGCCGGCGACGCCACGAACTACTACGACCCGCGCAACGCGTATCTGAACGAGGTGATCGACCGGAAGACCGGCATCCCGATCACCATCTCCATCGTCTTCCTGCACGTCGCCACCAAGCTCGGGTTCAAGGCCGCGGGCGTGGGGCTGCCGGGGCACTACATCGTCAAGGTGCAGTTCGAGCTCAACGAGGTCTATGTCGATCCGTTCCATGGCGGGACGACGCTGACGATGGCGGAGATCGCGACGCTGCTGCGCGAGGTGAGCGGCGGCGCGACCGCGCTCTCGCCCGAGCACCTGCGCGCCTGGAGCGGCCGCCAGACGCTGGCGCGCGTGCTCGCCAACCTGCAGAACATGTGGACGCGCAGTGGCGACCCGCGCCGCGCCGCCTCCGCCCGGGAGCGGATGGAGCTCCTGGCCGCCGGCCTGCCATGAAGCTGTTCGTCACGATCCTCGAAGAGACGTGCGACGCGGCGATCGCCGCGATCCACGCGTTGCGCGGCGAGCACGACGGCGTGGAGGTTCGGGCGGAGCGGTTTGCGTCGACCGACCTGGAGGCGATCCGGGCGGCGACGGAGAAGCCGATCATCCTGACGTATCGCGGCTCCCGCGCTCCCGACGTGCCTCGCGCCCTGCAGGCGGGCATCGACTTCGTGGACGTCGAATGGCACGACGGAGTCGAGATCGACGTGCCCGGGCGCACGGTGCTGTCGCATCACGACTATGAAGGGATGCGCGACGTCGACCTGATCTTCGAGCGGATGCGGGCGCGGAAGTGCGCGTACACGAAGCTCGCCGCGACGCCGTTTACCTTCGACGAGAACGTGCGGCTGCTGGCGCTGTTGCCGGGCACGGTCATCGGAATGGGGGAGCGCGGTCTCTACTCGCGCATCCTCGCGCCGTTCAAAGGGTCCGAGCTGACGTTCGTCGCCGCGACGCACATCGCCGCGCCGGGCCAGCTCACGCTGGAGCGGGCGCTCGAGATCTACGGACGCGGTCCGCTGCGCGGGGAGAAAGTGTTTGCCGTGGCCGGCAATCCCGCGGGCCACAGTCTCTCGCCGTCGATTCACAACCGGCTCTTTCGTGAAAAAGGGGTTCCGGCCGCGTACACCATTGCCTCGGTGGAGCGCTTCAGCGAAGTGGCCGAGGCGTTCAGGACGGGCGACCCGTGCGGTCTCAGCGTCACCTCGCCGTTCAAGGACGACGCGTACAACTTCGCGCGTGCGCTGAACGCCGACCTCGGCGACAACGCCGCGCGTGCGCGGGCCGTGAACACGCTCGTGAACATCGACGGCCGCATCGTGGCCGACAACACTGACGTCGATGGCTTCGCCGCGCTGCTGCCGCAGGCCGCGAAAGCGGCCATCCTCGGCGCGGGCGGTACCGCGCGTGCGGCTCGCGTGGCCTGCGAGGCGGCGAACATCCCGGTCACGGTCTACAACCGCACCGCGGCGAAGGGGGACGCTCCGCTGGAAGCGCTGGCCGGCTTCGACGGTGACCTCATCATCAATACACTGCCATCCGGCGTACACGTCCCGATTCCGCCGTGCTTCACCTACATCGAGGCCGCGTACGGCGCCGAAGCGCGTACCGTGGACGCGCAACTGCGCATCGGCGGGCTGGAACTGCTGCACGCGCAGGCCATCCGGCAGCACGAGCTCTTCATGAAGGTGTTCGATGGACTTTGACGTCATCCCGGTCGTGCGCGAGCTGAGTGCCGACACGCTCACGCCGCTCGTCGCCTTTGCCGCGCTTTCCGGCGACTCGGAGGAAGCGTTTCTCTTCGAATCCGTCGAGCGCGGCGTGAACCTCGGCCGCTACTCGTTCATCGGCTTCGAGCCCCGCCGCAATCTCCGCTTCGACGCGAGCGTGAGCGACCCGGTGCGCGTCCTGAACGACGAGCTGGTGCCGCTGCGCGTGCAGGGGGAAGAAGCGCTCCCGCCGTTCTTCGGCGGCGCCGTCGGCTACTTCGGCTACAACGTGGCCGGCTGGTCGGAGCGCATTCCCGACTCCCACCCGAACGACACCGGCATCCCGGATGCGAAGCTCCTTTTCTTCGACAACGTGGTGGTCTTCGACCACGTGCGCCAGACGATGTACGTGGTGGCGAACGTCTTCACCAACGACGGCTCGATTGCGGACGCAAACCAGCGCCTCGATCGCGCCATCGAAAAGCTGCGCCACGCCTCCGTCGATCCGCTGGCCTTTCCGCGCGACGTCGAGACGCTGCCGTTCCGCTCGACGCATACCCAGGCCGAGTACGAGCAGATGGTGCGCGACGCGAAGGAAGAGATCGTGGCAGGGGAGATCTTCCAGATCGTGCTCTCCCAGCGGTGGGAGACGGAGTTTCCGACCTCCGAGGCGCTGACGCTGTACCGCACGCTGCGCTCGATCAATCCGTCGCCGTACATGTTCCTGCTGCGCGCGAATGAATGCACGCTGGTCGGCGCCTCGCCGGAGATGCTCGTGCGGGTCACCGGCGATCTCGCGGAGACGCGTCCGATCGCCGGCACGCGTCCGCGCGGAGCGACGCATGCGGAAGACGTCGCGCACGAACTGAGCCTCCTCGACGACCCGAAGGAGAACGCGGAGCACCTCATGCTCGTCGACCTCGGCCGCAACGACCTCGGGCGCGTCTGCGCGAGCGGTACGGTGGAAGTCGAAGATTTCAAACACGTGGAGCGCTACAGCCACGTCATGCACATGGTCACGGACGTCCACGGCCGCCTGCGCGAAGACCGCACGCCGGTCGACGCGTTCCTCTCCTGCTTCCCCGCCGGCACCGTCAGCGGCGCCCCGAAGATCCGGGCCATGGAGCTCATCGACCGCTTCGAGCACACCCGCCGTGGCCCCTACGCCGGCGCGGTGGCTTACTTTGCGTTCAACGGCAACCTCGACTCCTGCATCACCATCCGCACCGTGACCCTCGCCAACGACCGCGCCTACGTCCAGGCCGGCGGCGGCATCGTCTTCGACTCCGATCCCGCCGCCGAGTACCTGGAGACGGTGAACAAGAGCGCGGCGGTGAGGCGGGCCATCAGCGTGGCGAAAGCAGTGCTTTCGTAGCTCCGCCGGGGTGTCCTCTGCTGCCTGTGGCCGTGCCACAGGCGACTAACGCTCAACTCCCGTCCCGAACCCGCTCACGAACCGCACCTTCTCCACCCCCGCCGCGTGCAGAAAGTCGGCGAGCTTCTTCTCGCCGTTGTCGTTTGCCATCTTCAGCACGCCGCGTTTCACCGCTTCGTCGTGGATGTTCTTCTCGGCGTGCTGGCGCGCGCGGGTCTCGAGGTCGACGTCCTGGCGGCGGAGCACGCCGGTGCTGCGGGTGAGGACGCGCGACTTGGTGTTGTCGACGCGGGTCACGAGCACCTGTGCCTGCGGCAGGCGCACGTTCACGGTGCCGTCGGGGGAGCGCCAGACGTCCTGTGGTTTGAGTTGCGCGAGGTCGATCCCGGCGATCACTTCTCCCTCGGCGAGGAACGTCAGCTCGTCGCCGGCGATCGCGTTCGGCACCATCTTGTACGACTGCGTGACCTTGCCGATGTGCATCACGCGCATGGCCGCGGTCTCGAGGCGATTCAGCTCCCGCACCTGCGTCACGAGCGTGGTCAGGTCGACCACCCGTTCCTGCGGCGTCAGGACTTCCGTCACGAATGTCCGCTTGGCCATCCGCCAGACGAGAAAGCCACTCGTCACCGCGATCGCGAGAGCGATCACGACGGCGCCGAGGGTGATGAGGAGGGTCCGACGTTGCATATCTGTTACCAGTAGTGGCGCTTCTACCAAAAGCTGTGCTAGGCTAAGCGCATCCCGGTAAGGTTCAAGGAAGCGTCCAAGCGGCCCCGGCACGTAAGTGCCAAACCTCGTCTATCCTGAGACGGCTGACCTACCCGGGAAGTTCCAGTTCCGCTCCTGTCAGCTCCCGGTACGCCTCCAGGTATTTCGCGCGCGTGTGCTCCACCACATCCGGTGGCAATGCAGGCGCGGGCGGGTTCTTGTCCCACGACGTCGTCTCCAGCCAGTCGCGCACGAACTGCTTGTCGTACGACGGCGGATTGCTCCCCACCGCGTACTTGTCGGCAGGCCAGAAACGCGAGGAATCGGGCGTGAGCGCTTCGTCGATCCAGACGATCTTCCCGTCCCGCAGGCCGAACTCGAACTTCGTGTCCGCGATGATGATCCCGCGCGTCCGCGCGTACTCCGCGGCTTCGCCGTAGATCGACAGCGTCAGCCCGCGCAGTTGCGACGCGAGGTCGTGGCCGACGATGTCCGCCATCCGTTCGAACGAGATGTTGATGTCGTGGCCGGTGTCTTCCTTCGTCGCCGGCGTGAAGATCGGCTCGGGCAGCTTGCTCGCGGTGGTCAGGCCTGCCGGCAACTTGATGCCGCACACTTCGCCGGTCTGCTGGTACTCCTTCAGGCCCGAGCCGACGAGATAGCCGCGCGCGACGCATTCCACCGGCACGACTTCGCACTTTTTCACGATCACGCTGCGTCCGCGGAGCTCCGGGTGCTTGCGGACGTCTTCGGGGAAGCGGTCGAAGTCGCTCTCCAGGATGTGGTTCTCGAGCTGCGTGAAGCGGTTGAACCAGAAGTTCGAGAGCTGCGTCAGGATCGTCCCCTTGTCGGGGATGCCGGGGGAGAGCACGACGTCGAAGGCCGAGATGCGATCGGTGGCGACGAAGAGGTAGCTCTCGCCGAGATCGTAGACGTCGCGGACTTTGCCGCGCCGGGCGAGCGGGAAGGGGAGGGCGGTTTCGGTTACGGCTGCGCGCATGGCGCGCGATTGTAGTGGAGAGTGGGGGACAGGCAATCCTGCCTGTCCCCCACGGGCTTGTTACTTCGTGACCTGCCATCCCTGGGCGGTCTTGTGCAGCCGCACACCATCCCGGCGCTCGACGTGCGCGCGGATCCCGCGCGCGTAGGACGAATCGATCTTCTTGCCGATGGTGGTCGGGTCGATCCGGCCGGGCTTCGCGTAAAGGATGCTCGGGCTGGCGAGCAGCGTCGGGTTCTGGTACGCCGGGTCGCCGGAGCGGTTGTCGATGGTGGAGGTGTAGGGGAAGACCACCGCGTAGCGGTCATCGTCCGCCGAGCAGGGATCGTTGACGAAGAACTCGACGGTGCCGCCGTCGACGGCGACCGGCAGGCGGTCCTGGATGTGCCCGAGCGGCGGGACGGTGAGCGGCGACTGGTTGAGGATCCGGTTGCCGTCGAAGTCGTAGACGTTCACGAGCACCTGGACGCTGCAGCGCCCGAGGTTCACCGCGCCGACATTCGTGCGGAAGTTGCCGGTGTTGCTGATGCCGTGGGCGACGGAGCTGATCTGGTCATCGTCGTAGTCGAGCAGGCCGGTCCACGTTCCTTCGATGGTCTGGCCGTAGGTGCCGGTGGAGCTGTTGTTGTACGTGTCGCTGTTGACGAGGAACGAGCGCGACAGGACGTCGTCCGGCACGCCCGGGTTGTCCTCCGCAAATGCCGCCACGAGCAGCGAGCCGGTGCTGCTGACGTCGAAGACGTCGTCGAGGACGTTGTCAGAGTAGAAGAGCGAGTTCGGCGGGACGTCGATGAGCTGTTCGATCCCTACCGCTCCGCCGGTGCGGATGAAGGTGACGCTGATGCGCAGCGTGTCCTCCAGTTGCGGGTTGAAGATGCTGAAGCGGGTTTGCCAGCGGGTGCCGAACCCGCCGGCGGCGTTGGCGGCCGCGGGGATCACGTAGGTGTCGTTCACCTGGGCCATCGCCGGGATGGCGGCGATCGAGAGCAGTGCAGCAAGAAGGATCAGTCTGGAGGTTTTCACTGGAAGCGTTCCTTTCACTCGGGTGCGCTCCAGTGCAGCGGTGGTGCCGTGCTACGGTTGAGTATTCCGTACTGAAAACAAAGGGGTTGCGGCGATGGCGGGTGCACGGAAATGTGAACGGCGTCCGCGTGCAGCTACACTACCGTCCATGAATCAGATCAGCGACCGTCTGCGCGGGCTGGTGCAGTCCGACATCCGCCGCATGTCCCGCGAGTGCGAACGGGTGGGTGGCATCAACCTCGGCCAGGGTATCTGCGATCTGCCGACCATTCCGGAGCTCATCGAAGGGGCCACCGAGGCCATCGCCTCGTCGAAAGCGACCTACTCGAAGTTCGAAGGGATCGATCCGTTGCGCGAGAAGATCGCCGCAAAATGCGAGCGCTTCAACGGCTTCCGCGTAGATCCCGCCACCGAGCTGGTCGTCACCGTCGGCTCGACCGGCGGCTTCGCGGCCGCGGCCATGGCCACGCTGAATCCCGGCGACGAGGTGATCCTCTTCGAGCCGTACTACGGGTACCACCTCAACACGCTCAAGGTCCTCGGCGTGGAGACCAGGTTCGTCCCGCTGCAGCTCCCCGACTGGTCGATCGATTTCGACGCGCTCCGCGCCGCGTTCAGCGCCAGGACGCGCGGCATCGTGGTCTGCACCCCCTCCAATCCGTGCGGCAAGGTGTTCACGCGCGAGGAGCTCGAGCGCATCGCCCAGCTCGCGCACGAGTTCAACACCTGGGTCTTCACCGACGAGATCTACGAGTACATCGTCTACGACGGCCGCAGGCATCTCTCCATGGCCGCGGTCGACCGCGACGTCGCGATCACGATCAGCGGCTTCTCGAAGACCTTCTCGGTGACCGGCTGGAGGATCGGCTACGTCGCCGCCGCCCAGCGCGTGATCGCCCCGATCGGCCTGGTGAACGACCTCTTCTACGTCTGCGCGCCGACGCCGCTGCAGTGGGGCATCGCCCGCGCCCTCGACATCGGCGAGGACTACTACCGCAACCTCGCCGCCGACTACGAAAAGAAACGGGACCTGCTCGCCGAAGCCCTCCGCGAAGCCGGCTTCAGCCCGTTCGTCCCGCAAGGCGCCTACTACATGCTCGCCGAGATCCCCCGCAGCTTCGCATCCGCGAGCGAGGCCGCCATGACGCTCATCGAGGAAGCCGGCGTAGCCTCCGTCCCCGGCCCCTCGTTCTACTCCAGCGACCGCGGCGACAGGCTGCTGCGCTTCTGCTTCGCCAAGGACTTCGGGGCGCTGGAGGAGGCGGGGCGGAGACTCCGGAAACTCGCCGTCACGACGTAATTTGGAGTGCGGTGACCGCAGTCACCGCTTTCCCTCGCAGAAACACGAGCTGCGGCGCTCGGAGTAAAAGCGGCGACTGCGGTCGCCGCACTCCAAACTATTTTTTGCGCGCCGCGCGCAGGTCTTCGAGGATGTCCTCGGCGTGCCTCGCCGTGTCCACCTTCTTGTAGATCTTTTTGATCCGGCCGTCCGGGCCGATCCAGAACGTCGTGCGGCCTACGCCCCAGGTGCGGCGGCCGTACATGTTCTTCTCTTTCCAGACGCCGTACATCTTCGCCACGTCGGAGGTCTGGTCCGACAGCAGCGGGAAGTTCAGGTTGTGCTTGTTGTGGAACTTTTCGTGCGATTCGAGGGAATCGATCGAGACGCCGAGGACCACCGCGTGCTCTTTCGAGAGCTCGTTCTCATGATCGCGGAACGAGCACGCCTCGGCCGTGCAGCCGGGAGTGTCGTCCTTCGGATAGAAGTAGAGGATCACATCGCTGCCGCGGAACTCCTTGAGCGTGATCTCCTTGCCGCGCGTCGAGGGAAGACGGAAGTCGGGTGCCACATCGCCGACCTTCGGTTCGTAAAAGTCCTGCATCGATTCTCCTAATTCGCCATGCCCGCGCCGAACAGCGCTTTCTCCGCGAGGAGCACCGCGTTCAGGGCCGAGCTGCGGCGGAGATTATCGCAAACGGCCCACACCCAGAATCCGTTGCGGCCGGACGGGTCGGGACGCACTTCGGCGATCAGCACCTCGTCCTTCCCGGCCGCGTCGATCGTGCCGAACTGCTGATCCCCCTCCGGCAGCGCGAGCGCGGGGTTCGTGCGGAACGCGTCGAGGAGCTGCTCGCGGGTGAGCGGCTCCTTCGAGCGGATGAAGAGCGAGAACGTGTGGCTGTGAAAGATCGTCCCCTGCGTCACCAGCATCGCCAGCTCCGTGCGCGCGTCGGTGAGGCCGCGCACCTGCTCGACGATGTACGGCTCGTGCCCGTCGACCGCGGGAAAGAGATTGAACGCGACCTGCCGGTCGAACACCGTCTGCGGCACGCTCTGGACATTGAGGACGCTCATGGTCTGCGCCGCGAGCTCCTCCACCGCTTCCTGGCCGAGCTCCGACGCCGGCTCCACGACCGTGGCCACGCAGCTCTCCACCGGCGACAGCGTCGCGACCTGATGGAGGATCAGCACGATCGGGATGGCGATCGGATGCGGCGAGATCAGGACGTCGTCGCCCTGCAGGATCTCCTCGAGATTCACGCCGGCGATGGCCAGCTTGCCGTCTTCCGCGGTCGACGGGTGCGACAGGTCGACGGCGATGAAGTCGTCCGTCTCGTGCCGCGCGATCCACTCGCGGTTCGCCTCCGCGGGGCCGCAGAAGAAGACCAGGTCGAGATCGTCGAGCCCTTCCTGCGACACCGGCGCGACGATCGCCGGCTCCGCGTTGATCTCGGTCAGCGCGCCGGCCGACTGGCCGCTGGAATCGAGGAGCGAGATTTTGGCAAACGGGAAGCCGCGGTCGCGGAGGATGGTGGTGATCTCGTGGCCGACCAGCGTCATCGGGTTCACGATGCCGACGCGGTAGCCTGCCTGTGATTTCGGGTGCGCCATGCGGCGCCTTGTATCACGGCAGGGGCGTCGTTTCGACCGCTTCCAGCGGCGGCTCGGACGGCATCGGCAGGATCGGTGGTTTCGTGCTCGGGAACGCCAGCGACCACAGCTTGATCAGCGGTCCGGAGACGAGATACGCGACCGAGCCGGCGAACCAGAACTCGCGCGGCCAGCGGAAGGCGAGGCCGAGGATCAGGGCGAACGCGACGAAGTACATCAGCGAACGCTCTTTCTGCAGCGAGAGCCCCTTCTGGCTGCGGTAGCGGATCGGCGAGACCATCGAGAAGGCGGTGGCGATGGTGAGCAGCATCACGATGACCGCGAAACTGCGGTCGGTCACCGGCACCGGCGCGTAGTTGATCATCGACGCGAGGATCAGCGCGCCCGCCGGACTGGGGAGGCCGACGAAGTAGCGGTAGTCGGTCTTGCCGGTCATCACGTTGAAGCGCGCCAGCCGCAGGGAGACCGCGGCCAGGAACAGGAACGCAATCCCTCCGCCGAGCTTCTCGAAGACGTGCAGGCCCCAGGCGTAGACCAGCACCGCCGGCGCCGCGCCGAACGTCACCACGTCGGCCAGCGAGTCGTACTCCTTGCCGAACTCGCTCGTCGCGTTGAGCTGGCGCGCGATCATGCCGTCGAACGTATCGAAGACCGCGGCGATGAGCAGCGAGAGGCAGGCGGTCTCGAAGAAGCCGACCGCCGCGGCCGTGTTCCCGAGCGTGGTCGCCTCGATGCCGCGCGTGGCGTAGATGATGGCCCGGAAGCCGAAGAAGATGTTGAGCAGCGTCAGCGACGTCGGGATGACGTATACGCCGCGGCGGAAGTTCGTACGTACTGGCTTCAGGCCGCTCACTGGCGCTCGATGTTATGCAAAGGGGGTTCCGTTGGGAACCCCCTTGCCGCGGATGGTTTTGTGTTTCGGGAAGTAGTTGCGGTTTCTTATGCGACTGCGTGGGACGATTCGTACGATCGGATCCGCTCGGCCATCTGGTCCTTCAAGTGGAGCTTCCGCTTTTTCAACGTCTTCTCTTCCAACTCCTCATCGGTGCTGATGTCGCTCCTGGTGGTCAGCTCGGTGAGTCGCGTCTCGCATCGGCGGTGTTCATCCGCCCACTGGCGAAACTCGGGGTCATCATCGGAAAGCATCTGTTGAATGTCAGCGGTTCGATTCGACATCGATTGTCCTCCTTCGAAGTACCTATCCGCATGCGGAATTCTAGCACTCTGCCTGCCAACCGGAATCGCGAGTTGCACGTGATGTAAGTCACTGCGCGTCAGTGCATTACGCTACAATCCCGCCGCCATGCGCCGTCTCCCCGCGATCGCCCTCGCGGTCGTTTTCGTCTCAGTCTGGCTCTCACCGCTCCAGCGGGAGCTCTATGTCGGCGACGAGACGAAGTACAGCCAGGTGGTGCGCGAGATGCGCGCCGGCTCGTTTTTCCTGCCGACGCTGAACGGCACGCCCTTCACGCACAAGCCGCCGCTGCACTTCTGGGCCGTCGACCTGCTGACGCATGTCTTCGGCGTCTATTCGATCTGGCCGTTCGTGCTGCCGTCGCTGATCTCGTTCGCGCTGCTGCTCCTGCTGATGCGTCGCATGGGCGGTCCGATGGCGGCCTTCGTCTGCGGCACGTCGCTGCTGATGTGGGGCTCGTCGCAGACCGCGCGCATGGACGTCGCGTTCGCGGCGCTGCTCGCGCTCTCCGCGCATTTCATCTTCCGCGCGAACGGCGCGCTGCCTGTTTCCGCCGGGATCGCCAGCGGGCTGGCGTTCCTGGTGAAGGGTCCGATGGCGCCGGTGATCACGCTCGCGCTGTTCGCGTTCGAGTCGATCCGCCGCAGGCGCAAGCCGGTCGCGAAGGACGCGCTCGCGCTGCTGCCGATGCTGCTCCTGCCGCTGCTCTGGCTCGTGCCGGCGATCGTCATCGGCGGCGAGGCGTTCTGGAAGGAGATCTTCTACAAGCAGACCGTCGGCCGCGCGGTCGGCGCGTGGGTGCACAAGTCGCCGCCCTGGTTCTACCTCGTGCGTGCGCCGCTCACGCTCGCACCCTGGTTCTTCCTCTGCGTGGCCGCGATCTGGAAGCGCCGCGATGAGCGGGCGAAGTTCGCCCGCAGCTACCTGCTGGCGGTGCTCGTCCCGTACACGCTGCTCTCCTCGAAGCTCGACGTCTACATGATCGCCATGCTGCCCGCGGTGGCGTTGCTGATCGCGAGCTACGTGGACGCGGGCGATGGCGTCTGGGGGCGCCGCGCGAACCTGGTGATGCTGTCGCTCTTTGCCCTGGTCGGTGCGGCGGGGCTCGTGGTGCAGCCGCATCACATCAAGGAGGAAGATGGTGCGCTCGTCTCGCGCCTCGACATCCGCCTCCTCTTCGCGCTCTTCCTCATCACCGCGCTGGCCGGGATCGTCGTGACGCTGCGCTCTCACCTTCGCGCGTCGACGATCGCTACCGGTCTCGTGCCGGTGATTGCGCTCGGGTACGCGGGGCTTTTTCTGGTGCCGCTGGCGAACGAGCTCGCGTCGACGCGCCCGCTGGTGCGCGCGCTCGTCAAACAGAATGCTCCGCCGGAGCAGGTCGCGTTGTACGTGTCACCGCATCTCTGGACGCGCGGCATGCCGCCCGGGCTTGCACGCGCGCGGCATGTCGACGCTGCCGCGTTGCGCGCGTGGTCGCCTGCGCCCGAGCTGATCGTCGCGCGCCGCCGGAACGCGGACGAAGTCGCGGACGTGCTCCGCAATTACCGCAAGGTCGACGAACTGCGCATGATCGGGAAGTGGTTCGATGTCTATCGAAAATAAGCGCCGATACGCGGCCGCGGCGTTCATCACGCTCCTGGTCCTCTCGGTCTTCTGGCCGTCGCCGATCGTCTCGATCAACCGGCTCTGGATCAACGAGCAGCTCGACGTCGACGAGCTCTCGTTCCTCGGCCGCGAAGCGCCGTCCTGGGACGCGATCTTCTGGTGCATCTCCGGCATCTTCCTGTTGATCGTCCTGCAAAGCGCCGACGGCTTCACCGACCCGCGCGAGCAGCTCCGCACCATCCGCTTCAACCGCGCCCTCTTCCGCCGCGACGCCGTCTATCTCGTGCTGGGCGCGCTCGCGACCGCGCTGGTCTGGCTCGTCGCCGACCGCCCGATGCTGGCCTGGGCGGAGGGGGTGCAGTCCGACTTCACCGAGGACGTGATCCGCCTCCTCAACCGCCTCGGCGGCGGCATGAACCCGGTCCTGATCGTCGCCTTCTTCCTCGTCGCCGGCGCCTGCTACCGCGAACGCCGCTGGATCGCCTACGCCCTCTCCATGGCCATCGCCGGCCTCGCCGCCGGCGTGCTCGCCCAGATCATCAAACACCTCGTCGGCCGCGCCCGCCCCGAGCTCTGGCTCGGCCCCACCCACTACGCCCCCGGCTCTTCCACCTCGTTTCCGTCCGGCCACACCGTCGGCGCCTTCGCCCTCGCCGGCGTTCTCATCTTCGGCTCGCGCAACCTGCCGGTACGGGTCGTGGCTTTGGTGTTGGCCTGCGGCGTAGGGCTGTCGCGCGTGCTGGCCTTCCGCCACTGGACCAGCGACGTAACCGCCTCCGCGGTGGTGGGGCTGGTGAGCGCCTGGATCGTGACCCGCGCGGTGGTGGGGCGGGTAGAATATGACCGTGGTGAAGCTGGCGAAGCGCCCCGCGACGTATGAGGACCTCCTGAAGGTCCCGGACAACCTCGTGGCCGAGATAATCGAAGGCGAGTTGTACACGTCGCCCGGCCCGCAATCGCCGCATGCGCGCGCTTCATCGATTCTCGGCGGTCGGATCATCTCGAGTTTCGACGACGGTGGCGGCAACGGTCCCGGTGGGTGGTGGATTCTCGATGAGCCGGAACTGCACCTCGGTCCTGATGTGCTGGTCCCTGACATCGCCGGCTGGCGGCGCGAGCGGATGCGGGTGCTTCCCGACACGCCCGCGTTCGACCTTGCGCCGGACTGGGTATGCGAGGTGCTCTCGCCGAGCACTGGACGGCTGGACCGCATGCTCAAGCTTCCGTCCTACGCTCGTGCGGGTGTGGCGTACGCCTGGCTCGTCGAACCCCTTCAGCGTTTTATCGACGCGTTCCGGCTCGTCAACGGACAGTGGGCGCTCCTCGGCACGTACGGCGATGACATAGCGCGAATCGAGCCGTTCGACGCGCTCGAGATCCCGCTCGCGACGCTGTGGATGCCAGACGCCCCAACCGCCTGAGCAGACATCATCTCGCTACGCTTGCCAGCGGTTTGGAGTGCGGTGACCGCAGGAGGCTGTCTCAAAACTATTGGCACGTGGTTCGCGCATCCACTGCAGGGTGAATAAGCCGGCGTAAATTGATGGCATTGACCACTGCGAGTGTAAAAAACA
>Ga0190270_10000036_pt1 | contig 80890 bp, 75 predicted proteins | sample Popmic320T_FD_133748 | JGI IMG/M metagenome (GOLD analysis project Ga0190270, IMG submission 133748) | Populus adjacent soil microbial communities from riparian zone of Weber River, Utah, USA - 320 T | ecosystem: Environmental > Terrestrial > Soil > Riparian zone | place: USA: Utah | collected...
CCACCGACACGATGGCGACCGACACGTCGGCCACCACCTCGACGGACACGTCGGCCACCGGCACCACGGCCACGACCACGACCTAGTTTTCAGAGCACGAACCCTGAACGCCTCGCCCCGAGCGGGGCGTTCGCATTTGTGGCATCCGTGTTGCTCCACCTACACCGGGTCTCTCCTCTCCCACGGAGAGGGGCTTGTCTCCGTTGAATCCGAAACAACAAGAGAAGGAAGAGAAAAGAATGGCTAAGAAACTACTGGTTCTCCTGACGGTCCTGACGCTCGTCACGTTCGTCGCATGCAAGAAGGAAGAGACGAACATCGACGCCGGCACCGACACCGCCATGACGGACACGTCCATGACGGCCGGCACCACCGATACCGGTTACACCACCACCGACACCGGCATGACCAGCACCGACACGATGGCGACCGACACGATGTCGACCGACACCACCGGCACGACCACGGGCACCGACACGAGCGGCACCGCCGGCACGACCAGCACCACCAGCGGCACCACCTCGACGACCACCACCTAGTCGTCGCTCGGTACCGAGCAGCACCTGAAGCCCCGGACTCGTCCGGGGCTTTTTGTTTGGGCGTGAGGTGCACGGCGACGCGGATGCGGTGCACGGCGACGCCCGACAAGATGCACGTAGACCGCGGCAGGATGCACGTAAACCGGCGTTACGGTGTACCGCAACGTGGTTCAGGTGCCTGTCCAAGGGTGTCCACGTGAAAGCCCACCGCTGTCCAGGTGAAAGTCCACGGCGTGGAGGTGAAAGTCCTCCGCCGTCCAGGTGAATGACCACGGCGTGGAGGTGAAAGTCCACGGGTGTCTACGTAAAAGTCCCCGGCGTGGACGTGAAAGTCCACCGGCGTTGACGTGAAAGTCCACGGCGTGGAGGTGAAAGGCCAGGCTGGTGGAGTTAAAAGTCCAGCGCGTGGAGGTGAAAGGCCACGCTGGTGGAGTTAAACGTCCAGCGCGTGGAGGTGAAAGGCCACGCCGTTGGAGGTGAAAGGCCAGATCGTGGAGGTGAAAGGCCAGATCGTGGAAGTGAAAGTCCAGATCGTGGAATTAAAAGCCACCGCGCTCGACGTGCACCTCCACGCCTAACCCGCACGAACGAATGGCGCTTACGATCGCACGCCAGCCGCTTGCAATGAATCACGACCTTCGCCGATGGTTTGGAGTGCGGTGACCGCAGTCACCGCTTTTCCTTCGGCAGCCGCAGCTTCCGCCTCGTGCGTTCGCGTCACCCGCACGCAGTCAAAGCGGTGACTGCGGTCACCGCACTCCAAACTGTTTGGCGGGCCTGTCAGCGGCTTTTCTTCTGCTCCAGGTCGGCGAGGAGGTGCGCGTAGACGCTGCGGGTCTCGCTCTCCAGCCTGGCTACGTCGCCGCTGTTGTCGATGATGTAGTCGGCGTGGCGGAGGCGGTCTTCGCGGGGGAGCTGGTTCGCAAGGCGGCGGGTTACTTCTTCCCGGAGGAGGCCGCGGGCCACGCCGCGCTCGATCTGGACCTCGGGGGGCACGTCGACGATCACCAACTTGTCGTAGAGCCTGCTGCTGCCGGACTCGATCATCAGCGTCGCTTCGACGACGGCGATGCCGTCGGGGTGCGTCTGCTCGTATTCGTCGAGCACCTCGATGGTGTACTGCAGGACGAGCGGATGAATGAGCGCGTTCAGCTTCTTCGCGCCGTCAGGCGTCGCAAAGGCAATATTCGCGAGCTTCACCCGGTCCACCGTCTCGTCCTCGCGGAGGATGTCGCGGCCGTAGGTCTCGACGAGGGCGGTGTGGCCGGTGCGGCCGGGCTGATAGAGGTTGGCGACGAGCTGGTCGGCGTCCATGGTGAAGCAGCCGAGCGCACCCAGAAGGGCGCGCACGGTCGACTTGCCGCTGGCGATGCCGCCGGTCAGGCCGACGCGGAGAATCACGCGCGTCTCCTGATCGCGGCGTCCACCGTGTTCTTCATGAGCATGGCGATGGTCATCGGCCCAACTCCGCCCGGCACCGGCGTGATCCAGGAGGCGAGCTCGCGGACGCGGGCGTAGTCGACGTCGCCGAGGAGGACGCTGCCGTTCTTCTCGAGGAGGCGCGACTTGTCGGGATCGTGGGCGAGCCGCGGCGCGAAATCGCGCTCGACGCGGTTCATCCCGACGTCGATGACGATCGCCCCCGGCTTCACGAAGTCAGCGGTCACGAAGATCGGACGCCCGATCGCGGCCACCAGGATGTCCGCCTGCCGCGCCACTTCGGGGAGGTCGCGCGTCTTCGAATGGCAGATCGTCACGGTCGCGTTGCGCTGCAGGAGCAGCGCGCCCATCGGTTTCCCGACGATGTCGCTGCGGCCGATCACCACCGCGTGCTTCCCGTCGATGCGTTCCCCGGTGGACTCGATCAGCCGAATCACCCCTGACGGCGTGCAGGGCGCGAGCGTCGAGCGGCCCTGGTGCAGCAGCCCGACGTTGATGGGATGGAAGCCGTCCACGTCTTTCGCCGGGGCGATGGCGTCGATGACCTTGCGGGCGTCGATGTGCTTCGGCAGAGGCAGTTGCACGAGGATCCCGTCGACCGCCTCATCCGCGTTCAGCCGGGCCACTTCCCGCAGCAACCCGTCTTCGGACATCGTGTCGGGGAAGACCAGCTCCGTCCCCTCCAGCCCCAGCGCGCGCGCTTTTTTCGCCTTGTTGCGGACGTAGATCTCCGAGGCGGGGTCGTTGCCGACGCGGACGGCAACCAGTCCCGGCCGCCAGGGGAGGGAGGAAATCGCGTTCGCGACCTCGGATTCGGTGGCGAGCGCGACGGCTTTGCCGTCGATGATGTTGGCAGTCACCGGGGCGTTCTATCATTTTTCAACGCCGCCGAAATTCTTCTCCCGCTTCCGCGCTTCTCACCCGAGCCGAAGCAGTTGGTCGGACCGGGAGATCTGTGCTGGAATGAACAGCTTGACTGTCCCTGTTCGGCAGTGTTACCGTTTTGGCCCTTTCCCTCACGGGAAAGTGTGTGTTCGTCTTTGAGTGATCGGTGGCGTTAGCGGTCCACACCAGCGCCGCGCGATTTCCAGGCAGTTCAAGTCAGTTGCTCGATGTCCGGCCCGAGCCCCGCGGACAACGGACGACGTGACGACCGACATTTAGTTTTTCAGGGAGAGTCATGCGTACCTATTTCCCCAAACAGGGCGATATCGAGCCGCGCTGGTTTGTCATCGACGCCGAAGGACAGGTCCTCGGGCGTCTGTCGACGACCATCGCCAACATCATCTCGGGGAAGGCGAAGCCGACCTACACCCCGTTCCTCGACACCGGCGATCACGTGATCGTGATCAACGCGGAGAAGATCCGCCTGACCGGCAAGAAGGAAACGGACAAGATCTACCGGCATCACTCGCTGTATCCGGGTGGGCTCAAGGAGCGCGCCGCGCGCTTCATCCGCGCTGAAAAGCCGGAGACGATGATCGAAACCGCGGTCTGGGGCATGCTGCCGAAGAACAAGATCGGCCGCAAGATGCTGAAAAAATTGAAGGTGTACCGCGGCGCGAATCATCCGCACCAGGCTCAGTTGCCTGAGGCGCTGAAGCTCGGCGAGTAATCACAGGAGGATTCCTTGGCTTTGGTCGAATACTACGGAACGGGAAGACGGAAGACGTCGACGGCGCGCGTGCACATTCGTCCGGGATCGGGCGCGATCACGGTCAACCGCCGCACGCTGGACAACTACTTCGGCAACGAAGTGCTCAAGATGATCATCAAGCAGCCGCTCTCGCTGACGGAGACGGTCGACAAGTTCGACATCGTCGTCACGGTGGACGGCGGCGGCCCCAGCGGCCAGGCCGGTGCGATCCGCCACGGCATCTCCCGCGCGCTCCAGGTCTACAACATGGAGCTGCGGAAGCGTCTCAAGAAGGCCGGCCTCCTCACGCGCGACCCGCGCATGAAGGAGCGCAAGAAGTACGGCCAGAAGGGCGCCCGCGCCCGCTTCCAGTTCTCGAAGCGCTAATCATGTTTCAGTTTCTCTAGATCTCGTTTTGAAGACAGGAGCGTCGCCTGCTCCTGTCTTTTGTTTTTCAGGCGGCGATTCAATTTTCAACAATTCTCAATTGCAGAAGGAGGGTTCACTTGGCGGTCTCTATTACGATGAAAGAGCTTTTGGAGGCTGGCGTCCACTTCGGTCATCAGACCAAGCGCTGGAACCCGAAGATGAAGAAGTACATCTTCGGCAAGCGCAATGGGATCTACATCATTGACCTGCAGAAGACGCTGAAGCTCTTTAAGGAAGCTTCCGGGTTCATTGCCGAACTTGCCTCGCAGGGCAAGCGCATCCTGTTTGTCGGCACCAAGCGCCAGGCACAGGACGCAATTCTCGAGGAGGCCAACCGCTGCGGCATGTTCTACGTGAACAACCGCTGGCTGGGCGGCACCCTCACCAACTTCACCACCGTCCGCAAGTCGATCGAGCGTCTGAAAGAGATCGAGTCGATCCTTGGGGACACCGAGAAAGAGATGTCGAAGAAGGAGCGCGCCACGATGGACAACGAGCGCGACAAACTCCAGAAGAATCTCATCGGAATCCGCGAGATGGACGGCCTTCCGGATGCGCTCTTCGTGATCGATCCGAAGAAGGAGTACATCGCGGTCAAGGAAGCGAAGAAGCTGGGCATCCCGGTGGTCGCGATCGTCGACACCAACTGTGATCCGGAAGACATCGATTACGTCATCCCGGGCAACGACGATGCGATCCGCGCGATCCGTCTGTTCACGACGAAGATCGCCGATGCCTGCCTCGAGGGCTACAACCTCGCCGAAGAGAAGTTCATCGGCGTCGAGGACAAGGGCGAGCACACCGGCGACATCATGCCGGCGGACGTCGCTCCCGAGCCGATGCAGGCTGCTCCGGCAGTCTGATCCCAACGCTCGACGATCAGAGTGGAGGACGGGCAATTCTGCCTGTCCTCCACGTATCTCCCCTTTGGACCGGCAGCGATGCCCGTCCTCCACTCCAGCAGACAGAGGTTTGAAATGACGCAGATTACGGCAGCGATGGTCAAGGAGCTGCGTGAATCCACCGGCGCCGGCATGATGGACGTGAAGAACGCTCTCACCGAGGCGCAGGGCGACATGGAACAGGCAGTGGTGATCCTTCGCAAGAAGGGTCTCGCGGCCGCCGGCAAGAAGGCCGGCCGTGTCACAGCCGAAGGCACCATCGTCGCGCACGTCCAGGGCAACATCGGCGTGCTCGTCGAAGTGAACTGCGAGACCGACTTCGTCGGCCGCAACGAGAACTTCCGCAACTTCGCCACCGAGATAGCCAAAGCGGTCGCGCAGAGCAAGTCCACGTCCGTCGAGGAGTTCCTCAACGAGAACTGGCCGGGCAGCGACGAGCCGGTGAGCCAGAAGGTCGCCGAGCAGATCGGCTCGATCAAGGAGAACATCTCCGTCCGCCGTTTCGCGCGCTACGAAGCGCCGGAGAACGGCACGTTCGGCGCGTACATCCACGGCGGCGGCAAGATCGGCGTCCTCGTGGAAGTGGTCGCCGCGAGCGGCAAGGGTGCGGAAGCGGGTGAGATCGCGCGTGACATCGCGATGCACATCGCCGCGGCCGAGCCGCGCTTCCTCCGCCGCGAGGACGTGACCGAGAAGGACCTCGAGACCGAACGCGAGATCGCCCGCGACGCGGCCGCCAAGTCCGGCAAGCCCGAGAACATCGTCGAGAAGATGGTGTCCGGCAAGATGGAGAAGTTCTACGGCGAGGCCTGCCTCCTCGAGCAGCCGTACATCAAGGACGACAAGGCCACGGTCACGCAGTACCTGCAGCGCCGCGGCAAGGAATCCGGCTGCGAGTTCGTCGTCACCCGCTACACCCGCTACAAGCTCGGTGAAGGCATCGAGAAGAAGAGCGAGGACTTTGCGGCGGAAGTGGCGTCCTACATGAAGCAGTAACGGTCACAGCCAATCGATTTCCAGCGATTTCCAGAAAGGCGACCTCCGGGTCGCCTTTTTTGCTATAAACCGCTCCGCATGACAGACGCCGCCCAACCCAAATTCAAGCGCATCCTCCTCAAGCTCTCCGGCGAAGCACTCATGGGCGGACGACGCTCCGGGATCGACGCGGACGTCCTCGCGACCATCGCCGACGAGCTGGTGGAAGTGCAGCAGATGGGCGTGCAGGTCGCGATCGTCATCGGCGGCGGGAACATCTTCCGCGGCGTCACCGGCGCGACGCAGGGCATCGACCGCGTGGCCGGCGATCACATGGGCATGCTGGCCACCGTCATCAATGCGCTCGCGTTGCAGGATGCACTCGAGCGCAGGAACATCCCCACCCGCGTGACCACCGCCATCACCATGGCCGAGGTGGCCGAGCCGTTCCTCCGCCGCCGCGCAGTGCGCCATCTCGAAAAGGGACGCGTGGTCATCTGCGCCGCCGGCACCGGCAACCCGTTCTTCACCACCGACTCCGCCGCCGCGCTGCGCGCCGCGGAACTGAAGTGCGACATCATCTTCAAGGCCACCAAGGTCGACGGCATCTACACCGCCGATCCCGAAAAGGATCCGAACGCCGAGCGCCTGCCGCACGTCACGTATCAGCGCGTGCTCTCCGACCGGCTGCAGGTCATGGACGCCGCGGCCATCGATCTCGCGCGCAACAGCTCCATCCCCATCTACATTTTTTCCCTTCGCGAGAAGGGCAACATCAAGCGGGCGCTCCTCGGCGAGGACGTCGGCTCGATCGTTTCTGACGAGGTAGCGTAATCATGGCAATCAATGACGTGATCAAGGACGTGCAGCACCGCATGCACAGCTCCATCGAGGCGCTGCACCACCATTTCAAGACCCTGCGCACCGGCCGCGCGAACGCGGCCATGCTCGACTCCGTGGTAGTCGATTACTACGGTACGCCGACGCCGATCTCGCAGGCCGCGAACATCAAGGTCCCGGAGCCCGCGCTGCTGGTCATCGAGCCGTGGGACAAGGCCATGGTCGCGCCGATCGAGAAGGCCATCCGCACCGCGGATCTCGGCTTCAACCCCGCCTCCGACGGCAAGGTCATCCGCGTCCCGGTGCCGACCCTCACCGAGGAGCGCCGCAAGGACCTGGTGAAGAAAGCCCACGTCATGGCCGAGGAGTCGCGCACCGCGATCCGCCAGGTGCGCCGCGACGGCAACGAGAAGCTCAAGAAGCTGCTCAAGGACAAGACCATCTCCGAGGACGACGAGAAGCGTGCGCTGGACGACATCCAGAAGATGACGGACAAGCACATCGACGAAGTGGCGAGCGTCCTCAAGCAGAAAGAAACGGACATCATGTCCGTGTAGGACGCATGTCCGTCGTCGTCATCATCCCCGCCGCCGGTACCGGCTCCCGCTTCGGCGGGAGCATCCCGAAACAGTTCCAGCAGCTTGCCGGCAAGCCGCTCATCCAGCACGTGATCGAGCGGTTCCTGGTCGACGAGAACGTCTCGCGCGTCATCGTCCCGGTCGCCGAGATGCTGCTGTCGAGCGTGAAGAACAGCGAGCGCGTGACGTTCATCGCCGGCGGCGCGACGCGCCAGGAGTCGGTGATGTGCGGCGTCGCCGAGGTTGGTGACGACGCGGAGCTCATCGCGATTCACGACGCGGCGCGGCCGCTCTTCAGCGCCGCGACGTTCCACGCCACGATCTCCGCCGCACGCGATGCCGGCGTGTCGTTGCCGGTGATCCCGGTGACCGACACGATCCACATCATGACGGCCGAGGCGACGATCGACAGCACGCTCGACCGCTCGATGCTCGGCGCGGCCCAGACGCCGCAGTGCTTCCGCCCCGACATCCTCCGCGACGTCCTCGAGCGCGCCGCCCGCGACGGCATCAGCGCCGCGACGGACGAAGCGGGGCTGGCCGCCCGCTACGGCTACCTGGTGAAGGCGGTTCCCGGCGATCCGCGCAACCTCAAGATCACGGTCCCCGAGGATCTGGCCATCGCGGAGTCGTACCTCGAGCAGTGGAGCGAGTCGTGATCCGTGTCGGGCAGGGCGTGGACATCCATCCGTTCGATGAGACCCGCCCCCTGATCCTCGGCGGAGTGCGCATCTCCGACCGCGGCGGCCTGGCCGGACACTCCGACGCCGACGCCGTGCTCCACGCCATCACCGACGCCATCCTCGGCGCCGCCGGCGCGGGCGACATCGGCCACTACTTCCCGTCCACCGACGAGCGCTGGCGCAATGCGGATTCGGCGCAGTTCATCGGCGAGGCAAAACGCATCCTCGACGAGATGAACGCCGAGATCACGAACATCGACGTCACCATCATCGCCCAATACCCGAAGCTCGCCCCGTACCGCGACGCGATGGTCGAAACGATCGCCGCGTTGCTCGACCTCCCCCAGGGCCACGTGAACGTCAAAGCCACGACCACCGACCACCTCGGCTTCATCGGCCGCGGCGAAGGCATCTGCGCGATGGCCATCCTCGCCTGCGAGATCCCGGGCGGAGGGAGCGGGCTGTGATGATCTATTTGGAGTGCGGTGACCGCAGTCACCGCTTTCACTCCCGAGAGCCACGGGTCGTGCGGCACGGAGTAAAAGCGGTGACTGCGGTCACCGCACTCCAAATCGAGGGTGACAGATCGTGACCGTCCGCGTCCGATTCGCCCCATCCCCCACCGGCCACCTGCACGTCGGTGGTGCGCGTACCGCGATCTTCAACTGGTTGTATGCGAAGCATCACGGCGGGACGTTCATCATCCGGGTCGAGGACACGGATCAGGCGCGGTCGACGCGCGAATCCGAGGAGATGGTCCTCGGCGACCTGCGCTGGCTGGGGCTGGCGTGGGATGAGGGGCCGGACCTGGGCGGACCCCATGCGCCGTACCGGCAGAGCGAGCGGGTCGAGCTGTACGGGCGCGTCGCGAACGAGCTGATCGAGCGCGGGGTGGCGTATCGCTGCTATTGCTCCGAGGAGGAGCTGGAGGCGAAGCGGAAACAGGCGGAGGCGGAGGGGCGTCCGCCGCATTACGACCTGACCTGCTACCGCAACCGCCGCAACGACGATGCGCCGCATGCGATCCGGTTTCATGTCCCCGAGGATGGGGATGGCGACGTCACGATCGACGACGCGATCCGCGGCGAGGTGACGTGGCGGAAGGAGTCGCTCGGCGACTTCATCATCGTGCGCACGGACCGGCTGCCGACGTACAACTTCTGCGTCGTGGTCGACGATCGCGACATGGAGATCACGCACGTCATCCGCGCCGAGGAGCACCTGACGAACACGCATCGCCAGGTGCTGATCTATCGCGCGATGAGCTGGGGCGTCCCGGTGTTCGCGCACGTCTCGCTGATCCTCGGGCAGGACCGGACCAAGCTGTCGAAGCGCCACGGCGCGACCTCGGTGACCGAGTACCAGCGGCAGGGTTACCTGCCCGATGCGATGGTGAACTACCTCACGCTCCTCGGGTGGTCGTCGCCGGACGGCCTGGATGTCTTCTCGCGCGACTACGCGATCGGCAACTTCTCGCTCGAGCGCGTGAACTCCGCGCCCGCTGTGTTCGACCTGACGAAGTTCGAGTGGCTGAACGGCCAGTACATCCACACGATGCCCGCGGCCGAGCTCGCGCCGCTGGTGCGGCCGTTCTTCGACGTGCCATGGCTCGACGAAGGGATCGAGGTCGTGAAGACGAGCGTGCACCGGCTGACCGAGTTCGCGGACACGCTGCGCTTCGTGCTCGAGTACACGCCGCCATCGATCGACCGCCCGTTTGCGGAGCAGCTCGCCGGGGAGTTGCGCGAGCATGGCGCGCCGCGCGATGAGGCGAGCTACAAGGCCATGACCGAGCGTCTCAAGAACGCCACCGGCGCGAAAGGGAAGGCGCTGTTCATGCCGCTGCGGCTGGCGCTGACCGGCATGGAGCATGGACCGGAGCTGGTGCGCGCGATTCCGCTCCTGCAGCACGCGAGCGAGGTGGACGAGCGGGTGTTGTCGCCGCTCGGCCGCGTCGAGCGCATCCTGATGACATGACGCGCTCTGGCGAAGTCTGGAGCCGCCCGCGTAGCGGGCGAGAGATCAATAGCCCCCGGCTTCAGCCGGGGGAATCGGCGCCCATCAATCGAGTCCGCGTAGCGGCCGACAGAATCCTGCCGGCCGCTACGCGGACTCGATCCGTTAACACCTCTTTCCCCCGGCTGAAGCCGGGGGCTATTGATCTCACGCCGCCTACGGCGGCTGATGACGCAGACGGTCGGGGCTGACCGGATGACGTACACACTCCTGCGGAAGCTCCTCTTCCGCCTCGACGCCGAGGCCGCGCACGAGTGGACGGGCGAACAGATCGCGCACTTGCAGCAGATTCCGATCGCGTTGCGCGCGATCGAGCGCATCTGCCGCCCACCCGCAAGCGCCGCACGAACGCTGTTCGGGATGGAGTTCCCGTCGCCGATCGGCATCGCGGGCGGGTTCGACAAGAACGCCACCATGATGCCGATGCTCGCGGCGCTCGGGTTCGGCTTCATCGAAGTCGGGACCGTGACGCTCGAGCCTCAGGCGGGCAATCCAAAGCCGCGGCTGTTCCGCTACTCGAAAGAGCAGGCGCTCATCAACCGCCTCGGCTTCAACAACGACGGCGCGGATGCGGTCGCCGCGCGGCTGAAGGCGTGGGACCGCAGCGTGCCGACGTTCGTGAACGTCGGCAAGAACCGCGATGTGCCGCTCGAAGGGGCGACCGAGTCGTACGTCGAGTGCTACCGCCGCGTGGCCCCTCATGCCGATGCGGCGGTGCTGAATCTTTCCTCGCCGAACACCCCGGGGCTGCGCGACCTGCAGCGTCCCGAGCACCTAGAAGCGCTGCTGAACGCGGTGCAGAGCGTGCGCAGCGGGCCGGTGCTGATCAAGATCGCGCCCGATCTCGATCCGGTGCAGATTCGCGAGATCGCCGACGTCTGCGTCAGACTGGCGGACGGGATGATCTGCACGAACACGACCCTCGACCGGCTGCCGGGCATGAACGAGGCAGGCGGGTTGTCGGGGAAGCCGCTGCTGGAAAAGTCGACCGCGGTGCTCGCGCAGGTGCGGCAGTGCGTGGGGCCCGAGTATCCGCTGATCGGTGTCGGCGGCATCTTCACCGCGGACGACGTCCGCGCAAAACTGGCGGCAGGAGCGAATCTGGTGCAGATCTACACGAGCTTCATCTACGAAGGCCCTTTTATTGCGAAGAGGCTCGCGAAAGCATGCTGATCTACGGTACGAACCCCGTCCTCGAAGCCGTCCGCGCCCATCCGTCGCGCATCCGCTACGTCGCGATCGCGCGCGAGCACAGCGGCCGGATGCAGAAGATCGTCACCGAGGCCCGCGACGCGGGCATCGAGGTGCGGATGCTGCCGAACCAGCAGCTCGACAAGCTCACCAGCCGCGGGGTGCACAACGGCGTCATCGCCGAGATCTCGGAAGGGCGCTTCGCCGACTTTCACGACACCATCGAGAAGGAAGAGACGTCGTTCGTGCTCATCCTCGACGGCATCACCGACCCGCAGAACTTCGGCGCGATCCTCCGTGTCGCCGATGGCTTCGCCATCGATCTGGTGGTGCTGCCGGAGCACGAGAGCGTCGGCCTCACCCCCGCCGCCGTGAAAGCGAGCGCCGGCGCGTCGGAGTGGGTGGCGGTCTCGTACGTGACGAATCTTGCTCGCGCAATCGAAGCGCTCAAAGAAAAAGGCTACTGGGTCTACGCCGCGGCCGCCGAGGGCGACCGCCTGGACAAGATCGACTTCCGCGGCAAGGTGGCCCTGGTCCTCGGGAACGAAGGGAAAGGCGTGCGCCGGAACGTGCTCGAGCATTGCGACCGCACGGTGAGCATCCCGATGTTCGGCCATGTCGATTCGTTCAACGTGGCGGCGGCGACGGCCGTGCTCTGCTACGAGGTCATCCGGCAGACGCGGCCGTGAGAACAGCCGGACCGGTTATCGGGTGTCAGGTGTCGGGTGTCTGCGGTGTGTCGCCTGGATCACGTCTCCGCCGAGCGCTACACCCCAGACACCCTGACACCCGATACCCTGTCCGGGCAACTGCCGGAATACACTGCCACTTGCCTCCCGTTAGGCACTCTGCTATAACCCGCAGTTCCTCGGCCGCCGCCGCAGGATCTCTCAAAAAGATCGCCCGGCTAGGCTGATTGTGTCTTTGAAATGAAGGAATTGGCGCTGGCATAGCTCAGTTGGTAGAGCAGCTGATTTGTAATCAGCAGGTCGCGGGTTCGAGTCCCGTCGCCAGCTCCAGAAAGAAGAAGAAGCAAGGAAGACAACTCGGGGAGAGTTGGCTGAGCGGTCAAAAGCAGCAGACTGTAAATCTGCCGGGCCACGCCCTACGAAGGTTCGAATCCTTCACTCTCCACCATTTCGGGCTGTCTCGTGCGGGAGTAACTCAGGGGTAGAGTCACAGCCTTCCAAGCTGTTGGTCGCGGGTTCGAATCCCGTCTCCCGCTCCAATGTGCATCGCAGTGTTTTAAGCCCTCGTAGCTCAGGGGTAGAGCACGTCCTTGGTAAGGACGGGGTCACCAGTTCAAATCTGGTCGAGGGCTCCATAGATCAAGATTCGGAATTGAAAATTGAAAATTGAAAATTGAAAAAGCAGGCGGGACCGTGGCGTGATCCCCTCCGATCTTTCAATTTTCAATTTTCAATTTTCAATTTCCTTCGGAGAAGGAACCAATGGCAGCAACACGCGAAATCATCACCCTCCAGTGCACCGAGTGCAAACGTCGGAACTACACGACGACGAAGAACAAGAAGACGATGACGGAGAAGCTGGAACTGAAGAAGTTCTGCCGTCACGACCGGAAGCGCACGGTCCACAAAGAGACCAAGTAACACCACCCAGGGAATTAACGGGGAGGCGGAAGTCTTCTCGGCAGTTTGCGTCTCTGCATGCAGGCCAATAGCTCAATTGGCAGAGCAGCGGTCTCCAAAACCGCAGGTTGGGGGTTCAAGTCCCTCTTGGCCTGCCAAATTTCACACGTGGCGAGTGACGACTGATCAGGACGGAAACGTCCCCTGATCAGTCGTCACTTGTCACGCCGAGGTTAGGCGATGGAAGCAACGAAAGATAACGGCGGCGCCGTCTCGAAGCCGAAACAGTGGTGGCTCTCCACTCAGGAGTTCTTCCGCGACACGAGCAGCGAGATGAAGAAGGTCACCTGGCCGAACCGCAACGAAGTGGTCGGGACGACGGCAGTGGTCATCGTCGCGACGCTCATCTTCGCGGTCTACCTGTGGGGCTGTGATGAGCTCTTCGGGCGCGGCGTCTTGTGGCTTCTCCGCCGCTTCGGAGCGGGTGTTTAAAGCATATGGTTGACGCAGAGACCGGACAGAAGCAGTGGTACATCGTCCACACCTACTCCGGGTTCGAGGAGCGGGTGAAGGAGAACCTCGGCCAGCGTATCGACGCGCTCGGCATGCGGGAGAAGTTCGGCGAGATCAAGATCCCGACCGAGACCCTCGTGGAGATGAAGGGCGGCAAGAAGCGCGAAGTGCAGCGCAAGTTCTTCCCCGGCTACATCCTCATCGAGATGGACATGACCGACGACGCGTGGCACCTCGTGAAGAACACCCCGAAGGTCACGGGCTTCGTCGGCACCGGCAAGAAGCCGACGCCGCTGACGCCGGAAGAAGTCGACCAGATCCTGACGCAGGTCGTCACCACCAAAGAGAAGCCGAAGCCCAAGCACGTCTACGAGCACGGCGAGCACGTGCGGATCATCGACGGTCCGTTCACCAACTTCACCGGCGTGGTGGAAGAGGTCAACGTGGACCGCAGCACGCTCAAGGTCATGGTCACGATCTTCGGCCGCTCGACCCCGGTCGAGCTCGACTTCCTCCAGGTGGCGCGCTACGACGCGGCCGAGGAACAGGCCGGCGGCAACGCTCCGAAGTCGAGATAGCAACGTTTACTAATTACGTGCGGCGTTCGCACGACTGATTATCACAAGGGATTTACGATGGCGAAAAAGGTTACCGGATACATCAAGCTCCAGATTCCCGCCGGCAAGGCGACCCCCGCTCCGCCGGTCGGCCCGGCCCTCGGCCAGCACGGCGTGAACATCATGGAGTTCTGCAAGACGTTCAACGCCCGCACGCAGAAGGACGACGGACTGATCATCCCGGTGGTGATCACGGTCTTCTCCGACCGCACGTTCACGTTCATCACCAAGACGCCCCCCGCGGCCATCCTGCTGCTCAAGGCAGCCGGCATCGCGAAGGGCTCCGGCGTGCCGAACAAGACCAAGATCGGCAAGGTCACGCGCAAGCAGGTCGAGGACATCGCCCGCCTGAAGATGCCCGACCTCAACGCCGCCAGCGTCGAAGCAGCCGTCCGCACCGTCGAAGGCACCGCGCGTTCGATGGGGATGGAGATCGAAGGCTAGAGATCGGGATTGAGGATTGTGAATTGAGGATTGAGGAGAGCTCCGCCGAGGGGCATCCCCAATCCTCAATCCTCAATCCTCAATCCGGTAAGAGGCGCCCCAGCGCGTAGCTGAGGCAATCAGTAGGAGGCTCCCCGGAGCCGCTAAGACTACAAGGAGAAACATGGCCAAACACGGCAAGAAGTTTCGTGCTGCGGCCGAGAAGGTCGAACAGCGGCCGTATCAGCTGGACGAGGCGTTCGGTCTGCTCAAGCAGATCGCATTCGCCAAGTTCAATGAGACGGTCGAGCTTTCGATGCGGCTCGGCGTAGATCCGAAGCACGCTGATCAGATGGTCCGAGGGACGACACTGCTCCCGCACGGAACCGGACAGACCAAGCGTGTGCTCGTGATCGCACAGGGCGAGAAAGTGAAGGAAGCGCAGGATGCCGGCGCCGACATGGTCGGCGGCGACGACATGGTCGAGAAGATCCAGGGTGGCTGGGTCGACTTCGATGCGGTCATCGCAACCCCCGACATGATGCGCTCGGTCGGTAAGCTCGGTAAGGTCCTCGGCCCTCGCGGCCTGATGCCGAACCCGAAGACCGGCACCGTCACGTTCGACGTCGCAAAGGCGATCCAGGAGATCAAGGCCGGTAAGGTGGAGTTCCGCGTCGACAAGACCGCGATCGTCCACGTTCCGGTTGGGAAGATCTCGTTTTCCGCCGATCAGCTGAGGGACAACGCCTCGGCGATCATCAACGCCGTCCGCAAGGCGAAGCCGCCCGCTGCGAAGGGCAAGTACGTCCAGTCGATCTACATCTCTTCGACCATGAGCCCGTCGCTCCAGATCGACACGGCCGTGGCCGAGGCGAAGGCCGAGTAAGGAGACAACATGAAGAATCGCGAACAGAAAGCAGCTGCGATCTCCGATTTCTCCGAAGGCATCGGCACGGCCACGAACGCGTTCGTGCTCGACTTCAAGGGCATCACCGTCCCCCAGGTCACCGAGCTGCGCAAGCAGGTTCGTGAGTCGGGCTCGGAGTACATCGTCGTCAAGAACACGCTCGCGCTCATCGCGGTCAAGGACTCGCCGCTGACCAAGCTCAGCGGACACTTCACCGGCATGACCGCGATCGCGTACAACACCACCGATCCGGTTGCGCTGGCGAAGGTCCTGACCAAGTTCGCCAAGGACGTTCCCACCGTTCAGTTCAAGGGAGCGCTGCTGGCCGGACAGGTCGTGGCCGCGAACGAGATCCAGAACATCGCCAACCTGCCGAGCCGCGAAGAGCTCCTCGGCAAGCTCCTGTACCTGATGCAGCATCCGATTCGGGGACTCGCGGTCGTGCTCAACGGCACGATCCGCAACATCGCTGTGGTCCTCGACCAGATCGCCAAGCAGAAGGGCGGCGACGGCGGCGGAGCAGAAGCAAACGCGTAATGACATGGCGCGGACCATTCGTTGCTTGCGCTGAGCGGCAGCGAAGTGGTCCGCTTGGATTCGACACTCGATTTTAGATATTTTTGGAGGCTGAAATGGCTATTTCTACTGAAGATTTCGTGAAGCAGGTTGAGTCGATGACGGTTCTCGATCTCTCGAACCTCGTCAAGGCGCTCGAAGAGCGCTTCGGTGTTTCCGCCGCTGCTGCCGCCGTCGCGGCCGCTCCGGCTGCCGGCGCGGCCGCTGCCGCGGCTCCGGTCGAAGAGCAGACCGAGTTCACGGTCGTGCTCGAGAGCGCTGGCGACAAGAAGATCAACGTCATCAAGGCAGTCCGCGAAGTGACGTCGCTCGGCCTGAAGGAAGCGAAGGACCTCGTCGAGGGCGCCCCGCAGACCATCAAGGAAGGCGTCTCGAAGGACGAAGCCGAGAAGATCAAGAAGGCGTTCGAAGACGCCGGCGCGAAGGTCTCGGTCAAGTAAATTATCCTGTTTTATCTGTTCCGGGCGGTGTTCATGCACCGCCCGGAATAGCTGTATTTGAGCGGTACACACATTTCTTTGGGCCAGAGAGGGGGGGAGCGGCCTTCTCGATAGCGCCCACAATCGCGTGACACCGGCTTGCGTCGCCTGCAAGCCGGCCTCGCCTGACGCGAAGCATCAGAGACATTAGGAGTCACACCGAATGAACGGAGCCATGCCTAAACAGGAGCCGGTTCGTCACGACTTCTCCAAGATCAGGTCGTATATGGCGTTGCCAAACCTGATCGACGTCCAGAGAAAGTCGTATGAGCGGTTCCTGCAGATGAACCTCCTTCCGGAGGAGCGCGAGGACACCGGTCTGCAGTCGGTCTTCACCAGCGTCTTCCCCTTCAGCGATTTCCGCGAAACGTGCTCGCTCGACTTCGTCCGGTTCTCCATCGGGAACTGGGAGTGCAAGTGCGGCCAGCTCAAGGGGCTCGAGCACCTGCGCATGTCCTGCGCGAACTGCGGTGCGAAGATCATCACCGACCACCCGCACGAAGAGACCGTGAACTGCGGCCAGTGCGGCGTCATCAACAAGAACCGCGTCGAGGTCTGCGACATCTGCGGCAACCCTGTCGACCTGCAGATGAAGTACTCGGTCGAGGAGTGCCAGGAGCGCGGCATGACCTACAGCGTCCCGCTGAAGGTCACCTTCCGCCTCTTCGTCTACGACAAGGACCCCGACACCGGCGTCAAGCACATGCGCGACGCCAAGGAAGAGGAAGTCTTTTTCGGCGACATCCCGCTGATGACGGACAACGGTACGTTCATCATCAACGGAACGGAGCGCGTCATCGTCTCGCAGCTCCACCGTTCGCCCGGCGTCTTCTTCACCAAGGAAAGCGCCCACACCTTCCTCTCGAAGATCATCCCGTACCGCGGCTCCTGGGTGGAGTTCGAGTACGACCAGAAGAACATCCTCTACGTCCGCATCGACCGTAAGCGCAAGTTCCTCGGATCGGTCTTCCTCCGCGCGCTCGGCCTGACCACGGACGAAGAGATCCTTCGCCAGTTCTACACCCCGATCAAGGTCCGTCTCACCGACAGCGGCGCCGAGCTCTCGTTCGACCGCCGTGTCCTCGATCAGGAAGAAGCGAAGGAGCGTCACTCGATCCGCGGCCGCCGCGCCGTCCGCACCGTCTTCGCGGGCATCAAGCTCGACCAGAAGATGGCGGATCAGCTGACCAAGAACAACGAGACCACCGTCAAGATCGACTACGCGGCGCTCGACAAGGCCGTGTTCCTCGGCGATGTCGTCGACTTCAACACCGGCGAGGTGTTGTTCGAGTCGAGCGAAAGCGTCCCGGCGGATTGGGCTGCCGTCCTCCAGGACCGCGGCATCACCGACATCGAAGTCATCTTCCCGGACTGGGACCTCGTCTCCGACATCCTCCTCAACACGGTCCGCAAGGACACGTCGAAGAGCTTCGAAGCCGCGATCATCGAGATCTACCGCCGCATGCGCCCGGGCGACCCCCCGACCCTCGAGTCGGCCAAGGCCCTCTTCGAAGGCATGTTCTTCGATGCGCGCAAGTACGACTTCTCGCGCGTCGGCCGCTTCAAGTTCAATATCAAGCTCGATCTCGCTTCGCCGGTCACGCAGAAGACGATGACGCCGGAAGACTTCTACGTCGTCATCAACTACCTGCTCCGCCTCCGCAAGGACGTCGGCCGCGTCGACGACATCGATAACCTCGGCAACCGCAGAGTCCGCGCGGTCGGCGAGCTCCTCGAGAACCAGTTCCGCATCGGCCTGGTGCGCATGGAGCGCGCGATCAAGGAGAAGATGTCGGTCCATCAGGACATCGACTCCGCGATGCCGCACGACCTGATCAACTCCAAGCCGGTCATCGCGGCCATCAAGGAGTTCTTCGGCTCGTCGCAGCTGTCGCAGTTCATGGACCAGACGAATCCGCTCTCCGAGGTCACCCACAAGCGCCGCCTGTCGGCCCTTGGGCCGGGTGGTCTCTCCCGCGAGCGCGCCGGATTCGAAGTCCGCGACGTTCACCCGACGCACTACGGCCGCATCTGCCCGATCGAGACGCCTGAAGGTCCGAACATCGGCCTGATCTCCTCTCTCGCCTGCTATGCGCGCATCAACGAGTACGGTTTCATCGAGTCGCCGTACAAGAAGGTGCAGACCGGCCGCGTGCTCGACCACTACCGCGTGGTGAAGACCGGCGACGCCAACTTCACCCTCGGCCAGATCGTCGAGAAGCGCGACCTGCAGAAGGAAAACAACCGCATCGCGAAGGAAAACGCCGCCAACGCCGGTGCGAAGAAGAAGAACCTGCTGCAGGCCGCCGAGGCCGAGCCGTACGCGTTCTACCTCTCCGCATGGGATGAGGAGCGCTACACCATCGCGCAGGCGAACGTCATGCTCGACGACGAGGGCAACCTCGTGCACGACCGCGTCATCGCACGCCAGTCGGGCGACTTCGTCTCCATCGAGCGCGAGAAGGTCGACTTCATCGACGTCTCGCCGAAGCAGCTCGTCTCCGTCGCCGCTTCGCTCGTCCCGTTCCTCGAGAACGACGACGCGAACCGCGCGCTGATGGGCGCCAACATGCAGCGTCAGTCCGTTCCGCTGCTCCGCACCGAATCGCCGTACGTCGGCACCGGCATGGAGAACGTGGTTGCACGCGACTCCGGCGCGGTCGTCGTCTGCAAGCGCGGCGGCGTGGTCGACCTCGTCGACTCGAACCGCATCATCGTTCGCGTCGAGGCCGAGGATCAGGAGACGGGTGAGACGCGCGAGTTCGGCGCGGACATCTATCAGTTGATCAAGTTCAAGCGCTCCAACCAGAACACCTGCATCGCGCAGAAGCCTGTCGTTCGTGAAGGGCAGCGGGTCCGCAAGGGCCAGGTCCTCGCCGACGGTCCCTGCACCGACGCCGGTGAGCTCGCCCTCGGCCGCAACGTGCTGGTCGCGTTCATGCCGTGGCGCGGCAACAACTTCGAGGACGCGATTCTCGTGTCCGAGAAGCTGGTCAAAGAGGATTACTACACCTCCATCCACATCGAAGAGTTCGAGATCGAAGCCCGCGACACGAAGCTCGGTCCCGAGGAAATCACGCGCGACATCCCGAACGTCAGCGAGTCCGCTCTGCGCGATCTCGACGAGAGCGGCATCATTCGCATCGGCGCGACCGTGAAGCAGGGCGACATCCTCGTCGGCAAAGTCACGCCGAAGGGCGAGACCCAGCTGACGCCGGAAGAGAAGCTCCTTCGCGCGATCTTCGGTGAGAAGGCCGGCGACGTCCGCGACGCCTCGCTCAAGACGCCCCCGGGCATCGAGGGCACCGTCGTCGACGTGAAGATCTTCTCGCGCAAGGGTGTCGACAAGGACATGCGCGCGAAGTCGATCGAAGAGGGCGAGATCGAGCGCATGAACCGGAACATCCAGGATGAGATCCGGATCATCACCGACGCCCGCAACAAGAAGATCTCCGACGTGCTCAGCGACCAGAAGCTGCAGCGCGACGTGGTCGACTTCAAGACCGGCGACGTCCTCGTCCGCAAGGGCGAAGTTGCCGATCGCGATGTGGTGAACCGCCTCAGCCGCCGCGAGCTCCTCGCGCTGCCCGTCGAAGAAGAAGCGCGCGAGACCGTGCGCATGTTCGTCGAGCGCGCCGAGAACCGCATTCGCGTGCTGGAGCAGAAGGCAGAAGAACGCCGCGAAGACCTGCAGAAGGGTGACGAGCTTCCCCCGGGCGTCATCAAGATGATCAAGGTCTACGTGGCCATGAAGCGCAAGCTCAGCGTCGGCGACAAGATGGCCGGCCGCCACGGCAACAAGGGTGTCATCTCGCGCATCCTGCCCGAGGAAGACATGCCGTACATGCCGGACGGCACTCCGGTCGAGATCGTCCTCAATCCGCTCGGCGTTCCGTCGCGTATGAACGTCGGTCAGATCCTCGAGACGCACCTCGGCTGGGCCGCACGCAGCCTCGGTCTCCACTTCTCCACCCCCGTCTTCGACGGCGCGACGGAAGGCGAGATCAAGGCGCAGCTGAAGGCGGCGAACCTGCCGTCCGACGGCAAGACCACGCTGTACGACGGCATGACCGGCGAGCGTTTCGAGCAGCAGGTCTGCGTCGGCTACATCTACATGCTCAAGCTGTCGCATCTGGTCGACGACAAGATCCACGCTCGTTCGATCGGACCGTACTCCCTCATCACCCAGCAGCCGCTCGGCGGCAAGGCGCAGTTCGGCGGCCAGCGTTTCGGAGAGATGGAAGTGTGGGCTCTCGAAGCATACGGTGCCGCGTACACGTTGCAGGAGCTGCTGACCGTGAAGTCGGACGACGTCGAAGGACGTTCGAAGATTTACGAAGCGATCGTCAAGGGTGAGGTTCCGGATGACCCGGGTCTGCCGGAGTCGTTCAACGTCCTCGTCCGCGAGCTGCAGTCGCTCTGTCTCGATGTCGAGTTGTTGAAGGAATAGTGAATGGGACGCAGAGTCACGAGCCTTTCACGCATGCCGAACGCCGATTGCCGCGCCTGTCACGGCCTCGGGTCGATTCACATGACCGTGCACTTTTACTCCGGCGATACCGATTGGGAAGCGCCGTGCTGGGAGTGTTTCGGGACGGACGTGAAGCTGCAGTTCCCGCATCCGCGGACTACCGACAATTGAGAATGACCACTGTAATCAACCGCCCTGCAAGGGAGGCATAAATTGGAAAGTTTCAACGCACTGTTCCAGCCCGCGAAGGCAACCCAGGCGATCAACGATTTCAACGCGATCAAGATCAGCCTCGCGTCCCCGGAGAAGATCAGGTCGTGGTCGTACGGCGAAGTCACCAAGCCGGAAACGATCAACTACCGCACCTTCAAGCCGGAGCGCGACGGCCTCTTCTGCGCGAAGATCTTCGGACCGATCACCGATTGGGAATGCCTCTGCGGCAAGTACAAACGGATGAAGCACCGCGGCGTCATCTGCGACAAATGCGGTGTCGAAGTCACGAAGTCGAAGGTGCGCCGCGAGCGCATGGGACACATCGAGCTGGCCTCGCCGGTCTCGCACGTCTGGTTCTTCAAGGGCCTGCCGTCGCGCATCGGCCACCTGCTGGACATCTCCCTGCGCGACCTCGAGCGCATCCTCTACTTCGAGTCGTACGTCGTGATCGATCCGGGTGACCTCACCGGCACGATCAACGAGAAAGAGCTCCTGCCCGAGGAGCGGTACCGCGAGCTGCGGTCGCAGTTCGGCGACGTCTTCGTTGCGAAGATGGGCGCCGAGGCGATCAAGGAGCTCCTGCGCCGCGTCAACGTGGAAGAGCTCAGCGACGAGCTGCGCCTCATCATGCGCACCGAGACGTCGCAGATCAAAAAGCTCAAGGCCGCCAAGCGCCTGAAGGTCGTCGACGCGTTCCGCAAGTCGGGACACCGTCCGGACTGGATGATCCTCGACGTCATCCCGGTCATCCCGCCGGAGCTGCGCCCGCTCGTGCCTCTCGACGGCGGCCGCTTCGCGACGTCGGATCTGAACGACCTGTACCGCCGCGTCATCAACCGCAACAACCGCCTCAAGAAGCTGCTCGAGCTCCGCGCGCCCGACGTCATCGTGCGCAACGAGAAGCGCATGCTTCAGGAAGCGGTCGACGCGCTCTTCGACAACGGCCGCAGAGGCCGCGTGCTCAAGGGCTCGAACAACCGCCCCTTGAAATCGCTCAGTGACACCCTCAAGGGCAAGCAGGGCCGCTTCCGCCAGAACCTGCTCGGCAAGCGCGTCGACTACTCCGGCCGTTCGGTCATCGTGGTCGGCCCCGAGCTGCGCCTGCACCAGTGCGGTCTTCCCAAGAAGATGGCCCTGGAGCTCTTCAAGCCGTTCATCTACCACAAGCTCGAGCAGCAGGGGCTGGTGGGGACGATCAAGGCCGCGAAGGAGCTCGTCGAGCTGCAGACCAACGAAGTGTGGGACGCGCTCGAGAGCGTCATCAAAGAGCATCCGGTCCTGCTGAACCGCGCACCGACGCTTCACCGTCTCGGTATCCAGGCGTTCGAGCCGGTGCTCGTCGAAGGCAAGGCCATCAAGATCCATCCGCTCGTCTGCACGGCCTTCAACGCCGACTTCGACGGTGACCAGATGGCCGTGCACGTGCCGCTGTCGCCGAAGGCTCAGGTCGAGTCGCAGGTGCTCATGCTGGCGTCGAACAACATCCTGTCGCCCGCGCACGGCAAGCCGCTCGCCGTTCCGTCGCAGGATCTCGTGCTCGGCTGCTACTACCTGACCAAGGCCAAGCCGCACGCGAAGGGCGCCGGCAAGGCGTTCGGCTCGTACGACGAGGTCATGATCGCGCTGCAGTGCGGCGAGGTCGAGCTGCTCACGCCCATCAAGTGCCGCGTTTCGGGCCGCTTCATGGACCTGACCAAGCAGTTCAACGACCAGGACATCGTGCGCGCCGAAGTCGAGGAGATCGACCGCAAGCTCGTCGAGACCACCGTCGGCCGCGTGATCTTCAACATGCACGTGCCGGCCGAGATCCCGTTCATCAACGGCCTGCTCAAGAAGAAGGGCCTGCAGGAGCTCGTCAACTACTGCTTCATCAACTACGGCAACGCCAAGACCGTGGAGATGCTCGACGGCCTCAAGGACCTCGGGTTCCTCTACGCGACCAAGGCCGGTGTCTCCATCGGCGTCGACGACATGGTCATCCCGGCGCGCAAGCAGGAGATCGTCGAGAACGCCCGCAAGTCGGTTCTCGAGGTCGAGCGCCAGCGCCTCGACGGTGCCATCACCCACGGCGAGCGCCACAACAAGATCATCGACATCTGGCACCGCGCCACGGAAAACGTCTCGGACGAGATGTTCTCCGAGATGAAGCGCGTCGAAGAAGAGAAGGGGGAGTTCAACCCGATCTTCATGATGGCCGACTCCGGCGCCCGTGGCTCGAAAGAGCAGGTCCGCCAGCTGGCCGGTATGCGCGGCCTGATGTCCAAGCCCTCGGGCGAGGTCATCGAGACGCCCATCACCGCGAACTTCCGCGAAGGCCTCTCGGTGCTGCAGTACTTCATCTCGACGCACGGTGCGCGTAAGGGTCTCGCCGACACCGCGCTCAAGACCGCCGACTCCGGTTACCTCACCCGCCGTCTCGTCGACGTCGCGCAGGACGTGATCATCACCGAGCAGGACTGCCAGACGTTCGACGGCATCATCGTCACCCCCATCATGGAAGGCGGCGACATCCTCGAGCCTCTCCGCGACCGTATTGTCGGCCGCGTCTCGCAGGAAGACATCTGGGATCCGCTCACGGGCGACCAGCTCGTGGCGCAGAACGAAGAGCTGTCCGACGACCTCGCGAACGCGATCCAGGAAGCCGGTATCGAGCAGGTGAAGATCCGCTCGGTGCTGACCTGCGAAACGCGCCGCGGCGTCTGCCGCCGCTGCTACGGCCGTAACCTCGCGGGCGGCAAGCTCGTCGAGATCGGCGAAGCGGTCGGCGTCATCGCCGCCGAGTCGATCGGCGAGCCGGGCACGCAGCTCACCATGCGTACGTTCCACGTCGGCGGTACCGCATCGCGCGTTTCCGAGCAGTCGAAGCACGAGGCCACCAGCCCCGGCAAGATCGAGCTCGTGAACGTCACCACCGTCACGAACAAGCACGGCGACCTCGTGGTCATCAACCGCAATGGCAAGCTGCTGATCATGGAAGACATCCCGACGCGCAAGTCGAAGAAGGCAGGCGCGGAAGATCTGGCGGCAGGCTCGCGCGAGAAGGAGCGCTACGCGCTCGTCTACGGCTCGACGCTGAAGGTCGCTCACGGCCAGCACGTCGAAGCGGGCCAGCCGCTCGTCGAATGGGATCCGTTCACCAGCGCCGTGCTCACGGAGCTCGGCGGCAAGGTCAACTTCAAGGACATCGTCGAAGGCGAGAACGTCCGCGAGGAGACCGACAAGGTCACCGGTCTCACGCAGATGGTCATCGTCGAATCGTCGACGGCCGAGAAGCGCACCCCGACCCTCATCATCAAGGCGGGCAAAGGCGACGAGCGTAAGTACCTGCTCCCGACCGGCGCCCACGTCATGGTTCACAACGGCCAGGATGTTCATCCGGGCGACGTTCTGGCGAAGATCCCCCGCGCCACGACGAAGACCAAGGACATCACCGGCGGTCTGCCGCGCGTCGTCGAGCTGTTCGAAGCGCGCCACCCGCGGGACAAGGCCGTCATCACCGAGGTCGACGGCACCGTGCATCACGGCGCGATCGTCAAAGGCATGCGCCGCATCATCGTCGAGACCGACGAAGGTACCCGCCACGAGTACAGCGTCCCCCGTTCCGTGCACGTCAACGTGCAGGAAGGGGAGCGCGTGCGCGCCGGCGACCCGCTCATCGACGGTCCGATCGATCCGCACGACGTCCTCGCGGTCCTCGGCATCAAGGAGCTGCAGCGTTACCTGGTCGACAAGATCCAGGAGGTCTACCGTTCCCAGTCGGTCGCCATCAACGACAAGCACATCGAAGTCATCTGCCGCCAGATGCTGCGGTCGGTGCGCGTGACGCGAGTCGGCGATACGGACTTCCTGGTGGACGAGCAGGTCGATCGCTTCCGCTTCATGGAAGAGAACGAGAAGGTCATGAACCGCGGCGGCGAGCCCGCCGACGGCGTCCCCCTCCTCCTCGGCATCACCAAAGCGTCGCTGTCCACCGAGTCGTTCATCTCGGCAGCGTCGTTCCAGGAGACCACGCGCGTCCTCACGGAAGCGGCCATCGCCGGCCGTGTCGACTACCTGCGCGGCCTCAAGGAAAACGTCATCGTCGGCCGCCTCATCCCCGCCGGCACCGGCATGCCGACCTACCGCGAGGTCTACCTCGAGAAAGACGAAGCCCCCCCGCAACCGTCCCTCGAGGAGCTCCTGCAGCGCGAATCCGAAGACGAAGACGCGCTGTCCCTGGCGGACTTCGACGACGAGCAGTGACGTAGCGCGCGAAAGCGCGCTACGTCATCCCGAGCGCAAGCGAGGGATCATCGGGCGGCCGAAAGGCCGCCCGATTTGTTTCTCACGCGGTCGAATGCTGCTAGTTCCGCACTGGTCCGGGAAGCCGGCGGTAGCGTGGACGAGAGCAGTGCGCAAATCTACGCATGGTAGGATAAAGCGAGCAGCCGCGGTGATCGTTAGAATGTGGCCCTGTAACTGCTACCGCTTACGACCTGCAGTGGAGCGTTGCCTCCGCGAAGGCGTGAAGGCGACGTGACGTTGTCGCTTTGGGAGCCGGAACAGATACTTGGCGTCGCGAATACGGGTCGCACGCGACCTCTCATTCTGCGGTGTGCGCGCTACAACGTGGAAACTGGCCGCCATGAACATCTTGAAGTTCTTGTGAAAGGCCCGGGATTACCAGAAGTGACGAAGCAATCTCTTTTCGCCGAGTTGTTCGGGTGCGTCCTGGCGCGCGAAATCGGTCTGCTTACTCCTCGACCCGTGCTCGTCGACATTTCGCCGGAGTTCGCAGCGCTGGTGAACAGTACCGGGCTGCTACCGAGCAGCGTGATGCTGCAAGCCGGATTGGCCGTTGGATTCGAGTACCACAACCAGGCGCTGCTACCCGCGACCGGTATCTCTTCGCTGACCGACGAACAGTATCGAGAAGCGGCGACGATCTACAGTTTTGATCTGGCGACGCAGAATCCTGACCGGATCGTCTCGAATCCGAACTGCTTCGTTCTGCGCGGACATCTGATTCCGATCGACTTCGGAATGTGTTTTTCCTTCCTTTACGCTCTTCGTCTAGTCGACACCAAGCCGTGGCAGGTCTCTCACCTGCGGTTCGCCGCGAACCACCTTTTTGCGAAGCATCTGCGCGAAAAGCGTCCGCTCGATTGGGATGCAGAGATCCTCGCACACATTCAACCTGCGCTCGAGCGGGAGCGTTTGGTCGAGCTTGTGGAAGGGGCGATACCACAGGCATGGCGCGAGCGTGACGATGAAGTGATTGATCATCTGGTGCAGATCGGTGAGCATTGGGACGAATTCAAGTGGGAGTTGCTCCGGAGCGTCGCATGAAAAAGCCCTACTCGTATGTAGCCATAAAGTATGTGCACGACCCTGTTGCGGATGAGACGCTGAACATTGGAGTGCTGGTTTACGCGCGTGAATCGAGCTTCGTTGAAGCGAGATTCGAATACAACTACGAGCGCTATTCGCAGACCTTCGCCAACTTTGATTCGCAGCGCTACCGAGAGGTGTTACGGAACTTCGAGGCCATTATCGAAGAGCTCCGCGAGCAATTGGCAGCGGGGGACCTTTTCAGCCAACTCCCATCGGACGCACGGGCGATAGTTGCGAAGGTGTGGCCCGACGCTTATCTCAGCTTTCGTTCGGGACCGACGCTTCGCGGTGTTACAGCCAATCTGGCGGGGGTCGCGTCGGAGCTATTCAACCGGTTCGTGGAGTCGCAATACACCTCGTCAAGACAGGTGCGCCGGAGTGATGAAGAGGTATGGGGCACTTACCGCCGGAAGCTGCTGGGCACGGCTGTCCCTCGCGCCATCAGAGAAAAAACGTTCTCCACCGAAGCTCTGAGTGTCACATTTCCGCACTGCGTCAAGAACGAGAAATGGCACGTACTTCACCCGATATCTTTCGACTATGCGCGCTCTAGTTCAATAGCCGACACGGCTGCGAAGTGGCTTGGTGAGACGACGGTCCTGGCTGACAACGAAGAGATGCGCAACGCCAGGCTGTATCTCCTTCTCGGCGCGCCCTCAGACAAGAGACATGTAGAAGCATACACACGCGCGAAGCGAATTTTGGAGAAGATTCCGATTCCGCACTCCATGTATGAGGAGCATCAGGTGAACGAGTTCGCCGCCGAACTCGCCGAACATGTTCAGCCGGACGATTCTCAGGCGGTTGAAGCGTAATCGGGCGAGCCGGACCGAGCGGTTGCTTCGAGCATGGCATGAATACTTCGGGACCTAAACCAGGCGAGCGGATCATTACGGTCGACGTCTCCGACGACATGCTGATCATCGGCTTGGCAGATGGCCGCGTGGTGAATGTCCCGCTGGTGTGGTACCCCCGGCTTCTGCATGCAACAGTCGCCCAGCGCTCGAACTGGCAATTTGCCGGCGCAGGATACGGGATCCACTGGCCGGAAATAGATGAAGATCTATCGGTGCGCGGCATTCTGGCTGGTGTGCCGGCGCCGGGCGTGCGCGTACTGCTGCGAAGCGCGGGGTAAGGTCGCGCAATTCGCTCCACACGCGCACCCTTCCACTTGGAGACATCGTGGCCATCCGGCCGAATCAGTCGCGTCGCGGCAGAGAGCGCGTGTGCTGGCGAACTTGTGTGCCATCTCCACGTGTGTAAGAGCGCACCGGAACTGTTCCCGGAGATTGAGGGGCCGAGGTGGAGCTCTCGACGGAGTTGCCCCATGAACCGCTGACTCCGAGATACGTTACTCGCAGCTCGGGGTGACAGTCGCGTGCAGGGAGCAGTCCCATGGCGACGGCGGCGCCACGCTTCATCCGCGTCATCCGGGCCGGGTCAACCGATGGGCAGAATGCTTCGTGGTACGTACCGACGAATCCGAGTTGGGGCGTTGGTTCCGCAGCCAGGGCGGTGCGCGTTGCGAGTACGAGAAGGCCAGGCTACGATCCACCGCATCAATGAGTCCCCCGTCAGTTGTTCACAGTGGTCTTATCCGTCAAACGTCAGACGCTTGAACCTCATGAGAGACACCAACCGCTTCAAGTAGTGGCGATGCGAATGCCGGCCTGCCGGAGGTCTACTCCCAGGATCTTTGACAAACTTTTTGTGCCGGACGCACTTGCCGCCGTTAGGGCCAGGCAAAGCGGAGATTCAGGGACACGCCGATGGTTTCCGGAAGTCCGAGAAGATCGACCGTTGCCCTGGGGTTCTTCACCTGGTCTCAACCGGCGGTAACGAATCCTGCGGGGAGTTGGTCGGCGCGTGGCTTGCCACCGTCCGCCGTGCGGGTCCTCGCATGGCGCCGGAACACGTCAGCCGTGTTGAGCGGTCACTTTGATGCTGTCGCGACCGAAATCTCCTATCCCTGGCCTCCGACGACGACGCTCGTTGCCGTCGACTGACGGAGCGCATCCTCCGTTAACGTTTCCCCGTTTCACACGGGTTTGAAGACGGGTCGCTCCGCGCGCATGCGCGAAGTCGCCGACAGGATCGCCACGACGGACGTGACGGTGAGCAGTCTCGCCGGCGAGCTCTCCATGCATCCCGTCGCGCTTGCCCGTGCCTTCGGTCGCGAGCCTGGCTGCTCGCTCACCGCGTACCGGCGCCGGGCGCGCGTCCGGCGGGCCATCGAGCTGCTCACCTCCACGCGCATGCCGCTCGCCGAAATCGCCGGCGAAAGCGGCTTCTCCGATCAGAGCCATCTCTCGCGGATCTTCCGCGCCGAGCTCGGCGCCACGCCCTCCTCCTTCCGATTGTTGACCTGAAAGGACGGTTTGATTCGTTCAAGACGGGCGCGGCGGATGGATCGATGATGGGTCCATGATCATCGCCGCCCTTCTCCTCGCCGCCACCCTGGAAGGCTTCGACGCACGGATCGAGCAGGCCATGCGCGACACCGGCACGCGCTCGCTGGCCGTGGCCGTCGTGCAGAACGACAAAGTGCTCCACCAGCGCGTGTTCAACGCGCCGGCCGGCAAGCCGTGCTACCTGGTCTCCGTCCCCAAGTCGATGACCGCCCTCGCGGCAAAGATCCTCTCCCACGAGAAGAGGCTCGATCTCGACGCTCCACTGACGACGGCGCTTCCACAATTGAAGCTGCCGGCGCCGCTCGATCCCGCCCGCACGAGCGTCCGCGATCTCCTCACCCACCGCCTCGGCTTCGATAACGCCGGCGTCACCTTCCGCGGTGCGTACTCAGGCGATCTGACCGACGCGATGCTGTTCGAGCTCATGGAGAAGCACACCACTGTCACTGCGCGCCGTGGCGCCGATTCGATCCGTCCGAATGGGCCATCGAGTACGATGTCGACAAGCTCGCCCTTCACGAAGTCGGCGAGTGGGAAGCGGCGGAGGTGATCTGGAACGGCTTCGTCGTGAGGCCGAATGCGGGGAAACATGGTCCGAATCGCTATCAGCTTCTTGGACGAACTGATGCGGGACGGCCGCTCAAACTTATCGTTCACGTGTCCGGTGAACGGACGATGCGCGTGATCACCGGATGGCGCATATGAAGCGAACTCAAAAGAAACGAAAACTCACTGACGAAGAAATCGACGATCTTGTGATCGCGGAGGCCGATGACCCGTCGGCCTGGGGCGACCCGGTTATCGTGCCGCCGTCGAAAGCTCCGCGCCCGCCCTGGATGGCTCAGGCGAAGCACCTCGACCTGGCAGCCAAGTTCTTCGTGCTGTCCGTATTGCATCGCCTCGGTCTGGAAGCCACATTGACATTTTCCCAGAATGACAATGTCGATATCACGATCGTCCAGGAGTCGGGCCGCGCGCTGACCATTGACGTCAAGACACTGAGCGGATCAAAGGAGTGGCACATTGCTCCCTTCCGCGCTCGAGACCATCATTACGTAGTTTTTGTCTGGTATCCGACGACCACCGACCCACGCGTGCTCCCTACAGCGTATGTCGTTGCGTCGGAGCGTCTGCGCAAGCTGCTCAATCGCAGGAAGGTTCTATCATTGCCTCTGGACGTCCTGGCAACCGAATTGTCAGCGCAAGACGCGTGGGAAGAACTGGCGGTACTGCGCGCGAGTACAACTGGCGAAGGCAGCTCGTAACCCCGTGGGGTGGGCAGGAAAGCTCGCCGTTTCATCGGGTCTGGAACAGCGCCTCATCCAGCATCTCGAGTACGGTTTTAGCGCCGTCGCCGAAAGCGTGACGTTTCCAGTCTGGTCCGGCGATGCGGTCGAGGGCCAGGACGAGGGCGAAGCCTTCGGTCTGCGACCAGCGGCGGCCTTTCGTGAAGCGCGTCACGACGTCCATGGAAGTTTCGGCTCCGCCGCGGGGGTGGATCAGCCACTGGTAGCCGGTCCACTGGCCGGCTCCTTCGAAGGTCAGCCAGATGTCTTCGGCTTCGACGAGGTACGCATCGTCGCCCGTGACCCAGCGCGCTTGCCGTTCGCGCATGAGGCGGCGTGCTTCGCTCGCCAGCTTCCTCGCTTCGGCGTCGTCCTTCGCGGCGGCGGCGTCGAGGAAGAGTTGGGTCTCCTGCTTCACGGATTCGGTGAACTCCGGGTTCTCCTGGAAGCGCTCCTGGACGGAGTCGTCGTTGAAGGAATCGGGAAGTTTGTAGCGCTCGATCAGTGCGCCGAGGCGGGAGCCGTAGGGGCCGATCTGCGCTACGTGGGAGCCTTCATGCAGCAGCACCGGGATCAGCGACGTCGGTCGTTGGGGTTTGTCGCCGACGCCTGCCGCTTCCCAGACGCTCGGCGTCGCCATCACAAAGTACGTCTCTCCCTTGTTCCCCGCCACGAACGAGTTGACTCCCGCGGGGATCTCGGAGCCGTCGGGCAGCGCGATGGTTCCGGCGTGACGGCTGGCGGTCCAGGTCACCCCCTCCGCGGTGGGGCTGCCGAGCGCATTCGTGCTCCTCAGGACGCAATCGGCGCTGAACAGGATCGCCTGAAAATTCGGCACCGGGCGGATGCCCGTGATCTCACGCGACGTGAACCGCCACGCTTCCAGGGCGCGATCGACCCAGGCGCGATCTGCTTCCGGCAGGGCGCAGGCGGGCGGCGCGGGCGCCGTCGCGCATGCAGATGCTGCGAGTGTGGCGGTGAGGGCGATTGTCTTCAGCATGGCGGTGGCGTCTCCTGAGCGACTGAAATCACGATATCAACATGTCTTCCCCGGTAATCAATACGCTCGCGGGGAAGATTCGGCGCAGCAGAAACATGAAACGAATCTCCTGCTCCCTGCACTACCCGAGGAACGGCACGGCGTCACGGCGGAACGAGATGCTGGTGTCGAGGAGGTCATCGTGCGCCTTGGAGATGGGATTCGTCGCAATCGCGCATCGGGCGAGCCGGTCGGCCGGGCGCTGCTTCGTCAGGCGCTGTTCCTGCGAAACCAGCGGTTTTTCGCGCGCACCCGCACCGGTCCGTCTCCGGACGGCGCGAGCGAGCTGGTCGAGCCGGACGACATTCATCAACGCACGTCCCCTGAAGATCCGGGGCGGCGGAAGGAGCGGTCGGCCGGTTTCTGGCCCCCGGTGCTCCCGTGGTAGCCGTTTCCAATTCCTGCGCCGTGTAAGAAACACGATCCGCCGGCGACTACCTCAGTGGAGGCACACTGCAGGCGATGGCGCGGGATCATCTATACGAGCAGGCGGCGGGGGAGCTCGGCCCGGCGATCGAGCGGCTGGCGCGGTCGTATGAGGCGGACGGCGAGAAACGCCGCGACCTGCTCCAGGAGATTCACCTCGCCGTCTGGCGCAGCTTCGACGGGTTCGGGGGGCAGTGCTCGCTTCGCACGTGGGTGTACCGCGTGGCCCACAACGTCGCGGCGACGCACGTGCTCCGGCATCGCCGCGCCGGCGCTCGGCCTCTGGTGAGCCTCGACGAGATCGAGAGCCTTTCCGACGGCAGCGACACCGAAGCATCGGTCGGCCGGCAGCAGACGGTGGAGCGTCTCCACGCTTTCATCCAGCAACTCAACCCGCTGGAGCGGCAGGTCATCCTGCTGTACCTCGAAGGAATCGACGCCGCGTCCATCGGAGAGATCGTCGGCATCTCGCCGGGCAATGCGGCGACCAGGGTGCATCGCATCAAAAAGATTCTCGCCGCTCGCTTCAGGTCAGGAGGACGCCGTGGCAGATGAACGCCAAGATGAGCGCACGGAAGACATGCTCGGACTTTGGCAGAACCAGAACACGGAGGGCTTTCGCATGACTCCGGATGAACTTCGCAAAAGGATGGAACAGATGGAGAAGAAGCTTCGCAGACGGTCGTTCGACGGGTACCTGGTGTGCGGGTTCCTCGTTGCATTTTTCATGTGGTGGATGGTCGTGTCCGGCGATTCGATGCAGCGCCTCGGCGCCGCGATGACGATGGCCGGTGTCGGGTACCTGGCGTACGAGATCCGGCGCAACCGCTGGAGGGAAACGCCTCCCGCCGAGATGGGCGATACCGCTTCCGCTGATTTCCTGCGGACGGAGCTCGCCCGCCAGCGCGACTTCCATCGGGGCAGGACGTTCTGGGTGCGCATCCTGGTCTTCTTCCCCGGCCCGATGGTGTTCTTCGCCGGGTTCGCGAGAGCACATCCCGAAGTGATCGAGATGATCCGCTTCGAGGCCATCACGTTCGTGCTGCTGATCCTCGCGGCGATTCCGCTGAACTGGTGGATGTCCCGCCGGTACCAGCGCCAGATCGACGGGCTGGATCGGTTGCAGCGGGAGTCGTGACCGGGATCATTTGGAGTGCGGTGACCGCAGTCACCGCTTTGACTCCGTGTTTGAGGAGGCACGCGTGAGGCTTCGACGCAGGCAGGAAAAGCGGTGACTGCGGTCACCGCACTCCAAACCGCTATGGGGGGCTCACTCCAGATGTCGCCAACCGTTCATCCCATTGTTGCAACAACCGCCCCGTCCGCGCGTACATCATTCCGCATGCAACTTCGCGCTCTGGCCTGTTTCCTTCTGCTCGCATTCTCCTCGGCTGCTGAGACCGTCCGTCTCGGGCGGGATGTCGTACCCGCCTCGCAGGCGGTGACGCTGGAGGCGGATCCGCGCAGCGACTCCTATCGGGGGACGACCACCATCGCTCTCGAGGTGAAGAAAGCGACTACCGCGTTCCGGATGCATGCGATCGACCTCACGATCGACTCGATGACGCTGACCAAAGGCGGAGATCCGGTCGGGGTGATCCAGGCGGCGGGGGAGGACGGCACCATCCTCGTCACCGCGGAGAAGCAGCTCGCGCCGGGGAGCTACACGCTCGCGATCTCGTTCACGAACAAGTTCAACCGGCAGGCCGTCGGCCTGTACAAGATGGAGATGAAGGGGGGCGAGCCGTACCTCTTCACGCAGTTCCAGGCCATCGACGCGCGCCGCGCCTTTCCCTGCTTCGACGAGCCGTCGATCAAGATCCCGTACGAGCTGACGGTGGCGATCCCGGTGCAGTACGACGCGATCTCGAACACGCCGGTGGCGAACGAGAGCGCGACGGCGGAAACGAAGATCATCCGCTTCGCGACGACGAAGCCGCTGCCGTCGTACCTGATCGCGCTGGCGGTCGGGAAGTTCGACTACACGCCGATCCCCGGCATGTCGGTGCCCGGGCGCGTCATCGCGCCGAAAGGGCAGGGGCACCTCACGCACGTTGCGGCCGCGGTCACGCCGCGCATCCTCGCGGCGCTGGAAGAGTATTTCGGCAGCAAGCATCCGTTCGAGAAGGTCGATCTCATCGCCGTGCCGGAGTACTGGGCCGGCGCGATGGAGAACCCGGGAGCGATCACGTTTCGCGACACGGTCCTTCTGCTCGACGAGAAGACCGCCACGCCGGCTGCACGTCAGAACATGATCCGCATCAACGCGCACGAGCTCGCGCACATGTGGTTCGGCGACCTCGTGACCATGGAGTGGTGGGACGACTTCTGGCTCAACGAATCCTTCGCCGACTGGATGGGCGACAAGATCACGGCGCAGCTCTTCCCCGAGTTCGGCCATGAGATGTCGGAGATGGGCAACATCCAGTACGTGATGCACACCGACGCGCGTGCGACCACGGACCCGATCCGCAGGACGAACTCGTCGCCCGAAGAAGCGATGGACAACGTCGGCGTCGCCTACAACAAAGGGAAGGCCGTGCTGTCGATGTTCGAGCAGTGGATCGGGCCGGAGCCGTTCCGCCAGGGCGTGCTCGCGCATCTGAAGGCGAACGCCTGGAGCAATGCGAACGCGTCGGAGTTCTTTGCCTCCCTCGCGAAGCACGCGCCCAAAGGAACGGCCGAAGCGCTCCAGTCGTTCGTGACGCAGCCCGGCATTCCGCTCGTGAACGTGGAGATCCTGTCGCCAACGGAAGTGCGCCTGACGCAGTCCCGTTTTACGAACGGTGCGAGCATCGCCGCGGCGCCGTGGCGCATCCCGGTGACGCTGCGCCATGCAAACGGCGTCACGCCGGTGATGCTCGACGCGCCCTCGAAGACCGTGAAGCTCGACAAAGCGGTGACGTGGATCTATCCCCACGCGAACGCCGCCGGCTATTACCGCTGGCAGTTGCCGCAGGACGCGATGACGACGCTCGCCGCGCGCGCGGGTGAAGTGCTCGCGCCGAAAGAGCGGCTCGCGTTTGTCGGCAACGTTGGAGCGCTCTTCAGCAACGGCACGTTGCACGGCGACGTCTACCTCGACGTCGTGAGCCGCTTCACCTCGGATTCCGATCCGCAGGTGCTCTCCATGGCCGTCGGCGCGGTCACGAACGCGCGCTTCACGTTCGACAGCCCGGAGACGCGTCCGCTGTTCACCGCGCTGATCCGCAAGACGCTCCGCCCCACGCTCGACCGGATCGGCTTCACGCCGAAGCCCGGCGAGTCCGAGAAGCTGACCATCCTCCGTCCCGAGGTCCTTTCGCTCCTCGGCCAGTTCGGTGAAGACGCCGAGGTGCGCGCGTTCGCGAAAGAGACCTTGGCGAAGTACCTCGCCGATCCCACGTCGGTGCATCCGACCATCGCCGGCACCGCGGTCACCCTCTCCGCGATGAGCGGCGACGAAGCGCTCTTCGAGGAGTACCGCAAGCGCTTCGAAGCCGCGGCCATCCCCGCCGAGCGGCAGCGTTTCCTCGTCGGCCTGGCGCGGTTCCGTGACCCGAAACTGCGCCTCAAGGCGCGCGAGTACGCGTTCACCGGCCCCGTGCGGCCGCAGGAATTGGGCGTGCTCTTTACCGGCGGCCAGACTGCCGAGGAACGCGACGAGACGTTCGCGTTCGTCACCTCGCGTTATGACGAGATCGTGAAGAGGATCCCGCCCTCGTACACGGCGAACATGCCGTTCATGGCCAGCGGCTGCGAGCCGGTGCGCGTCGAGAAAGCGCGCGAGTTCTTCGCGAGCCACAAGGTCGAAGGAACCGACCGTGCGCTCGAGCGCGTCACCGAGCAGGTGAACGAATGCGCCACGTTGCGCACCCGCGAGATGGCGGCGGTCACGAAGTACCTTCGAAAGCAGGATTGAGGATGAAATTGAGGATTGAGGAGAGGAGGGCGCTCCATCAGCGGAGCAATCCTTCATCCTCAATCCTCAATTCTCAATCCGGTCCCTACCGCCACCTGATCCGCAGCGTGCGCTCCTCGTGCTCGGCGTCCAGCTGCAGCATCTGCACGGAGCGCGCGAGGCGGTCGCTCTCCATCCGGGTACGGCGGCGCCGCATCGTCGAGTCGAACGCGGTGGACGTCACCGCCACCGCGCGCATCCAGGTGGTGAGGCGGAACGAATCTCCGCCCGGCAGGAAAAGGACTCCATAGAGCAGGAACGCGACGCATTTACGGAACAGGCGCATGACCGAGGACTGGCTGCGAGAGTACGCCCGTACAGTGCACACCGCACGTGAGGCCGGTCACGTTGCAGACACCGCGCGGCGGGCGTATTGTGTCCGCACAGTCCAAACTGAATAGAAGTAACGCAAGAGGAGGCCCCATGCGCCACACGTCCGTTTTCCGGTCGTTCCTCGTGTTTCTCGTCCTGTTTCCCACCCTCGTGTTTGCGCAATCGCAGGCCACCACCGGCGTCATCGAAGGAACGGTGAGCGACGCCACCGGCGGCGTGCTGCCGGGCGTCACGGTGACGCTCCGAAACGTCTCCACGAACTTCGAGCAGGTGCAGGTGACGGATGGCGCCGGCCGCTTCCGCGGTGTGCTGCTCCCCCTCGGGCCCTACGAGGTGAAAGCCTCCCTCGACGGCTTCGCGCCGCAGGTGCTGAAAGGCATCGATCTCGGCGTAGGGCAGACACGCACGCTCGACATCAGGCTCGGGCAGGCCGTCACCACGGAGGAGATCGTCGTGACCGCCGAGGCGCCGCTCATCGAGACGGCGCGCACGGAGGGGGCGACCAGACTCAGTGAAGAGGCGGTCTCGGACCTGCCGAACAATGGCCGGAACTTCCTCGAGCTCACCAAGCTCACGCCCGGTGTGACGATCGTGCAGGGACCGGACGGCGACGAAATCTCGGTCAATGGCCAGAAAGGCATCTCCAACAACGTCTCGGTCGACGGCGCCGACTTCAACAACCCCTTCTTCGGCGAACAGCGCGGCGGACAGCGTCCGGCGTTCACCTTCAACCTCGACGCGGTCAAGGAGCTGGTCGTGGTCGCCGACGGGGCGAACGCGGAGTTCGGACGCTCGCAGTCCGGCTTCATCAACGTGATCACGAAATCGGGGACGAACGACGTCGCCGCCACCGCGCACTTCGTGCTCAAGAACGACTCGCTCTCCTCCAATCCGCAGCGTCCGGACGGCACCGAGGCGCCGAAGTTCGATTCGAGCCAGTATCAGACCGGCTTTACGCTCGGCGGGCCGGTCGTGGCCGACCGGATCTTCTACTTCACCGCCTTCGACTTCCAGAAAGCCGAAACGACGAAGCAGACCGACCCGCTGCGCATCGAGCAGTCCGTCGTGGATCTGTTTGCGGGCCTCGGCTCGCCGGGAGAGAACCTGCCCATCGAGCGCACGAACGATGCACGCGTCTTCCTCGCCAAAGGCGACTGGAACGTCAGTGCCAGCCACCTGGCCACGCTCCGCTACAACTACACGTGGGCCGAGCAGGCCAACGGCACGTTCGACGTCGACTCGTGGGGACGCAGCGCGAATGCGATCGAGGAAGACTCCTCGCACGCGGGCACCGGTTCATTGATCTCGACCCTGCGCAGCGATCTCCTCAACGAGTTCCGGTTCCAGTACGCGCGCGAAGATCGTCCGCGCCCGTACAACGGCCCGAATGTCGCGGGGCAGGATCGCCCGCTGCCCGACACTGCATTCGACTTCGGCAGCAGCTACCGCTTCGGCATGCCGTTCTTCATCCCGGTCGAGTACTACGACACGCGCGTCCAGTTCAACGACAACATGTCGTGGCTGCGCGGCGCGCACTCGATCAAGGCCGGCGTCGAGTACAACCAGGTCGATTCGGTGCAGACGTTCCTCGGCTTCGCGAACGGGCGCTTCATCTTCGGTTCCACCGACGGCTTCCTCAAATACGCGAACAATCCCAATTACGTCGAATGCAGCGATAACGACGCGGACGACGGGTTCGACGCGCCGTTCGCCAGCTCCGCGAACGGCACCTGCCCTGCGGGTGACGTGGATCACGACCAGGTCCCGGATTACGCTGTCAGCGGACCGGTCCTGCTCTACCTGCAGCAGGCGGGCGTGGGCGACATCTCCGTCGAGGAGGCCGGGACGCAGAGCATCCCGCAGAAAGAGCCGGCCGTCTTCGTCCAGGACTCCTGGCAGGCCACGCCGAACCTGAACCTGCAGTTCGGCCTCCGCTGGGAGGCCCAGATCCAGCCGGACGTGATCACCCCGGCCAACGAGGTCTTCTTCGCTCCGTTCATCGGGAAGACCGTCGGGGGAGTGGAGTTCCCGTCCAACGGTGAGATTCCGTCCGATAAGAACATGTGGTCGCCCCGCCTCGGCATGTCATGGAATCCGGGCGGCGATGGGCGCAAGGTGCTGCGCGCCAACGCCGGCATCTTCTACGGACGCGTGCCGGGCCTGACCCTGGCGTCGTCCCGCTCGACGAACGGCAGCCGCGGACAAACCATCTTCCGCAGCAGCGCCGTGAATTTCGACGGCTGCCTGCCCGCCTATCCGAACCTGCTCTCCGCATCCTGCGTCGGCGCCCCGGACCATCCGGACGTCTTCGTCTTCGACAAGGACTTCCAGAATCCCCGCACCACCTCGGCCTCGGTCTCCTGGGAGCAGGAGGTCATCAGCGACTACGCGGTCCTGGTGAAGTACAACTACGCCAAGGGGGAGCACATCACGCGCTTTACCAACGGCAACGATCCGCTGCTGTGGGACGGCGAGCCGGCGAACTGCACCTTCGCCTGCGGACCATTCAGCTCCGGCCTCGGACCGGGCGGCACGAACGGGATCGGCGTGCTCACCGTCGTCAGCTCGACGGCGAAGAGCCAGTATCACGGCCTCACGCTCGGCCTGACCAAGCGCCCGACGCACAACATCTCGTTCCAGGCGTACTACACGTATTCGAAGGACAAGTCGGACGACGACAACGAGCGCGATCCGTTCTCGTTCCGCTACGCCAGGATCACCGATCTCGACGCGGAGTATCACTACTCCGACCGCGACCAGCGCCACCGCTTCAACAGCTGGCTGCTCTGGAACGCCCCGCTGGGCGTCGACGTGAACGTCCGCTATTCGTACCGCTCCGCGCAGCCGAAGTCGCTCGCCTGTGTCGTCAGCGTCGCGTTCTGTGGAGACGACGCCTTCGGCAACAGCCGCTTCATGGCCGACGCCGCGGCGCCGGCGGACCGCATCAATCCGGACGGCTCGGTAACCCGCCGCAACCTGGGCCGCAAGGACAACGAGTTCTCGTCCCTCGACTTCCGCGTCTCGAAGCAGTTCGCAGTCGGCGGCGTGACGCTGGAACCGGCCATCGACGTCTTCAACCTCTTCAACAGCAAGAACCTCCGCCGCCCCGAGGTCACGAGCCTGGTCTTCAACTTCGACGGCACGGTGCAGAGCGGTGTAGGTGATCCGCGCCAGATGCAACTGGCGCTCAGGGCGATCTGGTAGATGGTACGAGTGCGGTGACGAAGTCACCGCACTCCATACCGATGACGAGGTGGGAGCCGTTGTTTTCTTCATCGGCATCGCGGTGACGCGTCCGGCTCGCGTACAGTAAGCCTGTGAACCGCGCTCTTGCATTGAAGCTCGAGAAGTGGGCGATCTGGATCGGGCTGATCACGATCCTCTTTCTCCTGCGCCATCTCTTCCCGATCTTCTTTCTGACCTTCGTCCTCTCCTACATCGGCCACAGCGCCGTCGATGCGCTCACGCGGCGTTTTCCGCGGCGGAAGATCAACGTGGTCGTCGTGTACGCCGTCTTTTTCGGGCTGCTCACCGGTGTCGTGCTGCTGGTCGTGCCGCGCATGCTCAACGAGGCGCGCAATCTCGCGCGGCAGTACATCGCCAGCGAGGCTGCGCGCGAGGCGGGAGGGGAGACGTTCCTGCAGCGCGAAGCGCGCGAGGCGGTCGATTCCGTGATCGTGGCCATCGCGGGCGAAGAGACATTCGCCGAGTTCCGCGAGTCCGACGCCTACGCGGCCATCACCGGCCGCCTGCACGGCAGCCTGGCGAAGACCAGCGCGCGCGTGACCGGAGAGGTGACCGCCTTCGCGAATGAGGCCATCGTCTTCGCGTTCCAGTTCGTCCTCTCGATCATCTTCTCGTTCCTGCTGATCTGGGACCTGCCGAACACGAAGGAGCGGCTGGCGCGCTTCAGCACCGGGCGCACTGCCGAGATCTACCGCGAGATCGTCCCCGGCCTCAGCGCGTTCTCGACCATGCTCGGACGCGCGTTCGAAGCGCAGTCCGTGGTCGCGGTCGTCAACGCGCTCCTCTCCGCGGTCGTCTTCATCCTCCTCGGGCTGCCGTCGATCGCGCTGCTGGCGATGATCGTCTTCGTCTGCTCCTACATCCCGGTCCTCGGGATGTTCCTCTCGACGCTTCCCGCGGCGTTCCTCGCATTGCGGGTCGGCGGCGTGACGCACGTGCTCTGGCTCGTCGCCGCGATCCTGGTGATCCACGCGATCGAGGCGTACATGCTCAACCCGCTGATCTACGGACGCCACCTGCGGCTGCATCCGCTCGCGGTGCTGGTGATCCTCGTGGTGGCCGAGCATCTCGTCGGCGTCTGGGGTCTGCTCCTCGGTGTCCCGATCGCAGCGTTCGTGCTCAAGTACGTGATCGAAGGGCAGCCGGTGACGCCTGTCCCCGTTCGTCGAGCGAAAGCTTCCCCGGCCCATGAAACAGAAAGCCAATCGACGTGAAGACGACCGGTTTTGTGACAAGAAGCTGAGAGCGTGTGACGAAGAGGGTGAGAGTGGGACGAATGGGCTTGATCCGGACGGCGGAATCCGCGACTCTCAGCGGCAGCGTACCTTGCTCACAACTTGAACTTCGCCGCTGCCCTCCTCCTCGCACTGACGATCGACGCGACGCCGTCGCCGGTCGTCCTCGACGGCTCGCTCGACGACGCCGCGTGGACGCATGCCACGAAGTTCGACAAGTTTTACGAATACGTCAGCAGCGACGGCGACCAGCCTCCCATCGTCGCGACCACGGCCTGGGTGACGTACGACGAGAAGTTTCTCTATGTCGGAGTCGAGTGCGCCGATCCCGAGCCGTCGAAGATCCGCGCCCCGTACATCGACCGTGACCGCGTGCACGGCGACCAGGACTTCGTCGCCCTCGTGCTCGACACCACGAACGAAGGGCGCACCGCGATCCAGCTGCGCGTGAACCCGCGCGGCGTGCAGGGGGACGCGGTGAACAACGACGCCTCCCGCACCGAGCACTTCACCCCCGACTTCTTCTACGAGGCCGTCTCGCGCATTCACGAGAAGGGATGGACCGCCGAGATGAGGGTCCCGCTGGCCACATTGCGCTATCCGAAGGCGGAGACGCAGACGTGGCGGCTGATGATCGTCCGCAACTACCCGCGCGCCTATCGCAACGTCATGGCCAGCAGCCGCATCCCGCGCGGCGTGAACTGCTACGTCTGCAACATGGAGGAGGTCACCGGGTTCCGGAATCTTCCCGACGCCGCGAAAATCACGCTTGCGCCGTACGCGACCGCCGAGGCGAGCGATGGGGGCAGGCCGGAAAACGAAGACATCGTCCCCGAGAGCGAGGGGGTGGACGTCGGTGTGGACGCGAAATGGACGCCCAATCCACAGACGGTCATCGACCTCACCTACAACCCCGACTTTTCACAGGTCGAAGCGGACATTCCGCAGATCGCGGTGAACGAGCGCTTCGCCATCTTCTATCCCGAGAAGCGGCCGTTCTTCCTGGAAAGCGTGGACATGCTCGACACGCCGATCGAGGGGGTCTACACGCGACGCATCACGGCGCCGACCATGGGCATCCGCGCCACCGGCCGCGCCGGCTCGACGTCGTACACCACCCTCGTGGCCCAGGATCGCGGCGGCGGACTGCTCGTCCTGCCCGGCACCATGGGCTCGCGGTACGCCGCCGTCGACTACAAGGCCACGTCGATCCTGGGACGGGTGCGTCAGGACATCGGCGACTCCTTCATCGCCTTTCTCGGCACGATGCGCGAGGGGGAAGAGGGCTACAACCGCGTCTTCGGCCCCGACCTGCAGTGGCGTCCGAACGCGACTGATCGTGTCCTCGCGCAGTTTCTCTACAGCGACACGAATGACGATTTCGGGAACGGCGAGTCGCACGCGATGCGCGTGCAGTGGCTGCGTCAGACCAGGCGCTACGAGACGAGCGCCGCCTACGACGATTACGGCGACGCTTTCCGCGCCGATCTCGGCTTCGTGCCGCAGGTTGGATTCCGCAGGGGGACAGTCTTCGGCGCGCTCGACTTTTATCCGGTGAAACGATTCTTCACGCGCTTCCGGACCCAACTCGGCGTAGATCGCAGCGAAGACCGGAACGGACGGCTGCTGGGGCAGTCGTTCGCCCCCGGCTTCTTCGGCCGGGGGCGCTTCAACTCGACGTTCAGCGGCAACCTCTTCCTGAAGCAGCGCGTGCGGGTCGGATCGCGGACGCTGGAGCGGACGTACCTCGACTTCACCTTCCAGCTGAACCCAGCGCGCAGCGTGCCAGCGGTCGGGCTCTCCGGCTCGGTCGGCGAGGTGATCGATTTCGCGAACGCGGTGGTCGGAGACGGCGCGAATCTCACCGGGACGGTGGTGCTCCGCCCTTCGGACCATCTTCTGCTCGAGAACTACGTCACGCGGCAGTACATCGACATCCCGAAGGGGCGCCTCTTCACCGCCGACATCCTGCGCCTCAAGGCGACGTACAGCTTCACCGCGAGCTCGATCTTCAAGATCATCGGCCAGCGCGTGCACGTCAATCGCGAGCCGGCGTTCTACGGCGGCAGGATCCCGCGGCACAGCGGCGACTCGTTGTTGTCGTTTCTTTACACCTATAAGCTGAACTGGCAGACCGTCTTTTTCGTAGGCTATGGGGACACCGGGCTCGTGATCGACCACGAGCAGAGAACGTACGACTACTCGCGCATCGACCGCTCCTTCTTCGTGAAGGTCGCTTACGCGTTCCAACGATAGAGTCAGGAGGACTCCCATGAAGTTCCGCCATTTCCTTGCCGTCGCGCTCGCGGCGGCCGGCAGCGCTCTCGCCCAGCCGCGCCCGGCCGACGAGCGCACGAGCCTGCCGGTGCTCGACGCCGTGACGGTACGCGCCGCCTGCACCCAGGCCATCGACGAAGCAAGCGAGCTGGTCGCGAAGTTCGAGGCGCTGCCGCTCTCCGAGGCGAATGCCACGACCGTGCTCGACGCGTGGGACGACGCGAACATTGCCGTCGAGGACGTGATCAGCCCGATCGCCGTGCTCAACAACCTGCACCCCGACAGGAAGGTGCGCGACGCGGCGCAGGACTGCCTGGTGAAGTACTCCGCCTTCGAGAGCGGGATGTTCCAGAACGAGAAGCTGTTCGAGCGTCTGAAGGCGGCCCGGCCCACGACGCCGGCGCAGACGCAGTGGAAGCAGGACCTGCTCGAGTCGTTCGAGGACAGCGGCGTCACGCTGCCGAAAGAGAAGCGGGCGCGGGCGAAGGAGATCTCCGACCGCATCACCGTCCTGGCGCAGGAGTTCAACCAGAACATCCGCGACAACACGACCAAGCTGACCTTCACGCCGGCCGAGTACAAGGGCCTGCCGCCGTCGTACATCGACCGGGGGAAGAACGCCGAGGGAAACATCGTGGTCGGGTTCGACTACCCGGACATCATCCCCTTCATGAGCTCCGCGGAGAACGAGCAGGCGCGCGAGCGCTACTACGTCGCCAACACGAAGCGCGGCACGGCGCGCAACCTCGAGATCCTCGACGAAGTGACGAAGCTGCGCCGCGAGCTGGCCGGGTTGTACGGCTACACGAGCTTCGCGGAGTTCGCGACGAAGCGGCGCATGGCGGGGACGCCGCAGGCGGTTCATTCGTTCCTGGCCGAGGTCGCGAAGTCGGTGTCCGAAGTGGAGAAGCGCGAGCTCGAAGAGCTCCGCGCGCTGAAGGCGAAGACGCTCGGCACGCCGCTCGCGCAGACGAAGATCAACCGCTGGGACGTCTCCTACTGGCGCGAGCGCATCCGCGAGCAGCGCTACGCCATCGACGAGGAGTCGACGCGCAGATACTTCCCGAGCGACGCCACGCGCCAGTGGCTGATGGAGGTCACGGCCCACATGTACGGGCTGAAGTTCGTGCCCGCCCCCGTGCCGCTGTGGAATCCGGAGGTCCTCTATTACGACGTGCGGGACGCCGGGACCGACGCCTTCATCGGCGGCATCTATCTCGACCTCTACCCGCGCGACGGCAAGTACAAGCACGCCGCCGCCTCACCGGTGCGGCACGGCTCCACGCGCACGGGACGGAAGCCGATCAGCGTGCTGATGACGAACTTCGACCGCACGGGGATGACCTTCGACGAGGTGCAGACGTTCTTCCACGAGTTCGGCCACGTGATGCACAACGTCCTCTCCGAGACGGTCTACGCCTCGCACGGCGGTACGAGCGTGCAGCGCGACTTCGTGGAAGCGCCGTCGCAGATGTACGAGGAGTGGGCGCGCCGCCCGGAGACGCTGGCGGTGCTGAAGAACTACTGCGCCGATTGCCCGGAGCTCGACGCGAAGACGATCAAGGCGCTGCAGGACGCGCGTCTGTACGGCAAAGGCATCGACTACACCCGCCAGCATCAGTACGCCGCATTCGACATGGCCCTGGTCGGCGAGAAGCCCGCCTCGGCCATGGACGCCTGGAAGCAGGTCGAAACAGCGTCGCTGCTCGGTTACGTCCCCGGCACCGAGTTCCCCGGCACCTTCGGCCACATCCTCGGCGGCTACGCGGCCGGCTACTACGGCTACCTCTGGTCCGAGGTGATCGGCAAGGACCTGCTCAGCGCGTGGGGAAACAACATCCTCGACACGAAAGTCGGCATGAGGTTCCGCAAAACGATCCTCGCCCGCGGCGGCGAAGAGCCGGCCAAGGTCATCGTGGAGCGCTTCCTCGGGCGCCCCGTGAGCAGCAAGGCGTTTTTTGATGAGTTGAGGGGACGATGAGCCCATGGGCGAAGTCGTCACCATCTGGCTGAAGCGCTTTAAAAAAGGTCCGATGGATCCCGTCATGTTCGCCGAGGGCATCGCGGGGCGTGGCCTGGCCGGGAACGCGAACCAGGGCGGGAAGCGGCAGGTCACGATCATCGACGAAGCGCGGTGGCGTGAAGCGCAGGAGGAGCTGGGCATCGACGTCCACCCCTCCGCCCGGCGCGCGAACGTGATGCTGCGCGGTATCGACCTCGAAGGGCAGCGCGGGCGCATGCTGCGCATCGGCCGCTGCGTGGTGCGCATCTACAACGAAACGCGACCGTGCGAGCAGATGGACGACGCGCAGCAGGGGCTGCGCGCGGCGCTGAAGCCGCGCTGGCGCGCCGGGGCGTACGGCGAGATCGTGGAAAGCGGGGTCATCCAGGTCGGCGACACGGCAGAATGGCTGCCGTGAAACTCGCCGTACGCGTCCTGATCGTCATCGTGCTGCTCGCGGCGCTGCTCTGGTTTGGGGTGCCGCTCTACCTGCGCCGCTCGGTCGCGCAATATACCGGGACAATCGACACGCAGGTGGCGGCGCCGGTCGAGATCACGTTCGACGCGAAAGGCATCCCACAGATCTGGGCGAAGACCGACGCGGATGCGTTCTACGCGATCGGCTTCCTGCACGGCTCCGAGCGCCTCTTCCAGATGGAGCTCGTACGGCGTCTCGCCCGCGGCGAGCTCTCCGAGATTTTTGGCGACGCGGCCTACGAGACAGACGTCTTCCAGCGCAAGATCGGCTTCGCACGCGACGTCGATCCTCGGAAGCTGACACCCGCCGCACGCACGGTCATGCAGCGCTACGTCGACGGCGTGAACGGCGCCATCGCCGCCGCAAAGGTGCTGCCGCCGGAGCTTGTGATCCTGCGGCTGAAGCCGCGGCCTTGGACGATCGAAGACTGCCTGGCCATCAGCAACTACCAGACGTGGTTCTCGCACGAACTGATGGACCAGGATAAACGCTACCAGAAGGTGATCGAGAAGCTCGGCCTTCCCGGACAGGCGCTGGCGCGCGCGGGACATCCCTGGTCGCCCCCTACTGTTCCGGCGCTCGTGCCGGACCTGCGCATCACCACCGCGTCGAACTCGTGGGTCATGGCGCCGTCGCACTCCTCGACGAAGGCGGCGCTGCACGCCTCGGACCCGCATCTTGCGATCGACCAGGCACCCGGTCTCTGGTACGTGGCCGGACTGCACAGCGAGGAAGGACTGAACGTCGTCGGCGTCACGTACGGCGGCGCGCCGTATGTGGTGATGGGCCACAACGCCGAGATCGCGTTCTCCTTCACCGTCGCCTCGGTGGACCTGATCGACTACTACGACGACGCCCCGCGCGGTCCCGCGATCCGCGAAGAGATCCGCGTGAAAGGGGAGGAGCAGCCGCGCGTCCTCGAAGTGCGCCACGGCGCGCGCGGGGTGATGATCGACGGGAAGACGTCGCTGCGCTGGGCGGGCTTCGACTTCTCGGTCGCGGAGCTGAGCGAAGCCGCGCTGCGGCTGCAGAAGGCGCGCAACTTCGACGAGTTCCGCGGCGCGATCACCCGCTTCGGCGCGCTCGACGCGAACTGGATCTACTCCGACCGCGCCGGCAACATCGGCTACCAGCTCGGCGCGCCGATCCCCATCCGCGGCTACGACACCTACGCGCGGCAGAAGGCGAGCGACCCGAATACGGTCTGGCGCGGCTACCGCGCGCTCGGCGACACGCCGCATGCGCTCAATCCGCAGCAGGGCTTCCTGGCCAGCTCGAACAACCAGCCGGTCTCGCCCGGCTCGCCGAATGCGATCCCAGGCTTCTATGACCCCTACCGCATCGTGCGCGCGAACGCGCTGCTTCCCAATAAGCACACGCCCGCCGACATGCACGCGGTGCAACTCGACCTCGTCTCCGGAATCGCCACGCGCTGGAAGTCGCTGGCGGAGCAGGGGGCGCGCGCGGCCGGGTTGAACGCCGAAGCACAGCTTCTCGCGCGGTGGGACGGGAGGATGTCCTCCGACAGCAAGGCCGCGCTCCTGTTCGCGGCGTGGTGGCGGCGGCTTCCGCGTGCGATCTTCGAGGACGAGCTAGGAGCGGAGTGGGACACGGGACGCGCGCTCCTCGACGAAGCGCTCACCACGCGCACCGCCATCGACGACCGCCGCACGCCGCGCGTGGAGACCGAAGTCGACATCTCCGCACGCGCGATGAAGGAAGCGAAGGCCATCGCGAAGGGCCGCACCTGGGGCGAAGCGTGCACGCTGCTGGTGAAGCATCCGCTCGCACGCGCGAAAGTACTCGATGCCTGGCTGCACCTCAACCGCGGCCCCTTCGCCGGAAGCGGCGACGCCGGCACGCTCAACGCGAACTTCTACAGCTACCACGAGGAGTCGCAGTCCTTCCGCACCCACGTCGGCCCGAGCATGCGCTTCGTCCTCGACTGGTCCAATCCCGACGCCTTCTCGATCTACGGCGCCCTCGGACAATCCGGCAACCCCTTCAGCCCCCACTACGACGACTTTCTCCCGCTCGCCCAGCAAGGCGGCGAGTGGAACGTGCCGTTCACGAGGGAGAAGGTGTGGGAGGGGAAGACGTCGGTGCTGCGGCTCGAATAGGCCCTCGGCCCTACATACGCCGATACCGCGCATTCACCAGCGCATACACGCCGTACGCCGCCAGTCCCGCACCCACCACCGCCAGCATCGGCTGCGGCAGCACCTGCAGGGCGCCGGTCGAGCTGTGCGCGGCGCCGGGGTTGTGCTTGAACGCGGCGATGAGGAGCGAGCCGCCGATGACGACGAAAACGATGCCGCGGGCGCCGATGCCGAAGCGCGAGATCGCGATCACCTTCCGCCGCACGCGGCTGTCGATCTCGCCGAGGCGGATGCGCTTGCTCAGTTTCGAATCCCAGGCCTTGTACAACTGGTACGCGCCGTAGCCGACCACCCCCAGGCCGATAGCGGCGAGGAGCCACGGCCCGAACGGCGCATTCATCAGGCGCCGGCTCCAGTGCTGCGCCTGTTGCTCGCCTCCCTCCCCTCCGCCGCCGCGATGCATGGCCATGCGGATCGCCTCGACCGCCAGTACGGCGTAGACGAGTCCGCGTCCGAAGCTGCCGAGGCGGATGCCGATCCCCTTGGCATCATTGCCGCGATGCTCGTCGTCCATGACTGCACTGGTGAAGCGCCAGAGCACGTATCCGCACAGCCCGGCGGCGATCGCGATCAGCAGCGCGCGTCCGAACGGCTGGCGGAGGATGAAAGCGAAGGCATCGGATTGACTGCCCGCCTCACCGCGCTTGCCAAGGCCGGCGGCGACCGCGAATCCGCCCACGATCATGTAAACGATTCCGACCGACGTGTAGCCGAGTCGTGCAAGGCGCTCGATAATCATGAGGCCCGACGTAGAAGGAACCGTGCCATGCTCAGCCGCAGACGACTGCTCGCCCTCTCCGCCGCTGCTGGCCTGCTCGGTTGCGCCTCGCCGCTCGCGGAGGAGGTCGACTCAGCGTCCGCGGCCGGACGCATCGACGCGCGCCCCTCGTCACCGGCAACAGCGGGCGCGCGCGGCTCGCGACGCATCGGCAGCGGCACGCTCTACGTTCCGGAGTCGTACGACCCGCGCCGCGCCGTTCCGCTGATCGTCATCCTGCACGGCGCCGGCGGTGCACCGGAAGGGATGATGAACCTCATGCGTCCGCACGCCGACCGCACCGGCGCGATCGTCTTCGCGCCGAAATCGATCGGCGCCACCTGGGACGTCATCCAGGCGACGCTCGGCCCCGACGTCGACCGTCTCGACGATGCGCTCGCAGACGTCTTTGCGCGCTACCTCATCGACCCGGAACGCATCGCCGTCGGCGGCTTCTCGGACGGTGCGTCGTACGCGCTGACGATCGGCATCGCCAACGGCGACCTCTTCACGCACATTCTCGCCTTCTCTCCCGGCTTCCTGAGCGCCCCGGCGCAGCACGGCACGCCGGGCGTCTACGTCTCCCACGGCACGGACGACCGCGTGCTGCCGGTCGACCGCTGCAGCCGCGTCCTCGTCCCGCGCCTCCAGTCCGCCGGCTACTCCGTCCTCTACCGTGAGTTCACCGGCCCCCACACCGTCCCGCCCGACGTCGCCACCGAAGCGATCGACTGGTTCGCGAGCATGTGAACCGCGCCGCTGACGGATCGTAGCAACGCGCGTTGTGCATCATTCGAAGTAAACAGCGAAAAGTGGCGTTTTCCGGCCCAAAATCGCAAAAAATGCATTGCATCCCACAGCGTTCGTCGTTACATTGCGACGGCTCGTCCGGCAACGGACAAACACGCCTGAAGGAGATTGGACCCAACTATGGCAGCTGGTCCCATGACGAAATCGCAGCTCATCAATCACATCGCGGAAGAAGCGGAAGTTCCGCGTAAAACCGCTCAGCGCATGCTCGAAGCGCTGGGTGAAGTCGCGTACAAAGAGGCCAAGAAGGGCTTCACGATCCCGGGGCTCGGCAAGCTCGTGCTCGTGAACCGCAAGGCCCGCACCGGCCGCAATCCGGCAACCGGTGAGGCGATCAAGATTCCGGCCAAGAAGGTGCTGAAGTTCCGCATCGCCAAGGCCGCGAAAGACGCAATCGTCGGCGCCACCAAGAAGAAGTAAGCGCGCGCGGTGACGGGCAGGCGGCCTCGCCTGCCCACACCCGATCTCCCGATCCGAAGGGGGTCCCTTTGCCGCATCGTTACCCGCAGGAATGCTCGCTGCGCGACGGCCGCCGCGTGCTGCTTCGTCCCTTCTCCGAGAAAGACGTCGACGCCCTGTACGACTTCTTTCATCGCCTTCCCGGCGAATACCGCCGCTTCGCCTGGGACAACCTCGACAACCGCTCGCTGATCGAGAGCTGGGGCCGCAGCATCGACTACGGCAAGGTCTTTCCGCTCGTCGCGACCGACGGAGCCCGCATCGTCGCCGACGCGACGCTGCATCTCCGCGAAGGCGGTCCGCTCCGCCTCGTCGGCCGCATCAAGTGGATGCTCGATCCGGAGTACCGCGGCGGTGGCCTCGGCACGACGCTCGTGAACCACCTGATCCGCATCGCCCGGGAGCGCGGCCTGCGCCATATCAGCTGCATGCTGATCTCCGACCTCGAAGCGGACGCCGTGGCGACGCTCGAGGAGCTCGGCTTCACGTCCTACGTGCAGCCCGGCTACGGCACCGATCCGGACGGGAACCAGCACGACATGACGAAGCTGATCCTGAAGCTCTGAGACGCGTTGCTGGTCGTTCCGTGTTCTACGTTCTACGTTCCGCGCGTAGCGCGTCGAGACGCCCCTGCGCCTCCGCCGACCCCGGCGCGATCAGCAGCGCGATCTCCAGCTCCGCCGCGGCGTCGCGATAGCGCTTCTGCGCGGCGAGTACGTGGCCGCGGCAGATGTGCGATTCGGCGAGTTGCGGCGCGAGCTCGACCGCGCGCAGGCTGGTGGCGTCGGCGCGGCCGATCAGTTGCGTATCGCCGTCCAGCGCATACAGCTCCGTCAGCGCGTCGGCCAGTCCGGTGTAGGCGAGGACGTAATCGCGATCGAACTCGAGCGCGATCTCGAACATCCCGACCGCGGCGTCGAGCCCCTTGCGCGTCTTCTGCCCGAGGTAGGTGCGTCCCTTCAGGTAGAACTCGTACGCGTCGAGCCGCACCGGGCGCGACTTGATCGCGTCGCGGTTGCGCTCCGTCAGCACGCCGAGCAGGGCGCGGGCGGTGCTCTCCGCGATCTCCTCCTGCAGCGCGAAGATGTCGCCCACCTGCCGGTCGTACTTTTCGCTGAGCATGTGATGGCCGCTGGTCACGTCGACGAGATGCACGCTGATGCGCAGCCGGTCGTCCGCCTTGCGCACGCTGCCGCGGAGGATGTTCGAGACGCCGAGCTTCTCGCCGAGGGCGCGGAGATCGTCGTCGGAGCGGAAGTCGAAGGCGGCCGTGCGTGAGATCACGCGCAGCTCCTCGATCCGTGCCAGCGCGTTGATCAGCTCCTCGGCGATCCCATCGCAGAAGTGCTGCTGGTCGCGCTCCGGACTGAGGTCCGCGAACGGCAGCACCGCGATCGACTTGCGCGTGTCCACCGGCCGAGCCGGTGCGGGCGGCGGAGTAGCAGCGACCGTTTCGAGGTCGCCGACGAAACGGAAGCCGCGTCCATAGATCGTGCGGATCCAGCGCGGCTCGCCCGGCGAATCGTTGAGCGCGCGGCGCATGTCGCGGATCGTGGTCGTCAGCGCCGACTCCGAGACGTGCACGTCGCGCCAGATCGCGTCGAGGAGCTCTTCCTTCGGCACGACGCGCTCCCGCCGCTCGATCAGGTAGTCGAGCACCTCGAGCACGCGCGGCTCGGTTTTCACTACCTCGCTGCCGCGACGTAACTCGTAACGGTCGAGGTCGAGCTCAAACTCGCCAAAACGGAACATTCGTCATGCGCGCAACGACATCTGCACGCTTTCCCCACATTCTCGCTCGGATTGAGGGGGAGTGGTGACGCCACATTGCAGCATCACTGGAGGATGGATGACCGTCATGGAACCAGGTATGGACCAGAGTGTGGGTGCGAGCGTGTACGCGGGGCGCATCACGCGCACCCTCAATAATGGCTTCATCGGCCTGATGATCAGCCTCGGCCACCGTCTCGGACTCTTCGACGTACTGGCGACCATGCCTCCGTCCACGAGCGAGCAACTCGCTTCCGCGGCGGGTCTGGCGGAGCGGTACGTGCGCGAATGGCTGGCCGCGATGACCAGCGCGCACATCCTCGATTACGACGAGCGCGCGGCCACGTACTTTCTGCACGTCGAATACGCGGCGGTGCTGTCGCGCGGTGCCGGGACGAACAACCTCGCGCCCGTCGCGGAGCTCCTGTCGCTGCTCGCGTCCACCGAGGACCTGGTGGTGGAAGGCTTCCGCAGCGGCGGCGGCGTGATGCCGGACACATACGACAGGCTGAACGGACTCATCTCCTCCGACAGGCGCCTGATGCTCGATGAATCGTACGTCGACCAGCTCCTCGACCTCGTGCCCGGCCTGCGCATGCACCTCGACCTCGGTGCGCGCGTCCTCGACGCCGGCTGCGGCGATGGCGCGCTGCTGCAGGTGATGGCCGGGATGTTCCCACGCTCCAACTTCCGCGGCTACGACCTGTCGCACGAAGCGATCGCCCGCGCCAGCGAAGCCGGCCTGCCGAACGCCGAGTTCGCGGTCGGCGACATCGCCAGCCTCGACGAGCCGCGCACGTACGACCTCGTGCTGGCCCTGGATACCATCCACGAACAAGGGTTCCCCCGCCTGGTCCTCCGCAACATCGCCGCGTCGCTGAAACGCGATGGCACCTTCGTCATGCAGGAGATCGCCGCCTCCAGTCACCTCTCCCGCAACATCGACCACCCCTTCGCCCCCATGCTCTACGCCCTTTCCACCATGCACTCCGTCCCCCTCGCCCTCGGCCAGGAAGGAGAAGCGCTCGGCCGGATGTGGGGAACAGAACGCGCCGCGAAGATGCTCGGCGAGGCGGGGTTCAGGCAGGTGAGGTTCGAGACGCTGGCAGTTGATGGGCTGCATTACTTTGCGGTGGCAGGGAGGTAGAATCGCAACGTGGGCAGACCGAAAGAACAAGTCCGGCAGCTTCTCGATACCCTCCCTGAGGAAGCGTCGTTCGAGGACACCCACTACCACATCTACGTGCAGCAGGCGGTCCGCCGCGGCATCGAAGCAGCGGATCGTGGTGAGCTCGTCGACCAGGATGAGATCGAACGACGGATGGCGCGGTGGCTTGGCGAGTAAGGTGGACCGAGCCAGCGTGGGAGAACGTCAAAAGCGCGGCTGAGTCTCGACCGTGAAGTTCAGATCCTCGCGTTCATCCACGGCGCGCGCGACTTGATGAAAGCGCTGGACGACTCGCGCCGTTGAAGCACGGTTCAGGATGACAGGTGGGTCAGTTAGCATTCCCCCATGCACAAGCCTTACGTCGCGCCCGAGGCGCGGCTCGATGAGTTCACGTGGCGCGGTCTCGTTCCGGGAATCCTGCTCGGCATCATCTTCGGGATGGCCAACGCCTACCTCGGATTGCGCGCCGGGCTCACGATCTCCACGTCCATCCCCATCGCCGTGATGACCGTGGCCGTGTACAAGCTCGTGCGCGGCAACATCCTCGAAGCGAACATGTCGCAGACCATCGGCTCGGCTTCGAGCTCGGTCGCCAGCGGCGTGATCTTCACGCTCCCGGCGCTCTTCCTCTGGGGCATCGAACCGTCGCTGCTGCAGATGACGCTCCTCGCGCTCGCGGGAGGCGTGCTCGGGACGCTGTTCATGATCCCGCTGCGCAAGTACCTCATCGAGAAAGAGCATGCGACGCTGCCCTATCCGGAAGGGACGGCCTGCGCCGAAGTCTTGATCGCCAGCCAGGGAGGCGGCAGGGCGCGAGGCGTATTCGAAGGACTCCTCGCGGGTGCCGCGTTCAAGGCCATCGTGGGCGGCTTCAAAGTCATCCCGGACGAGCTCAGCACGCGCATCCCGTTCCTGCGCAAAGGGGAGCTGGCGACGGAAGTTTCCGCGGCGCTCTTCGGCGTCGGCTTCATCCTCGGGCCGCGCGTCAGCGCGGTCATGGTCGGCGGCGGCCTGCTCTCCTCGCTGGTGATCATTCCGGTGATCGCGTACTGGGGCGCGGGACAGACCACGCCCTACTTTCCGGAGCTGAAACTGACCATCGACCAGATGAGCGCGGGGCAGTTGTGGTCGCGCTACGTCCGCTACATCGGCGCCGGCGCGGTCGCGACGGCCGGCATCATCACCCTCATCCGCAGCATCCCGACCATGATCGAGAGCTTCCGCGTCGGCACCGCGCAGATGCGCAAGCGCGCCACCGAGCACGCCGCCGTGCCGCGCACCTCGCTCGACCTGCAGTTCACGACCACCATCGTCGGCGCGATCTGCGTCGTCGCGCTGCTCGCGACCGTGCCGCAGGCATTCGGCACGCTGCCGGGTTTCACGCACCGGCTCGTGGCCGCGATCCTGGTCGCGTTCTTCGCGTTCTTCTTCGCCACCGTCTCCTCGCGCATCGTCGGTCTGGTCGGCGTCACGTCGAATCCGACCAGCGGCATGACCATCGCGGCGCTGCTCGGCACCGCGGCCATCTTCCTGGCCATGGGGTGGACCGACCTGGCCGGCAAAGCGGGTGCGCTCGCGGTCGGCACCGTGGTCGCGATCGCCGCCTCGATCGCCGGCGACACCTCGCAGGACCTGAAGACCGGCTATCTCCTCGGCGCCACGCCGCGCTACCAGCAGATCGGGCAGCTCCTGGGAGTGCTCACCTCCGCGGCGTTCGTCTGCCTCGCGGTGCTGCTGCTCGGGCGCGCGTACGGCTTCGGCACCGAGGAGATCCCGGCACCGCAGGCCACGCTGATGAAGCTCGTCATCGAAGGGGTGCTCGATCAGACCCTGCCGTGGACGCTGGTGGGCATCGGTGCGGCGATCACGCTCGTGGCCGCGGCGTTCCGGTTGCCGGCGCTCGCATTTGCGGTCGGCGTCTACCTTCCGGTCGCGGCGATGGTTCCGATCTTCCTCGGCGGCATGATCCGCTGGGGCACCGACCGCGGCAAGGACGCGCAGGCGCGCGCCGATCAGGGTGTGTTGCTGGGCTCGGGGCTCGTGGGTGGGGAAGGGCTGGTCGGACTGGTGATCGCCGGCGTGGCCGTCTATCTCGGACGTGCGCCGGAAGGCTTCGGCACCGCGTGGGCGGGGAGCTTCGCGACCGCCGCCGGCGTGATCGCGTTCGCCGCGCTCATTCTGTGGTTCGTCTGGTCTTCTCGAGCCGCCGCACGAGCGCAAGGAGCAGCGACGCCTCCCGCATCGTGAGCACCGCCCGTCCGGTCATCGCCTGCAGCTCGGCGCAGATCCGGTCGGGATTCTTGTCGCCGAAGTAGCCGATCTCTTCGAGCAGCGTGCGGGTGTGCGCGTAGAGCCGCTGCGTGAGGTGATGTGGAGCCGGCTCGCGCTCCGGCGGCGCGGGCCGCGCGTCCTTCCCCAGCTCGTAGCAGAAGATCGCCACCGACTGCGCGAGGTTCATGGTGGGGAACTCCGGCCACGTCGGGATGGTGGCCGTGCGCTGGCAGAGCATCACTTCTTCCCCCGACAGCCCGTACTTTTCGCGCCCGAAGACCACGCCGAGACGATGCTCCTCTCCGAGCTCCTCGGAGGCGATGCGCGCCACGTCCGCGGGCATGAGCTGTTCGTACACCTGCCGCCCGCGCACCGCCGTCGTAGCCACGGTGAGATGACAATCCGCCAGCGCCTCGGCCAGCGTGTCGACGCGCGTCGCCTTCTCCACGACGTCGATCGCCCCGACCGCCCACCACGCCGACACGTTGTCCGTCCGCTCCGTCTTCCCGCCGACGACCCAGAGATCGGTAAACCCGAAATTCTTCATCGCCCGCGCCGCGGCGCCAACGTTCCCGGCTTCCAGCGGCTCGACCAACACGATGCGCACATGCATAGGGCGCGATTCTATTTGGAGTGCGGTGACCGCAGTCACCGCTTTTACTCCCGCAAGCCGCGACTGGCGTTGCACGCAGGAAAAGCGATGACTGCGGTCACCGCACTCCAAACCGTTGGCGAGGGTAGTGGTAGCTCGTTACCGCTTCACCGTGAACACCGCCCACTCCCCCAACCGCGCTCCCAGCGACGCCTGCCCTCGCGCCTCGAACTCCAGCCCGGATCCTGCCACGAGATCGCGCACCGTGTTCGACACGACGATCTCGCCGACCTGCGCCGCCTCGGCCAGCAGCGCGCCGATCTCCACCGACACTCCGGCAATACCGGACGCCGTCAGCTCGCATTCGCCCGTATGCAGCCCGGCCGCGAGACGCACGCCGCGCGCGGCCGCGGCGTCGAGCAGGGCGCCGGCGCAGCGGATGGCGCGTGCGGGGCCGTCGAAGGTTGCGACCAGCGCATCGTGGACGCGGCCGATCTTCTTTCCCTGGAACCAGCCGATCTCGCGTGAGGCGTCCTCGTCGAGGTCGGAGAACAGCAGGTGCTTCTCGTCGACATCCGTCCGCAGAAAGAGCAGCGTCGCCAGCACCCGCGAGCGGTCCGGCACCGCATTGAGGCCGCTGACGAAGTCCTGCACCGCGTCGAGGATCGCATCCTGGTCGCCGACGAACGGGAGGTGATCGTCGCCCGGCAGCTCCAGGAAGCGGGCACCCGGGATGCGCTCCGCGATGTAGCGCCCTTCCTCCACGCGCAGGCAGCGGTCGCCGCTGCGATGGATGACCAGGGTCGGGACGCGGATGCTCGGCAGCACGTTGCGGATGTCGATCTCCGCGTTCATTCGGGTGAGAGCGGCGGCCGCGCCGGGACTGGCTCCCATGCGCAGGTACGTGCTCCACCACTTCCTGAACTCCGGATCGCCCGCCATCGACGGCGCACGGTCCTCGATCCCGACCGGTCCGCCCCATTCACGCTCCAGCGATTCGATGAACGCGTCGCGCTGCTCGGACGTCGGACCCCACGGGTAGTCGTCCGCGCGCAGGCGGCGCGCGTAGCCGCCGATGATCACCACGCCGGCCGTGTGCTCCGGATACGTCGCCGCGAAGAGGCTGGACATGGTCCCGCCCTCGGAGACGCCCATCACCACCGCCCGCGTCGAGCCGGCGGCGTGCATCACCGCGCGGACGTCGTCCATCCGCTGTTCGAGCGTCGGCAGTTGCGACACCGGCACGCTGTCCGACAACCCGGTGCCGCGCTTGTCGAACAGGATCAGGCGCGAAAAGCCGGCGATGCGCCGCAGGAAGCGCGCGAACGACGGCTCCTTCCAGAACAGCTCCAGGTGCGACACCCACCCCATCACGAACACCACGTCGATCGGACCGTCGCCGATCACCTGGTAGGCGATGTTCACGTCGCCGCTGCGCGCGTAGCAGATCTCCGCGTCGTCCTGCACGGCGGCGTCGCGCGTCACGGGTGCCACGAAGCGGTACCCGCGGCGCGGCAGCGTCTGCACGTAATCGGTCGCCGGATCGGACGCCGCCAACGCCTTGCGCACGAGGGAGATGTTCTGCGCGAGGCTGTTGTCGTCGACGTGCGCATCCGGCCAGACGCGGTCCAGCAGGTCGCGCTTCGAGATCACCGTCCCGGCGCTCTCGACGAGCACGCGCAGCGTGTCGAACGCCTTCGGCGTCAGCGGGATGTCGCCCGCATCCGACGACAGGAGCCCCTGCGCCGGATCGAGCCGGAAGCGGCCGAAGCGGAAGACATTCATCGCACTCTCAGAAAAACATCAGGCGTCATTCACGACTTACGGCAGCGGCGGCCCCAGGTTGGTGCAGGTCCTAATTCTACGGAGGTAACTGCCATGACCTGGCTCGAAATCGTACCGCTGGCGACGCTCGCCCTGCTGCCGCTGTTTCTCATCATCGATTCCGTGTACCGCGCACGGAAGTACGACACGCCGCGTTTCTGGCGCCTGCGGGCGTTCGCGGTGACGCTGCTCGCGATCGCGCTCTCGTTTGCCGTCCCGATGCTGTGGGGGCGCCTGCTCGGCACCCGCACGCTCTTCAATCTCTCCTTCCTCGGCACGGCCGGTGGCGCGGTCGTCGCCATCCTGCTGTACGAGCTTGTGCACTATTGGTATCACCGCACCATCCACAGGAACGATACGCTCTGGAAGGTGTTTCACCAGATGCATCACAGTCCCGAGGCTCTGGATGCGTGGGGTGCGTACTATCTTGCACCGACGGATGTCTTCATGTTCGTGACCCTTCAGACGCTGGTCTTCGGCCCGCTCCTCGGCGTCACCGTCGGCGCGGCGGTGCTGGGGAACCTCTTCCTGACGTTCAACGGCATCTTCCAGCACGCCAACCTCCGCACGCCGGTCTGGCTCGGCTGGATCATCCAGCGCCCGGAAAGTCATGGCATTCACCACATGCGCGGCGTCCACGCCTACAACTACAGCGACCTCCCGCTCTGGGACATCGTCTTCGGCACGTTCCGCAACCCGCGCACGTTCGAAGGAGAAGTGGGCTTCTGGAAAGGCGCCTCGGCCAGGATCGGCAAGATGCTGCTGGCCAGGGATGTAGCCACACCGCTTTGAGCATTCGCTGACAGGTGCGGTCGTCGAACGTGCGACGACCGCATCTTCGTCGGTGCTGGTGCAGCCGCGTAGAATGCACGCCGTGTACGAGGCGTGCCGCGCATGACCATCCCGAAACCGAAGGCAGGTGGTCTCGACGCCGACTCCATCGTCGACGCGTTCGCGCATCGGATGATGTACTCGATCGCACGCGACGAGTTCACGGCCAGCGACGACAATCTCTTCCAGGCGCTCGCGTATGCGGTCCGCGACCGGCTCATGGACCGCTGGTTCGTGACGCAGGACCGTTACTACCGCGAAGACGTCAAGCGCGTTTACTACCTCTCGCTCGAGTTCCTCCTCGGGCGCATGCTCAGCAACAACGTCCTCAACCTCGGTGCCGGAGATGAGCACGCCGAGGCGATGAAGCGCATCGGCTACGAGCTCGAAGACCTCGCCGACCGCGAGAACGACGCAGGCCTCGGCAACGGCGGCCTCGGACGCCTCGCGGCCTGCTTCCTCGATTCCGCGTCCACGCTGGGACTCCCGTTCTACGGCTACGGCATCCGCTACGAGTACGGCATCTTCCGCCAGCAGATCGTCGACGGCAACCAGGCCGAGGCGCCGGACAACTGGCTGCGTCACGGCAACCCGTGGGAAGTCGCGCACCCCGAGGTGCTCTTCCCGGTGCGGTTCTACGGGCGGGTGGAGTCGTACACCGACGCGCACGGCCGCTCGCGCATGCGCTGGGTCGACACGCGCGACGTCTACGCGATGGCGTACGACGTGCCGATCCCCGGCTTCAAGAACGACGTCGTGAACTCGCTGCGTCTGTGGGCGGCGAAATCGAGCCAGGAGTTCGACCTCGAGAAGTTCAACGCCGGCGCGTATGTCGAGGCGGTGGAAGACAAGACCAGCAGCGAGAACATCTCCAAGGTCCTCTATCCGCCGGACGACCAGTACGCTGGACGCGAGCTGCGGCTCAAGCAGCAGTACTTCTTCACCACCGCGACCATCCAGGACATCCTCCGCCGCTTCGCCAAGCATCACAAAGGGGAGTGGGAGCGGCTCCCGGAGAAGGTCGCGATCCAGCTCAACGACACGCATCCCGCCATCGCAATTCCGGAGCTCATGCGCGTGCTCGTCGACGAAGAAGCGCTGGCGTGGGACGACGCCTGGTGGATCTGCGAGCGCGTGTTCGCGTACACCAATCACACCGTGCTGCCGGAAGCGCTCGAGACCTGGTCGAAAGAGCTGCTCGGCAAGCTCCTCCCGCGGCACCTGCAGATCATCGAAGAGATCGACCGCCGCTTCCGCGCGAGCCTTGCCGAGGCCGCGGACGAGGCGGCGGTGCAGCGGATGGCCATCATCGACGAGACCACGAACAACGTGCGCATGGCCAACCTGGCCATCGTCGGTTCGCATTCGGTGAACGGCGTCGCGGCGCTGCACACCCAGCTGCTGAAGACGCGCATCTTCCCGGAGTTCCACCGCCTCTTCCCGAAGAAGTTCAACAACAAGACGAACGGCATCACGCCGCGCCGCTGGCTGCTGCAGGCGAATCCGGAGCTGTCGGAGCTGATCACCGAGGCCATCGGCGACCGGTGGCCGGCCGACCTCGACCGCCTGCGAGAGCTCGAGCGTCACGCGGACGACGCCGAGTTCTGCAAGAGGTGGCTGAAGGTGAAGCGCACGCGCAAGCTGGCCCTCGAGAAGTGGCTGCGGCGCTGCAAGGCGGACGTGGACGTCGATTCGCTATTCGACGTGCAGATCAAGCGGATGCACGAGTACAAGCGGCAGCTCCTCAACGTGCTGCACGTGCTCACGCTCTACCAGCGCCTGCGCGACGGCTACGACTGCGCCCCCCGCACCGTGATCTTCGGCGGCAAAGCTGCGCCGAGCTATCACGTGGCGAAACTGATCATCAAGCTGATTCACGACACCGCGAAGCTGGTGCGCGCGAACCCGTACGTCTCGCAGCGGTTGAACGTGGTCTACGTCCCGAACTACGGCGTCACCGCGGCGGAGGTGCTGTTCCCCGCCACCGAGCTTTCCGAGCAGATCTCGACCGCCGGCACCGAGGCCTCGGGGACGGGGAACATGAAAGCGGTGCTGAACGGCGGTGTCATCGTCGGCACCCTCGACGGCGCGAACATCGAGATCAAGGAGCAGGTCGGCGACGAGAACATCTTCATCTTCGGCCACACCACCGAGGAGATCGCCGCCATGCGCCCGACCTACGACCCGGCCGCGATCGTCCGCAACAACCCGGAGCTCGCCAAAGTGATCGACCGTATCGGCGCCATGAGCGGCGGCATCTTCAAGCCGATCGTCGACATTCTCCTGACCAACGACCGCTACTACCACTGCGCCGACTACACCTCCTACGTCGCCACCCAGGAACGCGCCGCCGCAGCCTGGATGCAACGCGACACCTGGGCCCGGATGTCGATCCTCAACACCGCAAGGAGCGGGTGGTTCTCGGCCGACCGGACGGTCGCGGAGTACGCGAGGGAGATCTGGGAGATGGAATGAAGCGGTGTCAGTTGTCGGGTGTCAGGTGTCTGTGGCTTCGCGGCTGACGAGACACGTGCCGCAAGCCGCAACACCCCAGACACCTGACACCCGACACCAAATCTACGGCTGCACTCCCACTGCTGGCTTCAACCGCCCAATCAAATCATCCATCCGCACACGCGCCTCCGCCTGTTCCTCCACCGTCCCCTTCGACAGCCGCGCGATCTCGGCCAGCTCCGCGATCACGTCCGGGGTGGCGTCGCCGACCATGATGTTGCCGGTGGTGGTGTTGTTCTCCGCCATCAGCCGGCGCACGCGGGCGACTTCGGCCTGTTCGGCGGTGCGTTTTTCGAGCTCGCCGGGGAGGGAGAGCAGCGACTCGTCGATCGTGTTGCGGAGCGTGCCGCGGTTGATGTCGCGCGCGTTGGCGAGCTCGCGGACCTGGAGCAGCCGCTTCACGGCCGGGAAGTAGGGACTGGTCGGATCGTCGACGAGCTTGGCCTGCACCAGCGCCACCTCCGCGACCGCTTTCTTGTCGCCGCTCTCCACGCCGAGCTCCGTCGTCACCTTCGCCGACTTCGCGATGTCCGGCAGCGCCACGCCGTTCGCATCGCCCGGACTCACCCACGCGTTCACCGGGATCTCGTGATGCGACGTCTTCCCGTCGAACCCGGTCGCGTCGACCAGCACGTTGCGCACGTAGACGCGGTTGTTGGTCGTGAACACGCCCCGCTTCTGCGGCACGGTCACCAGCACGCGATACGCGTTCGAGCCGGTGATGGAGACGTTCTTCAGCGTGGTCTCGGTGTGCACCTGCTCGACCGTCACCTCTTCATCGACGCGCCCCCCTTCCTCGCGCTGCAGCGAGGCCCAGCGGTACGTGCCGTTCTCGCGCGGCATGCGCAGGTCGCTGACGTCGCTGTCGACGATCGCCAGCATCACCTGCCGCGACCGCCCCAGATCCTCGGCCACGGTGGCGATCCGCCCGAGCGCATGCAGGTCGCTCGCAACCATGTCGATCTTCGGGTCACGCACCCCCTCCTGGGCGGCAACAGAAAGCGTCAGCAGCAGGGACAACGAAGTCAGCAGTATTCGCATGGGGGGATAGTACATAAAACGTCTGCCGAGAGCGCGCTCCCGTCGCGTTCAATGGTGTCAGGTGTCAGGTATCTGGGGCTCATCGCCCTGGCGTAAAACCCCAGATACCCGACACCTGACACCATCGAGCGACACGCCCGCGGCCACCGCACACGCTGTTATCTTCCCCCAATGCTCACCGGCCGCTTCGCCCCATCGCCCACCGGGCCGCTGCACCTCGGCAGTCTCGTCGCCGCGGTCGCGTCGTGGCTCTTCGCGCGGCGCGCGAATGGGCGGTGGCTGGTGCGGATGGAGGACATCGACACGCCGCGCGTGGTCCCCGGATCGGCCGAGGAGATTCTCGGGGCGTTGCAGCGATACGGGCTGGACTGGGATGGGGAGGTGGTGTGGCAGTCGCGGCGGACCGCGTTTTATGAAGACGCGCTGCGGCGGCTGCGGGAGGCGAAGCTGGTGTACGACTGCGCATGCTCGCGCGCGGACCTGCAACGTGCGCCTTCGGCGCCGTCAGGTGCGGAGGCGGTGTATCCCGGGTACTGCCGGAATGGGTTGCCCGAGGGGAAGGCTCCGCGGGCGGTGCGCTTTCATGCGCCCGATCGAATCATCGCGTTCGACGACCTGCTGTGCGGGCCGATCGAAGAGCACGTCGGCGCGCGCACCGGCGACTTCGTGGTGCGCCGCGCGGACGGGTTGTTCGCGTATCAGCTCGCGGTCGTGGTCGACGATGCGGAGCAGGGGGTCACGCAGGTCGTGCGCGGCGTCGACCTGCTCTACTCCACGCCGCGGCAGATCGCGCTGCAGCACGCGCTCGGTTATGCGACGCCGAAGTACGCGCACGTGCGGCTGGTCGTGAGCCCCGACGGCTCGAAGCTCGGCAAGCGCGACGGGGCGCTGCCGCTCCCCACGCTCGACGAAGCGCGCGTGCGCGAGACCCTCGTCCTGGCCCTGCAACACCTCGGAATCGAGGGGAGATTCGAGGGAACGCCGAAGGAAATGCTGGAGACTGCCCTGCGCGCCTTCCGCGTGTGAGCCGGCTCACGTTCCTGCATCCGCCGCGGCCCGACATTGCGCCTCAAAGGAGCAAGTGAGGCCAATGAATACCAAGCAGATCGAGCTCGTGCAGTCGAGCTTTGCCCAGGTCGTCCCGATCGCCGATGACGCGGCGGCGCTGTTTTACAACCGGCTCTTCGAGCTCGACCCCGCCCTCCGCCCGATGTTCCGCGGCGACATGAAGGAGCAAGGCAAGAAATTGATGTCGATGATCGGGGTGGTGGTGAGCGGCCTGAAGACGCTCGACCGCATCGTCCCGGGCATCCAGGCGCTCGGCTCGCGTCACGCGGCGTACGGCGTCCGCGACGAGCACTACGACGTGGTCGGCGCCGCGCTGCTCTGGACGCTGGCCACCGGCCTCGGCGAAGCATTCACTGACGAGGTGCGCGAGGCGTGGACCGAGGCGTATACGCTGCTGGCGAACACGATGAAGGACGCGGCTGCCGAAGCAGCGGCGTGACGGTTGCAGAATCCCGCGGCATGCCGACGTACGACATCCGCCACAACGAAGACGAGACGCAGTTCGAGACGACCATCGAGGGGCAGACGGCCTACACCGCGTATGACCTCGAGGAGCCCAACCGCATCGTCTTCACCCACACCATCGTCCCCGACGAGCTCTCCGGCCGCGGGATCGCCGGAGAGCTCGTGAAGCACGCCCTCGACTATGCGAAGGGGAAGAACCTGACCGTGGTCCCGCAGTGCGCCTACGTAGCGGCGTACATCAAGAGGCATCCAGAGTACGGCGAACTGACGCAGTAAACCGCATTTACAATCCCCCGCCATGCAGCTCACGCTCACCGCGGTCGTCTTCCTCGCCCTCATTGCGCTCGCGTATCGCCTGTACGGCTCGTGGATCGCGCGGCAGATGCAGCTGGACGACGGGGTGGCGACGCCGGCGCATGCGCTCGAGGATGGGGTCGACTTCGTGCCGACCAAACCGTTCTACCTGTTCGGGCAGCACTTTGCCGCGATCGCGGCGGCGGGACCGATCGCGGGGCCGATCATCGCCTGCCAGGAGTTCGGCTGGCTGCCATGCCTGCTCTGGATCGGCCTCGGCGTGGTGCTGATCGGCGCGGTGCACGACTTCATGGCCCTCGCGGCCTCGGTGCGCCACGGCGCGCGCTCGATCGCCGACATCACGCGCGAGCACCTCGGCTCGCGCGCCGGCGTGGCCATGATGGCCTTCATCTGGCTCGCCCTCGTCTACGTCATCGTCGCCTTCGCCGACATTACCTCTTCGAGCTTCGTGACCGGCACCGAGGAGGTGGCGGCGGCCGCGACGGCCTTCCATGCCGGCGGTGCGGTCGCGGCCGCGAGCATCTTCTACCTCCTGCTCGCGGTGATCATGGGGCTCGTGCAGCGGTACCTGAACCCGCCGCTCTGGCTCCTCACGGTCATCTTCGTACCGGCCACGTTCGTGATGGTCTGGCTGGGCACGCAGGTCTCGACCTGGTTCATCCTCGATGCGAAGTGGTGGGCGGTCCTGATCCTCGGCTACTGCTGCGTCGCCTCCATGGTCCCGGTGTGGTCCCTCCTGCAGCCGCGCGGCTACCTCGGCGGGTTCGTCCTTTATTTCGCGCTGGCGCTCGGCATCATCGGCATCTTCTTCGGCGGCTACGAGATCAAGCAGGCCGCCTTCAAAGGGTGGGACAGCGGGAAGGCCACCGGCCTGCTCTTTCCGTTCCTCTTCGTCACCATCGCCTGCGGGGCCTGCTCCGGCTTCCACGGGCTGGTCTGTTCCGGGACGACGTCCAAGCAGATCGATCGCGAAAGTCATATCCGCCCGGTCGGCTACGGCGGGATGCTGGCGGAGGCGTTCGTCGCCCTGATCGCCATGGTCACGGTGATGATCGTCGCGCAGGGAGAGCTGACGGGCCTGAAGCCGGGGACGATCTACGGCAACGGCATCGGCAACTTCATGACCCTGCTGATCGGCGAGAAGTACCGCAACTTCGCGATCACGTTCGGGGCCATGGCCTTCTCCACGTTCGTCTTCGACACCGTCGACGTCTCGACGCGCCTGGGGCGCTACATCTTCCAGGAGCTCTTCCGCTGGCCGACGCGCCTCGGCGCGTGGGTCGGGACCTTCATGACCGTCGCCCTGCCGATGTACTTCGTCGCCTTCGCACCTCCGGGAACCTGGGTGAAGTTCTGGACGCTCTTCGGCGCCTCGAACCAGTTGCTGGCCGCGCTGACGCTGCTCTCGATCACGGTGTGGCTGCACCAGCGGCGGGAGAAGATCGCGTACACGCTCGTGCCGATGCTGTTCGTGCTCGTGACCACGCTCTACGCCCTCGTCAAGCTGACCATCACCAACTTCTCCGGCGCGACGATCGATCCGGTGGCGATGGTGAACGGCCTCACCTGCGCGGCCCTCATCGCGCTGGCCATCTACATCGTCTTCCGGGCCATCGTGCGGGTGCGGGCGGACCGGGCGGCGGTTCCGGTGGCGGCGTAGCGATTGACGGCCCGCCCCGAAATCGTCCATAAGGCGTTCTCACGGTGACAGCCAAAAATCTTTTCGCCCGAAACTTCTTCAAGAACCCGCGCATGCTCGGCTCTGTGTTCCCGAGCTCGCGCTACCTGATCTCCAACCTGCTGCGCAACGTCGATTGGGACCGCACGCGGGTCTTCGTCGAGATCGGCCCGGGCGTCGGTACCATCACCCGCGAGATCCTGAAGCGCATGCGCCCCGACGCGGTGCTGCTGACGTTCGAGATCAACGACGACTTCGTCCGCCACCTCCGCCAGAACTTCACCGATCCCCGCCTGCGCGTCTTCCACCGCTCCGGCGGCGACATCAACGAAGTCCTCCGCGAGCTCCGCCTCGGTCACGCCGACTACGTCCTGGCCGGCATCCCCTTCAGCATCATGCCGGAAGAGGCGCGCACCGCCGTCCTGCAGAACACCCACGACGCCTTGGGCCCGGGCGGCGTGATGCTGGTCTACCAGTTCTCCGCGAAGGTCCGCGCCGACCTGGAGAAGCTCTACGGACGGGTGCACCGCCTGTACGAGCCGCGGAACATCCTGCCCGCGCATGTCTTTCACTGCGTGAAGACGTAGCTCCGCGACCGCTGTTGTCGGTTATCAGTTGTCAGTTATCTGGGCCTGTCGTCCAGGCGCAACACCGCAGACAACCGACAACTGACAACCGATAACCCGTTTCAGAACCGCAACCCGATCGTCAGCGCGAGCTCGTCGTCATCGCCGCCGTTGTCGTCGTCGTCGAGGAACTTGAAGTACTTCACCTGGGCGTACGGCTTCAAAAAGTCGAAGTTGAAATTCACTCCGCCGATCAGGTTTCCGACGATGCTGGTCTCGGCGCTGGCGTCGCCCACCTCGGAGTACGCGTAGCCGACGCCGGCGCCGACGTAGGGGGTGAGGCGGGAGATGTTGGCGATGTCGAGCGTCACGTCGAGGTTCGCCGTGCCGGCGGTGGCGTCGTCCTCGAGCAGGTACTCGATGTTCGGATTGAGGTTGATCGCGCCGAGGTCGATGAGGAGCTCGGCGCCGACGAACTCCGTCTCCGCCTCGTTGTAGCGGCCGGCGCGGACGCCGAAGTCAGCGGCGGTGAGGGCGGGGGCGATCAGGAAAGCAACTGCGATGAGCGAGAGAATGCGGATCTGTTTCATGCGCCGCCGCAGTTGCATGAGCGATTCCAGATCGCGGGCGGTTTGACGCGCCCTACCGAATCGGCACAGAATCCGCCGAACGTTAAAGGCGAGGGGTTTACGATGGCGACTACGAAATCAGGTTCTAAAGGCGGCGGCAAGGGGCTCTCCGCAGCGGTCACTCCGAGCGCCGATCTGGCAAAGATCGTCGGCAGCGAGCCGATTCCGCGCAGCGAAGTGACCAAGCGCGTCTGGGATTACATCAAGGCAAACGGCCTCCAGGACCAGACCAACAAACGCATGATCAACGCGGACGACAAGCTCCGCGTGATCTTCGGCGGCAAGGAACAGGTCTCGATGTTCGAGATGACCTCGCTGGTCAGCGCACACCTCAAGGCGTAAACCGGATCTACCGGCATTGGAGTACCGAACGGACGGCGTAAGCCGTCCGTTCTTTTTTGGACCGAATAGCGGCGTGAGTAGAGACACTATTTGACATTTCTTACATATCTCCACGAAACAGGAACGACGTCCGTATCATCTTTCCTATGCGCGGTATTTCAAAGTTCGTGGTGGCCCGTTATGTCCGAGAGTGCCTGCGGCGCGAGGATGTGCCGCGTGTATCCGAGCTGGCCGCGCTGCACGGCCTGACGCCGGAGTACGTGAGCCGCTCGTTCCGCGACCGCTTCGGCGTGCGGATCTCCGACTACATGAAGATGATCCAGATCCGGGCCGCGCAACGCCTGCTGCGCACCACGGACCTGAACACCACCCGCATCGCCTACCGCTGCGGATTCGGGACGCGCCGCTCGTTCTTCAGGACCTACCGCCGCGTGGCGGGCGCGACGCCGGCGGAGCACGGACGCAGCCAGTCGTGATCAGCCGTTCGCCAGCACCTGCTCCACGGCTTTCATCGTGGCGTCGATCTCGATGACGTTGTCCGGCAGGTAGTTCGCCTCCGGATCCTTGAGGATGTTGCCCGTGAGGACGCAGACCGTCCGCTCGTCCTCGCGCATCACCCCCGCGGCGCGGAGTTTCTTCACGCCGGCCAGGGTCGCGGCGGACGCGGGCTCGCAGCCGATGCCGAGGCGATCGATCTCGCGCTTGGCGGCCATGATCTCGGCGTCGGTGACCTGCTCGACGATGCCGTTCGTCTCCCTGATGGCCTGCACCGCCTTGTCGTGGCTGACCGGATCGCCGATGCGGATCGCGCTGGCGATCGTCTCCGCCGACATCCGGTGCCGCGTCCGGAACTCTTCCGCGTAGCTGCGGAAAAAGGGATTCGCCCCCTCGGCCTGGATGGACGCGAGCCGCGGCATGCGGTCGATCCAGCCGTTCGCGTGCGCTTCGCGCAAAGCCTTGCCGAACGCGCTGGTGTTGCCGAGGTTTCCGGCGGGGACCACGATCCAGTCGGGCGCTTCCCACTGCAGGTCCTGGAGCAGTTCCCAGATGATCGTCTTCTGCCCCTCGATGCGGAAGGGGTTGATCGAATTGACGAGATAGATGCCGAGCGCGTCGCACGCCTCGCGCACGAGGCGCATCGCCGCGTCGAAGTCGCCGCGGATGGCCAGCGCCGTCGCGCCGTACGCGAGCGTCTGCGCGAGCTTCCCGCTGGCCACCTTCCCCGCCGGGACGAAGACGATGGCCCGCAGTCCTGCCTGCGCGGCGTACGCGGCGAGCGACGCGCTGGTGTTGCCGGTCGAGGCGCACGCGACCGCGGTCGCCTTCACGCGCACCGCCTGCGTGACCGCCACGGTCATCCCCCGGTCCTTGAACGACCCGGTCGGGTTCTCCCCCTCGTGCTTGAACAGCAGTCCGTTGCGCTCGTAGAGGCGCGTGGCCCCTTCCGGATGCGTGACCGCGCGGTCGACATTCAGCACCCACTCCCGGAACCGCCAGACCCCGCTCCGGTCGATCGGCGCGCGCGAGGTGAGCCGGTCGTCGAACGTATTGCGGTCGTTGAACGCCTTCCGCTCGACGGAAAGCAGGTTCCCGCAATCACAGGTGTAGCGAACCTCGAGCGCGTCGTACTGCCGCCCGCAGGCAATGCATTGCAGCCATTCGGTCATGGAGGGAGTATAGGTTTGGAGTGCGGCGACCGCAGTCGCCGCTTTTACTCCTTGACGCGCGACTCGTGCCGCCGGGAGTAAAAGCGGTGACTGCGGTCACCGCACTCCAGACTTCGCAATCCTCCCCACATGCGTCCCCGCCACCTCGCCGAACGCGCGCACCATGGCGTCTCGGCAGGCGCGGGCGACCGCTTCGTCGGGGGCGATGGCGAAGAGGGTGGGGCCGGAGCCGCTGATGGAGCAGCCGTAGGCGCCTGCGTTCAGGGCGGCCCGTTTGACGTCGTAAAAGTGGGGGATGAGCGGGGCGCGGCGGGGCTCGGCGTAGCGGTCGTCGAGGGCGCGGCGGAGGAGGTCGCCGTCGCCGGTGGCGAAGGCGTGGGCGAGGGCGGTGGTGTTGGCCATCTGCTGGATCCAGGTGGCGCGGTCGAGGTCGGCCGGCAACAGCGCGCGCGCGGCCGCGGTCTCGATGCGCACGTTCGGCGTGACCAGCGCGATCCACCAATCCTCCGCCACCGGCAGCCGGATCACGTCGATCGGATCGACGCTGCGCGAGAGGGCGAGTCCACCGACCACGCTCGGGGCGATGTTGTCGAGATGGCGTCCGGCCACCGCCGCTTCCCCTTCCAGCGCGGCGGCGAGCACGTCGCGCACGTTCGGCGATTGCCCGAGGGCCAGGCCGGCCGCGTAGGCACCGGCGACGCTCGAAGCCGCGCTGCCTCCCATGCCGCCGGCGAGCGCGAGGCCTTTCTCGATGGTCACGATGGCGCGGAAGCCGAACGGCGCGAGGTACGCGTTGGCGGCGATGGCGGCGCAGTTCTTCGCGGCGTCGAGGGGGACGAGCTCCGCGTCGCGGCCGGTGATCGCCTCCACGCGCGAGTCACGTTTCGTCAGCTCCACGGTCACGCGGTCGCCGATGCCGTCGACGGCCAGGCCGAGCACGTCGAAGCCGGGGCCGACGTTGCCGATGGAGCCGGGGGCGAACGCGGTGGCCCTGTTCATCGCGCGCTCTTCCGCCGCTCGTGCATGGTGATGGCCACGATGTCGTTCAAGACACCCGCGGCCGTGACGGCCGCGCCGGCGCCGGGGCCGGTGACGACGAGCGGATTCGTGGCGTAGCGTTTCGAATGGATGACCACCGTGTTGTCGGTGCCGTGCAGGCGGCCGATCGGCGAGGCCGTGGGGACCGCTTCTACACCGACGCGGATGGTGCGCTTGCCGATCCTGGCGACATAGCGCAGCACCTTCCCCGCGCGTTTCGCACGCGCCACCTTCTCCGCGAAGACGGCATCGAGCGCGGTGAGGTTTTCCACGAAACGCGCCGGGTCCTCGCTATCCACCTCGGCGGTGTACAGCGACTCGAGCGCGATGTCGCTCAGCTCCAGCCGGCGTCCCAGCGTGCGGGCCAGGATCAGCGCCTTGCGCGCCACGTCGGTGCCGGAGAGATCGTCGCGCGGATCGGGCTCGGTGTAGCCGAGCTTCCAGGCGTCACGCACCGCCTCGCTGAAGCGGCGCCCGTTCTCCAGCTCCGTCATGATGTAGCCGAGCGTGCCGGAGAACGCTCCCTGGATCTCGGAGACGCGATCGCCCGCCTCCTGCAGCTTGGCCAGGGTATCGAGCACCGGCAGCCCTGCGCCGGCGGTCGCTTCGTAGCGGAAGGCCAGCCCCCGCTCCCTCGCCGTCTGCATGAGCCGGTCGAACTCGAGCTGCGGCGATGCCAGCGGTTTCTTGTTCGCGCAGACGATGTGGAACCCGTTCTCCAGCGCTTCCTGCAGCAGCGGCGCGGTCTCCTCGGCGGTGAGGTCGACCAGGATGGGACGATGCGAGGGGAGGAGCCACAGCTCCTCGCGCATCATCTTCCGGAGCTGTTCGAGCGTGAGCGTCGAGCCGTGTCCCGATTGCGCGAAGAGGCGCGCCCCCGACGCCTTCTGCTTCGCCAGTTTCTGCAGCGCTTTCGCGCTGAAGCCGTGCTCCTCGATCTTGATGCCGGAGCGGTCCGCCAGGGCCGTGACCTTGATGTCGACGCCGAGCTCCTGGCGGAGATGCTTCTCCTGCGCGATGAGCTGCGCCGCGAGCTCGCGGCCGATCTGGCCGAAGCCGAGGAAGGTCAGTTTCGACTCGCGGCCGGAGGTGTCGGCCAGCGGGCGGATGCGGTCGAGCTGATACTCGCTGTGCAGCGCCAGCAGCGCGCGCGTGGCGTCCGCTTCCGCGACCGCAATCGTGATGTTCAGCTCGGACGACCCCTGGGCGATGGCTATGACGTTAACGTGCGCGCCGCTGAGCGCGGAGAACGTGCGCGCCGCGATGCCCGGACGTCCGCGCATGCCGAGGCCGACCACGGCGATCAGCGCGACCTGCGTCTCGGCCCGGATGCGGTCGATGAACTTCGACTTCCGTTCGAAGAGGAACGCTTCCTCGAGCGCCGACACCGCGTGCGCCGCTTCGCTGTCCGGGATCACGAAGCAGATGCTCGCTTCGCTCGAGGCCTGGCTGATCATGGAGACCGAGGAGCCGGCCTGCGACAGCGCGTTGAAGGCGCGTCCGGCGATGCCCGGCACGCCGATCATGCCGCTCCCTTCGATCGAGATCATGGCCTGTTTGTGGATCGCGGTCAGCGCCTTGACCGGGTAGGCGCCCGGCTTCACGTCGTCGGCGATGCGCGTGCCGGTCGCGTTCTCGTGAAACGTGTTGCGCACGAAGAGCGGGATCCTGCGGTCGACGAGCGGGGTCATGGTGCGCGGATGGAGCACCTTCGCTCCGTAGAACGCCAGCTCGGCCGCCTCGCGATAGTGCAGCTCGGACACGAGGCGCGCGGAGGGGACGCTCTTCGGGTCGGCGGTCATCAGGCCGTCCACTTCCTTGAAGAGCGTGACCGCGCGGGCGTGCAGGCTGCGGGCGAGGATGGCGGCCGAGAAGTCCGAGCCGCCGCGCCCGAGGGTCACCAGTTCGCCGTCGGGACCGGTGCCGATGTAGCCGGGGAGGATGGCCACGCGCCCGCTCTCGAGGATGGGAACGACGAGCTTCTTCGCGTTCTTTTCGCAGCGCGGGAAGATGGGCCAGAGGCTGCCCAGGCGCCGCTCGGTGTGGATCACGTCCGGCGCGTCGACGTATTCGGCTTCGATGCCGTGCTCGCGCAGCACTTCCACGAAGATCCGCGCGAGCATCCGCTCGCCGCGCGCCACGAGCGCGTCCTGCGCGCGCGGCGTGAGCTCTCGCAGGACCGAGATGCTGTCGGCCATGGAGCGCATCTCCCGCATCGACTCGCTGACCAGCGCGCGCAGGCTCGCCGCGCGCGTGCGGTCGTCGATCAGCGCCGCGACCAAAGCGTGATGGCGCTCTTCGAAGTGCAGGGAGTGCAGCAGGTACGACTCACGGTCGCCGCGCAGCGCCGCCTGCGCGGTGCCGAGCAGCAGGTCGGTGACCCCGTTCGCCGCGGAGACGATGACCGCAACGCGAGGTGCCGCGCGGCGCACGTGCTCGACCGCAGCCCGAATGGCCTCCGGCGACCCGACAGCCACTCCGCCGAATTTGTACACGTCGATGTTGGACATAGTCAGACCGATCCCGAGTATACGAGAGAGACGACCGGGGGCCTCCGGCGGGCCGGTGTGACCGGCGGCACTTGTTTTCGCACGGACGGCGCTTGACGCGAGAGGCGTGCGTTCAGCCTTGGGCAACCAGTGCTGCCGGTCACACCGGCCCGCCGGAGGCCCCCGGTCGTTACTCTCGCACGCCGCAATAGATCCAGGCGATGCCGAACGTCAGCGGTGTGCATTCGACCGACTTGAACCGCGCCGACTCGCGCATCAGCTGCACGAATTCCTCGCCGCTGGGGAAGCGGCCGGCGGAGGTCTGGAGGTACTGGTAGGCGGCGCGGTCGCCGGTGAGGAGGCCGCCGATGCGCGGCAGGATGTGGCGGTTGTAGAACGTGTAGAGAGCGCTGAATGCGCGGTTCGGGGGCTGGCCGAACTCGAGGACGATCACGCGGCCGCCCGGCTTCACGACGCGCGCGAGCTCCGCGATTCCTTTGCGCGGCTCGTTCACGTTGCGGATGCCGAAGGAAATGCTCGAGACGTCGAACGTCGCGTCGGGGTAGGGGAGCTGCGTCACGTCCGCCACCTCGAACTCGATGTCGCGCGCCTTCGTGCGCGCCACGTCCAGCATCTCCGGCACGAAGTCGGTGCCCACCACGCGGCCCGTCGGGCCGACCGCTTTTTTTAACGCGATGGCCAGGTCGCCGGTGCCGCTCGCGCAGTCGAGCACGCTGTCGCCGGGTTGCACCTGCGCCGCGTGGACGGCGCGCTTGCGCCAGAGGTGATGGATGCCGGCGGAGAGGACGGTGTTGGTGCGGTCGTAGCGCGCCGAGATGGCGGCGAACATCGAGCGGATCCTGTGAGGGTCGGGGCCTGTGTAGTTGGTCATGCGTTGGCCATACAATGCGGCGCGATGCAGCGCGACTTCGCCTTGATCCAGACAGCGCCTGACCGGATCTTCGTCGGCTGGGGTCCGTTCGAACAGCTCCCGTTCCGGCGCGCGGAGCGGCCGGCATTCTACGTCACCGATTTTTTTCTCGACGACGTCCACCCCTGGCGTCACCCGGCCACGTGGGAAGAGCTGACGGTCGAGGAGCTGGTGACCCGCTTCGCCGGCGACGCCGTGCCGCAGGTCGAATGGGAGCCGCCGGCGCTGGCCGACTTTGCGCGCCTGTTCGAATCGGCGCACGCGGCCATGGCGCGCGGCGACTTTCAGAAAGTGGTGCCGGTGCTGTTCGAGAGCGGGCGCTTCTTGAAGCGTCCATCCGCCGACAGCAGCTGGTGGCGCTTCTTCTTCACGCGCCTGCTGGCGCTCCCGCCGGGGCTGCGCGCGTATGGCTATTCGTACAACGGCCGCGGGATGATCGGCGCGACGCCGGAGGTGCTGTTCGAGGCGGAGCTGCACGGCTACCGCACCATGGCCCTCGCCGGTACGCGTCCCGTCCTGCGCGCGGACGAGCTGCTGCACGATTCCAAGGAACGGCTGGAGCACCGGCTGGTGGTCGACGACATCGTGCGCCGGCTGGCGCCGTTCGGGAACGTGGAAGTGGGGCCGCTCGGCCTCCTGCGGCTGCCGCAGATCGCGCACCTGATCACGCCGATCTTTTTCAAGGAGACCGGCGGGAGCGAGAAGATGTCGTTCGCGGAGATGGTGCGCCGTCTCCACCCGACGGCTGCTCTCGGCGTGTCGCCGCGTACTCCGGCGGGGGAGCGCTGGCTGCGCGAGGCCGACCGCGGCGTGAAGCGCCGGACGTTCGGCGCGCCGTTCGGCATCGAGCGGGAGGACCGCTCGGCGCTGGCGGTGGTGGCGATCCGCAACGTTCAGTGGTACGGCGATACGTTGCGCGTCGGCTCGGGTGCGGGGATGCTGCCGGAGAGCGTGATGGAGCGCGAGTTCGAGGAGCTCCGCCAGAAGCGCGACCAGGTGAAGGCGCTGTTTCAGATCGAGCCGGCATGGACAACGTCCGTCGCGCAGCGCGCCTGATCGAGGAGGTCCGCGCGTCGGGCGCGACGGAGTTCTGCGTCTGCGCCGGTTCCCGCAACAGTCCTCTGCTGGCGGTGCTCGGTTCCTCGGACCTGCGTTTGTTCTCCTTCGTCGATGAACGCTCGGCCGCCTTCTTCGCCCTCGGGCGCATCAAGCTGCACGGCAACGCGGTGGCGGTCGTGACCACCTCGGGGACCGCGGTCGCGGAGCTGCTCCCGGCGGCGGTCGAGGCGTATTACTCCGGCCTGCCGCTGATCGTGATCTCCGCCGACCGCCCCGCGCGCTTCCGCGGCACCGGCGCGCCACAGTCGATCGAGCAGTTGGGGATCTTCGGGGTCTACGCGGAGACTGCGCTCGAGGCGTGGTCGCGCACACGGCCGCTGCATCTCAACATCGAGTTCGAGGAGCCGCTGCTCGATGCTCAGTTGTCGCGAGAACAACCCCTCATCCGCCCTTCGGGCACCTTCTCCCCTCACGAGGGGAGAAGGGCTACTAAGTCTCCGTCTTCCGAGGGCGACGACGCTACTGAGCTCCCCTCTCGCGAGAGCGGGAACTTAGTAGCCCCTCTCCCCGCGTCTAGCGGGGAGAGGGTGGCCAACGGCCGGGTGAGGGGCCGCGCCACAGGCGACGGACAGCGTTATCTCGTCGTGATCGGTGGATTCGCGCCAGAACACCGGGAGCGCGTTCGCACCTTCGTCGAAAACCTGAACGCCCCGACGTACGCGGAGCCGCTCTCCGGCCTGCGCGAAGATCCGTCGTTGCCGCTGATCACCGCCGGCGAACGGATGCTCGCGCGCGCGTCGTTCGATGAGGTGATCCGCATCGGCAACGTGCCGGCGCTCCGCTTCTGGCGCGATCTCGAGGATCGCGACGTGCGCGTGACGCATTACTCCGACTTGCCGTTCACCGGCCTCACGCGCGGCGACGTGCGGCGCATCGACGAACTGCCGGAGCTGGAAGGCTCGCGCGACGAGGCGTTCTTCGCCAACGACCGCGAGCAGGCCGCGCGCTTCGCGGACATCCTGGACGAGGAGCCGGAATCGGAGCTGGCCATGTTCCGCACGCTTTCCCGCGAGCTCGCGGACGGCACCCGCGTCTACCTCGGCAACAGTCTTCCCATCCGCGAGTGGGATCTCGCCGCCGCCCGCGAGCCGCGCGGTTTCGAGTACGAGGCGAACCGCGGCGCGAACGGGATCGACGGCCAGCTCTCCACCTTCCTCGGCTGGTGCGATCCCGCGCACGACAACGTCTGCGTCCTCGGCGACCTGACCACGATCTACGACCTCAACGCCCCCTGGATCGTCCCGCAGCTCGGCCACCGCCGCTTCCGCATCGTGGTCATGAACAACGGCGGCGGCCGCATCTTCTCCCGCGTGGCGTCGCTGCGCACGCTCGATCCGGCCATGCGCGAGCGCATCATCGAGAACGCCCACGACGTCCGCTTCGAGCACTGGGCCGCGATGTGGAACATCGACGTGACCGAGCTCCGCCCCGATCCGGAGGCCTCGCGCCGCGCCTGGAAGAGGTACGACGAGCTGTGGGCGTAGCCATCCGCACGCTTTCCGGCTTTCTCGGCCTCCCCTCCGACTGGGATTTTCTCCCCTGGCCCCACAACCCGGATCGCGGCGACGTCCTCCTCGGCTATTCGATGGGAGGCCGCCTCGCGCTGCAGCTCCTCGAGCAACGGCGCTTCGCGAAAGCGGTCATCGTCTCCACCGGCCTGAACGCTCCCGACGAAGAGCGCCGCAAGCGCGACGAGGAATGGGCCCGCCGCTTCGAATCGGAGGAGTGGACGTCGCTGCTGGCCGCCTGGAACGCGCAGCCGGTCTTCGGCGGCCATGCGTTGGGCCGCAAGGAAGCCGACTACGACCGGCGCGAGCTCGCCCGCCAGCTTCGCGACTGGTCCCCCGCCGTCCTCCCCCCGCCCAACCTCGAAGCCATCGAGACCCCTATCCTCTGGATCGCCGGCGAGCGCGACGCAACGTACGTCGAGATTGCCCACCGCGCCGTCGAGCGCCTCCCGCACGCCGAGCTCTGGATCTGCCCCAATGCCGGCCATCGCGTCCCGTGGGAACAGCCGGAGGCCTTCATCGAGCGCCTCCGAGTTTTCCACAGCTAGGCAATTTTTACAGCCACCATGGTTGCTGTTTCTGATGACACATGGCCATATCTCATGTGTTTTCAGTAGGAAAGCGGCGGCTGTAACAACCGGACTCAGGGGCGGTTTTTCTAAAACGTACTACTTATAGGCACATGAAACGCGGAACACAGAGAATCAGTGAACGAACACACGAATGGTGTGAACGAACACACGAACCGTGTCGACGAACACACGAAAGGTGTGAACGAACACACGAACCGTGTGAACGAACACACCAATGGTGTCAACGAACACACGAATCGTGTCGACGAACACAGAAATGGTGTCGACGTTCACAGGAAACGTGTCGACGTTCACTCCTTCGGTGTCGCGCGCCACCCCGCAGGCGTGACCGCCTTCCCTTTCCACCTGAACATCCACAAGGAGAAAGTATGGAGAAGACCCTGAATCCTGCCCCGGCGCCGCACGCGGATGCGGCCCGGGTGCTTCTCGAGAAAATCCGCTCCCTGCAGCTCGAAGTCCCGCGCATGACCACTCTGGCCCCGGAACAGACGCAGCGCTTGAGCGCGGCCGGCCGCCTCCCCGATGTCGCAATCGAGTCGGCTACCGTCCAGATCGAACGCTCGTCCCGTCTGGCGATCGCGGCGAACGCGGATGCACCCAGCGTCCGTGATGCATACGCATACTCGCTCGCGTTCGGCCAGGTGCCGAAGGAGCTGCGCGCCCTCGCACGCATGATCGAGCACTCGGTCCGCGTCGAGCGGGCACGCGCCGGACTGGCCGCGCTCGACATCTACGCGCACGCGCGCCGGATGAGCGAGCGCGAGGACGGCGCGGAGCTCATCCCGTTCGTCGAGGACATGAAGCAGATTCTCAAGAAGCGAAAGGCGCGGAAAACGAATTCGAGCCCGGATTCCGCTCCCCTCGTCCCCTCGGCACGATCCACGAAGTAAACGCAGTACCGGAGGGCAGCATCACGCTGCCCTCCGCTTTTTCACCCCGATTGCACCTCCTCCTCCACTTGCACTAACGTGCGCCGTCATGAGCGAGACGTGGCACAAACTGCATGACTTTGAAGACATCCGCTACGAGCGCACCGAGGATGGGATCGCGAAGATCACGATCAACCGTCCGGAGGTCCGCAACTCCTTCCGTCCCAAGACCGTCGGGGAGCTCAAGGTGGCCTTCGACATGGCCCGTGACGACGAGGAGATCGGGGTCATCGTCCTCACCGGCGAAGGGCCGGAGGCCTTCTGCGCCGGCGGCGACCAGCGCGTGCGGGGCAAGGGGGGCTACGTCGACCCGCAGGAGAAGATCCCCCGCCTGAACATCCTCGACGTCCAGAAACAGATCCGCTCCATGCCCAAGCCGGTCGTGGCCATGGTGGCCGGCTACGCAATCGGCGGCGGCCACGTGCTGCACGTCGTCTGCGACCTCACCATCGCCGCCGAGAACGCCCGCTTCGGCCAGACCGGCCCGAGGGTCGGCTCCTTCGACGCCGGCCTCGGCTCGTCGTATCTCTCCCGGATCGTCGGCCAGAAGAAGGCGCGCGAGATCTGGTTCCTGTGCCGTCAATACGACGCGCAACAGGCGCTGGAGATGGGCCTCGTCAATACGGTGGTTCCGCTCGACCAGCTCGAAACCGAGACTCTCAAGTGGTGCCGCGAGATGATGGCCCTCTCCCCGATGGCGCTGCGCTTCCTGAAGATGGCCATGAACGCCGACTGCGACGGCCAGGTCGGCCTGCTCGACCTCGGCGGCAGCGCGACGCTCCTCTATTACCTCTCCGAGGAGGCGCAGGAAGGGCGGGACGCATACATCGAGAAGCGGAAGCCGGATTTCAAGAAGTTCAAGAGATTTCCGTGAAGGCCTGGCTCCTCGCCGCGCGCCCGAAGACCCTCTCGGCGGCCGTCGTGCCGGTGCTGGTCGGCTCGGCGCTCGCGTCGCATGAGCCGCCTGGCGTGACGTGGTGGGTGTTCTTCTGCACGCTCGCCGCGTCTCTGTTGATCCAGGTCGCGACGAATCTCATCAACGACGCGATGGACTTCAAAAAAGGGGCGGACACCGGCGAGCGCCTCGGCCCCGTGCGCGTGACGCAGGCGGGGCTGATCTCCGCCGAACGAGTGCTGCAGATGAGTTGGATCTGCCTCTTCCTCGCCGCGATCCTGGGGATCCTGCTGCTCAATCGCGGCGGCTGGCCGATCCTGGTCATCGGGCTGGCCTCCATCCTCGCCGCCTATGGCTACACCGGCGGCCCGTATCCGCTCGCCTATCACGGCCTCGGCGAGCTGTTCGTGATCCTCTTCTTCGGCTTCATCGCTGTCGGCGGCACGTTCTACCTGCATTCGCTGCAGCTGACCCGTTCCGCGCTCCTGGCCGGCTTCGCCACCGGCGCACTCGCGGCCGTGCTGATCGTGATCAACAACCTGCGCGACGTCGCCGGCGACCGCACCAGCAACAAGCGGACGCTCGCGGTGCGGTTCGGGGAGCGGTTCGCGCGGGTGGAGGTGGCGTTTTTCGCGCTGGTCCCGTTCGTGGCGATCGGCTGGCTGGCCTGGATGCGCACGCAGTGGGGCCTGCTGATGCCGCTCGCCGCGCTGCCGCTCGCGCTGCTGGTGGTGGTGCGCGTGCAGCGCAGCCGCGGTGCGGAGCTCAATCGCTGCCTGGCCATCGCGGGCGGCCTGCAATGGGTGTTCGGCATCCTGTTCGTCATCGGCTCGCTGGTCTGATGCGCATCGACGTCCATCGCTACACGCTGCGGCGCCCGAACGGCGTCACACGCCACGGCGCGTTGCTGCGCGTCGATGGAGAGGGCTACGCGGACGTGCACCCGTGGCCCGAGCTCGGCGACGCGCCGCTGGACGAACAACTGGCGCTCCTCGCCCGCGGCGAAACGACGGCGCTCACGCGCGCCTCGCTGCAACTCGCGGCCGCCGATGCGGACGCTCGCCGGCGCGGCGTGTCGCTGTTCGACGGACTGACCATCCCGGAGAGCCACTGGCCCGGCAACGACCCCCCTCCCGGCTTCGATACCGTGAAGACGAAAGGCGTGCTGCCGGTGCCGGAGCACGTGCGCATCCGCATCGACTTCAACGCGTCACTGTCCGCCGAGGAGTTCGTGCGCATTGCCGGGACCTTGCCGAAAGAGCGGATCGACTTCATCGAGGATCCCTGTCCGTATGACCCCGCGGTGTGGGCTGCGCTGCGGGAACGTACCGGGCTGCGCCTCGCGCTCGACCGGTTCCCCGGCCAGGCCGACGTGTTGGTGCACAAACCGGCGTTGAGCGCCGACTTCCCGTCGTTCGCCGGCGAGGTGGTGGTGACCTCCTACATGGACCATCCCATCGGCCAGTTCGGCGCCGCCTGGATCGCCGCCACGCACAACGTCTCGCCGCGCTGCGGCCTCATGACGCACGTGCTGTTCGAACCGGACGCGTTCCTCGAGCGCATCGAGCGGGAGGAGGCACGCCTCCTGCCGCCGGGAGGGACGGGGGTGGGGTTCGACGATCTGCTGGAGAAGCTACAGTGGACGACGCTCGGGTAATTTGGAGTGCGGTGACCGCAGTCACCGCTTTTCCTTCGGCAGCCGCAGCTGCCGCTTGGTGCGTTCGCCGTAGCAGGCACACAGGAAAAGCGGTGACTGCGGTCACCGCACTCCATACCGCTGGCGCTACGATCCGCTTACCCGATGCACATCGACTGGCAATCCGCCGAATCCCACCTCCTCCTCAATCCGCGCATGCCGGAGGAGGAGCGGCGGATGCTCCAGTCGTTCGTCGTCGAGCTGCCGGCGCATCTCTGGCTGGCCACCTCCGGGACCACCGGCGCGCTCAAGCTCACGGCGCTGTCGAAGAAAGCCATGCTCGCCTCGGCCGCGGCGGTGAACCGGCATCTGGGGTCGACGGCAAGCGACGTCTGGTTGAACGTGCTGCCCACTTTTCACGTCGGCGGCCTGGGCATTCACGCCCGCGCCTTCCTCTCCGGCGCGCGGGTGATCACCGCGGAGTGGGACGCAAGCGCACTCGCTACGCAGCGGGAGATAACCTTGTCCTCGCTCGTGCCCACCCAGGTACGCGATCTCGTCAACGCACGCCTGAAAGCGCCGCAACAGTTGCGCGCCATCGTCGTGGGCGGCGGAGCTCTCGAGCCAATACTCTATGAACAGGCGCGCGAGCTCGGCTGGCCCGTACTGCCGAGCTACGGCATGACCGAGACCTGCTCCCAGGTCGCCACCGCCACGCTCGCTTCGCCCGAGCTCATCCTGCTCGACCACGTCGAGGCACGTACGGAACAGGACGGCAGGCTCGCCTTTCGCGGCCAGTCGCTCCTGACTGGATACGCCACGAAAGACGGCCTCATCGATCCGAAAAGCGCCGAAGGCTGGTTCATCACGGAAGACCTCGGCACCATCGAAGACAAGATCCTCAAAATCGAAGGCCGCCGCGGCGACTTCATCAAGATTGGGGGCGAATCGGTCGACCTGGCCCGTCTGGACGCCATCCTGGCCTCCATCGCCGGCCCTCACGCCGCTGTGGTCGCGGCCACGGACCCACGGCTCGGCCACGTGATCCATCTGGCGATCACACGCGCAGCGGACGCCGACACGGTCAAGGCCGCTTTCGACGCGCGGGTGCATCCATTCGAGCGGGCGAGGAGGGTGCACGTGGTGCCGGAGATCCCTCGCTCGCCCCTCGGAAAACTGCTCCGGAAGAAGCTTTTGGAAGGGCTGGAATAGGCGCTACCCCCGTGAGGTTATGCACGGTCCCGACGCGGAAACGCGCTCTTTCAAAATTGACCTTAACTCGTACGCCCGCAAGAATTTGCGGGCGCGACGGAAGCCCGAAACGGTTGGAATAGGAACCACCGGGGAGCCGTTACACTGGATACCTGACGCGGCGTAGTTGACAAGCTCGCGGGAGGGACCTAGAATCCGCGGTCCCGGCAGTCTCCTCGGCAGTCCTGATCTTTTCCAGCTTCAAACGTCGAGCAGTACACGTGTCCGGGTTAAACGGGATGGGTTCGGAAACGGAAACATCCCGCTTGACACGGACGAGGGGGTCTGGCAATCTAGCCGCCCTTTCGGCGAGGCCGGTTCTTTGACAACTGAATAGGAAAGCAACGAAGGCAAACGTGATTCCTTTGAGCGCGTGCCGCAAGGCATGCCTCAACAGAAACAAACTAAGTAGTATCCGAATAAGCAACAGTCGTTAAGACTGAAGCTAAGTTTCAAGCTTTACAGGTTAAAAACTGGAGAGTTTGATCCTGGCTCAGAATGAACGCTGGCGG